>JAABUW010001145.1_pt1 | contig 46595 bp, 16 predicted proteins | sample 5560081 | NCBI WGS metagenome assembly JAABUW01 (sample SAMN10711882, study PRJNA513363) | rock metagenome | isolation source: Antarctica rocks | place: Antarctica: Victoria Land, Knobhead sud | reverse complement strand
TTTCTTGTTAAGAAAGTCAAGAAATTAATCAACTACAAACTTGATTTATCTTAAGATGTTAAAATATTTTTAATATTTTATATATTATTGTTGAAGTTAGCAAATTTAATTATGTTTTTACAAAATATCTTTTATTTCTATTTACAAAAAAAGAAACAATTCGAGATCGAGAAAATTTTAAAACAAAAAAATCAAAAGTATCTTATTAAGTAAAAAGAATACTCTATCTTCGAGAATATATAGAAATCTCTTAAGAATCTTCGACAATATTAGAGATTGCTAAAGAAATTTCGAGAAAAAAAATACTTTTTCAAAAATAAAAAAACAGCTTTCGAAACAAATTATTACTAGAGAAAGCAACAACTATCTTTTGATTCGAATAAAAATTAATCGAATTCTCTAAAGTATTCAATTTATTTAGACTTTGAATTTCGCGACAAAGCATTTTACTATTATATTTTTTCAAAGATTTCTTTTGTTTGTGTAGTCTCTTTATACGCGCATATTGTTTATAGAGCTTTTGATAAAACTTATTTGCACAAATAGTTGTCAATCGCATTCTTTCTTCTAGAATATTCTTTTGTTGTTTCAAGAATTGCTATTTAATATTGAAGAAATCGCGGCAATTATATTTGATCAAAAATTTTATATATTTAACACAACAACTAAACTTCTTCTCTATTTTACAATTAGGTATAACTTTCGGGTCGGGTTATAGATTTTGGGGAAAAACCGACCCGAACGGTCAGTCTAGTTTTGGCAGACTTGTTCATAGCGACGACAACAAAAGAGAGATCAAAGAAGTTATCGACGACAAGATAAAGATAGAGAAGAGTGTCGACTATACAGTTATACTAAAGATTTTAGATACTGCCTAATCAGAATGCTAATTGAACAAGTGGAAGAGGTTTTAATTCAATTGCGCGAAAAACCATGATTTGTGTGGTAACCCCACCAAAACCTTGGCACCTTGCCGGCTGCGGCATAGAAACCTGCATGGCACGATAAAACAGGGCAACAGAATCAACTACCAGACGTCGGATTTGAGGACGCAGTGCAGCCTATTCAGGGAATGATCAACGTACCATTCGGAGCCGGTTTACTGCATGTAGCCATACATGCATATGCGCTCTTCTCCGTAATTTCCCGGACTCAAACACGAATGCGAGCTCTTGATTTATGATGCACAGTAACGATAATCCACTGCATTTCCCCCACCCGTGCGAACCACACACTTCAGGACACCACTTCATCCTGGCCTGTCAACAACAGGTTAATGAGCGTCACTGTGTTTGACCGACTGTTATTTGAATTCACTACCGTAAGATTCAGGTTTACCTGTTAGCATACAGTCTATATACCTTCGGTTTGACAGACGTTGAAACTGGGCATTCTTTTACATTCAGAGCTAGAATCCCCCAAAGGCACTTTAGCATAGTTCCTAGTACTTCCCACCGTAGGAGGTATCAGAGCGTATTGCAGTTATGGATGCCGAGGTATGATACTTAGTTGGTCTTCGTACCGCGTTCTCTGTTAAAGTAGGGTTTGGGAACGTATAATACACGAAACTTGGCTAACCGAAATGAGTAGTGTAAAGTACTCGTATGTTGATCAGATGGAAATTGGTTTGATACTGGAGGGTACGTGGGTATCTTGGTCAGCCAATAGATGGAGTTTATATACCAAAAATAGTACATTGAATTTGCTGATGACCTGGCCCAAAAAATCTATTCCGAAATGCCGAATTTGTTCCTTGAGCAATCCATCCTTCATCTAGACATGTTTAGGTCTATCATCTTTCTAAGACAGGTTGAAGTTGAGGTATGTAGAGATGTACTTATAGATGATAGTGATTCTTGACTGAATGAGAGTACCTCCCTGAATTTGCTAACTTACCAACTCATTACTAATATTTTACATTTATTTCAGGGTTTATTTTCTCGCGTGATTTATCATACACGTGTGACGAATAAACATACATATTTTTCCAAGCCCTACTCTCTGTACGCTGTAGAGAAATCACAATCGTGTCGAATGGTCAGCTGAACCTTCAAGTATTCATGATTCCTAGAGAGTGTTTGCGGTCCGAGGGGCCAGCCTTCTGAGTCTATTTAGTTTCTTTTTGGGGTGGTTCCTGTCACGCTCATCGCTCAGAGGTGATGCTGAGGTCCATCGGTGCCGTGCTCGAGTCCCAGTCACCCAGATGTATATAGCTTGAAGGTTTTATGCCTGTCGTACTCGAGTCTTCCAAATCACCAATCGAAGTCTTCGTCCTGCCGGTCCATCGATGAGTATCCTGGCACCGCTGCGTCGGCGGAGTTACATAGCTCTTCTTGTTCCTTTTGGTTTTAAATAGAGGTGGGAGGCACGGAAGACATGCACATAGCACACCCCCGTTAGGCTCTGAGGATTGGTCAGAACAGCACACTACTCCGGACAACCGTCCAGACTCACCCAAGACCGTGAAAAGGATCGGCAAGGCATTGTCCCCTAGAAGTACAACTCTGTCAGCGCTCCCAGACGCTCTTACGAGGATGAGTCCACTTCCGTACACTGGGGGTCGGTGCTCAGCTCGGAGCTCAGTAGGTACGGTATTCTGACGATAGTAACGACGCAACACCTGAGCGTTCGATCGAGTCAGCAAGCGGCATCAACGAATGGGTGTCAACGGTCTTTACAGTGTCCCGAGTGTTAAAATGCCCGCTACGGCTATCTTTCGGCTCGTCCGCAGTTTGAGGCCCCAAAGACAGACCATTGGGATGGCGAGGAGCAAGATGTCGGAGACTAGGTTCAAAACTGCCATGGTCACCCCTCGGGCCACAAGATTAGGACAAGACCCCTGGACTGGCGAAGGCTTGCCGACGAAGAGGTATGCGACTAGCCAGAAGTAGCTGACAGGCAGACATTGGAAGATCTCGTCAAACAGGCTGATAACGGCAACACACACCAGGTAGCCCATCACGATCCGTATGGTGAGTCTGCTTTTGGTGCGGCCAACAACAAAGATGCGATGATAAAACAAAAGGAGAGAAAGCTTGATCCAGAAGAGTGCCTGGCCCCAAAAGATTGTAAGAAAATAGCCGGCCTGGCAGGATTTGAACTTCAGTTGCTGTCTCAAGAAGCTGAGTAGCGAAGTGTGGAGATACTAACCTTCATAAAGATTAATACATCGTTGAATGGATCTTGACTTGTCGTCAGGATAGTGAGCAGATGTCTGCCTCCGCCATGGCCAAATTCTGACCGTTGTCAGCGTAAGGTTGGGAGTTGAACAACACTCCTAGCGAAAGTTGAAGGGATATACCAATGCAAGCACTTATACTGCAACCAACTGCTAATAACTACATCTTCCTGATTAATTAAGCTGATCCGGAGTCTTAAGAAGGCATACCCATCCGATAATGATAGCATAATCATCGTACCAAAAAGAACCTTTAGCAAGCTTCTGAGCATATAGGCGTAAGCAGACTGTAATGCTTCCCATGACGGTCAGAACAATAATTCCAACCATCATAGGTTTTCCTCTGTCATGCTTGGCCAAAGCGTCTAAGATATCTGGAGGTGGAACTTGAGTGGGCATTGCAACGTCTGAGAAACAAAGAATTTCCGCGATTGATTCTTGTAAGTTGAGGTACGTTTGAAGGGAATGTCGCGTGTAGGGTTCCACATGTCAGCTTCGAGGCTTAGACGCACGGTATTCTGTTAATAAATTACGATACTCGAACAGGCACTTGGGTGAAAAGATTGATTTCCCGCACACCCTCACACCCTCACTCAAATGTGCTGACTGAGAGCCCTACCCCACACTCGTCAATCAATTGGTTGAAAAGCGACTTGATCTTTCGGGGGAGAATTTGATACTCGGACCCTTGCGAGCCTTGCCATCCAGGTTCGCGTCATGAGTGCAGGAAGTGCGGAACACCGGATGCAAGGAAGGTACCTTATCATATGCGCGTCGGACATAATTGTCGGTGAATGCCCCTTCTCAAGGTGGCATCTTCCACAAGCAATCCAGAGGTTTCAGGCAATATGACAGCGCCCCGCAATCTTGGACTGATTACCATTGTCGCAGCGCTCGTGTTTCTACTGCCAAAGGTTTCATCTTCGATCTCGCCTTCCACTTCCGCCAATCAACCCATTTCCGAATCCTCTGGAAATGTCTCGCTGACTCCAATAGCCAATACGGCATGCCAAATCCTATCTGCGAAGTATCCCAATCAACTCTTCTGGCCAAACACTACGTTGTACCTGAACGAGTCTCTTCGTATGCACAGGACATTCAAACTTTAAAGGTATCAATGTTGACATAAATCTATCTTGTAGGCTATTGGTCCGAGGCATGCATACTCAAGCCGTATTGCATCTTCTCACCAGGAAATGCTCAGGACATCGCCGATGTACTGTCGGTTCTCCGCCTGACCCAAACCCACTTTGCCGTACGAGGCAATGGTCACATGCCAGTGCCAGGTGCTGCAGACACCGACGACGGAGTGCTCGTGGTGATGACACGTATGCGTACGATCTCCATGTCTTCCGACCATACGGCTGCTACCATTGGCCCAGGCCTGACTTGGGGAGACGTATACGCTGAGCTTCAACCCTATGGACGCATTGTCCTTGGTGGACGCTACGCTCCGGTAGGAGTTTCAGGGCTCCTACTTGGCGGAGGGATCAGCCATTATAGCTCGTTGCACGGTTGGGCCGCGGATCAAGTGCGAAGCTACGAAATAGTTGCTGCAGACAGCCAAATTTTGACCGTCACCAGCACTTCCCACAGAGATCTCTTCTGGGCCTTGAAGGGCGGCTCCAGTAACTTTGGTATCGTCGCCTCTTTCGACCTGAACACATTTCCGCGGTCTCAGGTTTGGGCTGGGACGCTCATAACACAAGATGTTAATGGATTGCTTGAAGCCTTGGGATCTTATGTGTCGCCTGGCGGTGGCATTGAAGACAGCGAATCGGCCCTGGATGTTTACATCTTGATTACTCCGGCGACAAATTCCTTAGCTGGCGATGCTGTTGTCTTCCACAATGGCACAGACCCGGCTCCTCAGTCCTTGTCCAACTTCACACGTATGTACACGACTTCCGACAGTACACACGTACGAGACTACAGCGACTTTCAGACCGAGACGGCGGCCTTTGGGGACCGAAATTTGAGGTATGGGATAAACCCGGAAGGCTTCGAGTAACATCCTATTTCTAAATGTTCGCCTAGGGAATCTTTTTTCACAACTTCCGTCAAGGCCTCACTGGAAGCCGTACGACTGATCAATGACACCATCACAGAAGCTGCACTGACGCAGCTCAAAGGCGTCGAGAAGTTGCTCGTCGCACCCACCTTCCAACCCGTTTCTCAAGCCTGGCTCAAAGCCGCCCAAGATGCCGGCGGAGATGCGATCGACCTCGATCCAGCGGATGGGAATTTCATCAGTAAGACCATCTCCCTCGCTTTGTAAACCATATCTAGAACAGACGCACGTAAGCCATTCTGACTCCATTTTCGCAGTCTTTGACCTCTCCTGCCACTGGTACAACCCGGCAGACGACGCTCTCATCACCCGTTTCTCCCTCTCGATTTTGGAAACCATTGATCAAAGATCCAAAGCGGCGGGCTTGTATTATCCCTTCGTCTTCCTCAACGACGCCGGTCCGGGCGAGAGTCCCTTCGTAACATACGGCAAGGGCAAAAGTCTATCGACTTTGCGGCATATTCGCCAGCAGTATGACCCTACGGCAGTATTTCAGCGCTTGATGCCCGGTGGATTTAAACTGGGCGTGTTGTGACATCTTTCTTGACGTCGCCACAGATGTTGCTGGCTAGGCGCTGCTTCTGCTTTAGTATAGATACAGTCCTCGCGTTAAACATGAATGTTTGTGTTAGATTTGAATTCACTCTGCTTGTTAGAAGTAGTGTAGTCTTTTGAGGGTCGAAACAGCTGAGAAGTTATTAGATTTAAAGAATGATAATCGAAACTGCAATTACTTCTAAAAATTGCATTATAGTTACTCGAAACTAAGTACTGTGCAAAAGTCTTCGACTAAATTGCGAAAACACATTACATTTCATAATAATATATCTTCTTCGACTACAAATCTTAACACTTTAATTTCTGAAACACGTTATTATAACTACATAAGAATAAACACGAATAACTAGTTTAATACTTTTACTTACTGTAAGTTTTTTATATAATCTTTATTCTTTACTTTTATTAATTCTTTTAATTATTAAATTTAATAAATTAATAAATATTATTTTATTACTAAAAAATAATTATACATAAACAAAAATAATTTTTAAATTTAGTAAACAAACACGTATTACAAATAAAAGAAAAAACTTAATAAACATTCTTAAGTAAATTATTTATTAATAAAGTAATGTTAAATTATAATAATTAAAAAATGTTAAAAACGTGTAATAAAATAATTTTTATTAATAAATAAATAAATAATTTATTTTATACTTCAATGTAACACTAACTTAAATCAACTTATGTAAGTCAATTATATAATTATTTAAATAAGCAAAATTTTAAAAAAAATTAGATTACTTTGTTGTTAACACTTTGCGTTATAATATTAGATTTTGTTCAAGTTTTGTTTAAATTCTGCTTTAACATAATTCAAATTATGTTAACTTAGACTTAAATAATGCATTGAAAGAAAAAAATAAGTAAGATTAAAATTAAATTGAGATTAAGTTGAAATTTTTGTAAATTGAAAATCTTTCAATTCTAATTATTTAGTTCTAGTTTTAATCGCTTGATTAATCAAAATTATACAGTAAGTGTTAGTAATTATTAACGTCTATCGCGAAATTTTAATTAATTGAATTTTCGCATACTTTAAAGTTTTAATTCTTGAACAACTTATTACTGTTTTTAAATTTATATTCAACTTAGTTTTGATTTTTATTTGACTTTATAACGTTTCGACTTTTCGTTTAATAAACGTGTCAACATTATTGCTTTAAACGTATTGTATAATTATAAATTTATATTATTTAATAATTATTTTTATACAAACATTTCTTTGTTACATTAAATTAATTTATAAATCTCGTTAATATAAAATGTTTTACAATTATTTTTAAATTATTTTTAATAAAAATAATCAATCGATAATTTATAATATTAATAATATTATGAAAATTGTTTTTGTTTTATTTATATAATTAACAAAACAATAGAATATGCTTAAAATCTTAATAATTTTAATAATAATTGCACGTAAGAAATGCGAACTTCAATACTTTGAAAAAATGTAAAAAAAATTGTTAAATTTATCTTTTTTGTACGTATGTAAACAGTTAAAGCACTTTTAGTCTTCGTAAAATTTTAATGTAATTTAAACACTCTATTAAAGATTTTTATTTTAAATGCGAAAATTCTAAGCGTTTCAGAAATTTTAATTATATAACGATTTTATTTTTCTTTTTATTTATTTTTAAAGTGTTTACGTAGTTTTATCTTTGTTTTAAGTTTAATAATTACGTTTATTAATTAAAACTATCGTATTGTTGTTTCTACGTCTATTTATAAAGAATAAAAAAATGCTTAAATCTTTAAAACGTTTTTTTCAATTATAATTCTTGTTTATTAATAATAATAAATTTTTAATGCGTCTTTGTTATATTGTTGAGTGTTTCTTCTAAATCTAAGTTTATTTTTTGTTCTTTTATACGCTTTGTTAATAATTTTCAATATGTTTGTATTATAAAGACGTATTTTTGTTTTTATCTATAATTTGTTTAAATGTAGATATATTAATAAAATGTATATTTTAATCTGTTGTTTTTCTTTTTCTTTTATTTTTAATTCTTTTATTATATGTTATTATAGTAATATTGTATCAGATTATTATCTATAATTGCTTTGTACTTTAATTTGTTTTAATATTATTTATTATTATTTTTTATTATTTAAATATAATTTTTGCTTATAATTTTTGCTTATAATTTTAAAATAAATTTTATAAATAAAAATATTACAAATAAATAAAATTCCGGCTATATTAGCTACGAAAAGAAAGATTCGGAAAGCAGAGAACTATTCTTGTTCAAAGAATTTCTATTTTGCACAAGATATTTTTTTTGCATGCTAATACAAATCTATCTAAGTTATTTATATGTTACGTTGTTACTTTTAAACGCAATCAATAAATTATATCTAGATGTAAATTATATATATTTAATGTTTAGTAATTACGAATATAATTTGTTGTTGTCTTAGTTGAAAATCTTTTATGCAAGTCTTTTAGTTTAGTAGCTCTATAGAACGATATTGTTATTGCTTTAATAATTTTAAATAATTTTTTTGTTTCAATCTAATGTTTGCTTCGAATATTTAAGATTTGTTTAATTTAAGATTTGTCGATCTCTTTATCTCGACTACTATTGCGAACATTTTTATTTTGTTTTTCTTTTTTATCTTTCGTTGATATACGAATTGTTCAACTTATGTTCGATCCAGTTCTTGTTTTAGACATTTAAGATTTATTTGTAATCTTGCTTTAAACATTTCTTATTTTTCTTTTTAGCTTATCTTTAGTCAGAAATTTGTTTTTCGATTCTCTTAATTTTTTTATTGTATACTTGTGTCTACTCTTGTAAATGTATAACTTGCAAATTTCTAATATATATTTAGTATTCTCGATAAGTTGTTGTCTCGTTATTTGTTGTTTTTGAATTTGATCGAATTGTTTAACGTTAACGTAAACAAATAATTTCTTAATAAGACTAAAAATATCGTCTTAAGTCTAAAAAGTTGTCGAAGATAAAATAGACAAAAAATAAGATATTCGACGCAATAAGAAAAGCTCGTATATTTAATTTAAAGATAGATGCTAAGTTGTTTAATATAAAAGTAAAAATTAATAATTTTAAGTTAAGTTAAGACAAAAAGATATTTAACATAAAAGTAGAAGTTAAGAATCTTAGAATAGCTCAAGATATAAAGATTGCTTTTGTAATTAAATATTAAAAGACTTGTAAATATTCTGCGTCTTAAAAGAAAAAATTGTAATATAATTTATACGCAGAAATAATACTTTGTATTCTAACTTGATAGTATACGTTGTATAATAGTTAGAGATTTCTTGTGCTTTCTCAAATCGAGTATAGCTATTCTTAGAAAATAGAAAGTTGCTTATTTTGCTCGTACTTAAGAAAGATTATATATAAATAGTACTAAAAACTATTAAAAATAAAACAAATAGAAATAATGCTTTCTATATATGCGCTTACCAAAGATTAGATATTTACTGAAGATAATACATCGTTCTAAGATAATCGATCTTTATTGCTATATTCCTGTAAATTTGCTTTGCGCGTTGCGTCAAACCAATATTTATTATAGATCTTCAGAAACCTAGTTGTGTAATTTTTCGTATTTAAATATTTGTCAATATTTTCAGCGTAATTATACTCAAGTTTTCTTATTGCTTTAGGAAAGAAAACAATATGTCTCTAAATAGCAAAAGAAACTATAGAATCTACTTTAGAAGTCGAATTGTCGTAAACAATATTATCTAATATATAATTACAAACATATAATATTATCTAAGAGAGAATAAGATCCAGTTACATAATATTCTTCAAATAGTCTAATTCTCGCTTCTATCAAAATATTCGAATAGTACGCTTGCGATCTTTGAGCGTTCTATTATATAGATTGTTGCATCGACACACTTAGTCTTAACGAATAAAACAAAGTTATATTTTTCTAATTTGCACTCGAAGTATCTTCGAACAATTTAATTATTTAGTTTTGCATAAAACTAATATTTGCGAATTCGCAAAACAAATATTTGCTCAAATTGTAACAAAGAAATACGTCGAAAAAACTCTTAACAAGCTTAAATGCGAAACAAAGTTAGCACAAAAATTACAAAATACTCTATTTGAATATTTTTCGATTTCGAATATTATAGACGATATAAATAATGTTAAGTATTAATAATTTGATATAAGTAATTTATTATAACGAAAAACAAGACACTAAATACAATAGTTGTTATTAAATTGACAACAAACAACGCAAAAATATAATATAAAAATAGAATTAATTAACTCTATTAATATTATTGTTGCAAAATCGATTTGCTATTTTACAACAACAATAAAATCGAAATATATCAAACAATCTTATTTTGATATTATTATAATAATTATTGCTTTTAGTTGTTTAATTTAATTTAACAATCTTTTTTGTTAAAATTTTTCGATAGCTTTTGAAAAAAATTAAAATTTAAGCTTATTTAAAAACAATTTGCAAACGTTCGATAGTTAAAAAGAGAAAATCGCATATTTGCTAATATTGCAAAAGATTTATTTGTAAATATTAACTATAACTTTATTTTAACTTAAACAACAATTATTTTAATTGTTTTTTTGATTTAAATTATATATGATAACAAACGCGTATTTGGAATTTGACAATTTATTGCAATCTTTGTTTTGCAATTGATACGTATTTTAATATTTTTGTATTGTTTAAAAGTAATCGAGCAAAATAATAGACGCACTTTGGAATAATTGTAATATTTGAAAGCTCTCGAACTGCTAAATATACAAATTTTGTAATAGTTGTAATATTTGAAAGCTTTTTAACTATTGAACGTACAAATTTTGCAATAGCTATAATGTTTAAAAGCTTTCTAATTGCTAAATATACAAATTTTGAAATAGATATAGTATCTAAAAGCTCTCGAATTGCAAAATATACAAATTCTAGAATAATTGTAATATTTGAAAGCTCTCGAATTGCTAAATATAGAAGTTTTGAAATAACTATAATATCTAAAAGCTTTTAAGTAGCTAAAAATACAAATTTTGATTTGTTTTTGTTCGATTTATTTTTTAGTTGTTTTAGCTATTAAAATAATTGCGTAATTTAAAATATAATTTATTAATTTTACAATTTTGCAATTGCTTTGCTTCTATAGTGTTAATTGCGAAGAATTTCAAAAATATAGTTCGAAAAGTTTAAGTTGTAGATATCGAGTTATATTTTTTGTTTTTTTGCTAATTATTTTATCTATTTTTCGACAATCTCTTATTATTTTAAAATAATTATTAACGCTATATCTCGAACATTATCGATTCGAAATCTATATTGTTCGAAATTAAGAAAAACAAATTGTTGTTTAATAAAAATTCTACGCTTGTTGTTGAAACAAATAGTGTTAAATAAATTGACTTTAGTATTAATAAGTTTGTTGTATTTCTTTTGTTGTAATTAAATTTATTGCGTTTATATTCGAATTTTTATAATTTTGTTGCAACAAGCAAATCTTGAAGTTTAGTATTAATAGTGTCGAAAATTAATATATTTGTTTTTATAATATTTGTGTTTTGCAATCGATAAATATTTTGAAAACTAATAGATTGCAATTATAAATTAATATCTAAATTTAAGTAACAATATTTTGTTATTTTTATTTTACAATAATTATATATAATGCTCTACGTTGTACTAAACAATTTGACAATATTATTTAAGATAAATAAGTTACTATTTGAATTAGAAGATTAAGAAACAATTTAAAAGCTAGAATTCGAGTAATCTTTAAATGCAAAATCTATTTTTGATTTTTTAATTAATAGAAAAAACGTTATATTTTTGATTGTTTATATTTGTAGCAATATTGAATTGTCGCTTATTGTGCAATAATTTGATCTTAGTATAACAATTTTCTATTGTTAAGTTGATTAAAAATTGTCTAATAATATAGATCTCTAGATTCTCTTACAAAAAATAAAAATTAATTGTTTAATTCTTTTTTTCAATATATTTGACTTGTTCTTTTTTGCTCTTTTCTTAAGTCTTAAATTGACAATATTATTTATTGTCTTTTTAAAAATCTTTTTATTTTTGAGCGATAATTGCTTTTCTACGTTGTTAACTTAGTTAATATAGAATTATAATTAATTGAAGATCTTTTATATATTGCGAGCAACGTCAACTAATAGTTCGATCAAAATCTTATTATTAAAGATTTTTGTTAATTTGTAATATTTGCAATCTCTATCTACTTAATTTCGCATTTTTGAGCTAATTTTTTTGATTAAGTAATTGTTGAAATCTAATTCGAAAATAATGTTGACAAGTAGTTTGTAAATAAATATTGAAAATTTTTTGCTATATTAAGAATAGAGAAAACTAAGTAGATTATAAAAGAATACAAATAAGAATCTAAATTGCAAAATATTTTTGCTTTAATAAGTTTTTAATATTAGAGTACTATAATATATACTTGTTAGTCGATTATTAAATATTGTTGTTCAAATAGAAGAAATTTAAAATGTCGACATATTTTTAGACTATTTGTCGATAGTATTTTTGTTTGATCTTTATATAAAAGAATTGTTTTTTAGATTTTGCAATAAAGCTAGCTTTTGCTTTCTTTTTTTTAGTAATTAAAGAAATATATTGAGTTTAATTAACTTTGATTTTGTTATAAGATTAGAATATAATTGCAACAATTAAAACAAAATTAATTTTATCTATTAATATTTATATTTTGATTTTTTATCAATAATTGCTTGAGTTTTTCTAGTCTATTTTTACTTAAAATAGAATAAAGAATATCGATAATATAGCTAAAATTGCTTTTTATAGTCGAATTATTAAGTTGAAAATATAACTCTAAGAGATTACTTTAATTGTCGAGACTCTTAATTTGTTAACTACTTTTAATATTAGAGTACGCTAAGTTAGATCTTGATCGCAACAATTCTAAAATAATATTGATCAAAATTTAACTTAGCATTGTCGAATTATCGAACTACTATTGCAAGCAATTGAAATCTTACAAAAACAATGCACTATCGAAGAGAATTAGTATTGTTCTTCTCGAATTATATTAAGTTTTAAAAATTCTCGATTTCAATTTTACAAATAGAGAGAAGAGTAACTACTATATTATATTTAAATATTTGCGCTTAGAAATTTCTTTAGTTTGTTTTTCTTATTTGTTTTGTTTTACTATACTTTCTTGTACTTTTGCTTTTTTTTCTTGTCTATTTATTTTGATTTTTTGCAATTTGTTTTGCAAGCTTGTACTACTTTTATTTTCTCTCGAATCTATATTAACTTTTGTTTTTATTTAAGATAGACAACAATAGTTCTTTGATTAATTTATAGCTTATTATACTCGAGCAATTTGTATCAATACTAGCTATATATTTTTGCGTTTTTTGTAAATAATTTAATAGATATTGATTTGATTTGAGCTATATTTACAATCTTGTAAAACAAAAAAGACAAACTAACAACTATTAATATTAAAAGTAGTTGCAAAATAGCAATTCGACAAAAAAACAAATTTTTTGATTCGAACAAGATTCGAGACTATTGATAATAGTATTTCTTACAAACAAAAGTATTACAAAATAGAGAAGATAAGTCTAGATATAATTAAAAGTATAAATATTTTAAAAGTTTAATATAAATTTCAAAAGACAAGATCTAACAAGTAGAAAAAGCACAACAATTTTGTGCAAAACAATTGAAAAAAGAAGAAATTAACAAAAAAACAAAAGAAAATAAAGAAGAGCAAAATTAAAAAATCGCTTAAAAGAAAAAATAGTAGTACGTAGTATTTTTTAAGCTTTTGTTGTCTATTTTTTATTTAAAAGTAAGATACAATTGATAAAAAATAAAATCGAATAAAGAAAATAAAAAATACGTTAATAGAAAAAAAACTTTAGTTCGAGTAAAATAGAACTTAAAAAAAACAATAAAATTGCGTCGAAAAAAAAATTTAAAATTCAATAATTATTTTAAGTCTTTTTTTGTTCAAACAAAGAAAGTAACAAGCTCTTGTTTATCTATATATATCAAAAATCGCTTGCTACTTCGAAGAGAAACTATTGTAATTTGTTGCTTTAGTATTAGTATAATTATCTTCTTTCTTTAAAATTGCTTTAGTTAAATATTGCTTTATAGTTCTTTTATCGAAAAACAAATTAATATAGACAAAAAAACGTTGTTATATTGAAACTTAAGATTTCCAAAAATATTTTGCGAAAACGTACAAGCACAAACGCTATCAAAAAAAACAAAGAGAGTTGCAAAAAAGCTTATAAGACAATAGAAAAAATAGCGCAAAACAAGATCGAGATTAAGATTAAAATTAATCAAGAAACAGAAGTTTCGATTCAAGAAAAGATAAATTATTCAAAAGTCGACAAGAAGTCAAAAGAGAAGAAAAAACAAATCGAAAGAAAAACATATCAAAGAGTGCGATAGCTAGCAAAGAAACAAAAATGTTGCAGTTGTTTGCATAAAATTAAATTTTATATTGATAAAATTTGCGATATCTATAAATATTGTTAATATTTCAAATATATATTAGAGTAATTAACGCAAAAGTGCATTATAAGAAACACGTCTTTAGTAGAATATTATTTTTGTGCATTTTCAAAATAATTGTCTTTGCATTTATTTTTCTATTAGCATTTTTCTCTTTTGCTTTATCTTGTCGATTGTTGTTGTAACACAAGTTTATAACAGTTCGTTGTTATATTTTATTGCGTATCTCGAGAGAATTATTTAATTAGTTATGCGCTATATATACAAGATAGTAGTATATAGACAAGAGAAGATCAATTATTTTTGTCTATACAAACACTTGAAGTCTAGACTTTATCTTCTTTTATCTTGTTATCTGCTTAAATATTATTTGTCTTACTGTATTGATCGCGTAATCTAATCGCGCAATTTGATCGATCTTACAAATTTGTATATTTTTATTACAACATTCTCTCTTCAATACGTGTCTGCTCGTTTTCGCTAACTTTCGATTTGTCAGAAATAATTTCAAGTTCTGTGCTATAATTATTTTGATTCTCTCTTTTTTTGAATCTTTTAAAGATTCAGATTTCTTAATATGTTTGATGCAATCTATTTTTACATTTCTTGTCTTTTTAATTTTTTTTGCAAACTTCAACTTCAACGTGTAAGAATCGCATATATAATCAATAATCAACAAATAGAAAAAAGCATTTCATATTGCTAGATTGATAATTTGAAAAAACACTCTTATATCGAAAACTATATGTCTAGACAACAATATTATCTATAGTAGAATTCAAACAAATTTTGATCTTAAAAAGTAAACTAATTCTGGAATTCAAGTTGCAAAATCTGAATAATATTAATCGAATCAGAAACAATCAGCAGAAATTGAGAGCACAAAGAAAAAAGTACTTAGAAAAATTAAAAAGCAAACTACAAAAATATAAAAGTATAAGCGTAAAAGTATCGATAAAGATTCAAGCTTCTGTCAGATTTGTAGCTGAGAAAAACAAACGTTTTCGAGTATTTTTACAATCTTGAGACATTGTAAGTCTGAAAATTGATACAACTATTAAGATATTAAATGTCGAAGCTCAGACTCCGTTAAAAGTATCAATACTCGAGACAAAGCTAAATACAAAAAAGTCTTGTATTGAAGATATATACAAGACTGGCTTCAATTCTCGACAGTTTAATACGTTAAATTTATTTCAGTTGTCTACAGAGTCTCGCGATAATATTTGTAAACAATTACTAATCTTAGTATTATTGATAACAACAACTATATATTCTGTATCGTTGCTCGAGAGTTCTGCTTTGGAAAATCGACTAAGCAGCAGCTCTATAGCAATATTAGTATTCTTATCTATAAATTCGTCTTCGAATCTGATAGATTACTATAAGAAAAAATCTTTAGACTTGAGTTTACAAATATCTTCTAATAATAATACTATTTTATATATTTTTGCCGTCAATATTATTACGAGTATAAGAGTCGATATTAGCGTTGAAGATATTAAGACTAAGTTAGAATACAATAAAGATATCGAATACAAAATCGATAACTCTATATTTTTTACTATAATAGATCGATACATTGAATAATTTCTACGTTACAGAAATAGATAAGCTGAAAGACTTTTTTCTTTTGTTGATTCTTCTATAGACATAACTTGCACTATACTTGTCTCAAATGTTTTTAGCTTCTTCTGATAAATAGAGTTGTAATTATTTACAATACAGTAAAAAGTATCAAGAGTTTTGTATATTATATGTTGAAGACTGCTCTTAATCTTGTCTATATTGTAAAAATGCCAGATATTGTGCAAAATATCTTGCAATCTTTTGTTTTGCTCGAAACGCTGCTTGGAGATTCTAAGTTGTAACTTTTTACAAATAAATTCTTCAAATATTGAAAAAAACAACTCGCTAGAGAAGTACTTCTAGATAGATTTTCAAAATTGAAAATTAATTGAAAAAGTATTTGTTGAAGAAGTCTAAAAATTGAGAGCTCGCTGACAAAATACTCTTATATAGATTTCCAAAATTCCAATTCTCAAAATAATTGTAGCAGAACTCGGTATCGACTAAAAGTAAGTCGATAGAAAACTTTACAGTATAAGTCTCGAGACAGCAGATTGTAATTCGTTTTTTGAAAAAAAAAAAAAAATCTAGTTCTTTATATAACGTACTCAAAGTCTCTGAATAGTAAATTGATAGACAAAAAATACAATTCTTTCTAGACTAGTTAGCTTTAGATCGATGTATTAGAATTATATATACAATCTCTGTTATAATAGAAAATTATGTTTCGTAATCTTACAATCGATAGATATATTATCTTCTATTCTTGCAAACAGTTGCGTCTTTGCTTTTGCAATATAAGATATTCTATATATTTTTCTAACGTAGAAAATCCGAAACAGAATAAAATGCAGATATATATTAAACTAAGCAAAACAAATGTTTCTAACTTTCTCCCGATTTTAGTTCTGACGTTTTTTAAACTTCAACTCCGATTTCTCTCGCTCCAATTATAGCTTTCCGTTCTCTAATTTTGGCTCTCCTCGCGCTCTAATAGATTTCGCAAAATATAAGACAATATAGTGCACACGTACTTTATTCTAGAACTCAGCATAGAACTAATATAAACCGATAAAGAGAGCAAACATATTGTAAGATACTATATGTCTTGGAATACTATGTCTTGGACCGCTATATATCTTAAGCTACTATATATCTGAAAACACGTGTTGTAAGACACTATATATCTTGAGATATATATTACAAAACACTATATATATTAAGACATATATAGAAAAATATTATACGTCTTGAGACATTATATGTATCAAGATACTCGTAGAAACACACTATATAACTTAAAATCAACGTATTAGATACTTCTATTTTTCTCTCTCTTATACATTTAATAAAGATTGTACAGAAATAATTTTTGAATTAATACGTATTTTATTTTCGAATATATATAATGGATTTTCTTTGATTCTATTGTAAATATTATATTATAAGCAATAACAAAAACTCAAGTTCTTGTTATTTAATTCTGCTATTCTGATAAATAGTATGCAACTATTCTATTGCTCCGAGAGCTAATATTTCAATTCCAGCAGTTTTATTCGATTGTCCAAATAGTTACGTACAAGACTTTGTAGATTATCTTGTTGTTTATCGATCTCGAATACTAAATTACAATCAGTCTTAATCAGATGCTTTCAACTATTTCTAAAATTCTGAAAAAGCTCGAAATAACAATTACGTCAGCTCTACTAGCAAAGGAAGAGACAAGTACACACATTAAATTCGAGACTGCAAGTAATTATTTTACATAGACTGAAGAAAATAAATCTTTACAAAATCTACTGCAAAGAATAGAGAAAAAAGATAGAAAAAAAAGAGAATATTGAAACGCGTAATAATTTTCGGAGATTAAAATATAATCTGTATTGTATTGAGAGATTTGTCTACGTAGTATTATCTGAGCTAGTTGTTAGTTTATATTAATATCAATAATTATTCTAATAAATATTGTAAGTAGTTATACTACAACTTTTATACAGAGTTTGCTATGCTCGAGCAACTAGAGCGACGACTTTATTATCAAATAATAGTATTCGCTTTTCTTTTGTTTGTTAGCAATTCTTCAAATCTTTTCGAAATAACTGCGCATTAAGATAAAGTCAAGACAAGACTATCAATTTATTGCTTTTACTTAGTTTTTGCTCTCAACAAAGAAATAAACTTTTTTGCAAATCTTAAAAGTTTATACTTTAACATTTAACTTAGAAACTCAAGCGTCAGACGCAAACTAAAAATTATTACAATTTTCGAAAAGAACAGAAATCTAGATTAGACTCTAGCGCTTTGTTGCTCTCGATACAAAAAAATATCAATCGAGATATCAAAGTTTGACAACTTCTTCAATTTCGCGTCTAAGAGTAACTGCAACAGAAAATATATCTCACAACTTAGTTGCGAATATACTTGTATCAATAAATGTTATTTCGAATCGCTATATAATTTTGTTCGATATCTCGAACGCTATCAAAAAATCAAGAAAGACTATAATTATGCTTGTTCGAAGATTTGCGAAAACTCTTGCAATTCGAAATATCAAATCTAGATATCGAATATTACTCTTACTTGTAGACACGTTTAAGTATAATTGATATGCTATTTAGCGCAAACTTCAAAAACTGTTCTATATTATATCTTAGTCGAAACTGTTATATTGAGTTGCGACTACACTGTAAAAATTCGTTGCTACAAATTGCTACTTGTAGCAAGTTATTTATACAACGCTATATATAGCGTTGCTCTCAAGTGTAATTACAACTGCAAACTGTGAGATTACACGATCGTGTGATAGAAGTGGCGCTATCAAGGCGCACGCTGTGCGTGTGGAGAGCGGAATAAGAAGATAGGTCTACGGTTATGGGAGAAATAAACCGTGAGGATTCAGAGAGGAATTCTCGGGGGGAAAACTCTTTACTGCCAAGGCGGGAACTGGGCGCTGCCTTGGCGCATGACGTGATTCGGCTACGAGTCACGGCAGAGTTTGGAATGTCATGGTCATGGCATTACACAAACACACTTGCAAAAATTGCAACACAAGAGATAAAGATAGTTGTATTTCGAACATCAATTACAATATTTGCAAGACTTTATATAATAGATAATATACTATTTGTAGTTATACGTGCTTAGAAGTCTATTACGAAAATAAATTATATTGACTTTGTTTAAAGTTGTGCGATATTCGATACAGTTACTCGCGATGCAACAAGAAGTGTTACAAGTTTTGTATTTCTTGCGTCGAAAACTGCTTCTAATTTTGTCTATATCGAAAAACGTGCAAATTGCTATATGCAATATCTTGTAATTTGTTTTCATGTTTCAAAGATTGCTTCTTGAAACTTAGTTGTAGCTATAAGTGTTCTTTTGTCTGCGAAGAGATATGTTCAAAAACTCGAAACTGTTAGAAATGTATCGATAAGTCGATCAAGAATATAACGATTAACTATATTATAAAATCTATCTACATCGAGATTGATCTAAACAAAACTTCTTGTATTATATTATCTTGTAATCACATTCTTATCTTAGAAAGCATAAATAATTATATAAAGATCGCAAAATACTACACTATCTTTAATAATATTAATACTAAGAACTCGATTATTGTATTAAAGTCGAGTTCGATTCTATTCTCTATCTTAGAGCTAAAAAGTTGTTCTATATATTGTAGTTCTCTTCGCAATATTAATAGATATAGTCGCATAGTTCGACGAGCGTAGATCGACAAAACAACAATAAAAGACAGCATTGCAAAAACTAGTACAGTAAAAGACAGCACTATAAAAGCTAGTACTGTAAAAGGCAAGTTTCTTCCACATTCTATAACTTATATTCTCGGCGCAGTTATATTTATATTCTAGCTAAAACAAGTCTGATATCAAACTTAGAACTTATATTCTAGAAGCTTTTTAATCTCTATTTATCTTGTATATGTTTCGCTCAGAAACAAGCTGCTATAAAATATTGAAACTTCGAGAACCGAATTAAGTAATAGTTTATAAGTGTCTGTTAACTCTTATTACTATCAATCTCGCAGATTCTTCTTCAAGCTTTGAACTTATTAAAACAATTGTTAAATCAAAATTACAGAATCGCGAAGTCAATCAATTGATTATCGATTTTAGTACAAAATCTGTCAAAATGCGAGAACAGAGTAAAAAGATTATCAAATTTATTATTTGATTCAATCAAAGTCGCGATCGCAATTATCGCATTTAGCTAAACAAATATAAACTATTAAGATTAGATATTGTTGCAAAATATATTTACTACTATACAAATAGTCGCAGCTATTGCAATTATAAGAAGCAGTATAAATAGAAGAAACAAGATATATTGAAGTAATCTTAGTTAGTTAAAATAGTAGAGACGAATTTAAGCAGAAATTACAAAGCAAAATCTAAAATAGTTTAGCTTATAGTTCTAGCAAGATATTATACTTACTATTGTATTTTAGAATAATGCAACGCTCGAGTTAATACAGTAGCGCTTGATAGTCTACACTATATAGTTGCAAAAAATCCGTTTGATGCCTTATATATTAGTTTGAACAAGTATGCTCTTAGTCTATAAAACTAATAATTATCAAATACTAATGTTTTTAGTTGTTTCGACTTCTCGAAGTACTCGAATCTTATTATTTGTTGTAAGATTCAAAAGTTTAAAGTTTACAAGATAGTTGTATGCGATTAATCAAAATACTTCTCCAATATATGTAATAGCGACTAGAAGATACATTTAAGAACAAAATATCTTAATTCTATAATTATTAATATTGCGCACAAAATTAATTTACGATTACTAGAAAGTAGTCGACAACATAATAGAGTTTAAAGAAAATAATATTTGCGTTGTTAAAGCAATGCTTCGATTTATATACACATTCGATTATAACAATAGCGACAACAATTATAAACAAATCTTATCTATACTCTTCAACATAAAAGTGTATAGCATTGCGAAAAAATACGATAATTTAACTTTGAAACTACAAGCAAAGAAAAAGTTTAACAAAGCTGTAAAAACTTGCTAAGATATAGACAATTTCGTTTATTGTATTATTGAAATCTACAACTCGATATCTTTAATAGATCGAATTTTTCGTAATATAGTTGTTAAGATTGCTTATAAGCATATCGAAACACTTTTAGAGAAAAATAGTTTTCGAAGTGTATTTGAGAAAACTGCTGAGTTTGCAATTGATATTATTTAGCTTATAACTCAAAGCGACAACTTATCTCTCAAAGAATACAACTGCTTATATTGTAAGAATCTTTGAAAGACAATACTTCTATTTGAGAGTACGTACTATTGTATTTATTGTAGTTATAGCAATATACACTAGAATAATTATATCGTAAAATAAGACTTACTAAGAAAACTTGATTAATAGTATATTATAATCAAAACACGTTTTGTATATTGCTACATAGATAAGAGCAGTCAAAGTTGAATTATAAATTTAAGAGAGCGCTAAAACTCGCATTCTACTAGTATATATCGAGATAGAAATTGTAGATCTATATAGAGTTAGTACATTTTAAAGCTCTATAACTAAATTGCTAACATTTAAGACAGCTATGTAATTCTAACTTTCGAATATATTCTCTAATATATATTGCCAAATTAAAGATATTTATAAATTTTTTCGATTGTAGTCTTTGTGCATTCTAAAGCGAAATTGTAAATTTTTATATACAAGACGTATTAATTGTAGATTGTAACGAGAAACTTTTCAATTGCGCAAGCAAAAATATAAAAAAATAAATAATAGCTCTTTTATTTGTCGAAATATAGATAATGTTCGCTAATATTAAGAAATCTAGCAGTACATTAAAGAAGAAGATAGAAAATATCGACAATCTAGTATCAATATAAACAAAAATAGTAATGCTTAGAGAAATAGAGCAATACAATACATTAATAATAGCAGAGAGAAACTAAATAAATTAAGCTCGATATTAGATCGAAGCTTCTAAGAGAATATTTTAATTGAAAAATATACAATAATTTTTGAAAAAATTAAGAGATATTTGATTTGTTCGCGACAGCAATTGACAATTAAATAAATATTTTATATATCAACTTCGCATAATTTTGTAGATGCATTTTGCTTTTTAGATTAATATTGTATCTCGGATAAGAGCATACAATCGATTGATTGTTCGAATAATAGCAAAAATGTTTTCGATAGAAATGTTTTTTTAGATCGCTGTAATTGTAAAAGAACTTTAAGTATATTTTTGTCGACAGTTCTTTACAATCGAGATAGAAAATATATTGAGTAGACTTGCATTTAATTAAAATAACATTCGAAAGACTCGACATTTGAAAAACAAATAGCGATATTAGATTCTGTTTAAACTTGATATGTGCGGAAAAAAAAATTTGACAACAAAAATAATAGCTTTTCTGCAAGCTGCAAAAAGCTGTTAAGATATTAATAACTTTTACTCGTTGTTTGCACTTTTTTTTTAAAGATAAAGTAATAAAGACAAAAAGCGTGTCGATAACTCTAATGCGTTCGACAAAGATATAAATTTCTGCGTTTATTGTTTTCTTAGCAACAATTAATAGTCTTTTTAGTTGTCGTTAAATATCGATTATCGATTGCTCTTTTTTGTATCTAACTTTAATCTTTTTATTTTCTTATTACAACTTTTGTATAAACAAAAACAAAGATTTCTTAATTTAATAATTAAGAGATAATTATTAAAAGAAAGAGAATTGTATATAGTCAAATAATCAAATAATATTAAACTATAAATTTAAGAATATTTGTTACTAGTATTCGCAATCTATTTGTAATATATACGCAATCTCTTTCACTTAGATTTTAGAATCTTAGCTATTTAATATATTATTAGATTGTATAATATAATCTATATATATATTGCAAGAAGTCTTTGTTGTTATAGTTGTCTACTAACTAGAATTCTATTTCTATCTTATTATAATATTAAATTTTAAGAATGTTTTAAATTAGATTTATTTATAAATAAGTTAATTTAAAAAAAAAGATATCTTTAATAATTATAAAAATAATTAGATATTATTAATAATAATGCAAAAAACTAATATATTTCATAAATTAAATTGCTAAAAAAAAAATTAATAATAGAATTTCGAAAATTTAAATCTTAGTGAATACAAAGAACAATTATAATTATTAAAGAAAAACAATATATTATATTTGCTTAAAAAGAAAAATATAATATTATTGTAAAATTTTTAATTTAAAAGATTAAATTACTTTATAAAATTCTTAACAAAGAGCAAATCTTATAGCTAAACTATTATATATTTTGCATAAATAATTGCAAAATTCGAATCTATAGTATACGAGATATTAATTATAATCTTGTTATTATAATAGTAATACAAAAAGATAATATACTTATTACAAAAAAGAGTAATTATAAATATCTTTGTCGCTTATAAAAATACTACTAAAATAGAACTTTAAAATACAATAGATAATTTAATTATATTTGTAATTATTAATTTTATTATAAAGAAACTTACAAATTAAACGCTAAAATACAAGTTAAAAAATAAGAAAATTAATTAATTTTTAATATTTTCGAATTTTATAAAGAACAACAATATTAAGCTTTTAGTTTTGTATATATTATCGCAAAATATTAATATATTAGTCGAAAATATATTACTTGTTTGTATTATTTCAATTATATTAGTATTTCGAATACTTTTTTCTTTAATATTTTGTTCTTTTTAAGATTTTTTTTTGTTTGTACCTATTTTATTACGTCTAAATTAAAAAATTAATTTATTATAAAAAAACTTTAAGATCGATTAATAAGTTAGCAAATTATATATATCAATTTTAGACAAAATATTTAGTATTACTTGTATATATTATCTATTTGTTTTACGTAAACCATTGAAGAAAATAATAAATTTAATAATATTAAAAAGAGATTTATATAAACGTAAAAAAAGATATTAAATTCAAAACAAAATCTAAAGAAATTATAGTATAATAAGCAATAGTTCTGATAATTTTAATTAGTACAATATCTCGAAAAATCGTGTAAAAAGAGAGACTTAAATTAGTAATTAACAATAAAAGTACGTAATATAAACAATAAAGCAATTAACAAATATAAATTTGCATAATATGTTAACAAAATTAAGTATATATTAATATAAAGAAATAATAATTTTGTATTAGCAAAAATTTAAAGAAAGTATTAATAAGTAAATATTAGCTTTAATTTTAGGATATATATTTTTTACTTTATTTCAGTAAAACTATTTGTTAATATGTTATTTACAATTTTGTTAATTTTTTCGAACTTTTTACTCTTTTAATCTTGTTGCATTTTATTAGATATTATAAGAAATTTTTAAGTTGCTATATAATTGCATTATCTTTATATATTACTTCTAAAATAAGCTAAGTATATGCATAAATAATAGAAGCACTATTAATTAATTAAAAAACTAATTGCAAGTTATAATTGCACACAAGAATTAAATAATAATAAAAAACAAATTATATTAAAAACAAAGCAATAATTACAAAACTATTTTAATTAAATATAAAAATTACGTAAAACAATTGTTTAAAAGCAAGTCTTTATATCGAATTGTAAATATATAAAGAAAAATATTAAAATAAGATTAAAAAATATTCAATTAATTAAAATCTTTATAATAATGTATTTAAATAATATAATAAAACATACAATACCAATAACTTTAAAACAAAATATATTAGAAATAAACTTAAATAAAAAGCGAAAAAGAAATTTGCAATTAAAGAAATAAATTGTTTTAATATTATTATTAAGATATATAAATTATTTAAAAATAAAAATATAATATTAATATTACTTTTAAAAAAAAATTATTTAAATATATTATTTATGCTTTATATTTAAACTAAACAATATTATAATTAAATATTAATAATAAACTTAATATTAATAAAAGCTTTTTAATTTGTATAAAATCAATTATAAAAATTATTTAATATTTTTGTTAAAAAAAATGCAATTTTAAACAATATAAAGAAGAAAAAATTTAAAATCTTATTATTTTTAAAATAAAAAATATTAATAATATAATTAAAGAAAATAATTATAGATAAAAGACTTAATACAAGACTTAAAATAATACAAAAAAGCTAAATTATAATTATCATTTAATAACAAATAATAAAAATAACAAAACAAATTATAAAAGCAAGAATAATAAAAGTAATAGCAAAAAAATTAATAACAAAAATAATAACAAAAATAAAAATAAGATAAAAAATAACTTAAATTAAATTATTTAAAATAATAGTAAAATAAATAAAATTATTAAAATCTTAAATTAATAACATTATATATATAGTTTAGAAAGTCTACTATTATAAGAACAATTATAATATATTACTTTAATATATTGCTATATTATATACTTTATTTTGTTATTCTTTTGTACTATAAAATCGTAATTAAAATAAATATTAAAATTGCAATTTGTTTATAACTTTATTTGATTTTACTTAATTTAAAGATCTTAATTTTTAATAATATATTAAGAGTATATATTTAACACTTTAATAATTATACTATTATTTAAGTATTATTTCTTAATATATAAATAGATAGAATAAACTTAAACAACAAGTTTTAATAACTTAGTAATTAGAGCAAATATAATTATTAATAATTGTTATTAAATTTAAAAATATATTGTAATGTTAATATTAAAATAGTTATAAATAATATTAATTTATTTAATATTTATATTGTATTAAGAATTCGAATCTCTTTTAAAATATAGTTAAATTAACTTCTTAAGTTTTAATTCTAATTAGCTCAAATATATTATCTTAATATATTATTAAATAATTTATTATTAGGAAATTATAGAATAAAATATAGCTTTTTACTATTTATTTTAGAATTTCTTTATATTGATACTAAGTCTTAACAATTCGAGTTAAATTTTTAAATTAATTTTTAATTTTAAGTTTACAATTCGACTTAAATAGTTAATTTTAATATTAGAAATCGAATTAACTTTTCAATTTTAACTTTATAAAATCGACTCAACTTAATTCGAATTAAGTATTTAACTCGAACTTAATAACTCGATCTAATACAATTAATCTAATATAGAAATAAATATACTTATTGTTGTTTATTAAAGTAAAGTCGATATAATTAAGATTATATATTTTTGTCTTAATATAATATTATTATAATTCTTGTATTATTAATATATTGTAGTTTTTTTTCCCTATAATTATTATAATAGTACAATTATTATCTTGCTTTTTAATTTGTATATATTGTACTATAGTATGCGAAGATTGTTTTGTATTTTAATTAAAATTTCTCTTTAATACTTGTATTTATATGTATTAGACTCTTTATCTTTTAAGTAAAAAGAATATTTAATAAACTTAATATATTTAATAAATCAAATATTGCAATTTTGTTATTATTTTGTTTTATTAAAGTAAATAAACTTGTTATTAATTTATTAAAGCGTTTCTTTTTAATTAGTTGCTAAATTTTTATATTTTTTCTTGTACTAATAAAAATGCTTTGTATAACAATTATCTATATTAAGTACTTTATTGTTAATATTTTTTATTTTAATATCTTTTTTAGAGTTTATATTTGCAACTGTATTTTCTAGTATTATTAAGATCGAATACAAAAAATTCTATTTTTGTTGCTTTTTTAATTTTAATTCTATTTTTTTTGTCTTTTAGAATATTTAAAATTAAACGTTTTATAAAAGTTCTTGGAAATTTTGCATTTTTATTAAAATATAGTCTTTTAATAAAAGTATTGCTTAAAGCAATAAATCTAGATATAATATATATATTATTGTTAATTCTTATATTTATATATAAGATATTTGTATTTTTAATACTTTATATATTGTTTTATTTTACATTTTATATTATAATATTTTACAATTTTTATATTTAACTTGTAGATTATTTCTAATTATATAAAAGTATTTGTTGTTTTTGCGCTATTTATGTGTATAACTATTAAGATATACTTTTTTTGTTATTCTCTTTAATAAATTAAGTTATTTTTTTAATTTTTTTACTTTAATATATTGCTTTGCACAATCTTTTTATTGTTTTTATTCTTTTTTTCTTTATATTTTTCGATATACTTTTAACTTTAATACTGTAAATTATTATATTCGTATATTTGCAACGCAAAATTATTATATAAAATATATTTTTTATTTAGAAATTATTCGATTTTAAAGTCTTTTTATTGCTTTTATTGTTTATTTAAAAAACAATTATTCTTTTAAAGTGTTAAATACTCTTAATTTTTTTGTATTATTAGTATTTTAATAGTGTCGAAATTGTATATTAATATTATTACTTTTGTTATATTTATTTTATATACTCTTTTTATCTTTTGTTTCCTCTTTATTTATACTATTATTCTTATCTCTTTTGTAAAATATTTAATTAAGAATATATAAAAAATATCTATACAATTTTTCGCTTATTTTGTTAATAATAGATTTTTTGCTATTGTAACTTATATAGTTTTTATTAATATATTTTTTTTTGCGTTTTTTTTCTTTCTTTAATTTGTCAATTGTTTTTTTAGTTTTCTTAAAATCGAAATTATATTAATATATATTTTTTTCGCAAAAGTATTGTCTAATTTTTGTGTTAACTTCTCTATTAAAAAGATTTACTTTGTTAGTATTTTTAATAAAACAATTTATAATATTATAGCGTTCTCGACGCGCTAGCGTCTTAGAATATAGCAGAGCACGTAATTCTAAATATCTATAGAAGTCTCAAATTATACAATATTTCTTTCTAATTAGATAACAAGAAATAGACTTGTACGTTATAGCAAATATTAGATAGAGAGAAAATCTGTTTCTTGTTATTCTTTAACGATTAGTTTTACTATTATCTACTTTATATAGTTAAAATATAGTAATACAAGTCTATTATATTTTATGTTTTTTATATCTTAGTGCGTTAATAAAAAGCAAACACACTTGTATTTTATAGTTCTAATTATTCTATCTTTCAAAAAGAAAGACTCGAGATATAATAATATTATATCAAACTATAGCAATTTAAGTTACAACAACTATTTAACTACTAAATTAAAATTTGAAAAATTTAATATCTCTTAAAACGTTAATTATTTACAAAATGTCGACAAAAATAATTGTTGTTAATATAACAATAATAAAGAAGATAGTTTAATTACAATTAGAGTTTTAACTTTATATTAGCAAACAGAAATTTTAATAATAGAGATTTAAAATTTGCAAAATACTTAATAGATTTAAGTAATAACAACTAAAGAAACAAATTCTTAAGTTTCTTAACTTGTTATTGTATTGCTATCGATAATATTTAAGTTTTTAAAATTTAAGAAGTTAAAATTGTACAAAAGTTAAAACATAGATAAGTATATTATCTAATTTCGAGAAGTTAATATTAATATAATACAATTCTTAGCGTAGTTCATTACAAATAAGAACAAAATTCTCTATTGTATATTATTTTTGAAAAACAATATTGCTACGCAATAGTATTTAAAAACAAATAATATTACTAAATTAGAGAACAAGATCTTTAAAGAATTTAGAGAGTTTCTATTAAATCTAATAGCTAATTTTGCTAATTGTTATTTTTTTGTTTATAAAAGATAGAAAATTGCTAGACAAAAATTAGATTAAAAAATAACTATTTTTAAGAAATATCTAAATAAGCTAGAATTCTATTTAGTATTACTTTTAAAAAAATATAGAATCTATATATTTTTAACTAAGTTTAAGTCGAACTTAAAAGTAAAAATTCTAGATATTAATAATATATCGAATACTTGCAATAAGCTTAGACTAACCGTTCGATTCCAACAGTTGGAACCGAATTGCATAAATTATGAAAATACTAACTATATTAGGTTAAAACTTGGCCTAATTAGATATAACTTTCGGGTCGGATTATAGATTTTGGGGAAAAACCGACCCGAACGGTCAGCCTAAATAAGCTTCTAACTATAACTATTATATAAAAACAAATATTAAATTGTACTTGTAAAACAAATATAAATAGTTTTAAAAATTAGCAAATTACAAAAAGTTCTAATATCTTTTTAATTAATTTTTTTTTAGCATTGTTGTTTAAATAATATCGACAAATTTATTAAAAGCAAAAAATTCTATATCTTTAAAAACTTGTTAATATTGTACAAACAAATCTACAAGATTAGTAATACAAACTATTTAAATTATATTAAATATTTCTAATACTATAAAAAGAGATATTACAAAACAAACTATCTTAATAAGCACAAATAAAACAAGTTTATTGCTGCTACTATTATTACAATAGATAGAAAGAAAAAAAAAACTTTGTTAATGTCTTGCAAATAAAGTAAAAAAAACAAATAAAAATAGTAGATTTAATTTTAGTAAAAGATTAAACTCGATTTTTTAATAATAAGCATTAAATTATAGATCTAGTCAACTTAGAAACTAAGATAAATCTTATTAATTATATTTATATAGTACAATAGAAATTGCAATTTATATTTGTTATCTTATCGATATTAGATTTTCTTAATAGCAATAGTTGTTTTTGTTACAATATCTATAAATTAATTTATTATTTAATTAACTTATAGAATTAGTATCGAGAATATATTATCTTATTCTATTTGATAGAATATATAAATTTTGATTTTATATTAGATATATTAATATTGTCTAAATAAGATATATTAATTAATTTGAAGATATAAAACTAACAATTTAAGATTGCAAATAAAAAATTGAAAATAAGTAATCTTAAGCAATTTGTTTTAGATCTTGTTAAGTATTAGTATAGTTTATACAATTATTTGCACTAATATTACAAAGATATCAGACAAAAAATTAGCAAAGTTTAAGATTTTTAAGAAATTAAAAAATTCAGAATAATAATAAATTAGCTAGAATTCTATTAGAATTAAAAAGAAGAAAACTATACTATTAAATTTTAAAACAATAAAGAAATATTTTTTATATTTTTTAATAATTTTTTATAGAATAAGCTAGCAATACTTTAACAATATCTTAATAATATATTAGTAAAAGATTAGATTAAGTATTTAGTTTTATTTGCAAATATCTCTATTCTATTTGTATTAAAATCAAACAATAGATTATATTTATATATTAACTATAGAAATCTAAATACAATTACTATTAAAAATTGTTATTTATTATTTCTAATTATAGAAACACTAGATTGTCTATACAAAACAAAATATTTTATTACTTTAAATCTAAAGAATATTTACTATTGTATTCGCATTAAATGCAATAATAAGTAGAAAATAACATTTTGTACACGCTATAAGTATTTCGAATATTAGATTATATTATTTAAATTAGCAAATATATTAATACTCTTTTAGATCTATATTAATAAAATATTGCAAAAATTAATTGATATAATTTGCACAATCTATATAGATAATATACTTGTATACAACAATAATTCGACAAAGCACTAATATTATATTACATAGATATTAAAACGTTTTTGCAAATATTTGCTATATGTTAATCTAAAAAAGTATAAATTTAATATTATAGAAATTAAATTTCTAGACTTTATTGTATTCTTAAAAGATATATAGATAAATCTAGAAAAAATTAAAACAATTAAGAAATAATTTAAATTAAAAATTTATTGCAAGTTTTAAATATTTTTAAGCTTTATAAATTTTTATAGACACTTTATATATTACTATTCGAAAAGAGCTACTTTTCTTATTAATTTTTTTAAAACAAAAATATAACAAAAAGTATAATTCTTTTGTTTAGTAGAATAAAGTAGAGCAGATATTCTATTAGCTTTGTAATATTTTTATATTAACTCTACTATTTTGCTACTACAATTTAGACAAAAAAATTAGAGAAAAAATTAACGCGTTTAACTTTCCAATTGCAAATAGTCTAAGTTAACAAAATAACAACAAAAATTAACACTTAATAATATTCTAATCGCAAAAAATAATTCTAGCAAAGCAAAATTATAAAATATATAATTAGGAATTGCTAACTATTGTAGTTGCTTTTAAGTAATAGAAATATTATTTAAAAAACAATACTTACTTTATTAAATTATAATTAAATTATAATAATCTTAGAAAATTTATAGATTAAAAAAAGCTAAACTTAAAATAAGTTTGTTAAACACTCAAGTTAGCTATCTATAATTTTGAAATCTTCTATTGTTTAAATAAATTTTTTTTAACAAATAGATTGTTAAGATATCTCGATTATAAAGAGATTTTGCTATTGAATACAAAATTGCTGTTAATATTGCAAAACAAATCAATATTATTATTTAATAAAGATTTGCTAATATAAAGCAGATAAAAAACAATAAATAATTTAATTCTTGTATTTTAAAATAAGTTAATATTGTTGATTAACAAAAAGTTGCTAGTACAAAACAAATAAAAAATATTAAATAATCTAGTCTTTGTATTACAACTAGCAAAAATATTTATTAATAATACAAAAATTTTGCAATTATAAAATAGAAAGAAAGTTCTTAAAAAAATAGTATTTCTATTTTAACTAATTAATATACAAATTGTTATTTTAAGAAAAGTAGTTAGAAATATATTAAAAAAATTATATAAAAAATCTTAAAAATTAATAAAATTCTTAATAAAGAGTTTTTAAACTAAAAATATTTAAATCGAAAAGATTTAAATCGAGATTAAAAAGTTATTTTGTTATAAACAAAAAATATAAACTCTAGATTAGAAAAAATTTGTTGAATATAATAAATTGCTCTATATTTTAAAAGATACAACTATTAGAAAGAAATTTATTTGCAAAAAATATAATAATTCTTTAACAAGATATTTTAAAATTAAGAAAATTCTAGATTTATTTTAGCAAAAATATTTCTAACTTGTTTGTACTAAACAAGTAAAAATATATGTTAAAATATATAATATTTGTTAATATATTAAAGTTTTTTGTTATAAATTGTATAATAAGTTTCGATTCTTATTTGTTGCAAGGAAGTTATAAAAGAAAATTATTATAAACTTTATAACAAACTTATTGTTAAAGAAATATTATAAAATTATATATAACTCGATTTTTGTAATAGTTAATTGCTATACAAAAATAATTAAATATATATTTGTAACTAGTAGAATTAATATTGCAAAACAAACAAAAATATTTTTCGATAAAATTGTTTTATATTTTAAAATATTAGTTAATATAGTAAGCAACAAAGAATTTGTCTTTGTTAGTATCTTCTTATTTGTTATATATTTCTATATATAGATTAAAAAACAATTTAATATTGTTTTTTATTTTTAAATAAATAACTTAATAGAGCAATAAAATTAAATTCTTAAATACTATTTTTGCACTTATACTAATACTAAACAAATAAAATAGATAAATTTATTGTTAATAGCAAAATTTGTTTACAATAGTAATTATTATATTTTAGTTAAAATTTTGTTGTTCTATTTAATATACAATTATTATTCGAAAATTTACTATAAAATTAAGAATAATTTTATTGAAAAAAAGATACTATTAATATAAAAACATGTAAAACAACTTTATAATTTAAGAATTTTTTTAGTAAAATATCTTAAAAATGTTGTTGCACAACAAACAAAATACTATAATAAAAAATATAAGTTAAAAAACTTTGTTATAGAAAAATTAATAATACTTTTAATTAGAAATTTAAAACAAAAAAAATCTAGCAAAAAGATATTTTACAAATATATTAAATTGTTTAAAATTAAAAATAAAAATAAAATACAAACTTATTGTCTTATTCTATTTAATATCTATCGAATTTGTAAAACTTTTTATATTTTACTTTTAAAATTATACTTGTATTATGTTAACAATAAGGAGACAAAACAAATATTGCAAATTTCGAAACTTATTAACAACAGAATTTAATAAAAGATTAAAAAAATTCTAGACAAAATTAAGTTAAAAAGATAGATATAATATAAAATTAAATAAATAAATTAAAACAAAAAATATAATTAGTAACTAAGAAAAGAGTTTTTAAATAATATTAATAAGTTGCAATTTTTTTTAAAAAAAACAAATATATAGCAAACAAAAGCAAAAAAGATAATACAATATATATTGCAACAATAATAATTAAGTTAATAATAATTTGCTTGATAAAATATTACGCAATTGCTATTATATTGCTGTTATATAGTTAAATTACCAAAAAAAACTTCTTTGTTTTATTATATAAGATACTAGAAATAATAAAATTGTCTTTCTTAATATAGATATTTAAAATATAACTTAAAAATATAGCTATTTTATTATTATTTATTAGTTGATAATATATTGTAGTAACTTAGCAAACTCTTAATATTTTATTAAATTTATTTCAAAATAACTAAAGACAACTTTCGAACTTATTCGAAAATAAATTGTTAAATTTTCTAAAATTAATTATAGATAAATCTTTAAAATTGTTCGAATTACTTATATTATTTTAAGAAAAATAAATTGTAGAAAATTTGTTTTGCACAATTTTCTTTGTTTTTGCTATAAATTTGCTCTTGTTATTTGTATATATCTTTGTATTTTTTATTTTCTAAAACATATATAAGCAAACAAAGTACAAACAAAATTGAAATAAAAACTTATTATATTTTTATTTAACAATCTTGTCGACAACTTAAAGTTACTAAAAAATTTAATTATAAAATTGTAAAATTCTACAAAAAAAAATCTAAATTTATCTATTTAGATTGATAATAAACTTAGAGACAATTTGTTTTAATTTAATTTTCTTTATTTCTATTAACAGTTTATTCTTATTTTTGTTTCTATTTTGCTTTAAACTCTAAATATATATTAGTAAAATATTAAAGAGTAAATAAAAATACTTATTTTTAATACTTTTTTAAAAAATAGATCGATTAATTGTTGTATTTTAGCAAAAGTTTTATTTTAAGTTATCTTTATTTTTGCAAGTTTTTGTTCAAGTTTAATTTACTATTCTTAAATAAGAATTAAATTTTATTTAAATTAACAAATACAATATTAAGTTTAATTTTTTATTAATAGAGTAAATTTTTTATTATATTATTAGCTTTTTATCTTGCAAATTATATTCTTTTATATATATTTTATTATTCTAAAAATTGTATTTCTTATCTTAAGTTTCTTATAATAATTAATAACAAATTCTTTTATATAATCTCGGAAATATTTAACAAACTAATAAATATTAGCAATTGTTATATTGTAAATACAGACAAAACTTATTGCAATATAATAATTTAATTTATAGTAAAAATTTTTACAACAAATATAGAAACTTTTTTTTTTGCAAATATATATATACTTGTTTATGCAAATTATATATAAAAGATTATTACAGATTGTAATATATTAGTTTCTCAAATAATAAAGTATTAAAATTACTTACTTTTTTTTTGTAATTTTTTAATCTTTTAGAAAATATAATTAAAGAGAAAGAAAAAGCAAAAAATATATTAATTTAAGATTCGTACTATATATATAAGCTTTATATATTGTTATTTTTGTAATAATTTATTTATAGCAATAAAGCAATTGCAATTAAGAAAAATATTAAAAAAAGAAGAAAAAAAGAAAAGAAACAACAATATTTATATTTATAATCTATCTAGTATCTGCGCAATACTAACTTTACTTTAAATTTTATTTAGAATTTTAACAACAACAAATAATAAAGTAATAATATATTATAAATTGTTATTATTGTTATTATATTATTTTATAGATTGTATTAAATTAAAATATAGATTTATTTCTATTAAATAAAAGACTCTTTTTCTTTTAATTTTTAAAAAGATTTAAAAAAAATTAACAAGCTTTTGCAATACTAGTGCTTAGCAAATATCTTTATCTTAATAAAACTAGTATAATTTCTTATATTATTAAGAATTAGTACTCTAAGAGAAGAGATAATTATAATACTATAGCGTCTTTAAGGCGCTAGTATCTTAAGATATAACAGAATATATAATCTTAAATATCTATAAAAGTCTCGAATAATACAGCACTTCTTTCTAGTTAGATAGCAAGAAATAGACTCGCACGTTATAGCAAGTATTAAATAGAAAAAAAGTCTATCTCTTGTTGTTTTTTAACAATTAGTTCTACTACTATCTATTTTATATAGTTAAAATATAGTAATACAAATCTATTATATCTTATATCTTTTATATCTTAATGCGTTAGCAAGAAGCAGACGCACTTGCATCTTATACAATTTTAGATATATTTTTTTTTCTTAAATTTATAGAGTTTCTTTATAATAGATATCTTTGCTTTTACATTTTTTGAAATTAATATTAATTTGCGTTAAGATATCTTAATAATATTTTAATTATTTGTCGATATTGTATTAATTACGTCTATCTAATTTCGACAATTTAGATATATTTCGTAAACTTACTTGCTAATAATATTATCTCTTCGATCTTCTCTTGTATAGTAAAATTATATAGTATTAATTTTCGTAGACTTTCAAGCTTTTTCGTTAATTATATATTATTTATATATATTAAAAATTATAATTTGTATAATTAAAAATCAAATTAATAGTTATTTATAATCAAAATTAGTTTTGTTTTAAATAAAAAAAAATGTTTTTTTTATATTTAATATACTTGAATAATTGTAAACAATAAAATAATTTAAAATTTTATAATAACTTTTGTATATAATTCTTAAAATATTATCTACAACTATAATATTAGCATTTAATAATTTATTAATATAATAATATTAAGTTCTTATAGTAGCAATTTAACGTTGTATAAAGTTTTCTTCTTAAAAAATTTGTTTTAAAGTTCTTACAAGTTAATATTGTAAAGAGATAAAAATAGAATTCTAATTAGTAGTTAACTATAACAATAGAGACTTATTGCTATATATATAAAAACTGTACTATATAATCTAATAATATATTAAGTAGCTAAGATTCTAAGGTCTAAGTAAGAGAGATTGCATATATATTACAAATAGATTGCTAGTATTGATAGCAAACATTCTTAAGTCTCTAGTCTAATATTATCGAGTTATTCTACTACAATATCTCTTTAAATTATAGTTTTACATATTATATAGTTTCGCTTTATATATATTGATATAATAATGTTTTGTTATATATTTATATATAGTCTTATGATATTAATTTGTCTCAATCTATAAAAGCAATTGTTTAACAAAATAATTAATACAATACACAATAAAAACTAAATTTAAGATAACAATAATAATACTACAAGATTTTAGCGTTAAAAGAATAACAATAGTACGAAATCACAATTTGCGTTAATTATAAGTTTCGAAATTATATTACAAAAAAAATCTTCGCATATTAACAACATTGCATTGTTGTTATTATTTAATAGAAAAAATAGTTATAAAAAGCTGTTTGTTAGAAAGCAAATAAAAAGATATAGACTTAATACAAAATCAAATTTTTATATCGCTTAAACAAAGAACAAATATTTAAACAAAACAAATATTAAAACAAAGTTAAAGCGTCTAGTTTGCGTTGTTTTCGCAATAATAATTTTAACAATAAAAATAACAATTAGTGTTTAATAAGCAACACTTTATACAATTTACAAAATTAATTTGTTTAAATTTCTTTTATAAAAAGAATTATTAAAAATTAAAAATTTAAAATTAAAATGCTAAAAACTTTTTCAAAACTAACGAAAAATAATCTTCAATAAAAAGTATAAAAATTCGTTAAATATAATAATTTTTTCGCAATACTTTAACAGTATAATAAAATAATAGCAAAAATAAAAGCAAAAATAAAAGTAAAAAGTAAAATTAAAAGCAATTTATTAAATATTTAATCAATTTTATTAAAAACTTAAAAAATTGTTATTTTTTCTTTTTTTTAAATATATAAACGCAAAACAATTATTATTACAAAGTATTAATAATTTTATAATATATTTCGAAATATTTAAAGCAAATTTTAACAAATATATTAAATATTAATAACATAATTATTTTCTACATTAATTAAGGGAAAAAAAAAAAATTAATAATATAGTTTGAATCTTAAAAATAAGAGATGCGTTTATCGCATTAATATAATATATAAAAAGTATATTATTTTTTAAAATTTAAAACAATAAATAAGATTTTCTAAAAAATAAATTATTCGAATATTGCAACTTTAGAAGAAATTTTTATAATTAAAAACAAAAAAAAAACTTAACAAATAAAATTTGTAATATCTTTGCAATTACAAATTATTGAAAAACTATAAACAAATTTCTTCTTTACAATTCGAGAAAAATTAAAAATATTGCGCAAAAAAATTATATCTACTATAACTACAAAAAAAATTTGTAAAAAAAAAATATATATATATAATAAATATAAATAAATATAATAAAAAACTTTTAATTAAGCTTTGCAATAAATGTTTAAAAAGTGTTTTTGTTGCAATTTATTCTTAAAAAGATCTTTAATAAGTTAAAAAATTAAATAAGTTTGTATAATTATAATTTTAATTGCAAATTAAAAATATAAAGCAAAAATTTATAAAGTTATTAATATTTATCAATATAAAGTAATACAAACGAAAAAATCTTTTGTATAAAGATATTTACGTTAATTATATTAGCGAACAATTAATAGAATTATAATATTTTAAATAAATTTAATATCTTATTATTGAATTACAAGTATTTATAACTTGAAAAACTTAATTTATAGAATTTTACATCGCAAAAATTAAAGTTTGCAATAATAAAAAACGTAAATTTGTCTTAAATAATTTTTTTTATATTTTTAACAATATTGTATACAATATTATTATTAATCTTTTTTAAATAATAAAGATAAATCTTTATATTAATTAATATGCGTTAATTTAATGCTATTAAATTATTAAAAAAATTATTGTGCTAAAATTATTAAAAGATTCTTTAAAACTAAAAAAAAATTGTTTTTATATTTGCTTTTATTTGTTGCAATTTTAATATTAATAAAAAACTTTAATTATACAAGATTTTTAAGAAAATACAAGATATTAAAAATTATAATAGCGTTTTTAACTTAAAGAATGCATTTGCTCTTCTTAATTATAAAAAAAAGAATTATAATATTAATTTACTATTAAGTAAAGAGTTTTTTTACAAATTATTATATTTTTTTTTTCGAAAAAAAACTTAATATTTTGCAAAAGTATTCTTTGAAAAATTTAACATTAAGTTAAATCTATAAGTTTATTAGTTTTATTAATATATTGATGCTATTTATATTAAAAAACAACAATAATTTAAAATTATATATTAATTATTATAGTCTTAATACTATTATTATTAAGAACAAATATTGTTTGTCTTTAAATTAAAAGACGTTAAATTGTTTAATTAATATTATTAATTTTACAAGACTATATTTTAAGAATACTTATTATCGAATTTGTATTTATTTAGATAATAAATAAAGAATTATTCTTTAAATACAATATAATTATTTTAAATATATAATAATATTATTTAAATTAATAAAGTTTTGCGAAAGTTAATTAATTATATTTGTATAATATATTTCGACAATATTTTAATTTATATTAAAATATTAAAAAAGTATTAAAATGTCTTTATTAAGTTTTTAAATATTTTTAATTATATAAACTTTATATTAAAATATTAAAATACTTCTTTATAACAATTTTAATTCAATTCTTAAAATACATTATAAGTAGTTACAATATAATAATAAATTTGCGTTATATAATCTTTATTATAATCTAATTTAAATTAATTATTGTTTGCGAACTTTAAGTGTTTCTAAAATTTACAAATTTTTATAAGTAATTTTTTTAATATTATGCAAAAATTATTCGCATATTAATAGAGTTACTAAAAGACAACAAACAAAATATATAGAACAAATCTTTTACATTTAACAAGAATGCTATAACAATGTCTAAGAAATTTATTATTATCTTTATACGAATATTTATATTAATATACTTTAATTTTAAGAATTACATTTGTGTTGAAACAAATATTTTAAAATTTGTTATTATTGTTTCTTTTTTAATTAATATATTTCGTAAATAAAATTAAGTTAACAATATAATATTTAATTGTATTCTATTTAAAGAAAATAATTTTCGCAAAAACGCAATACAAAACTTATAATTAAAAGTTGCTTATTATTGTTATAAGATTTAAGCAGTAAAAATATTATTTTAAAGAAAATTATTATTTAATTATTGTGTTAACAAATTATAACAATCTATATTACTTTATAAAAATAATAACGTTAAATTATTATTAAATACAATAAATTCTTTCTTTAACAAAATATAATTTCGAAATTAAATATTGTATAAAAAAAATTAACTTTACAAATAAATTGTAACAACGATTTAGCTATAAGAGAAATACAAATAACAAAATTTACTACTTAACTTTTTAAAATAAGTTAAAAAATATTGTAATTGCAATTATTAAAATAATAATTAATACTAAGTTAAAATATTGTTAGAGTACAATTTTCGCATTTTTAAAGCGAAAACAAAGCTTTTAAAATTAAAAAACTTAACAATAAAAAATTATTCGAAAAATATATTTATATATAGACTGATTGTTCGGGTCGGTTTTTCCCCAAAATTTATAGCCCGACCCGGAAGTTATATCTAATTAGATCAAGTTTTAGCCTAATATAGTTAGTATTTTCATAATTTATACAATTCGGTTCCAACTATTAGAGCCGAACGATCAGTCTATTTATATAGACTAATTGTTAAATCGGATTTCGGTTTCAACTATTAGAATTGATTCGACTCGACAATTTCAATATTAGGAATTGACTCGAAATTCGATCGAATTAATATTATTTTGAAATCGACTTAACTTAACTCGAGTCGATATTCGATTTCAATATTTGGAATCGAATCGAATTGTCAAAAAATCGAAAATAACATTATTATATTAAGAATTACTAAAAATAGTATAAATAAAGTTTAAATTTAGATTTATTATTATTATAGATAATATATTATAGTAATATATTATAGTAATACTACTATAGATAGATATTTCTAATATAATTATTAATTAAATACAATAAATTAACTATTTCTATTAAATTATAACTAAATATAATAAAATTTAATTCGGATTAATTTTTCGGATTGGATTTCGGTTTTATCTCTAAATCTTAACTCGACTTAAGTTGATTTTCGATTTCAACTTTAGAAATTAAATGGACTTTTCGATTTTAACTTTTGAAATTAACTCGATTTAATTCGATTTAATTAATTAACTCGAACTCGATTAATCGATCTAATACAATTAGTCTATATTTATATATCTACAAATAAAACAATTACAAATACTAAAATAACAAAGAAAAAAATTATAAAAATTGTTTAAAGTATTATAATATATTAATTACGTTAATATAATATTTATTTAATATACAAAAACAAACTTAAAGAATTTTTTCTTTTTATTGTTATTAAAGATTAAAAAGTTTTAAAACAAGAATTTAATAATTTTTAAAATTAAAAAACAATTGTTTTTAAATATTATACGCAATATTTATATTAAACAAAAGTAATCTATTTACAAAAAAATAAGTTCTTTTTTTATATTGCTCTTGTTTTAAATAAAGTATTTCTTAAAGTTAAATTATTTAAATTATATTATAATAATTCTTCCACAAAGTATTTCGAAATTAAGAAAACAAGAACTTTAATTAGTAAAAAGTTTTATTAATTTAAAATAATATGCTAAGATAAGAATAGAATTCCGATTAATAGACAATTATAACAACAGAGACTTATTGCAATATATATATATATATTATACTATACAATTTAATAGTATATTAAATAGCTAAGATTCTAAGATCTAAGTAAAAGAGATTGTATATATATTGCAAATAGATTGCTAATACTAATAACAAATATTTTTAAATTTATAGTCTAATATTATTTGATTATTTAATTATATATAACTTTCTTTCTTTTAATAATTGTTTTTTAATTACTAAATTAAGAAACTTTTGTTTCTACTTGTACAAAAACTGTAATAAAAAAATAAGAAAATTGCTTTTATTTTTTTTAAATTGTTAAATTAGATCTTTTGTTTTTCTTGTTATTTAAATTAATTGTATAAAGAATATAATAAATTAGTTTGCACAAAAATTTTCTTAAAATGGAAAAAATTATTAGATCGAAATTAAGTACTTAAAAAAATCGATTATTGTAAATTTTGCTTATTCTTTAAAGATAATAATAATAGTAATAAGTTTTCTTAATATAAATCTAAAAAATTAGTCTAAGATATAAATAACAATAATAGAGTAAATTGTTGCTGTTATATCTATATTAAATTTTTCGAAACAAAAAATAAATATATAATTTTAAAATTTATTTCTAGTTTTAAGATACTTAATTTAGATTGCTAATTTAATTCTAATTTATAATATTTCTTTTCAATTTTAAATTAAGATAACATTTTTTTTTCCCTTTGTTAAAACAAATAGTCGAAAACTTAAAATTTGTTATCTTTTTATAATTAATTAAATAAGAATCTAAATTTTTTTTAATATTAAATTAATATATATTAAGTATTTTAGAGTTCTTAAACTTTATAAACTATACTTATAAATATAGTTTAAATACTTTATTTTTTATTTTTTAAATCTTTTTTTATATTAATTCTATATAATATATTGTATATTTTTAAATTTGTTTTATTAAACAATTAAATTTCTTTGTATTTTTAAATAATATTTTTATTATTTTTATTATTTTTGTTAAGTTTTAAAATATATATTCTATAATAATATTTTTAATATTAAATATAAAAAAGAAGTTAATAGCTATTTTAAAACAATAAAATATATTAGTTTAAAATAATTTTAATAAAGTTAAATTTTAATAAGTTGCAATAATATTGTTTTTTATATTTATTTAAAAATTCTTTAAAGTTTCTTTATTGTTTAATAAAGTTATATAGACAAAAAAAAAATTGTATTAATTTTAATTTTTAATTTGTAATAAGAAATTTAAAATTGCGTAATTTATATATTTTTAAATTAATAAAATATATTTGTTTAATATAATTTCTATTCTAGCAAATTTTTCTTTATTAATTTAGTTTTTAGTATTTTTTAGTTTTATTATTTTTTTTTTATTTTTTTTTGCAATTATATATTTATCTATATATAATATTTGTTTATTAAATATTTTTTGCAAAACAAATTATTTTGTATAATAAAAAAAATAGTTAATTGCAATTGCTAAAACTCTTAATAAATATTTTAATTTATATTAAAATTAAAATAATATTTTAATATTTATTTTCTATATTTTCTAAAAACTAACAAATATAATATTGTTAATAATCTATACTTGTAATTATCTTGTAAAAATATATATATTATATAAGAATCTAAATCTATTAATATTATTATTTGCAATATAAAGAATAAACAATTAAGAAGTTATTTTTTTTATTAATTATTATTTCTTTGCTAATAATATAATATTATTTGCAATTTGCTCTAAAGTTGCAATTATATTTAATACTTTAAATCTACAATTAAATAAGTAAATTAATTTTGATAAATAGTAATTCTATATTAATTCTATTTTGCTGAATTAGTACTATCTATTACTCGAAGTTAAATATTAGTTTATTAAAAATTATTAAATAGAAAAATTAGTTCTTTCTTTTTATAAATATACTATTTTAAGAGATTTTTAAAAATAAGTAGACAAATATTAGATTTAAAATTTAATCTATTTCATTTTATAAATACTAAGAAATTGTTTTGTTTCTTATAATACTAAATTACTTGTCTTTTAATTTAATTATTAAAAACTCGATTTATTCTTAAAAGAAATTCTAGCTTTTTTTAATAAATTATATAGACAATCGATTATAATATAATTGTAATTAGATCTTTTTTTTATTTCTTTATTAATATAGATAGTTTAACTAGTTAAAAGACTTTAATTAATATTGCAAGACAATAATTAATTTAATATTGCAAATCTATATTTATTTCTATATATAAATAGTTTTTTGTATTATTCTTTTTGTTTGTTAAAATAAAAATAGCTATTGTCTTTTTAAAAAAATACAATTTTAGTAATTAAAATATATAATTTTGTTATATTAACAACTTTAGATAGTCTAAAATTTAATAAAAACAATCTTAATATTAAATTTTGCAATTATAATAGCAAAAAAGAAATTTCTTTAAATTTTTTTTTTCTTTCTTATTTTGTTTTTTATAAATTTTGTTATTTTTAGATTTTGACTTTAATTTTAATTTTAATTTTAAAATTTATAATTTAGATTTTTTCTATTTATTGTTTTAAGTTTGCGTAGACTGATCGTTTTTCGGTTTTCGATTCCAACTTTTGGAATCGATCCAAAACGCCAAGGAACCGAATTACTATATATAGTATATTTGGTTCCAACTTTTGGAATCGACCCAACTCTTAACGCCAAGAATTCGGGTTTCGGTTCCAAAAACGATTAGTCTAAGTTTGCGCTTTTTTTGTATTTTTTACAAAAAAAGATAAAATTATTTAAATTCTTGTTTAATAAGTTTTCTTTAATTTTGTATTTAAAATTCTAATTAAAAATAATTTTTAAAAATAATTTTTTTATTTTAACTTTTAAAAGTTCTTGTTTAATAGATACTATATTATTTTTAAATATTTCGATATTTATTTTGTTATAGTTGTCGATTATATAATTAATAATATATTTCGATATTTATTTTGTTATAGTTGTCGATTATATAATTAATAATATATTTCGATTTTATAGTACAAAATTTAAGTTAATTGTATACAACTTAATTTAATTTCTTTAAAACTTTTTGTAGATTTTTGTACTTTTTTGCTATTTGCAATATTGTTTCGATAATTAATTAATTTATATTTTTAGACAATTTATTTGTAATTTTTGATAATTATAGTTTGCAAAGTTAAACTCGATTATTTTAAATTTTAAATTTTTTATTTTAATTAATTTTTTGTATTGTATTTTTTAATTTTTACTATAATAAATTATTTATTAGTACTTAAGTATTTTTATTGATTATTTTTTATAAATTTTGTATTTAATTCTTAACTATTTTTAAGATATTTAGAATTATATTTTAAAGATTTTTTAAAGATTTTTTTTCTCTTATTATTAGTAGTTTTTTTATATTAAAGAAGAATATTAATTATTTAAATATAGATATAATTTTTAATAATTAAATTGTTTTTTATAAATTAAATAATCTTTTTTTGCAATTTAATTTACATTTGAGTCTAAAAAGTTTAATACTATAATATTTGTTATTATTGCAATAATATTTGCTAATCTTATACTTAAAATAATTTAATTAAAAGAATTAATTTCTAATTACAATTTTTTTTTAATATTATTAAAACTTAACTTGTATGTTATTTAGCAGATATAAATTGTTGCTTTTTACAAAATATATCTATTAATATAAATAGTAATTTTTGTTCTTAATTTTAATTTTCTAATAGAAATTAAGAAATTTCTTTTATAAAAGATTGTTTATATTTAATATTTTGTAATTGTTGCTCTAAATTTATTATAATACAAGCTTAATAGAAGAAAATTTATACAAAAATAATAAATCGAAAAAATGAATTTTGTAAACAAAAGATTAAATTATTAAATTGCTATATTTTAATAAATAAAACAATAACTTATTTTAAATATCTAACAATTATAGAGTTTTAGATATAAAGAACTATTACTTATAAACTTAATTATTGTTTGCAATATTTATATTATTAATTATATAAAAAATTTATATTAATATTTATTTGTATATTAATTTGCAAACAAATATAAAGCTAATATAACTAATATATAATATTGCTATCTTTATTATTAAGAAATATTTTATAAAAAATAATTAAAATTTGTTCTCTATAATCTAAAAAAATCTTAAAATTCTAGAATTTTAAATTAAAGTTTGTTATTAATATTTTTAAATTGCTTTCTAATTGTTAATTTTAATTAATTAGAATAGATAAATAAATATTAATACTATTTATCTATTTTTAATTAATTAAAATTGATAGTTTTTTAATTTTTTAATTTTTTAATCTTTTATTTGTTTTTTCAAAATACTCGAAATTATAATATCTTGTAAATTACTTTATATAATTAAATTTCTTTCTAATATTTATAAATTAATAAACTTGTTACGCTAGTACTTCTTACGAAGATATTAGAGATAGTTATGCTATTGAAGAGATTTGTAGACGTCTTTAGACAATGCTAGCAATTACTTAATAACAAGAATTTGCAACTTAAGTAGTTGTAACAATGAATTAAACACAATTTATAAGAAAGCTGTGTTCGATTTTCTATATACTAAGAAAATACTAATTGCTTGTTTTGTTTGTTTGTCAAATATAGCAAACATAATTGTTTGCAATACTTGTTTGTTAAATATATCGAATATTATACTTAGAATACTTGTTTCTCAAATATATTAAATATAATAGCAAGTTCGCTTTAAAGACGTAGAATCTAAATTACTAATATAACTTAAATAAGCTTGTAATACTATCTTTTTTCTTTAAAGTTTTTGTTCCAAAACTTAATATCTTTTTACTATATCTTCTAGAAAGATTAATACTAGAAATCTCTTCTATCGAAAGAAAGATCTTTTTAACACTTTAAATTTAATATTTCTAGCAATATATTCTTGTTGTAACTGTATAATATCTAGTAAAATCTATTGTATAAATAATAGTTCTAAAAAATGCGTAAAGTATATGCGATCTAATTGTAATTATAATTTGACCATTTCTTTAACTTTAATTAAACAAATTTACAAAGAACAAATATATTTAAAAAAAGAAGTACGCAAGACGCGTACTAAGCTAAGTCGACTAAAAAAACAACTTAATTTTCTATAAAATAAAATAAAATAAAAAATTGTAACAAAATAAAAGAATATTATCAACTTAAAAATAAATAAAATATACTTTATCGAATCTATTGCAAAGACTTCTAAATTGCTATTTAATATATTGTTCGAACAATTCTAATTTTCGATTAACTAAAATTAAAATATTGTTTTTATATTTTGTTTTAATAGAATTGTCTCAAAAGATTCTAGCAACAATTAAGATTCTTCTTTCATTCTTATATATTCTCTAAGATAGAATATTTCTTTTACTTAATAAGATACTTTTAAAATTTCTATTTTAGAATTTCTTCAATCTCGAATTGTTTCTTTTTTTGCAAATAGAAATAAAAAATATTTTGTAAAAACATAATTAAATCTACTAATTTTAACAATAAAATATAAAATACTAAAAATACTTTAACATTTTTAAATAAATCGAGTTTGTAATTAACTAGTCTCTTAGTCTTCTTAACAAAAAACAATTTAACTTTAATATAATTTAATTTCTTGCTTAACTTTCTTGTTCTAAGATTTTCTATAAAAAAATATACTTTATCTTTTTTTTGAAGTTAAGATACTGTTTTTTTTTTTTAATACTTAATTAATTTCTTCTATATCTTTAAGATATTGCTTTTTTTTTTTTTTTAATATTGCTATTTTTTTAATAACTAAATATACTAA
>JAABUW010001141.1_pt1 | contig 46830 bp, 72 predicted proteins | sample 5560081 | NCBI WGS metagenome assembly JAABUW01 (sample SAMN10711882, study PRJNA513363) | rock metagenome | isolation source: Antarctica rocks | place: Antarctica: Victoria Land, Knobhead sud | reverse complement strand
GATAGCAGCTGCTCCTCCTCTGGAGCAGTGCTAGGGGGTTGCCAGCTCCGGGGTGCGTAGCGCGCTCGTCTGGAATGTCAGAGGCCTGACGAGCGCCGGCACCGCGTCTCTGCACGAGACGCACCAGCTTCTCGACACTTTCGACTTCGTTTTTCTGTCTGAGAAACAGCTCATTGCACCGCCATCACACCTACTGCCCGACCACGACCTTCACAGCCTGCCGGCCGACACAGCGGGCCGCCCTGGGGAGGGCTTGCTGCTCGCCGTCCGCCGCAGCCTCGGCCTCGTCACCATCCCCTGGCCAGCTGACCCCAAATCGGGCACGCTCTGGGTCCACGTCCGGCAACCTGGGGAGCGCTACATGCTGGGCTCGTGCTACATCCCGCCGTCCGCTTCCCACCAGCTGCGCCGCCTCGCCGCCGACGGGCTCCTCCGCTCAGCGGAGCGGCGGTTTGGGGAGCTGCGCCGACAAGTTGGACTGGCCGCGGCCATTGGGCCTGTCATCTTGGCAGGGGACTTCAATGCCCGCATCGGCGTAGAGCCAGCCCCCTCCCCGCCCGCCGCACCTTCCGGCCGCACCCGCGGCTGCACTGACACCACCGTCACCGCCCACGGCCGGCTCCTGGCGCAGCTTTCCGCCGACACTGGCCTGGTGCTTTGCACTGGTCATGCGCCTAGTGATGAGGCAGCCCTGCCCACTTGGCACCGCGGGAGGAGCGCCACGCGGCTGGACCACATTCTAGTGTCGCCTGCCATCTACTCCGCAATCTCGTCCTGCACTGTTGGCGCCCTCAGGGATGGCTCGGGCAAACGGGCAGAGGAACAAGAAAGGCGGGGCGAAGAAGTCGTACTCCGAGGCTAACGAGATCGCACAACTTGACGCGGCCATTGTCGCCAGCGCGCCGGCCGCCGGCACTAGCAGCGTTTCGGCATTTGACCGGCCTACTCCAGGTACAATGCTGGTCACGCGTTGTTCTGTAGGCGCAGGCTACAAGCTGGTAACGCAGTCAGCAGTTTGTTAACGGATGCCAGCGCAGGAGAGGGCTATCTGCGGCAGTGAAGAGCATGCGGCCGCAGCGCCGGAGCTTCGAGGCGTCAACACGCCACTGTCTGCTCACGCTCTTGCGATCTGGAGCCCCCACACGTCGCAATCCGAGCTCATATGCTTGTGATTCCACGTGGCACCACTTGGCGCCGGAGGCCGTGACACGTTTCGTGCTGCTCAGAGCGCAGAACAGGCTTGATGCAGCAGCGGCTGAGACGGCTGGACGCGCCTTCGAAAGAGCTTTCTACCAGTATGGGCCAAACGGCAGCCATATGCAAAAACGGCGGCACTTAGGGCAGCTCCAATCGTTTAAAACGACAGCTCACAACTGGTCTGTAGAAACGCGATTTTCGTGACCTGATCTTTGCCGTGGGCCCCTAGCAGCCACTCCCCCCTTACTCATTGTCATACAAAACGGTTCCAACCCTTTATTTAGGGTTTAGGGTTTGGTCCCCTGATTCCAAGATGTGCCGTGAGACAGAGTGCTGACGTGGCAGAGGATTTCATCACATTTTCTGGGTGGGCGACAAGCTCCTCCGTCTCATGCAACACTGCCTTTTGGGCTGCAGCTGGGAATTCCGTAGCACCCTGACCAGAGCTCGCTATTTAGGGTTTGATTTCTATTAAGGGTAAACCCTAGTTGCAACCCATCCACGATGCGGGTTCCATATTCATGTTTCTGAGGAAAGAATTCTGCCAGTCTTCAGCTGTCATCCAGCATTCCTCACAGTGCTCATAGGACGTTTGTGCGCGGTTCAGGTATCCTGCGAACATGAACACGAGCGGGGCGATCACATGGCCAGAAGGCGTCAGCCGCAGCGCGGTCATGTTCCAGGCGCATGACGTGGCCATGCTGGAGTTGGAGATCAGTCGCCTGCAGGCGGCGTGAAGGCCGCGGGCAGATGCCCCGGAGCAGCCTGCAACAAATGCCGAGTGTCTGCAGCTGCTGCACCTGCGTGCTGATGCAGTGACAGCTTTGTAGATGTGTCAAACTGGCAAACGATAGCGAAGGATGTTCAGGACTCGGGAGTGCTTGGCTGAGCTTGAATAGAGTGATTGGCTGATCTTGCAGAGCCGCGGTGCATCAATGGGCAAAGGCACCTCGAAATCAGGCAGGCGCAATGACTGCAGTTCAGACTTGCTCAGCCGCTCTTGAATGTGGCAGCAATTGTGAGGCGACATCAAACGTCAGTATGGGTCAGTGTGAAGCTAGCAACCTCCTAGCAATCTGGTAGCAAAGGTGGGTGGCATCCCTTGGAGAGAAATGGGTGCTGAATCTGAAATGCATCACTGGACGCCGGTCTACGCTACAGCGTCCAGCCGTTCGAAATGTAATGCAGCATATGCACCACAGCTGCTCACACCCTTTTTTCGATATGGAAAAGATCTGGAGTTCTGGAGTTGAGCCTGGTCGCAACCGAAACAGCCCCGAGTGGCGGTCTTTGACGCCGCCATGTCTCGGCATCCCGGTGGCGCTACTGCTGCGGCTGCGTCGGCCCCGCCTGGCCGCGCGGCACGTACTGCCCGTACTTCTTCAGCTTCTTACGGAAAGAGCGGTTGCGCGAAAAGGCGCCCTCGATGGGCTCGCCTGCCTCGATGGCCGCCCTGCAGCATTAATGAACAGTGCGTTAAAAAAGATCTGCACTGCTGAGAGGCAAGGTGTGTCGCCAGAGGTCGTCCGCCATTTGCTGCACTATGAGACTCGATGCAGAGTGCCCCTATACAACAATGCCGAGGTGGCTTCGGCATGCAAAACAAGGCGAGCAGGCGCAGCCGGCATTCGTGTCGAGAGGAGAGGCGCGCCTGATGGCGTCGGCGAGCGGCGCAGACTGCTCCGTGTACAGGGACGTAACGCGGCCGGCGCGCCCCGCCCGTGCAGTGCGCCCAACCTGCAGACGAAGGCACCAACTCAGGCACATTGCCCCCAACGAAATCTCGTTCGAAAGAGTTTCAGGCGGCAGGCTATGACTGCTACAGCGAGATGTTCCTGATCGACGCAACCTGCGCGTCGGCAGACAATGCCACGAACAGCCCTCAACAGTGGGGACGCACCCGGTGCAGGAAGTCCACGGCGGAGGCGGCGAAGTCGGCCTGCACCACGTGCGCGATGTGGGGGATGTCCAAACCGCGCGCCGCGGCGTCCGTCGCCACCAGCACCGCATCCTGCTCCCTGCGTAAGCGGAGCACAGCGGGCAGTCGGACCGAGTTTGACTTTGTCATCTTCCTTGACCGATGGTTGCGCTTGCCGTGGAGCAACGCCCTGACGGCTCGGCACTTCCAACTGTGAGGAGAAACAGCCCAGGCGCCAGCCTGCATAATCCCAATCCGCATCTATGCATAATCTCAAAGCAAAATCCATGTGTGCACATCTATGCACAATCCAAAAGCACGATCCACATCTATGCATCGTTCCAAAAGCCCGGAAGCTCGGCGTGGAGTCCAGAGTGTGCACCTAGCCAGCGTCTCCAGGGCCGCCTCACGCTCGGCGGCCGGCACGCCGCGGTGGTACGCCATGACCGGCAGGCCGCAGTCAAACAGGAAGTCCGCCGCCTCGTTTGCCGCCGCCACATCGCGTGCGAATACCAGCGTGCGCCCGCGGGCGCCGCCGGCGTCGGCGCCGCCCATGACCGCAGCCTGTCGAGTAACGACAGCTCGTGGGCATGGAAGCTGCATTGGCGTTGCGGGAGGTGCTGGGTGGCTGCCGCGGACAGCGTCTGCTACCGGCTAGGGGTTCGAGAGAAGAATGTTGCAGCCGCACACGCGAGGTCTTTGTCGACAGGACCACAGGCTGCACAGCGGCTAGTGACTGTGCCTCCATGTGCAGCACAACGAAAGTCTCACATCCTTGAGGCCTGGCCGTTCCGTAAACCCTAACATCTCTTCAAAGGCAATCAGCGGCAACCGCTACCACCACAGTACAGCTGCCGCTACCATGGCACGTGCAGCCTCCAGTCCGCACCGTGGTGCCAGCCCATGGTATATCGGGCTAATGCCTGTGGTTCACCACATCAGCAGGGTATACCGTGGCAGCCCATGTTTTTCGCCGGGCTCAACCAACGCGCCAATTTCCAGATCGCCGAAAACCATCGCCAGACCCTCACCTTCAGCTCGGGCAGCCAGGTTCCGTCGTCCACGGGCCGCCACGCGTGGCGGATGGCGGCCTGCGCCTGGTGCAGCGACGCGCCCGCGAGCCAGGTGGCGTCGGGGAACAGCGACCGCAGGTCCGCCGCCACGTTCTTTTTGCCCTCCGCCGGCATGGTGGCGCCCACGAACGCATACTGCCGCCTCCAGGCGCTGCAGCGCATCATAAATGACGCTGTTGTCATCGCATGCTCAGTGCGGCTGCACGTTTGAGCTGATTTGAATTCGAAGCGCAACAGCTGACAGGCCCTGCCTGGAGCACAGCGGCAGCTGCGTAGCAGCTGGCAAGCCCTATCTGAACGCATCCAGCGGCAGCTGCGCAACAGCCGGCAAGCCCTATCTGAACGCATCCAACGGCAGCTGCGCAACAGCTGGCACTGCGGCGCAGCTACTGTGACTCCGCGCAGGCCGGGGAAGGAAAGAAGGAAGGGGAGGAGAGGCTTCCGCAGGAGCGGGCAGGGGTGCGCACGTGGACAGGCGGGAGTCCAGCGAACTGTCTTCCCATGCGGCGTCCTGCGCCGGCGCCGCCGCCCAGCCGACCGCCGGCGGCAGCTGCCGCGCATCTGCGGGCAGCTTGTACCCTGCCGCTTCCATGGCCGCGACGCCGCCTGTTCAAGCAGGTCCGTACACAGGGTATGTCAGTATGTATGTATGTATGTATGTGTATATTAGGTATGTATGTATATATTAAGTAGGTGAGCTCCTTCTAACATCGAGAGTGCAGCCATGACATGCAGCATTGCGTGCTCTGAAAGCCTTGCGATGGCAGATTGTGTCTGTTGAAACGCAGCTGGCAGTGGCAGCTGTGGCCTGGTGTGGCATCAACCGCTGCACTAGCTGCGGGAGCCACATTACAAGGCTGCTGATGTTTCTGATGGTGCTGGCACGCGCCTGAGGAGGCGGCCTGGCGGAGGTGATAGGGCAGCGCCTCCAGTGCCGCGGCAGACATCTGCAGCTGCCAGGCGGCCTGCTGCCGTCGCACGCCCCGCTCGTCCAGCCGCAGCAGCTGCAAGGGTAATGTAACAATCAGCGCCTCGAGACACAGTGTCAAACAACTTTGGGTGAACCATCTGCAGCCACAGCAACATGGCGACCCTTTTGCCAGAGACAGGACAGCTCCACTGCACGCCGTGCGAAATGAACAGGAATCAAGAGGAAGCAGTGGTGGAGCCCACCTCCAGCAGGCGGCCGGTGGCGTCGGCAAAGCCGCCGCTGAGCAGCAGGTCCGCCTCGTCCAGCACCACGTAGCGCATGCGGCGCGGCATACCGCCGCGCGACCACTCGGCGCCCAGCCACGAGCCGTGCAGCATGCTGTGCAGCGCGCCTGGACATGGAACAGAAGTGTTGGAAGGGTTTAGGGTTTAGGGTGTCACCAGTCGCATCAGATGTTGGTGCTGAGACGCGACATGTTTGTCCGGCTGCTGCTGGATTCGCGACCCTGGTAGCTGCACAGATGGCATGCGACTGACAAAAGTATGCAGAGCTGCTTCGAGGTTGGTGAGATACCCAACAGCTTCAGCCCAGACGAACTGACCCGGCGTCGAGACCGCGAGGTCCACGGCGTGGTGCGGCGGCGGCGTCGCAGAGGACAGGTGCGCCGCCGTCACCAGCGGCCGCCCATCGGCGCCCACCAGTGAGTCCGCCGCCGCGACCACCTGGCGGCACAGCGCCGCGTTGGGCGCCAGCACCAGCGCCAGGTCGCACCACCTGTGCAGTTTTGATGTTTGAGATTCCGCCAGGATGATGGTCGCCTGGCGGCTGGTCGTGCAGGCTAATACGCCTGGCTTTGGGGCCAAGCAGTAGCAGCGAGGCCTGGCAGCTGTCCGGTTGCTCAGATGACAACATCCACGGCAGGCATCGCGAAAGTCTGGAGCACAGCGCACCTGTCCGCGCGCTGGGGGGCCTCGGCGCCCAACGCGGGCTGCGCTGCGTTCCTCGCCAGCAGCGCCGAGATGAGCGGCGCCAGATATGCCAACGTCTTGCCGCTGCCCGTCTCCGCCGCGACGACGGTGTCCTGCCCCCCCGCAATTGCTGGCATAGCCAGCGCCTGGGGCGGCATTCAGGTGTTGAGCTGAAGGATGTGATACGACAGTGGGATCGTATTCTACGATGCACAGGGTGGGCCGAGTTCGAAAGAAATGGACGAACTCCGCTGGTCTGATGGCTGCACGAATGTGCAGCAAGGGATAGTATAAGGACTCACCTGGACTCTGGACGGCTGCTCAAAGCCGGCGTTTGCCAGTGCCGCCACCACCGGCTCGCTCAGGCCCAGCTGGCCGAACGAGGCGTCTGCCGCGAGGAAGCCTGCACTGCGCTGCTCCATCTGCGCAGCCTCGCCGCTGAGCCGCGGCACTGCCATCGATGCCGCTGCCTTTGCTTTGCTGTCCACGTCTGGACGCAGCTGCTGCTGGCTGGCCCAGTCCTGCTGCTGGCTGGCGCGGCCGCTGCCTTGAAGATGCTCGGGCGTCTGAGGGCCACGCCAGCCGCTGCCGTCATCGCGCCGGCGGTTGCCATCGCCGTTGTATGTGCCGGGCCTGGGGCCGCGAGGCGCGCGGGGGCCTTCGACTGCTCGACCGCCGCCAAATTGATGGCCGGAGGACGAGGCCTGCGGCTGCGCCGGGGCCACTGCAAAGACGTGCAGCTGCCTGCCGCTCTGGAGCCGTTGGCCTGTGGCTGGGCTGCAAGCTTTCGCAGGAAGTGTGTGCAGCAGCTGCGTATTCAGGCTGCCATGCTGCAGGCGTGTGCAGCTGCCGTGAAGCCTGGGCAGCCACGCTGCGTGCATGCGCCCCGCCACCGTTGGCAGGCGGCAAGGCACGGCGAGGCAACGCAGACCCGTTGAGCCAACACCAGCGTGCATGCAATGCTGCGCGGGCGCAAAAGCTGCAGGAATGTTGAAACCACAGCTGCGCAGCGACGTCAGCAGTCGCCTGGACATGCAAATCCCGAGCAGTCTACAAGATGCTGACTCGAGCGGCGAGGGGAGTTGGCTAACGGCCAGCAAGCTACGCTGCGATCAGGGCTTCGGGTTGATGACAATTTCGCAGCAAGAAACAGATTGTGAGCGTGAAGATGCAAGCTGCTGGCGCATTTGCCGGGCGGGGCAATCTTCAGGATGTTACGAGAGATTCGCCACAGTGTGTCTTTTATACTAGTACGCGGCACTCACGCTCATTTGATGATGCGCCTGCGGCGGTCCCGAGCATCAGCTCGGGGCGCAGAACCGTTTCGCAGTGCCACATGCAACGCGGCAGGGCGGATGCAGATGGCCCCAACAGCCATGCCAGTCAGCTGTATACTGACAGCGAGGCTGCTAGAGCAGCCTGCAGCCCAGCTGAGACCGGCAGGGCGCTACCTCAGCGAGGATGGCGGCATCTCGTGCTGCACTTCACGCCGGGCTGGTGAGCGGCGTTGCCTCTGCTCTCGAAGATGTCCATGCACAAGCACGCTAAATCAGCATGCCTGACACCACTGACACGTACCTGAACAGGTTTTCCGTAAACATGGGCACCGGCATCATCTTCACCCTGCTGTACACCGCGCCGCACCAGTTCCGCGGCATGAAGACGATCGGCACCGTCTTCTACGTGCTCAACATCGCCTTGTTTCTGCTGTTCCTGGGCCTGAGCGCGGCGCGGTACTGCCTGTACCCCTGGGTTTTCGGCCGCATGGTCCGCCACCCGGTGCAGAGCCAGTTCCTTGGGGCGTTCCCCATAGGCCTCGCCACCATCGTCAGCGCAACGGCGCTTATCGCCGTCCCCGCCTTCGGCCGGCGCGGGACCTGGCCTGGGCGCTGTGGTGGCTGGACGTCGCCCTGGCGCTGGGCTGCTGCATCGGCGTGCCGATCGCCATGTTTCACCTGCACGTGCTCAGCCTGGACAACATGACGGCCTCCTGGCTGCTGCCCATTGTGCCGGCGGTGGTCGCGGCGGCGGCCGGCGGCACCGTCTCGGCGGTGCTGCCGCCGGCGCATGCGCTGACGACGCTGGCGGTGTCGTACATGCTGTGGGGCATGGGCATGGGGCTGTCGCTCATGGTCATCGCGCTGTACATGCACCGCCTGGCGGTCTACAAGCTGCCCAATGTCGAGGTGCGCATTGGATTTCGCAGCTTGCTCCAATGCTCGTACTCAATGGCAGGCCCCTTCTGCTACCAGCGTCTCATCACCAGTTTTACCAGCCGTGAGCATTTCTCGGCCTCTTTCAGCTCAGGGCAGCTGCTGATTGTAACCCTTGTCTGATCCGAGCCCCAGTCCGTCTCGTGCAGGTGGTGGTGTCGGCATTCCTTCCGCTGGGGCCGTTGGGTCAGGGCGCCTTTGCGATCATGCAGATCAGTAAAGTGGGTCGGCAGGTCTTCTCTGAGCGAGCCTTTGCCCACAGTGGCACCGCCGGCGACGTGCTGTTCGTCGTTTTGATCGCAATTGGTCTCACCATGTGGGGCCTGGGCTGCTGGTGGTTTGCCCACGGTGCATCAACGGTGAGTCGAACACTGTGTCAGCGTTGGCATGGTGTCGCAACTGGCTATGAAGAATGCCTATAAGCTCACGAGCATGTGGGGGCTCCTGCTTGTTGCCGCATCTGCTTTGTACATGCCTGGCGGCGGCCCTGTTACGAGCAGGGTTCCTGTCTTCACGCTTAAAATCCCACATCCCTCAATTATGTTTCTTGGTGCCGTGTGCAGGTGCTCATCCGCATGGCGAGTCAGAAGTTGACATTCAATCTTGAGTTCTGGGGTTTTGTCTTTCCGCTTGGAGTTTTCACATCGGCCACAGTTTCTCTTGCCGAAGGGCTTGCTTCAGTCGTGTTCTCGTGGCTGGCGACGGTGCAAATTGGCGCACTTGTCGTTTTGTGGGTTCTGGTGGCGTTCGGCACGGCTCACAATGCATTCTTTGGCAGCCTCATCACCGCGCCATGTCTCAGCGATATAGCTGATCTGTCTTATGGAGTAGGGTGTCAGTTCGGTGGCTTGGTCTCAGCAAGACACTATCAGAGGTCTACTCACCTGCGCTTTATTCGGGCATGCCAAGGTTGTTGTTTTGGTTTCTTTTCTGTTGACTCAGAATCAAACAATGAGATCAACATAGGTTAGTCGTTAGGTTACCCCAACTTAGGTTACCCCAACGAAGTAATTCCCGCCAACTCTAGGTTACCGCCAACCCTAGATCAACAGCATGTCCACCACTTGGCGCGAGGTATGTGCAGAGCCAGCAGCTGCATGCTAGTGATCTCACTTCAGGCTCACCAAAAATGCGTCATCGATATCTGACGTCGTGGCATGCGGCAGTCAGACCGACGTCGGCTGCACAGCCCTCAACACTTACACCGCAGCAAGCCCTCGAGATGAAGCTGGATTCCACGATTTAACGTGTACTGTGCAATTGAGAGCAGTGCAGATCGCAGCTTGCGCCTTCAACCAGCCAACCGCGCTTCGAGCACAACATGCTCGCACAGCAGCTGGATGAGGACCATCACATTGTTTGACCCTGTGATGTACTAGATGACCGGTAAGTATCAAATCAAAGTTTTTCTTTGACGAAAAAAAGACAGTATCACGCTCGGGAAAGTCTTCAAGCGATTCGATGCCCTGCCACGCTTAGCTTTGAGCAGAAGGCATAGCAGCAAACTCAGACGATTGCCTTCACACAGTCTCCGTTGCCCCTCATCCAGTGCTTATCTTCCCAGTCCTCCCGCGTCGTGCTTCGCATCCGCAGGTGCAGCCGGCAGGGCGGCACCGGCGGCGTTGCCATCGCAGCAATGTCCTCCAGTAGTGAACTCGGCAGGATCGCCAACCGCGACGCCGCTTGGACAGACCTGCATGGACACTGAGCCCCCTTTTTATGTTGAATTTGACATGCATTGTTTCCCACATGCCAGAAGATATGTTATGAACGCACATTGCGACCTCACAGCTGCGGGTGTCGCACTGCCGCGCATGATATCTCGTGATGCAGGAGGAGCGAAGTTTTAAGCTGCCAACCTGGGGTGTGCGGCCATGAGCACCGTCTTCCTGCACTTGCGTGCATTGGTCATCTGCTGCTCAAATCCCGCAGCCGCAATTGCAAAATGTAGGCGGTGCTCCTCAGCGACAACCAAAGTCAGCTCTCTGCAATGAATATCGCCGGCCTGAGGCGGATTTTCGTTTCAATGATGTGTTTCCAAGGCCGCTAGTTGTCGTGGGCAGTGCCCATCGATGACTCGCATCGGACTGCATGGGCATCTCTCACCTGAGAGTGCTGCTTGAATTGCTCAGCAGGGATGCCGCCGCATTCTGGAGGAAGCGTTCCATGACGACATCCAGAGGGCGACATTGCACCGCGCTGCATATGTCCAGCTTGAGGCATTGCAGCGCCGGCATCTCACCGAGGCTTGCGCCAAGGCATGCAAGTCCCGTTGCGACCATGGGCGTCCAGCATACGCTCGCCGCCAGATACACTGCACGCAGAGATGGACGCAGCGATGACGCGGGCGTGCGCACATCAATCGTCATTGATGCGGTCACAACGATTCATAGTTAAAGACACCATACTGACTTGAAGATGAAATCAACCATTTGTTGATAGTCTTGACGGACAGCATGAAGCAGCGCAGGGACCGCACCTTCGAGCTCAATGTGTGTGAGACTGGCGGAGAGCGCTACCGCCGGAAGCAGAGCAAGCCGCAGGCCTGACCCCAATTCGATCATTTGCCAACGTTTCCACATTTCCTCTGGCTCTACACACTCGTCTGTCTTAGAAAAGCGGCTGTGCGTCAGCAAGTCTGCACAGAATTGTAGATGCGTTGCCGCGAGCTCTGTCGCTGTGAATGATAGCGAGTTCATCAGGAAATCTGCGGCAAACCAGATACAAGTCACATTTTGAGGCTGCACGAAGGGCCAATCATCGATGCGAAGATGCGCAAATGCTCGGCTTGCATCGATGCAGTCAAGGCTAGCCAGTTCATTCGATCGCAGCGCTGCGATCGAATGAACTGATGTATTGACGGGAAGGTAGCGGCAGCAGCAGCTCACCCTTGTTGTGGCCAATGGGGAGCTCCAGCATTTCCAGCAGCAGCCGTTTGTTGAGGGCATATGCCGTAGCGGGTGACATCAGCAGTCGGGCTGCCAGATGCGGGTGCGCATTCACCGCTCGGCGGACAAAGTGGCCCGAATGCTCCTTCATTGACGACTCCACATAGTCCCACGTTGTGAAGAGACCGTGCGGCAATGCATCTGCCAGGGCAGCATCGTAATGTTCTTGCACAAGATCTATAAGCACAGCCTGCCGCGCTGACTGATCGAGGCTCGTGCCAACCTCCACACCTGCAGCAGTGCAAGATTCATTCTGTGATGTTGTCGGATTGACCAATGCAATGGACTGCTCTGCGGCAATACGTCGCAAATGACTGGTCAGTGCACAGACGTCAGGGCCGATTACATCAGACTGGCTCACCGCGTATGGCTTTGGAATCCACTGCCGCGGCAAAGCAGATGCCTATGGGACCGGTGCATGCCCAGATCAGGTCACCTGCCGGGTGTTGCCTAGTGCAGGACTGAAAACACCAGAAACAGTTTCGAGTAAGATTGTCAGGTAGTGCAGAGTCCGTATCTGCGTGTAATGCTGGCGCAGTGCTGTGATCCGCGCTCGCACAATGTTTGCGGCAACACCTCAGAGACCAGCAGTTGCCTTCCAGCACGACAGCAGCTTCGAGCTGTGCAGCTACGCAAACACGACGTTCCCTGAAGTCACCTGCTTCGTGTGTATATCCGTGGCCTTGTGCTGGGTCCATGCATATTCGCCAGCACCTACTGCCACATCACACAGCATGCAATACTGCAGCGATGCCATGTTTGGTTCCTGGGCGGTCGCAGGGGGGTTGGTGCCGCTTTGCGTCCGTGGCATACAGTTGAAGGTTGTGATGCAGCCTGCAGAACGAACAAAATGATCGAGGTAGAGGGTCTGCCACTTGAAAACCCCGGTACATCCATCTGCATAGTGCAAGCTGCGTCGGCATGCATGCCCTAAGTCCTGCAGGCGCTGGTGCAATGTCATGGGTTTTCGCAGTGACACGCACAACGCACCCATTTAGGCGGCTGCTATCTTATCACCTGCAGCGCTGACAACGACTAGAAATTTCAGACAGTTTGAGTGCTGTGTTGTGTGTTGAAGTACAGCAGCTCTATGCGGATGGTGCTCAGATCAAGAGCTCAGCCCTGACACGCCAGCGCGGTATGCCAGCGAAGACGAGCACTTCGAGGCGATGCCAAAAAGTTCAATCACTCAGAGGTATGGAGCGGTCCGAGAGCGGCCGAGAGTACTGCTCCGTCAACCAACTGCTGTCGGTGAATACACAAACACGTTTGTGAAATGGTTGCACCGCCCCTTGGAAGTTGCATCGGCAACCGCATGCTTTCTGTACTGATCGAGCAGTAGTAACATTCCACTCCGTGTGCTAGGTCGTCTTGCGGCACACACTCCAAGCTTGCGCTTCACTTTCAAAACAATGAAAACCCGGTCAATCTTACAAACTGGCAGTCAGAAGCGCGAAGCACGGGTGATACAGGCAACCTCAGTCTATTACAATGGCCCTACCGAAGTGCCGAATCTCGCAGATGCAGTGCTGTAGGCTACATGGCTGTAGGCTACATGGCTCATTTGCTCATTGCCCAACTGCGGAGCGCCAAGTTGGTGACCATCGTACACCTTTTCCAGTCATAGGAAGCTTTGATTTGAAGCATTGATGCTGCTGTTCAAGAGAACGTCACCGAGTTCGAGATGGAGGTGAGCTCAGATTGCAGCATGCCGCTCAGCTTGTGACATCGTGTGCCATTTGCATGCGGCAGCTTACATGCAGCCCAGCAACGCTTCCACCCAGGTCGAGCAATGACGGGCTTCGCTTATTGCCACACGCAGCCGGAGGAGGCAGGGAAAGCGCCATCCACGAGTATAAGACACAGGTGCACTCGTGACGGCGGTTGCGCCTGCTGTATGCACTGCCGATTGGACGCTGTGGTGCTGCTGCAGTTGTGTGCATTTCATGATCAACTACACCCTGAGACTTAATGAACATTCCCGCAGGGCATGGATCTCCGGGGCAGCATCAAGGTGGCCGGCGGTGCTGACACCAACAACCGTGAGCATTTGTCCTGACTTTGATGGAGTCGGCATAGTGCTACTGTCAGACTTCTTCCTGCCTGAGCAGCCGTTGCCAATGTCTGCTGGCTGCGACAATACGCTATGCCGCGGCTGGCTGCCAGCTACTGGCTGTCAGGTGGTCTCAGCTGCCGACTCTGGACTAACATGCGGCAGGGCAAAACTGCCTAGGTTAAAAATCGTGCAGCCTTCCATGGACTGACTCAGACCATGCAGGAGATGCCATGCTGAAGTATGCAGATAGGAACGATCGTCAGAAACCATCCCCACAGCAGATGTCTACCTGCCATGCAGGCACCCAGTGGCGGTGTCGGTATTGGGTGTCGATGCCGCCGCGGAGGTGCTGCTATTTCCAGGCAGTAAATACGGGCGGCTGGTCGCGGCTCTGCAAGCACTGCTGGCGGCGCTACCGGCGGGAGACACTGAGGCGCTGTCGCAGGCCCTCAATGGTGGCTGTGTTTGGGAGCAGAATCTTCATGCCATGGCTGTCTTGCAGCACATTTGATGACCGATGTTTGACCAATCCAAAGGAGCAGCAAGGAGACGCCTGGTACACTGTAGTGGCGGCTGCCGTTGGCACAGGCGCGGCTCTGCTGGAGGCAAAATATCTAGGAGTCGGCCTCGTATACTGGAGACGGTAGCCTACGGCTTGCTGCAGTTATGGTTTCTCGATGTTTCTGCCGGTATGCACATACAGAACTGCACAACATAGATCCACTGATCCTCTTCTGTCACTCGCCATCATCTCCTTCGCTGCCACGCCATCATTCTTCATCCATGTTACTGCTGCCATCTTCAGGTTGGCTGCCGCGACAGCGGCGCGCATGTTCAGGCGGCACATGGCCACTGCCTTTGTCTGCGCGGCCCGCCGAGCTTTCTGCCACTTTCGAGAGCTCTCGCCTGCGCATCAGCATATGAAACACGTGACAGCACCTCACACCGGTCACGCACAAGCATGCAGACATCAAGCAATGCAGTTCTATGCGGCATTTGCATAGTTTACAGAGACTTGAGTAGGCTTCACCGAGTCGCTACCGAGGCAAAAAAAAGCTGCTGGACTCAGCCAACGACATGCTGGCTGACGGTGAGAATGGACCCGCTGCCAGTGGACTGAGCAGAGCGCCACACGTGTGCACTCTCACCCGCCTTGCCAGGATTCAGGCTGTTGCCGCTGCAGCGGCGTAACTAGCCTCCAGCGCGGAGCTTCAGTGATGGCGGCACTAATTTATTTTGTACCTTTTTGCACCTGTACACCGGAGCCACCATGTCTGGTTTCATTTGATCAAGCCGCCGTTGTGGTTCGACGAGCTGACGCCGCTTGCCGCCACCAACCCAGTCAAGTCGACCTCCCTAGTCACGAGTCGAGTTGGCCAGCACCGTTCTATGGACACAGCCCATAGCGATGCGAGCGTGCGCTGTGGCTGTAGGCCAGAGCCGGCAGCCTGTCTGCGCCGGGTGCCGCCTGCTGCCGGAGCCTGAGCTGGCACTGCTGCGTGCCCATCTGACAGCAGTGCATGGGAGAACAGCCGCTTGTAATTTCCAAGTTCGCGGGCGAGCTGCGGTTCCAGCAGTGGGTGCAACCATGTCTCTTGCACCAGGAGATGCCGAGTCTGGCTTGCTGCCACGCTGCCGCCAATTCCGCAAGCTTGCGGCTGTGTGCGGAGCCTATGAGGCCCCTTGCTCCCGCTCTGTTCCTCCAGCCGCTTCAGAGGCTGGTCGCCCTCATCTCTGCTGCGTGTTCTTCTCGGACGAGTTGCTCATGGCTGGTCCTTTCCTGTGGAAGAATTGCAGCCGATCGCAACGGTGATAGCTTTTGATCAGGCCTGTGCGTTACTGCCAGTGAGCTGGACCTGGAACCGCCCAGCGCTTCGTAGTCTGAATATGACAAGGTTAATCTTGGCGATCCGGTGTAGGCAGCTTTTTGCACGTGTTGTATAGCTGTGTAGAGAAATGAGCGACACAGACGAACTGAAAACCGAAGCTGCTAGAAAGACAAGCGAGTTTGCTGAAGATCAAAGATGGTCGGAAACCTTGGTTTAGTCATATATTTAGTCATGAGTAACTTGCTGCATGCAGCGGCAAATGCGATCACTATCGAAACGTCGACACGCTGCCCTTCCTACTGCAAAGCTGACGTGTTCGAACTCTTGCTGACAATGCCGCCGCCGCGTGCCAATCTCGGCCGACACCAGCCCGGCGTCGCCGAGCGCCGCAGATGCACATTCATGCTACCAAGGCACGAGGTGTGCCAGGATGGCAGGTTCATCAGCTTGGGCGTCTATGGATAGGCGCCTGTCCGACAGGAATAAAACACCGTGAGGCAGTCAGAATGAATGATCAGCACAGATCTGGCTTTATAGCTGGCCACTGAGACAATCAGCCCGCATGCCATATGCATCTACAGCAACCACGATGGAGCAGCATGGTGGCAAGCGGCACACCTGTAGATGGCAGTTGTGCAGGTGACTGCCTAGCCGCTGCCGCTAGTTCGGCGGTCAATCCGGCACAAACGTGTCATATGACGTCTACGCCTTGCCGCAGACCGGGCTCTTTTGCCGCCGTCGCTGCGGCCGCTGTGCCTGTTGGCCCATCCCGCCACCCGCCCTCCTCAGCCAGCTGAGGATCTGAGTCGGAACCAAAGTCGGAACCATCATCGCCGCAGCGCCCCTCCTGCGGCACTAGCTCGTAGTGCGCGGCGGCCGCCGCTGGGCCCGCTGCCCTGCCGCCCGCTGCCGCCAGGCGCCAGTGCTTCCAGGCGAAAGCGGACCACCCAGCCTGCAGGATCATGCCCATTCGCTCAGAGGCATGCCGACGCCGCAGCTCAGCTCCATGGCGCAGGGGCAGGTGTGGCAGGCACACAGTGCGAGCGGTCAACTTCTGCAGCAAGCCAAACCTTCTGGCGAGTTCGTTTAGTTCCACTAGGGCAACACTCGTCATGCAGAGTGCGGCGCACCGCAATGACGGCGGCAATGATGGCCATGACGCCTGCCACGGCTTGTGTACGCATCTGGAGGTTGTCGAACATGAGGCCGCCCAGCAGCCCGCTGACGGTCTCCGTCGACACGAAGAACGCCATCTCCAGCGCAAATACCCGCCCTGCACCAGCGACGAAGCCTGGCGAGTCTGAACTGCAGCCTGGCCACGGGCGTCGTCTCGCCCGCTGTCTTGCCGCAGCCGTTGGACAGCACGCCATGCACTGATGAGGCTCCTCATGCCTCGTGATGCAGCAGTCTAGAGGACCTGACCCCAAAAGTACAGCCCGTAGGGAATTGTACCACACGAGGATCGTTCACGAATGTGAGCCAGAATACGCACCCTGGATGTCGTTAGGGACGCGAAACTGCAGGATGAGCGTGGAGTAGATCCACAGGGCGGCGCTGCCGAGCGAGCGGATGACGACGCTAGGAAGCAGGAAGGCGATGCTGCGCGCCGCTGTCATGAGCACGTAGCCCAGCGCCAAGGACGCAAAGGCGACGGCACAGGACCGCAGCAGGTAGTGCTTCCTGCAGTCGCAGCGCGCTCAGCGTCAGGCGACATCGGCATTCCGCGTGTTGGCATCTAACGACAGTGTGCTGTGTTTGCGTCTTGGCTGCTCTTACGCGAGGTGTCCGGTCTGTGAGCAGCACGTTGCGAGGCGGCAGAATGGCAGCAACCTTGGCCCGATGCAAAAGAGCAGGTGGGGTTGCTGCGACACAGGGTTTTGAAGAGCCCAAAGGCGCGCCACAACAACCAACACTACTTGTGAGCATGCAACAGCACGACGCTACTGACGGTCACAGTTCTGGAGTTGCGTAGAGGCCTGCAGCGATGGCGTAAAGGTTTTTTAACGGCAGCAGGCCCAGAATGGCACCGGCACCCCTCACGCACATCGACACTTGGTTTGCAGATGCAGAAATAGGCAGGAGGGGCTCACAGCGACGGTGTGAAGGGGTTGAACAGCAGCGGGCCAAGAAAGGCGCCGACGCCCATGCCGGCAAACAGCAGGCCCATGGTCGTCGCCGCGTCCCGCACCTGCAGATCCGGCTCATCCGAGAACCTGCGCAGCAGGTGTGGAGAACCTGCGCAGCTGACTCCCAAGAGCGCTTCTCATGATATGAGTGCCAGCCTCAGCATGGTGGTGTGCCACACAGCCTGAAAAAACCCTGCCAGGACGTCATACCCAGCAGCAGGGGTGCTAGGAACATGCGAGGGCGACTGCTAAGGCTGCCATCTGCATCGGAAGGCCTGCGCAGCAAGGAGTGAGGTGCGGCGCTGCCACCACGAGCCGTCACTCACTTGACGTACAGCACGTCGGAGGCGCCCCACACGGAGGCGCCGCTGGCCTTGATGAGCGTGAACACCGCGACGTCCCGGTTGCCGTGCGCCGTCATGTACGCCCACCCCTCCCGAAGGTCCGCCAGGCCCTGCGCCCACGCGCCGCCGGCCGCCGGCGGCAGCGCGGTCGGGTCTGAAGCTGTCTGGCTGCAGTCGCCGCCGGAAGCGGCCGCTGCCGCGTTCAGCTCTGCGCCACAAGGCGTTTTTCCCCCACCGCTTTGAGGGGCTTTCCAGGTTCAGCCTTGTGTCAGCAGCCTGAATGGTTGCTGCCAGCTGGCCATCAGCAAGTGCGCATGATTCCCAGGGTGATGTATATCTATAGTATACACGTTGCATGTGAGCAGGTGGAAGGAGCGGGTTGGCGTGCATACTCGACACACCTATGGAGTGCCGTGCGCGATGCCGCTGCTGCCCGCTCTCCAGGTGAATCGCGCTGTCACCTCCCTTGTGCGGAGGCGAGGCTGCCTCCATATCGTCCTCCAGCAGCTTGAACAGTTCTGCGTGGCTGCTCGCGCTGTCAGATCTGCGGGTATCAACGACACATGATGTCTCAGACCCGACTGGGGGCAGCAGATACACAGTGACGCTCCATCAGCCTCTCTGCGACACAGCCAAGCACACTGTGCAGAGTCTCACCTACATTGCCGTAGCGGCGGCGCTGGCGCAGCGACGTCATTGCCAGTCTCCTTTAGGATGAGTGCTGAGCAACCAGCCGCCACAAGATATGTCGCTGCATCAATCAGGAAGCAGGTGGTGGTGCCTGCGAGAGTGGCAAAGCCCTTAGTCCACTGACCGGCAAGCTAGTGACATGCACCAACAGCGACGATGATAACGGACAGGTATTCTCGACTACAGACGCAGGCAGCTCACCCAGCCTCGACACAAGCAGGCCGCCCAGGCTGGCTCCTGCCGCCGCCTGCAGACGGCATATTGAGCTGATATGTTGACTGCAGACGCACCAGTCGATCTGCTCAGGCGGTGCTTGATGCATGCCAGGTTCAGGTCAGCTCAGGGTACAGACCATGCAACAGGAAATGCGCAACTGTGTGTGCACGAAGGCCATCGTGACCGCACCATGAGGCTCCAGCTGAAGGCGTCCAGCGTGGCAGCGAGGTGCAGCTGGTGCTGCGGCACCAGCTGTGGCGTGAGCGCCCGCCGCGCTGGGTCCGCAAACGCCGAGGCGCTGAACAGCGCCGCCAGCAGAGCAAACATCAGCCTGCGATGACAGGGAGCTCAGTTGATGGTCTGCTGCGTCAAACACTTGCAGCAGGGTTCGGTCACGGCACTCAGGTCCAGGCGCGAGCAGGGAGTGATCTCCCTGTCGAAAGGGAAATTTCACGGAATGGCGGAGGCCGGCCTGCCTGCCTGAAAAGGGCACTTTGATGGCCTCCCCAAGACCACACTCACCAGAGTGTGCCTGGCGTCCGCACCAGCGGCAACGCCGCCACCGTGACGGCGGACATCAGGCAGGTGACCACCAGCACCATTACGCGGCTGTACCTGCCTCAGTGGGACGCACTATTCAGCTTCTAAGTCAGATGTCCTGTCCGCATTCGTCTGCTCTCCTGAGCCGATGTCAAGACGGCGCTGCCAAATGGTTGTTGCCAGGACACATGAAGTCAGACACGGAACAGAACAAGCTGAACAGCTGTGTCGTCGCTGGTCGTGCTGCTGGCACACGTCTCCAGGTGTTGCGGCTGCGAAAGCGTCAGCCACACTGACCTGTCCGCCACGACGCCGGCCGCCGGAAACAGGAACAGCGACGGCAGCACCCGCACAATGACGACGCAGCTCACGAGAACCGCGGAGCCGTCGCCCAGCCGCTCCACGAGCGCCATCGACGCAATGTAATTGCCCCATGACCCCAGCTGGTTCACGATCTGCACCCATTGTTGTGCGAGATGCTGACGATCAACAGCAATATCGGTAGTAATGAGTGCATGTCACGGCTTGTGAGGAGAATGCAACGGCGTGGGGGACCGATGCACGTCATGGATTGCACCAGCGCCGCCGTCACTGCTGCCGCCATTGCCCTGAGGGTTATTGAATGACCGTGCCAGCCGGAGTCATCGTTGAGGCTGGCCCGTTGAGGCTGGCCTCACCTCGCCCAGCATAAGCAGTCTGTAGGGGCGATTGCCGGCGATGAAGCGCCGGTACTCGCCAAGGCCGTCGGCCTTGTGGTCGCTGCTGTCGCCGGCAGCCTTGTGGTCGCTGGCTTTGCCGGCGCCATCCATCGTACGGCCGAAACTTGACAGAATAATAGGATGAGCTATACAGCCCACATTCCTGCACGATATGAGAAGCTGGTAGCCAATTGCAGCGATCTACAACGTTTTTATGGACCGGATGACGTCGATGTCAAGTCCGCTAGACGTTGCCTGACTGCCTGACCTGCTATACGCAGAAGTTCTCGAATCGGACACCCTTCTGAACACTCCCTGAATATGAGTGTGCTAGTTCGCAAACTGCAGGTCCGCGAAGCTGTTTCCCTCGTGCCCCCCGTTCTCCTACGGGACTACCAGTATGCAATGGTAGGTTGAGAGCGCTGGCAGGCAGTCAGTGCAGGTCAGTGATTGTAGTCTCACTTTTGGTTGATCGGTCAATTTGCAGACCCTGCTTCGTTGCCCAAAGCTCAAGACATCGTGGGGTCCAACGCCGTGCCGCTGAGGAAAAGCGGTGCGATAGCTGGCACGGTGATCTGCATCCCAGGCTTTCTGGCGAAACTGACGTGCAACAGCAAGTTGCAACAGCGCCAGCTGCTGCGCTACATCGCAGACCATTGCTTCAGCTATGCTACGCCGCAGCTGCTGCATGCGCAACACTTAGCCTCGACCTTCGATTGCGACTATGGGGTCGCAACCTGAGCAGCATTCGCTGGCGAGCTCAGACCATGGCGAGATGCAGCCGTTGGAGATCGAAGCTCCGTCCGCGGAGCTTCCCCTAGCAGCCCAGAATGGCTACCACACAGCCATTGACGTGGTGTCAAACACCAATGGCCTACACCAGGAAGAGTACACAAGGAAGGAGCGCAAAGCAGAGGAGGAGGCAGGACTGCTGAAGGGGCAGACGCTGTCGTCTGCATCAGGTGTGTGAAGCGCTGTTGTACCCTTTCCACTCTTCAAAGTAAGTTGCAGCGTTTTCCTCTTCGGCAAGGCGCGGCTGCATGGTACAGCTGCAATCACCTGAAGCTTTGCCATTGCAGTACTGGGTATTGAAGGCAAGATCCACTGGAAATCCGTGTCACATGTGCCCTACAAGCCACAGCCGTCATGAGCTTGCCAACCACACCGTCGCGAGCCAGCGCTACCAGCGGTGCACGTCGGCAAGATAATGCACATGGCTTGGTTGGCCTGTTCTGATTAGTCCTGGAGCTGCTCACAGATAGCTCGACCTATCAAGGGTGGCCGGGACATTGCAATGGTGCCGCCACTTGCCTTGTCCGACTTCCGCTGCATGCCCACCATCTGACAACTATCGACCGCGTCTCCTTTGTCCAGACGAAGATGGGACGCGCACGATGGCGAGCAGGCGCTCGAGTCGCCGCTGGCGCTGCCGCTCAAGGCGTTGGTCTACCAAAAGCCCCCGTCATCTGTTGTGTGACGGCCACGCACGCCTTGATGCCTACGACTTGACCCGCATGCAGATGAGGCGGACATTCATGATGGCGAGGAGGGCGGGGTGGCGCCGCTGGTGCTGCCGCCCAAGGAGTTTGTGCACCCGATGCCCGCGGGGGAGCGCTACTATGCGGTCGGCCTCTTCTGCCTCGTGGCGGCGCTGCTGTACGCGGACCAGAACCTGATGGCGCCCAACCTGACGCAGATGGCCACGGAGTTTGGCTTCAATGACACGGTGAGGCTGCTTCTGCCAGATTTCCGTTCATCTTACAAGAGCAAGCTGCACAGCACCATCCTTGGTGGCACAGCTTCTGCAAGCTCTGCCGCAGCAGAGCTAGCGGGAGATGCCAGCAGATGGCAGCTTTGCCATGCTGCGGGAAAGGAGAAAAGTGCAAAGCAACACCCTGCTGCCCGGCATTGCTTGCCGCTTCACACGCCGCCACGCCGCCATGCAAGCCGTCACAGAGCGGAGCCCTGACCGCTGCTTTGCACGCCACTCACCCGGACAGGAGAAGGACCAGTACCTGGGCGGCTGGATCGGCGCCGCCTTCTTCCTGGTGGGCGCCCCCGCGGCCATCCTCATGGGCTACATGAGCCACGGCTACAACCGCTGCAACATGTTCTTCTGGGTCGTCCTCCTAGGTGCGCATCTGCGCATGCACTCGCCGACCGAGACACGTTCACCGGCCTTGAAGCGAATCGGTGTTCTGCTGTTGCGCGACCTTCCAGCGCTTTGCGCAGGGGCGGCTGCCATTGGCCACCCTACTGCCGCATTTCTGCTGCTCGCATGGACAGCTGCCGTGCATGAGTCATGCGCGTGTCTCCACCGACCGGCCAATGCGCATCGTGTCATGCCGCGCTGCGCTATGACCGGACATCCCTTGAAATGACCGGACATCCCTTGAAATGACCGGACTTTCCCCGAAACTCCCAACTGGCCCGAGACGATAACCCTGTTGGCCGCAGGCGAGGCGCCGTGCATCATGACCTACTGGGTCACCAAGTACTGGCAGCTGCTGCTGCTGCGGCTGCTGACGGGCATCTCCCTGGGCGGCATCTTCCCGCTCGTCTTCAGCCTGCTGGGCGACCTATTCAGCGTGCACCAGCGCGCTTTCGTCGCCGCGCTGGTGCAGATCGCCATGGGCTTCGGCATGTCGCTCGGCCAGCTGATCGCCGGCGTCATCGGTGAGCTTGCACCTGGCCAACACGGCTGTCCGTTTCGTTCTCCTTCGTACGATTGCCTGCGTGCTCGGTTCTACTGTCTCAAGAAGCTGCATGTGATGCCGCTGTGCAGCTGGCAATGGGTGCCAGGGGTGTTGGGGCTCTGAGATGCCCAGACATAGAACAACATGTTTTAAAGGTCGTGTGCGTTCACAGCCATGTAAAAGCCTTCGACCGGCCGCCCGCAGGCCATCACGGGGCTGTCGCCCGCCCTTGGTGGTGGTGACGGTGCCGACGGTCGCGGAGCATTGCTGAAGCGAACTTTTTGGGAGCTGGCCCCTTCCACAGCTTCAACATCTGACCATCGCAGGTCCCTCGTGGGGCTGGCGCGCGCCCGTCGTCATGATGGCAGTGCCCGCAGTTGCGCGTGCACGACGCTGGCGTGGTACACCGCCATAAACTCTTCGAAGTTTGCCAACGCAGGCCCGTCATGGGGCTGGCGCGCGCCCTTCGTGGTGACGGCGGCTGAACCTGAGACTGCCGTATGGTAAACCGCTCAAAACCCTTCACATTTGCTACCCGCAGGCCCGTCTTGGGGGTGGCGTGCACCGTTTGTCATAGTGGCGGTGCCCACGGTCGCGCTCGCGACGCTTGCCTGGTACACCGTGGGCGAGCCGCAGCGGGGGATCACGGAGGCGGCGCTGCAGGGGGAGTACGAAAACAACGACTTCGAGTACGAGGAGAAGATCGACTGGGAGAAGACGAAGATGTTGATGAAGATCCGCACCAACCTGTGCGTCATCCTGCAGGCGAGCGCCCTTTCCGTCTCTTGCTCCCGCCTTCACTCCTTGCTGTCGCCTCATAAGGGCAGCTGCTTCTCCGTGTCTCACGATTCTCCTCAAACAGTATGTTCCATCCGGAGGCATGCATGCGATCTGCAAAATGCATTGACAGGCGAAGTTGTGCTGCAGCATGTAGATCGGGCCAAGCCCCACAGTTGTCATTTGCATCCAGTCGCCATCCAACCCTCGTATTTGGACATCCACCTCAATGGCCTGCGACCTGGTTCAGTGTGCCGGGAGCGTGCCAGCGAAAGTCAGTCACGAGCGCATCATATCATGTCCGCAGGGGCCGCCGGGATGCCTGCCAGGGCTTGCTATTTAGGGTTTAGGGTTTAGGGTTTAGGGTTTCATGTTCCGTCTGCAGCACGCCAAGTCAATGTGTCAGTCTGCCTCAAACACTGTGTCACGAACGCTGTGATGCGTCCGCAGGGGCTGCCGGGCTGCCTGCCATGGGGCATGCTGCTGGTGTTCTTCAACGACTTCCTGGCGCAACAAAAGGGCTTTTCTGTACCGGCAGCCACGCTGGTGCGCAAATGCTCAACCCTGAGGTGTCACCAGCAGGGTTGGTGACACCCTGAACCCTAAACCCTGCGCGGTGCAGAAACATTTGCTTGTCTCTTTGGAAAGCTTGCACATGGCAATGCAAAGCCTTGGCAGAGTTCTTCAAGTGATGATTGTTGTTTTGACAGCTTGAGACAGATTGAGACAGAGTTAGACAGATACTGACGGATACTGACAGATCCAGACTTGGATCCTCCGGAAATGGAATTCTCGACTTCCCCCATGTCCGCCTTGCAGGTGGTGTCGGTGTTTGGCATCGGCGGCGGCGTCGGCGTCATTGTGGGCGGCATGATCGGGCAGTGGCTGTACAACAAGCGGCGGCGCTACATGCCGCTGTTCACAGGTGGGCACAGCAGCTGCTTCTGCAGCTGCTGGAGCGTACGTACACGATGCGAGAACAGAAGGTCGTGTGGCCACTAACATCTGGGCACTGCCTTGTCCTGGAAGGACAACCCAGCTACTGGTGGCTGCGAATGCTGTGCACAAGCCTGGTATTGCGTGAGTCCCAACAGTGCCGTGTCAGCATGCCCCTCTGGTGCGGCACAATACCCCTGGCCGCGCCAGCACAGGCGGCGCCTTGGCTGATGCACCGTATCGATGACGCCTTGCTGCACGCTCGTGCATTTCCGCGCGCAGGCCTGGTGGTCATCACCAGCACGCCGCCGATGATGTGGCTGGTGAACGACCCGCTGAAGGAGGCGTCGGCGGTGGCGCTCGCCTCCATCGCCGTCTTCATGGGCGGCTTTTCTGCCTCCGCCTGCGGCCCCAGCATCAGGTGGGCTGTTCAGTCATGACACAGTGAAACGTTTGATCTGTTTCATGGAAAAAAATGAAGGACACTGATGTGTTCATTACCGCCTCCATGGACGGCTCCCCCACCTCCGCCTGCAGCCTCAGTATCACTTGGAAGCAGCGCGCGGTGATGGCGCTGCACATGGCACTAACCTCCACAATCAAAGTGTCATCTGGATGCCGAAACTCACTTCTCGCACTGCTTGGCCGTGATCATGAAAGTGGACGGGCCGGAGGCGCGGGGCATGGCATTGGCTTCAGCTGTCGTGCTGGAGTCCACGTACTCGATCTGGAAGATGCACATCCAGATAAGGGAAGCAATGTCTGCAGGGCCATGATAATGAACGTCAACCAGCCGGGGACGCGCGGCGTGGCGCTGGCGCTGCACGTGGTGCTGGCCGACCTGGGCAAGGGCGTCGGCCCGGCGCTGGTGGCGGTGCTCATCATTGAAGTCACACACCTGCCTCTTCAGCTGATTCTTCATGCACAAAGCTGGGGATCACGCATGCGCAGGGCGATGATCATGAACGTCAACGAGCCGGAGACGCGCGGCGTGGCGCTGGCGCTGCACGTGGTGCTGGACGACCTGGGCAAGGGCGTCGGCCCGGCGCTGGTGGCGGTGCTCATCACCGCGCTCGGCCGCCAGCTGGCCTTCAGCCTCTCCATCGCCGGCTGGATCCCCTGCGGCATGCTCATCCGTGAGCAGTGTTTTGTTGTGGTGCCGCCACCAGGCGGCCTTCAGCCCCTCCACTGCCAGTCGGATCCCCTGCGGCATGCTGAACTGTGAGTGCCCCATTGTCAGGCCAGAACCAGCTGGCCCTCGATGTCTCCATCGCCGGCTGGATGCCCTGCGGACATTCTCATCCGTGAATGTCGGGGGACGCTTTCTCGTTGAATGCTCCGAAATAAATTTGGTGCCTGCTCTCAGTGGCTCGATTGGAGGGCCGTTTCCAGATTGCGTATCTCCGCGCAAAACACGTGAAGCATTCGATGTCTGCGATCATATCTGCGCTTTCATGCGCTAACCCCGTAAACACTCGCCTGCCGCGCAGTTGGCGCGTATTTCACTCTGGAGGACGACGAGGACAACATGCAGAAGCGGCTGGTGCACAACCGCAACACGCGCAGCGCCGCCGCCAGCGCCGCCGCCAGCGTCGCCGCCAGCATTGCCACAGGTTCCGCTTTCGTCTTCGGCTGTGCTGCTGTCTTGCGAGCGCTCTGCCTCCTCATGATGGCTCGCTTGCATCGGCAGCTCGGTGGAATGTTGCAAATTTATAAAGCTGTGTGCTGCCCCACACCACGCTGGAGGCTCGAGGCAAAGACTGTTAGAAACGTTTGTTGGAAACAGGGCCGATGCAGAGCTGAGATCTGCCGGGACGATGCTGAACAGCGCCCTGGTCATTCTGATGTGCAGAGCAGCAGCAGCTCACCGACATGGAGGAGGAGGCGCAGAGCAGCCCGTCGGAGGACAGCCGGCGGTCAGCGCCATCGGCGGCGGCCAGGGCCCTGGGTGCGGCGACGTGGCGGGGCCGGCGGGGCGACGTCACTGAGAAGCAGCAGCTGCTGCAGGGGGCGGAGGACAGCGGCGCCCCCTACCGCAGCGACAGCGGCGGCGGCAATGGCTCTGCCGCAGACGGCGGCGGCGGCGGCGGCGTGCTTGAAGAGCAGGTGTAGCCGCCGCTGGCGCAGAGCGCTAAACCCATTAAACCCCCTGAAGCCTGAACCCAGCGCGACCGCTGGATGCAAAAGCGGAAGAAGCAGCCTGGCAGCGGCGGCAGCGGGCGGCGGCAGAGCGCGCTGCGGCGATGCAGAATGTCGCCGCGGCAGGACGGCCCGGTGCTCTCTTCTGCGCGCATGCTGACGCACCGCAAGCTGACTGACATGGTCGGGTGCTGTGCGAAGAACCTTGTACATCAGGAAGCGCGGTCGTCAGTCAGAACGGACTGGAAAACGAGGTCCCCGGCGGGGTGGGGGAGGGGACTGCTGCCCCCTTTGGTTTGACACTGTTTGATGCCCCACCTCATAGGCCGAAGCAAAGGCCCTGCACTCCTTCGAGGTCCACATTATTCTTTCTCGCCACCTGCATGACCGCAGTGGGTCTTGAGCAGACATTTTTGCGGCGGGGATACTACCCACAGTGTAAATCTTCAGGTCTGACGACGAACATCATGGCACTGAGGATCGTCACTTGCAACTGTGTGCATCAGTTTCGTGCTGCTCCAGACCTCCTTCTGAACCTCTGTGCAGGGGTTGTGCAAATGAAATCCTCGTAAAAGATCACGATGAGATGCGAGAGATGCAAAGTTGTTGCAGCACGATAGCAGATACACACATTGATTGCAGTTCAGTGATTCAATAAAGTGCTTCCAAGACCCCCAGGACCTGATCACATACCCATTGACCTGCGCGGTCTCAGCAGTGTTCTCACCTTTGTTTGCATTGCCTCAAGCACAAGGCTGCGTGTTCGCTCACGGCAGACGCAATGCCAAGCGCGATGGGCAAGAAGAGCAAGTCGCCATCGGCAAACGGCATGGCTGGCTCAGGCCTGGCAACAGCTTCGCGAAGGAACAGCAGCAACAGCAGCAGTGCAGCGAGCAAGAAGGATGCCGGCCCAGAAACCATCACCCTGCCCAACGGCCAAAAGGTACTGACCTCACACTTTTCTGACTGATTGAACGAATCATATGCTCTCCTATGAAAGGGGCAACACCTCCAGCCTCGGCAAGCCAGCACTGGCACCTCAGATCGCCAGTCAGCAATTTATCTCAAAACAAAAGCAGATGTCTCAACACGTGCCAGTGTGCATGATGCCAAGTTGAGAGTGTACGCCGGATCATCGCGCAGTTTTCCGCACTACCTTGTGTTACGGCAGTGACGCGCGCGGCCGTCCTGCTGCGCCGCCAAAGCAGCTTGCCCAATCCCAGCCACAGGAAATGACCTGGCATTCATCCCTGCCGCAGCAGTCTCATCTTCAACACACACTCTGCAGGCGACTCGCCACCATGTACGGAGCACAGTCGAGCATCACGCTCTTACTCCGCTATGCCCTTCGATGTGCCCTTCGATGTGCCCTTCGATGTGCCCTTCGATGTGCGCCACAGGTTCCGGTCGCGCCTCCGCCGGGCGTGGACCGAGCCACGTACGAGCAGGCGCTGCAGTACCTGCGGCAAAATCCGGAGGCGGCGCTGCAGGCGCAGGAGCAGGCGCGGCGCATGGGCAACCCAGCCATGGCGCAGGCAGCATCTGCGGCGATCGCCGACCCCGAATACAAGTGCGTGTTCCAAACCGGTCTGGCGGCCAGTGACAGTCAGGTGTCTGCGGCCAACTCCAGCAAGCCCCAGGTAGTGATACCAGCCAGGAAGAGGGTGTGGAACAAGGCAGACCAGCGCTTGGAAGCCGGTGGTTGACGACGTTGCGGCGAGCTGCGCGGCGGGCATGCGTCTTCCTGACTTTCACAAGTGAACAGCATGTTTGGCAGTCCTTGATAAGCTCCGTTAACTCCCGAACAGGAAGAAGATGGAGGAGCTGCGGGCGGACCCGGACCTGAAGCCGGTTTTCGACGACATCGCGGCGAGCGGCGCGGCCGGCATGGAGAAGTACTGGAACGACGGTGACCTGATGACGCGCATCAGCCGCAAGATGGCGGCGCTGGGCGTGTCGCCCGAGGCCGCGCCGCAGCCGCCCGGCAAGTCCATCCCGGTGAGTTCCGCCCTCAGCGTGCGCTGTCCCTTGCTGTCCTTTCATCAACTCCCTTACCACCCTCCCCCAAGTCTATAATGGACACCGAGAGGTCGTGAGTTCGATCCTCGGTGGTGGAGTTGAAGGGTTATAGTCGTTCGATACGACTGCCCGCGCTGTCGATTGCCTCGGCAATCTTTCCATCATTGTTGTGGATTAAATGTCGAATTAATTCGATTTCCACAACAGCCTTCATGTCAAAGGTTCACTTTTCCATCGCTTTCATCAACTCCCTTACCACACTCCCCCCAAGTGTCCCTGTGCATGTATCGCGTTCTTGAGTGATCTGTCAATGTCAACTATAGTGGCGGCGCTGGGCCTGTCGCCCCAGGCTGCGCCGCAGCCGCCTGGCAAGCTGTCCCAGTGAGTCCTGGCTCTTTCTGCCTGCACCTTTTCAGTGTTCCTGACTTTGTCCGGCAACCGGCGGCGCTCTGCGTTCCACCCGAACCCACGCCGCAGCAATCCAGCAAATCAGTCCCAACGAGCTGGTCTTGTGAGCATCACTCCGCTTCTGCTGATCGCAGTCTTCGATTCAAGTGGCGTGACCAGCCACACTGGCAGCTCCAACTTCTGGTTCAAGCCCCCGCCGCAGCCACGCCGCCGACACACTTTGGCTCGATTCCCGGCGCCTTCATGACTCACCTTGTCCTTGTGCCCAAATGTGCACGATGCAGCCGAGGCGGGCGACGTGGGCGCCGCATCGCAGCTGCTGGAGGACAGGTGCGCGGTGAACGGGCGGGAAGATTTATGTCTAAGTAAAAACGCGAATTCTTATTTATAAAGTTTAACGAAATCAATAAAGTTTAATTTCGGGACGCTCGCCGCCCTACTCTCCTGAGTTTTTAACCCTCCCTGACCGCATCCCTGTTCTCCTGGCGCTCACCAGGTGCGGCCGACCAACCTGCACGACGCAGCCAAGGCGGGCGACGCGGCCGCCATAGCACAGCTGCTGGAGGAGGGGTGCGCCGTGAACGGCCGGGACGCGCGCGGCATCACCCCCCTGGGCGTCGCCGTCGGCTTCAACCGCCTTCCAGTGGTCAAGGCGCTGCTGGGCGCGGGCGCCGATGTGGGCCTCACTGACGCCAAGGGCAACACGCCGCTGCACTACGCCGCAGGTGAACGAGGTGGAAATGAACAGCGTGACCTATTCTAGAACCTGTGAAAGATTGGTAGCCTTGAACAGCTGCGCCGGTGGCGCGGATTTGGGCCTGGCGGAGGCAAAGGGCAACACGCCGCTGCACTACGCCGCAGGTTGTTATTCACGAATCAGCTTCAGTCCTCTTCTACGCCAGCGTGTTCTGAAAAGAGCGTTGCTGGCAGCGTGCGCGCATGTGGCCCGATGGACGGCAACGGCAACACGCCGCTGGCCTACGCCGCTGGCGGAGCTGACGGACACATTCGGGATTCCGGCTATAATCCTCGCCTTCCTTATTAAAAAACGAAGTTTTTTAATTAAGGCTTGCTTCGCTAGTAAATAAAATTTGTAAAAAAATTCCATTTTTTTGAAAAATATAGTTTACATACTGAAAAAAAAATCATTTTAAGATTTTTAAACGCGTAATTATATTTTATAAAAAAATATAGTATTTATACAAAATGTAAATTATTGTTGCAAAAAAATGTATTTCTATTTAACAAACCTTGAAAAATGCGAAGAATTCCTTCTACCAAGAATTCTTTGAATCCTTGAATACAATTTATTTTACGTGAGTAAAAATAAATTGTATTAAATTAAAAAATTTAATTTTTAACTATAAATATATATGAAAATTCTTAAATTAAAATCAATTAAAGTGGTCTCAACTTGCTATACTCCTCCCAAGACGGCAACGCCCTGAAAGGAAGGTGCGCAGGCGCCGATGTGGGCCTCGCCGACGCAAAGGACAGCACGCCGTGCACGGCTCCGCTGGCTGGTACTCACGAACAACCGTTGGTCTTTTTGAAAAGTGAGACTGTTTACCAAAGTCGGTGCCTAAACGGGCCTCGCGACACCACAGACAACACGCCGCTGCACTACGCTGCCGGTCTGCATTTTTATATGGCCTGCTCTTCCTACCTGCAAACCCCCACGGCATTGCCGACACAAAGGGGAACACGGCTACTGTCGGCGGCCGCTTCATCTGAACCCTAAACTTTAAACCCTGAAAGACCCTGTGACACAAAGAAAGAAGAACCTCGGCCATGTGCAGCATGCCGCCACTTGAGATTTTAGCTTCGCTAAAATAGCTTTGCTTGAAATCCAAGGCTGCAAATTCCAAAGGCGGGCGATTTCTGTGACTGCCCGCCAAAGGAATGGCCCCGACGGAACTGCCCTGATCACAAACCTGTTCAGCGCTGAAATTGACTTCTCCAATGGACTTCTCCAATTGACTGTTCTCCACACACACAGGGTATGGGCGGAAAGAGGCGGCTGAGCTGCTGCTCGATGCGGGCGCCCTGCCCGACACCGCCAACAGCGACGGGCAGACGCCAGCGCAGGTGGGCGTGGGCTGCTCCGCGGTTTACGGTTTACGGTTTAGGGTTTAGGGTTGCGCTGCACTTCTCCGCAAGAGTTGTCCCGTGCTCCTGCTCATGTCAACACCCTGTGAGTGCTGCCGCGAGGAGACCAGGCATGGTTGTCCGCTGTGCCAGCTGGCAGACTTATGGCGGCATCCCCAGCATGCCGCTATCAGTCAGCGGTGCAAAGGCAGGCATGGCACACATGTTCCCACGCTGACTTCGTGAGGCGTGCACATGCCCGAGGGCACGAGCACCGCCGTCCGTCACACGACACGCATTCGCCTGCATGACGCATGGCAGGCGCATGCCGCATGTGACTTTTCAACGAGGATCAATTGGAGGGCAGGTCTGGTGCCAGCAGCCGCGGTACTTCCAGCTCCAATAGCGTGTACTCAAGTTGCTGCAGTTGAAAAGCTTGTAGCTGAATTGGGAAGGGTTCCGCTGGTCCGCCTTTTCGGTGTGCACTGACGGCGCCCATCTTGCTGCCACCAACTTCAGGTGGCAGAGACCAACAGCGAGGCGCGCATGGTAGAGTACCTCGGCAACCGGGCGGCGGCCGGCGGCAAGGGCAGCTCGACGCTCAAGACGACAGACGAGATCCCCGACTCGGAAAAGTACCTCTGACCGGGTCCATGGCGGAGCGAGGCCGCCGCACTGCCGAGGCGCGCCATGGCCGCCGGCGGTGTCGATGCGCAAATTTTGGGGGGAGAGACAAAGGCGCTGCTGCGGCAGCAGTGCTCGGGTGTTCAGACTGGGTGCGGCGGCGGCGGCTGGCAACGCGAGAGACGCCGGGGCCTCTCGGGATGGCAGCGGGAAGCAGCCTCGATTCTGAATTTGCCAGCTGCGACGCAATGACGGCGGCAGCAACTTTTGAGCTTGCGCTTATAATGGCCTCCAAGATGGCAAGCGCATGCGCCGACGACAGCAGCAGGCTTGAGAAACATCTCTCGTGGCGAGGCTGCCGGCATCTGACCCGAGTTGAGTTGAGGGGCCCGTGCAGCAAGTTGCGGCATGCCGCCACAACAGGACTGCTCTAGATGATTGAAATTGTTTGCCGTACCTTTTACGCCGCTGGACAGCGTGTGTCCTCTCCAGCGTCATTTGTTGCCACGAATTAGTGTGCAATTTTGGGCGGCGTGTGCGGTGTCCTGGAGCATGCAACAGTCGTCGTGAAGTCGTCAGCATATGTGTGTACCTACCGCACATACCCACTCACCCATCCACTCACTTATGAGCCGTGCTACAAACCGAAGCAACTTCCCCGTGTCCCTAATTCGCTTTTAGAACCTCCCTCTTCGATCTATAAACAGTCTACAGAAGCGACGACGTTTCCACAATGAACGAGCAGGTCAACGTCGACGTTTGACGTTGACGTCAACGTCGACGTCAACGTCGACGCTGACGTCAGCACAAAACCACATTTGCTGCCTCCGTGCACAGAGCCATCGAAGTCGCAGCTTCAAAGTACAGGTACGGACGTCTCATGACCGCAGGCTACACAGGTCTGCATCGCCGAAGAAAAGGCTCGAGACGATGTCTGTCAATGCGCTGGCACCTCGCGTCACGGCTTTCAGTGTCAGCCTGCCAGAATTTTTTTTCGTGTAGCAGCCCTGCCGATCCTGGCGGCAGGCGCCTTGCGCCGTAAGTCCCACGCTGAGGCGCCGTACTTCAGCATGTCACACCACACCCGGAGGGGCGGGCAGCCAGACCAGCTTGGTGGCGCCCACTAGCCGCCAGCGGCGCTGCGATCCCCACATGCAGCCGTGCCGCCGCAGCGGCGCAGGTGCGCGGCGACCAATATGCACAAGGACTTCCGTGCTGTGGGCAGCGCAGCGCAGCCTAGCCGGGTGGCGCTGCCGGCGCATCACCACTTTCGCTTCTTGCTGCCCTTCTTGCTGCCCTTCGTCTTGCCGGTGCTCCCTGTCTTGCCTGCGCACAGCGCAGTGCTTTTTTTTAGTTGAAACTAAAAAAAAAGGTGAATATGTGAACACGGCGGCATGTGCAGGCAGCCAGCCACAGGCCAGGCTACGCAGCACAGCTCGTGTGTCCAGCATAGCCTGAGCTGCTGTGACAGCAAATCTGGCAGCCGCAAAAGGTGCCACCAACTGTGGGTGGCCATGCACACTCAGTCGATCCGTGCCGCCCGGCCATCTCCATGCAGGTAACGCTCGAGGTACTGCGAAGTCGCCCCTCAGACAGTCGCGCCCGGACGAGCAGTGCAGTTGAAAGGATGAAAGCATCCTCCCACGAGCACAGTGCTGGCTGCGCCCTGAAGCGTGTGCACCACTGAGCAGGCGGAACGCTCACGAGACGACGTGCATGAGAGCACTGGAGAAGCTTTCCGGAAACTAGCCCTCACCCGACAGCAGTGGCGGCGGGTTGCCTAACGGCGGGTTGCCTAAACCCTGCGGCGGCGGGTGCGCCCGCTCCCACACCTCGAGCGCCGCTGCTTCCTCCAGCAGGCCGTACTCGGTCCACTCGCCCGGGTCCAGCTCAAAGCCCTTCCACTTGACCAGGAACTGCGGCCGGAATCACGGAAAGGCACTAAGTTCCTGCCCTTGGCTTTGCCTTTTGTTCCGCCTTTTGAAACGGGACAATTCTGTGTGCCCGCTCCCTCGAGCGCCTCTGCCTCCTCCAGCAGGCCGTACTCGGTCCACTCGCCCGGGTCCAGCTCAAATCCCTTCCACTTGACCAGGAACTGCAGCTGGAATCAAATTTAAATATAAACTAAATAATAAATAAAAAAAAAAAACACCGGAAAGGCACTGAGTTCCTGCCCTTGGCTCTGCCTCTTGTTCCGCCTTTGCCTGCCCAAGGAGGCCGTACTTCGTGCACCCGTCCGGATCCAGCCTCAAATCCCGTCCGTCTGAACAGACGCTGCGATGGCAAACACGACAAGCGATGAGGTTCTGCTTTCGAATCGCACGTGTTCCCCGCTTTCCACCACCTACGCCTCCTCCAGGGTGGGCGTGCTCATCCAGACCTGCCTGCATTCGGCTCGCGGCCTTCTCCATTCGACCAGGTACTCCGGACGACCCAAGCACCTCGGAGCACGGAGGCCCAGCCATCTCCTTGATGCCAGAGCCTCATGCTCGGGCACGGTTTGAAAAGCGCACCTCGCGGGGGGCGTCCTTGGGACGCTGCGCGACGATGAAGTCGGGAACGAACTCCTGGTCCGGCGCAAAGTCCGTCTCCTTGTACTCCTGCAGCAGCCTGCACAAGTGAACAGCAACGATTGATGACCCAATACATCGAATAGGTGTTGCAGCTCCTGGTCCGGCGCAAAGTCCGTCTCCTTATTTATACTCCTGCAGCAGCCTGCAGTAATCACGGCAAACATCGGCCGATCGTAATTTCGACTGCTGATCCGGCCGCAACACACTCCCGACTCTTCTGCAGCAGCCTGCGGCACGAGCTTTGGGTGTCACGCAAGGAGTCTCGTGACGTTGCTGCTCAAGCTGCAGTCTTCCAATGGGAAAAGACGCTGCGCCCATGTGTTGCTGGCGCCGCCGCCGGCTCCGCCGCCGCAGCAGAAGTAGTACCTCTCGAGTGACGCAGGCACTCGCAGTTTTTTGCAGAGCGACGAGGCCGCGTGAGGGAGGCAAGAGCGGCACAAGACAGAGCGCACTGCAGTTGAATGCCGGGGGTGCAGGCACCGTTCAGGCCTTTCCACAGACGAGGACCGGGCTTTGAACCAGTGCCACGTCCTCAGGCAGGATCCGCAGGAGCGGGGAGCTGCTAATGTAATTTTTATAAAGCTATGCTCATGCAAAAAAATATTGCAAAGTTAAAAAATAAGAACAAGTTAAGAAAATTTTAAATTTTTCAAAAATAAAAAAATTCCTCGGAGGACTTCCAGGGTTCAGGGCCGCACTTGTCGCCGTCGGTCAGCGTCTGAATGAAGGGGATTCTGGCCGGAAAGCAGCCCGGCGGCAGCACAACACAGTCCTCGTCCGCCGCCGCCGCCGAAAAGGGGTCCTCCGCCTGCAGGCGCAGGGAAGTCGGGGGTTGAAAACATTGGTGAAGCCCCAGCGACGAGCTACCATGCACAAGTCCTGCGGCTGCTGCGCACAACGGCAGTGATGTCCGAGAAGCTGCATGTGGCGGTGCCGCGTCAGGGCCGCGCCAGGCAGGAGCACAGTGATGCCGCAGGGGATTGGTGGCGGAGGTGGCAAGGTACTGGGCGGCAGATGCCGGGTTTAGGGTTTAGGGTTTAGGGTTCTATCATGCAGAACAGTCACGAATCTCTGCTCGCAGTCAGATGTCAGGCGGCAGTCGAGTCAGGTCCCCCACCTCATCGGCGCCGCCGCCGCCGTCCATGCCGGGAGACGCGGCGGGGGAGCCACGGGCGCCGCTGCCCCGCCCGCCGCTCGTTGGCGACGCCTGCGAGGTGTGGTAGTTGGGGATAAAGTCGTACACCGCGTCCGAGTCGTCGGCCTCCTGTCCACCAGGAGGCCATACATGAATGAACCTGTCCACTATTGCTGCCTCGCGCATACGTACCGGGGAAAGCGAAGTACCAGGCAGAACGGACTGCTGTCGGGAAGGTGAGCCAGTGGGATGCCGCAAATCTGACCTGCCACTAGTGCGGCCTCTGACACCACATGGTGCACTGCCGCAGGGAGTGCTTCCCTGGCGCCAGCTGGCAGGTCCAGTGACGCAGGGGAAATCCTGCATCAATGCGGCATTCTGGCTATGGCTGCCGCGCTCGAGGGCCGACCGAAGGCTTATCAATGGTGCACCATGACGGCCGTGCAGCGTTCGTTCATACAATGCGATGAAATACAGAAAGTGCCCGCTGCACCACTTGCACCGGGTGTGCGTCGTTGACCTCCATTGCGTTCGCAGCTGCTCAGGCTGGAAAGCTGGCATCTTGGTGCTCACAGCATAGGCCCACCTTCCACGCCTGCTGCACTGCCCTTCCTTGTCGCCGGCGTACCTTTTGACCGGGGACTGGGCTCAGCGATTGGGGCATTTGAAACTGGATGCGCACCTCTTGCGCGTCGTCAAACTCCTCGACGTCGCCCGACACAGCATCCTCCATGACCTCATCTGAGTCCGCCTCATGCACCTCTGATTCCGCCTCCTGCAAGAGTGGTTGAGGGTCTGAGACGGCGACTTTCTGAGAGCAGGTGCCCCATGCTGCAATGCTGGCATCGTTGCAGCAAGTGTGTGCAGTACTCGAGATTGCCAGAAACTGGCGCTGTATTTGCCTGTTCCATACCTTCTCCAAGAGATCCCACGCCTTCCTGCCATGTTCAAACCCTCTGGTGCCCCCAATGCTGTGTTACTGGTGCTGTATGCTGCGACTTCAACATTCGATACTGGATATGTGGTGTTCACGAGGTTGCCGTCAGAACAATCCTCTGCACCTGCGCAGCGGGCGCCGAGCGTCTGGCGCGGTCGTTGCTGCCCATCGCGGGCTCCGCGCTGCTTGAGATGGCGGCGCTGGCGGCCGCCTTGACTGCGCGGCCCGCCCCCACGAAGCGCTGCAGCATCTGCACAGTGTCGTCAGTCTGTTGAATGACTTTGGAGACTTCATTTCAGGCAGCCTGTCACCAACAGCCTGTGATGTGTTTGTTTGTTTGTTTGTTTGTTTGTTTGTTTCGGGACAGATGGTAGAGCGGAGTCCTATCACGGGTTTAGCCTCAGCAAAGAGACGGGCCAGGCAGCAGGGTTTGCACGCACGGCGTTGGGACTCAGCCCGGTGCTCACGCCGCGGGGCTGCGGCGCCGCCTGCTTTCTGCCGCCGCCCTTTGCCGCAGGCTTCGCCGCGGACTTTGCCGCGGGCTTCGCCACAGGCTTCGAGCGCTTTGCCGACGGCGCTGTGGCCTTGCTGGCGCTGCTGCCTTGCCTGGCGGTGGCGCCCCGCCCGCGCTTTTTGCTGCTCGGCACCACCTCGGGCACCTCGTTATCGTCATCGTCATCGCCGTCGCTGCTGCCGTCCTGCGGCATTTGCATGCGTTTGGGACTTGTGATCTTCGTGGACCTTGTGTGGAGCAATGGTAAGACATCAGACTCACGCTGCCTGCAGCAGCGCCTGGCTGGCTGGAGCCATGCAGTTGGGGCGAGTAGCCATGCCAGCATGCTGCAGCTGATGCTGCGGTTGTCAGGATGCGCTGGTTTTAGAGCCAGCACGTTAGCCATGCCATACGTTAGCCATGTACGTTAGCCATGTACGTTAGCCATGTCCTGCCCTGGCTGGGAAGCTTCCATCACGTTGCAGGCATGTCGCATAGCTGTTGGCATGGTACCGGCAGCTTGTTTCAAGCGCTCACCTCCTCAACAACGTCCTCCTCGACGACTTCTTCCTCCTCGTCATCAGCATCGTCATCCTCGGCTTCGTCAGACGCGTCCACGCCATTTGCTGCCTGGTTCTGCCTCTTCTCGGCCCTCAGCTGCAGCGATGAGGCTTGCGCATTAGCCGGTGCACGATGAGCAAGGCGGAACAGCAGGGTTTAGGGTTTGAAGCAGCCCCCTGTTCTCTGTCCCTTGACGAAGCAGTTTTTAATGAAGGCAATTTTCAATGCAGCCTTTCCCACAGGCTTCAGGGCTTGTCAGAGGAGAACTCCAGCAAACATGCTCCTGGTGCCAACATATTGGTTTACTGCAAGTGCGGCTGCAACTTCATAATATGCTGACGCGCAGGAGGGCACGTTCCGGGCTGTGGGCGCGCCCACAGAGGCATGCAGCATGACAAGCAGCAGCTCAGCGAGCTGTGCAGCACAAAGCCCAACAAAGCGAAGCCGCTAGGTTTGCTATGCCACACAAGGTATTCAGTCCGCTGTATTCAGTCCGCTTCGCTTCAGGTGCTTCACTCACCGCATCCAGGATGGGCTTCTGCATTGCCAGCTTGTCGGCTCGCCACTGCTGCCGCTGCTCCTCTGGCGTCCAGTTCAGCAGATCGCGCTGCGCCTCGTGCGACAGCTTGGAGGTGCGCCAGCCCCTCTGGAAAAGCAGCCGCAAGCGCCGTCAGAGTTGGCCAAGGATCGTTGGAGAGGCCGCGGCGGTTCGCGGGTTGAATAGTCACACCGCCGCATCGGCACGCCCGAAAAGAGAAGGTACAAACGTTTGCATTGACAAGAAATTTGACAAACGGGGTCAGTTACAATGCTGCTTGGCGTGCTTTCCGCAGCGAGGCGAAATGACGTATAGGCCTGTAGAATTCAAGAGCGAAAGGAGTTTGCTGTGTCGACTGCGGCCTCCAGATGGTGGTTCCAGCTGATGGTAGGAGACGTACACCTGCTCAGGGTACAGGGAACGCGCTGAAATCCTACCGGCTGAAGGATCTTGTGCGGCCTCGGCAGCTCCATGTGGCTGAAACCCGTGCGCAATGTGTACGGCCCCTGATCCAGGTCCTCGTTCGTGATCACCTCTCTCTTGACGCCGTCAGCCCCCGGGTGCATGTCCTGCGGCGCACGTGGGATGGGAAGCGGCGATGAGGCACTGTGCAGTTTCGGCAGCGCAGCTGAAAGCGTGAAAGCATCGTGCGTTCCTTGTGCACAACAGCACTGCATCTGCCTGGTGGCTCTTGCCGGCAGTGTAGTGCCGCAGCGCTGCGCACGCTTGCAATAACCGCTGAGCACACTGGATTTCCAGCTGCGCGATGCTGCGTGGATGCACACCCAGGCTTCCGAAAGCGCCGCCCACCTTCAGCGGGCGCTCCTTCTTCTTGCTTTGGCCCTCCACGTCCCACAGCACGCTGTAGTGAGTAACGAGGTGCGACGTGGGGCCCATGAGATCCTCGCTCTCCACGCCCCAGATGACGCCCTCCACCTGAGCACGGCGCAGCGCGACGACTTTGCAGCATCCGGGGCAAGTGCTCAGGTGTTTGCAAAGCTGGTGTGGCAGCGGCCATGCATTCATGCAGTGCAGAACCTCCTGCAATACAGACATGTTGCAGTTGCTATTGTGTTGTGAACGTGGAGCGCCGTGCAATGAGCGTGACACGCCTAGAATGCAGAGAGCACGGCAGGCAAGGGGCTGATGGGTCCAAGCGGGGCCTCGCACCGTCGTCTTGCCCTGCGCTTTGACCACCTCCCTGCCAATCATAGCATTCTTCCACGTCCGGACCTTGTCCCGCAGCTGTGCCTGCTCCGCCGCAGTGAGTGGCGAGTCCATCTCCAAAGACGCCCTGTGCAGCAGCAGCAGCCTGCGACTGACCGTCTGGTGCATGGGGGCTGACAGTAGCTTGACACAGCGTGCGTGGCGAGCCACGATGCGCCATGTTCTGATCGCTCAGTGGTGGCTGAGTATGTGGTAATCAAAAGACCGGAACGGTACAAACGGCCAACAGCGCGCTGCAGCACATGTTTGACGGTTCAAGGGAGTTGGTTTCGAGTGCTCTATACCTTCAGCAACGATTGAGGCCGCAACGATGGCCTTGATTGGCGGCAGAGGCGCGCAGCACGCCCGTGCTGTGGTCTCACACTTGCTTCAAAGGTCGTAACAGCAGCATGGCCGGCAGCAACGTGTCTGAAGAGCTATTGTACAAGCCCAGAAAGGCGGATCAAGGCTTGAGCTCGCACAGGAGCGATTCGCCGACACTCAACGATCAAACCTCAGCGAGACGACTATTTTATGTGAACGTGCTTGCGGCGTTGGTAACGGCCCGACGATGCCGACGGTGATCGCATGAGCCACTGAATCGACACACAGCTGCTGTCACTGCCGCGTGCAACGCCGGTCTGGCGCCTGACGCTTCACAAGACTCCCGCGTCAGCTGCTTTGAGCGTCCCGTTTCGAAGCTGGCTTCAAAAACTTGCTGGATCTGGTGAAGTGCAGAGAGTTTGCAAAGCCGGATTGCGGCAGGTGACGCCACTGCGAGGCTTAAAAGGTCCCACACGGAGCTGTGTTCCGGGCGATCCCGCGACTGCTGCCCCAAATCGCTCTGTGCTCGGAGTCCAGGCATGTCGGTGAGCATTTCGGTCTCGACGACCTCCTGCAGCATGCCTGCAATGCTGCATGTGTGTGTGTTATCGAAATCCTAGTAGCTATGATGACCGACACCGGGTCCCATGTACACGATACCAGGTCTGGCAGAGATTGCAGCCACGCCAGCGGTGATGCTTTTGCAGGGCATTTTCGAGACAGCGGTGAGCCGGCTCGAGTCCGTGGCCTCTCGCCTTGAAGCAGCAGAGGTGCGTACCAGCCATGCAGTGGATCCAACCTGTGCATCGCGGTTCCGCCTGGCTTGGCTCTCGACTGCGCGGCTGCAAATTCAAAAAGCGAAGTCTGCCCACATATTTCCTTCTGCCGCAGGCCCGACTGAGCGGGCGGCCCGCCGGCAGCCTGCCGCTGCCGACGCCCGCACCCTGCGCCGCAGCCGCTCCCTCCGCAGCTGTTCCGCCGCCGCAGCAGGCCCGCGCCGTGGCGGGCTGCAGCACCACGGCCCCGCAAGCGTCAGCCGGCGGCAGCGCCTCAGTGGCGGCGTACGATGCGGACGTCATGCCAAAGGTTCAGAAGTTTGCTGCGGCCGCTGCGCCGCTCGGCGACGACGTTGCGAAGCCCAGCGCCGTCGTGCGCGACGCTTTCACAGGTAGGCCAGGAGTATGGTCGGGACCCATGATGGGCGAACACGCGGCTGGCGGGCACACGCACTCTTCTGGCATGCAAGCGGGTCGCAGACCTATCGTTGCCTTTGTCAAAGCGCTTTGCCGAGAGCGACACCCCTGCACGTCGCTCACCCGCAAAGCGGACAGCCTCACCCCATCCAATGCATTGGGCTGCAGTTTGCACCGACCAAGCCTGCCCCACGTGCAACCCGTCCCACATGTGCAGGCCAGCGACACATCGTCGCGGCGATCGCGGCGTGCAGCAAGCCGGACGCCGCGGGCCTGCAGCAGCTGGTGGGCCCGGTGGGGGAGCAGATGCAGAAGGCGAGCTCTCTGGCGGAGGGCCGGCGGGGCGCCGCCGTCAACCACTGCAAGGCGGTCGCCGAGGCGCTGCAGTGCCTGTCGTGGGTCGTCTACAGCGGCCCAGGCTGCGGTGAGCTGGCTTGCGCTTGCTCGCTGGATCCGCCCGAGGCTGCATGGTGTTCGCCGTGCTGAACGCTCCGATGTGTCGGACCTCCCTGCCTTCATGAGCCATAGCGAAGGTCTGGCCTTTGGGGAGGGATTCCGGTTGCTGTAGACGGACCAGCATTCATCAGCGACCCTTCCAGCGCTGTGGCATCCCGCGGACAGGTGGCACGAAATGCTGTGAAATAAGCACAGGCGTAACAGAGGAAGGTGGGTTTCGGAACGAAACCTTTAATTTCAGCATAGCTGAAATTTTAAATTTTTGTAATATTTTTCACAGTCAAATGTGAAAATTACAATGGACAGAGGCAGGACCGTGCTATTCCTGTCTGGGTGCAGGGATGAACCCGCCGGCGCAGCACGTAACAGAGGCGTGGCAGTCGGCAGAGTTCTACGCCAACAAGGTGCTCATGGAGCACCGCAACACCGACAGGTGCGTGGCAAAGCTGTTGCGAGATGCGTTCGTCAATCCGAATCGGAATCATGAGTTTTGCGCGACACCTAGGAGCCCGGCACAGTGCAGAAATCCGCCGGAAATCCGCAGAAATCCGCCAGAAATCCGTAGGAATCCGCCAGAAGAGGCCGCTCTCGTCTTTTCATCACGTGTCCAGTCCCGCCACATCAGCGCCAGCCACATGGAGTAGGTCAAGTCGTGAAACTCGCTCTGGCGCTGGTGACTTCGTGCCAGAAGGGAGGACGTTGCTGAAGCGCTTTTGAAGGGAGATGTCCTTCCCAACATTTGTCGTTGCAATCGCAGCGCCGCCGGCCATGTGGAGTGGGTGAAAACGCTGAAGTAGCTCATCCCGGCGCTGGCGGCCCCGAGCCACAAGACCGATCTGTTGCAGAAGCACGCCAGGAGGACCCCACTTGCTGACGTCCAGTTCCCCAACTGCAGCGGCGCCGGCCACGTGGAGTGGGTGAAGTCGCTGAAGGAGCTCATTCTGGCGCTGGCGGAGTACGTCAAGGGCAATCACCTCACAGGGCCCGCCTGGAATCCCGCCGGCGGCGCCGTCTCCCAGTTCAGGGGTGCGCCGAGTCCTGCTGCAGGGGGGGTGCGCCAGGTCTGCTGCAAGGGGGGTGCGCCGAGTCTGCTGCAGGGGGGGTGTACCCTGCCTGCCGCTGCACTGCAAAGGGCTGCGTCTGGGAGTTGCTGCAGCCCTGGTGACCCGAGAAACGGTGTGCCTGTGAGAGCCCCCTGAATTTGACTGCAAGCGCATCTGCTCTTGCCGAGGCGCGGCCAAGTCAGGTTTGGCAGAAACTGTCCTCCGACCTGTCTTCTCCTGCCCTCTGCAGGAGCCACTCAGCCCAGCGGCGGCGAGGCTGCACCGCCGCCAGCATCGGCAGCGGCGCCGAGACCTGCATCGGGCGGACCCCCGCCGCCGCCGCCGCCGCCGCCGCCGCCGGGCGGCCCTGGCAGCCTGATACCGGAGCGGCAGGGTGGCGCCGCCAAGCCCGCGGGCGGCGGCGGCGGCGGGGGCGACGCCACGCGGGGCCAGCTGCTGTCGGCTCTGAACCAGGTGCCTGGCTGCTGATGACAATGCGCAGCAACAGACGCCGACAACATGGCACTCGTCTCAGCACGGACCTGACGTTATGCACGAACGACGCAGGGCGAGGCGGTGACGGGCGGCCTGCGGAAGGTGACGGACGACATGAAGACGAAGAATCGAACAGATCGCAGCGGCGCTGTGCCCGCGGCGGCCAAGCCGCCGGCAGCGGCGGTGCCGACGGCGAGGGCCGCAGGCGGCGCCAAGCCGCGCGGGCCGCCGCGGCTGGAGCTGGAGGGCGGCCGCAAGTGGGTCGTCGAGAACCAGGTGGGAATCTCGTTCCTTTGGATCCTTAGGGTTTAGGGTGGGCGCTGCAACTCCTGCACACGCAGCGTCATCGGCTGAGGTTGCCGCGGGGGGCGGCCAGCTGTGCTTCGCGGCGGCATACAGCAGCGCGAAGGCAGGTCGAGCAAGCAGGACGGCACGCTGATGCTCAAACCCTAACGCTGGCGCACGTCTGCAGGTGAACAACCGGGAGATCGTAATTGAGGTGACAGACCCGAAGCAGACGGCATACATCTACGCGTGCCAGGGCTCCACAATACAGGTGCGTTCAATGCATGGACTTCAAGTATGAGTTGGAGCTTGCAGCGCGTGCCAGCTCGTCCCTGCAGCTACTGTGGGGCCTGCGCCACCGCACGCCTACCAGTGTCCACAACTAACCATGCCAGCAGCCAGGCTCCAACAGTCAATTACGTAAGCTGCTGCTGCACAGCGCCTGTTGTGAGCCAGCGGTGACAAACCGCATTCAATCATGTAAGCATGCGAGCCCCGCAGGTGAAGGGCAAGCTGAACGCGATCACGCTGGACCAGTGCGCCAAGACGGGTCTGGTGTTTGACAGCGTCGTAGCCTCCTGCGAGGTCGTCAACAGCACGTCGGTGCAGGTGCGGCTGCGCGTGCGCAGGCTCAGGGTTTGCGGCTGCACTGAACGGCCCGGTTTGAGCTGCTGAACAGTGCCCATGCCTGTGATCTCAGGTATTTGCAGCTTCTGGTGGGTGCGGTACCGGCGGTACCGGCAGGACGCTGTCAACGATGCGGAAGCAATGTGCAGGAGCGCTCTGCTGACGCTGCTCGTGTGATATTGAATTGGTTGTTGTTGCATGCCACAGGTGCAGTGCACGGGGCTGGTTCCTACAGTGGCCATCGACAAAGTGGACGGCTGCCAGGTGCGCTGAGACATAATCGGCGAAACTGTCTGTGAGTCCATCAAACCGATGCCGCGTATCATGCAGCACTCGTGCATCGTCTGAGGCAGTGAGCCTGCCGCCAGCGCAGAATATGGAGGCAACAGACACACTTGTTGGTTCGTGCAGCTGTATTTGTCGAATGAGTCGCTGGCGGCCGCGATCACCACCGCCAAGTCCAGCGAGGTCAACGTCATGACGCCGGGTGCGCACCATATTTAAACCCTAAAACCGTAACCAACGCTGAAGACTTAATTACTGTGTGTGCCACTCAGCTGCTGGGGCTGTGCCGCAGCGTTCACGCCTCGCACCGCCTGCAGCACAACGTGAGAGCTCGACAGCTGTGAAGATCGCATCCTCGGTTTTCGCCCTGACACTGCCCTCTCCTGCTGCCGCTGCGCAGGCGCCACAGAGGAGGACGACTTTGCGGAGTCGCCGCTGCCGGAGCAGTTCGTGAGCACATTCAAGCAGGGGCGTTGGGTTACGGAGCCTGTCACCCACAGCGGCGGCTGATGGGAAGTGTGCATGCTGGTTGAGTTGTGTTCAGATCAGAGGCATCAACGCTGTGGTGCTGGAGCGTCACTGGACCTGGAGTTGCGGTTGCACGTGAGGAGAAACAGGCGTTGCGGCTACTTTTCAACACCAACCTCACGCCTTGAACTGTGCGTTGGCGTTCTCGAGCACTTCCTTGATAGATGCCTCGAGCTGTTTCGAGCTGCTGTCAACCCATGTCTCCGTCAACTGCTCCTGCGTGAGCGCGCCTGATGCCTCAGCGGTTGCCATCTTCTACGATGTTCCAGTAAGGACTGCTACCAGCCTTGCACCCTCTCCTGCGAGGGCTGCAATCAAAAGCTCGCTCTTGGCAGTCTGCTGCGCAAAATGAATTGGCCAAGAAGGTGAATACGTCGTTTAAGCCTGGTGCCGAGAGGATCGAATGCCGCAACCGAACTTCGAAATCTGGGCAGAGGCAGGATCAGACGAGTCGCAAGACTTGTAACAAAAGCTCAAACAGCCGAAATGCCGAAAGCAAAGACAGGAAGCTGGCCCGTCTGAATTTTGATTCTTTAACCCCTAAGGTCATCACTCACGAGTCATGCATACCACGTCATCATGCGACGCGCTTCGGGTCTGTTATGTCGCGCTTCGGGTCTGTTATGTCGCGCTGGCAGAGCCAAAGCGGCAGCCATTCGTGTTAACCTCCAAGGTCTACATTTTGACACATTTGATGCGGGCCTGAGCCAAGCACACTGCAAGGGGCTGCTGCACCTCTCGGCTTCGGCTGTGCTGACTCAGCTCGTCCTTCAAAAACCGCCTCGAACAACCAACGCCCCCGTGTGCAGCAAGCAAAGCAGACTACCTCGATATGTCGAACAGCAGCAGTGACAGTGCGGCTGTGGAGGCCGCGGCGGCGCCGCCTGCCGCACAATCGATGGCGCCTGAGGACTTCGCCAAGCGTGCGCCGGCTGACGCCGAGCGCACGTACCAGCGCCGCTCCAGCTGGGAGCTGGCGGACGACTACCACAACAAACTCTGGCTGCGTCAGGCTGGCGGTGCGGACAGATCCCTGGCTCAGCTACATCCGCCCTATGCCATATGCAGAGATCATCAGGCATTGCAACTGACTGACAACACGGCATTTGCTGGTGCAAGACACCCACGACTGCACACTTCGATTCAAATCATCCAGGGACGTGCTCGTTTTGCCAGCTTCGATATGCTCGCAACATGCATATCCGCCGCTACATTTGCCGAATGCGGCACACTTTGCTGATGCCAACATCGCGTGTATGTGCCGCAGGCGACCAGCAGCTAGCGGACCGCCTGCGTGCTGAGGACCAGGAGCGCATCCGCCGCATCGTCGAAGGTTGAACACACGCGCCCGGTGGCCACATCCGGACGGCGCCGCCGCCGCTGCAGGAGCAGCCTCGCGCACAAGCCGGCCCGCCAATGCCACGGATCCTGCGGATTCAGCGGCAAGACGGAGGTGCCGGCTGGCTGCAGCAGACGGTAGCACAGGCCCATTGAACCACTGAACACACCGGTCTTGTTTGAACGCGCTCTGTTGCGCCGTAGTCACAACCGGAAACCACTGAATGCATTCTTGTCAGTGCGGGACGATCGAAACTAGGGTCTAGATGAAACTCTGGTTCTCTGATCAGATGTGATCAAACAGTTGTTGGAACCCGGCACCTAGACATGATAGACATCTTAATTGTGGTCGCATACACAGAGATTCTATAGAGTAGAATTTGCAGTGATGGCCAGGCTGACTTGGTAAATTCAAAATCACCTAAATTCTCACAAGATGACATATCTTAAAAAAGAAGTGTCAGTTGAAGGGTTCAAAATAACTGGGCCGTCGCCTGTTGTAACCTGCTGTTTGCTTCCATGGGTTCTTGCGCCAACAGTGTCATCCCACACCATGGTATTCATGCGGCCGTGCACTTTGTGATGCTGCTGTCGATGTCAGCTGGAGATAGTAGAAATGCAGGGGATCCGGCCACAACAGGGTGGGTGCCAGAAAGTCGTCCTCGGCATAGCGCGGGAGGTTCAACCCCAACCAGATCCAGCAGTGAATTTTTTTAATCAACAATCACTCAGAACTTCAACACGAAATTTCACAGGTGCAGTCGACACAGCGCCGCCATACGCAGCAGTGCCCACCTCTGCCCTTCGAAGCTGTCGCCTGAAGTATCTGGCGCTACGCTCCAGCATCGTGTCCAGGGTGACATCGCAAGCCGACATCCAAGTTCGCGACAGCTTCCCAGCGCGCGCAGCACCCTAAACCCTGGGTCATTCTTCCCCCTGGAAAGAGACCGCGCATCACCGCCAGACCTTGATCGTGCCGTCGGTGCCGGCCGTCAGCAGCAGCGCCGCCTCGGGGTGCATGGCCAGGGAACAAACCGCACCGGCATGCGCGACAAAGTCCTTGGCTACCGCCGCCTCCACCAACTCCCAGTAGAGGACGCGTCCTGCGCAGACTCGGGATAACTGAGCGCGATGGGCTCGCTGGCGCGGCTTTGTCACGCGGAACAGAGCAAGCTGCATTCGGTGTGCGGCAAGCAGAACCAGCGCAGGCGACCGCACTGCTGACAAATCGCAGTTCCAGAGGCACGGCGCGATTGTGCCGCTGAGGCGGGCTGCTGTGCAGGCTGCTTGGCGTAGCGTGCAGGACTGCCAAGTCCGCGGGGAACCACGCATGGGCTGGGTGGGGTGGGGGGGGGGGGGGGGGGGGGGGGCAAAGGCCC
>JAABUW010001139.1_pt1 | contig 46906 bp, 77 predicted proteins | sample 5560081 | NCBI WGS metagenome assembly JAABUW01 (sample SAMN10711882, study PRJNA513363) | rock metagenome | isolation source: Antarctica rocks | place: Antarctica: Victoria Land, Knobhead sud | reverse complement strand
AAGATTAGATCATGCCGATCTGCGTTTCTCTGATGAACGTGTCCTTTCGACGCGTCGGGCTGGACTCAAACGAGAGTGCTTAGCTGACGAGTCCTTGATGAGCATTACTTGACTTGGTCAAAGTCATCCAAAGGCGTGTGCGGACTGGGTTCGAAGGGACGATGACGAGGAGGAGTGAGGAAAGGGAGATTCGAGTCCACGTCCAAAGGGTCGTGGCATTTGAATGTTCAGTTCCCACGCGTTTCGGGGGGGTGATCTTTCCATCGCTCCCCGTTTCTCGCTGGACTCGTAGCCACTGGATGTGCACGTGACCGCAAGACTTTTCCTGCAAGAGTCTAGCAGAGAAGCATGCATGCGTCACGTGGAGAGCAGTCGAGGTTTTTGTTGGGAAGAAGGACAGGAGCCTGCTATGATTCGAGACGCGCAGGCACCGGATAGGCCTGCGCGTCGCAATGACGTTTCACCCGGTCTCACACCTTTTTCTCAAACGAGACAGATACAAAAGAGTCCAGACTTTGACCGACGCGGACGAAAACCCCTGAAGCATGGGCCTGCTCGGCCTATCCCGCTTCGCCCGCCTCTTCCTCCTCCTCACCATCCTCCTCATCATCCCAACCCTATACCTCCTCTACCCCTCCCACACCCAAGCCCCCTCACCAGGCGACGAGATCTACGAGTACGAGGCAGGGGGGATCGACTCGCCTCATTGGCGGGAACCGGTCAAGCCGGATTTCGAAACGGAGGAGGTCAGGGATTGGGGAGATGAATTGGTTGTCGGATGTCCCGCTGGGAAGGATTGCGGGGATGGGCCTCTCAAAGGAGGGATGGAGATGGAGGTGGAAGATGGTAGAGGATCGGGACTGGGGATGGTGGATGAGGGTGTGTTGGGTGGAGGTGTCATCATGCCGAAGTTGGAGAATGCGATTACGAAGTGGGTGGGAACGGTCGCTTGATCTGCTCCAGCTCGAATTCGACCAGAAACCTCACTGACAGTGGGTACAGAGCTGAATTAGGCCGCGCAGCGTGGAAGGTGCTCCACCTCATGACGTTGCGATATCCAGAGGTACGTCCCCCCGACATACCGATCGCCTCTGATAACGTGGCTTGTCATAGGAACCGACCCCGGACGACAGAACCGCCCTCAAATCCTACTTTCACCTCTTCGCCCGCCTGTACCCTTGTGGCGAGTGTGCCGCGGAATTCCAAGCCCTCCTCAAAGAATATCCACCCCAAGTACGTCTGTCTCCCCACTCTCAGACGCCGTACAGCTGAATCCGTCAGACATCGTCGCGGAAAACGGCCTCGCTTTGGCTGTGCTCCGTACACAATCTCATCAACCTTCGACTTGGGAAGGAGGAGTTCGATTGCCTGACGTTGGACGCGACTTATGATTGTGGATGTGGAGACGAGGCTGTGACGACGAGGAGTGAGGGGAACGGTACGGATGGACCAACAAGAGTTACGCTTGTCGGTGGTGCGAATGTTGGATCAGAGCATGAGGTCCCGGGTATGCGAGGAGAACTAGGCGATGACGTGAAGGAGAAACTGTACGAAGCGGTGTAGGACAGTTCGGGCCGGCGAGAAGGACTTGGGGATGATCCTTAGCATGTAGACTAGGCCGCCTTTATAGCAAACCTGTTGTATAGCCCCAACATCTGTCAAGCCAATCCGCTCATTGTGCTGATCAAGCTGCATGAATGAAACCACATCTACAGGAAACAGCTCTACCGCAGATCCAACTTCCCACCGTCACTCCACCCCCTACAGCCTTCCCTGAGGACGCTACGCCGCGAGCCCGGCCAACTTCCCCTGATCCTCCACGACTTCTTTCGCCAATATCTCCTTACCCGTCTTGGCGATCTTCTCGGTGATGGTCTCGAATGGCGGAAGGGTTGGGCCCCAGACGAGGACACGTTGGCTGGGGAGGGAGACGGTGAAGGAGTTGGCTAGCGATTGAATGTCAGCGAGGCGAATCACACCAACAGCGGTGGGTTCGATAGAAACAAGTTGGGTGAGGAGGGACTGAGGGCCAAGCCACTCACGAGCCTCGACATTCTTTTTCAATACCCTCTCGATCGCGCCCGAACATCCTCCACAGGTCATCTTGACGTTGTAATGGTATGCTGGTGCGGAAGGGACGGATGAAGGTGCGCTGGAGGTGGAGAGTGGGGCGGAGGGGGTGTTGGGAGCGTGCTGAGGAGGGTCAGTCGCGGCTGCGTGAGATCGCACAAGAGGGAAGCTCTAGGAGAGAGGAGAGGCTGGTGATACGTGCAGTGGTCATGTCGCTTGATGGTTGTTGGCTCAAGTCAGTATGGTGAGAGGGAACCTTCAGACAGATGTACCAGCTCAGCAAGGCGGTGGAATGTTCGCTGAAATAACAACATGACGCCACGTGGGAGTGTCTGGGCCCGTCGGCCGCCGGTTCGGGCAAGACCTTTGTGTCAGCATTCGGATGCGATGAAGAGGGTTCGAGGGATTTGATAGTTGGTCAAACAGTCGCCCAGAAACCCATGCCTCGAGCAAAGTATGGCTTGGGGGATTGGTGCGAGACACTCTCGGTGGGAAACGAGTTGTGTCGTGTTGTCGGCTAGACCGTCGGGAAAACCGTCCGTATGCTTCCGTGCGCTCATGGGGTTCCCATGACACTTTGTTGCGGGGAATGGCAAGGCGCAGCAAAGAGAGAATCGAGCACTAGGCTCATGCATGCGGTCCAGACCGCCTTCCTTCCCCGCGCAGCGCGCGAAGCCTTTTCCTTTGGATCGAAAAGCGCCAAGACAGCAGGAAGGGTACCAGAGAATGAAGGATCAGTGCACCGCTAGGGCTGCACTGGGGTGAAGAAAAATGGGGCATACCCCTAGACATGAAGCGCGTGAATGAAGAAAGAAATGTCGTGATTGTCGTTATGTGGCTGATTCGCCACGAGTGTCGAGTCAAGGGAGATCATTTCCCTCTGACGGTCGCCATGAGACTGGGTGCCGCCTGCTTGACTTTAGATCCTGCCAAAACACCGGACGCTGTTCACTCACGTCCGTCCACTCCCAGAACATCACACCGGCGTCCCAGCCCTTTGCTTGTGCCTCCGAAACGCATTTGGCTAGCGTCGATGCACTCATGTACCTGCTTGAATCAGCTCCGGCTTTCAGTAGCCACAGCTCGACTCACCCGTTATACGCGGCGCCAGAGTCGAGCGGCTTGCCTATGACGATCTTGTCCAGCGGCACACCAGCGTACGAGTTGATCTCCATCACCGAGGTTGACGGCCAATCATCGCCTGAGTTGTGGATCAAGCTCTACTCGATGTCAGCGGAGAATGGGGCGCAGCGAAGAGACTTGCCTCGCAATTGATGTAGATGTCGCCTTGGTTGTAATACCACACAGGGTTTAGATAGAAGTCAATCGGTAAAGGGAAAGCTCACCTGAACATTGTAGAAGTCGATTGTGTCTCCAACAGCCTGATGGATCTTGACGTAGGCGCCCGAAGCGTAGTCATTCGCGGAAGTGAACCAAGGCGCCACCGGTGCGTGCGAGATGATATACGGCGAAGGCAGTTGTCGGCGAAGCTCCGTTTGGAAGGTGATGAGCCACTTTTCGGCTTTATTGCTGTTCATCGCGGTCATATCCTCGTAATCGACGTCAACGCCATCTAAATCGTAATCCTTGACGAATTGTGCGAGCTTCTGTGCCGTCTTGGTCGGGTCTGCGCCATTACTTGTAGGCGAGTCGGTCGACCCGAATGCCGAGACCATGAGAGCGATTCCGGCATCATGGTACTGTTCCAGCACGGATTTCCGGTACGAAGCGCTGAACTGCTGCCAAGCTTGGGCGTCATCGACAGGGCCCTGGTTTGTCATCCAAAAAGCGAGGATGAACCGATTGTAAGCTGCAAGCGAGTCGACAGAAGGCATCGAATCGAGCCAGTCTACACGCATCAGCTTTTGTACAGCCAAATTTGCCTTTGAAACTCACTGTCAGCGTAGATCACGTAGTGGGGTGCAGCAAAGGAGCCCGAAGGTGTCGAGGTGACGCTCGCGGTGGCCGCTGCGGTCAAGCTCGTGGCATTCATCGACTTGGTGGCAGCTTCCGAGCTAGTGGCAGTTTCTGAGCTGGTCGCAGTGTCTGAGCTGGTGGCAGTCTCCGAAGCTGTGACCGATGTCTTGCCTTTGTGGTGCTTCGAGGTCGAGGTCGAGGCCGTTGTGGAGGCGTTGAACGACGCGATGTCGACTCCTGTTGAGAGAGCCGCTGAATTGTCTGTAGTCGAGGTGACGCTTGCGGTGTCCCATTGGTCGTTCGCTAGAGGTCATCAGCATTTTCGGTCTCAGAGCTCCTAGACACTTACAAGTGGCGTTCAACGTAACCGAAGCGGCCGTCGGAGGACCCATGGTCTTTGTACGGTACTTTGTGGACGAGCTCGAAGAGGCGTTCTGCCCAAGGGCGTATAGCTGGCCGCCAAGAGTGGTTGTGGACGCAGTCACGACGGCTGTGTCGGTGGATGCAGTTGCCGGCACGGTCACAGAAGCCGTGATGATGGCAGAGTTGTTCGTCGTGCTTGACTCGTCGTCATCGCTACGCACTCAGTCAGCAAACGTTGCACGAAATACTAGCGTCCGTCTCACTCATCGTCATCGCAGCCGTCGCCATCATTTTCGTCATCGCCTTCGTCAGTAGAGGTCGAATTCGTCAAGGGAATCGTCGAGTTGTAGGTCGTAGTGTTGGCGGAGACAGGCAATTTTGAAGAAGCCGAGGGGAGTGAAGCGGAGACGGTGGAAGAAACCGCAAAGGGTGATGTGACGACAGGGCTGTCGGCCGTCCCGTTTCCTGAGGAGACGGTAGAATTGGATGTATCGGTCGAATTTGAGGGATCGGTGGCTGGGAGAGACCAGGTCCAGATGCAGCCGGTCGCGGCACTGTCGGCGCTGTGGATCAAATTGGTCAGCGGCCGGCCGGCGATCGTTTGAGACAAAGGTCGATTCCTTCAGAGGGGTAGATCGGGTGTGAGATGATGCTCGGCGAGAATACTTTGAACCCCTTCGGCGTCATATCGCATTGCTCCGCGCGACGAGATAGTGAGTCGTGAGACACATGGGAGAGAAGCAGCAGGAGGACTCACGAGCAGACCACGTTGTCACCGGTGCAATTTTGGACGACGTGCCAGACGTCGTTCCAGCATCCTACACCACGTCAATACATGCACCTTCTTGTATGAAGCAGAACTCACTTTGAAGCTCGGGTCCCGTACATTGCCAAGTTCCATGAGTACAAGTCGATGCCGAATCTCCTCCATCGTCACAATCGTCGCCCCGCCTGATGTGACCAGCAGCATAGGCGCGAGCGTGATGTCGTCTGCGAACTTGGCGGATACGCGAGCCGTGCGGATCAGCCGACGCGTCGAGCGGGAGGTAGAGAGCGATGAGGGTGAGGAGTGTGATGGCGAGGGAGTGCATCGTTACGAAAATTCGTGATTGTCGAGGGCGTCGAGGTTGTCGGGTGATGTACAAAGGGGTCGTGAGATCGCCGTCAAGGTGATCCCTAAATACAAATATCCAGCTCACAAGAAACGAAAAGCGTGGGATCAAGACGAGAGCATAACAAGGTTGATGACGGCTAAAGAGGATGATGAGATAGGGTGAAAAGAGTGTATTGTCAGTTGAATCAACGTTCGATCTAGTTACTCCATGGGAAATGAGGGAACTGCAGGGTAAAAGGAACGCGGGGTGATCTTGCTGTGCCTGTCAAACTTTGTGAAACGTGATTTCTCGTCAGCCCGGATTCACCGATCATGAATCCGTTTGGTGGAGCTGAAGTTTGACGTCCTACCTGCTCACCCAGCTCCGCGGTACATTGCTTTCAACAGTCCTAGTTTACCGCAACGAGCGAGTGCTGATTCATAATGGAGACCACTGGGGGACCCCGCGACCTCGCTGGATACATCCTTACCCCTTCCAAACGACTTCGCTGCGTCGCAGGTTGTAAACGACCTTCCGCGAGACTGTGTTTGCGGTAAACGGGGAGGGTTTGAGGAAGGCTTCAGCTGAGACGCGTGACGAGACGCGTTTCAGGGTGGGATTGCTTCCGGCGGCATCGGGCGGATGTGTTTCGGTGCTGTTATTCGCAACGCCGCACCTAGATGTATGGTCACTCTGGCGTATTTGCAATCGTATTTATTTGCCCAATCAGACCTGCGACTTGACCTCGCAGGCATGCAATAGGTCAAGCTTCCTGCGGCACCGGGTGGAGAATTTGGAGGCTCGCATCTACCACGCAGATCGGATTTGTGGCTCGGCATCAATCGACAGCCATTTCCCCGCGTCGATTGGCTTTGGGATAAAGCGCGGTGCTGACTGAGGCGAAAGTCTCTCCACTTCATTCCTTTCTCGTTCTATTAAGCCTACCTGTCAGCTTCCTCTCTACGGTTCTTGCGAACTGATGACGAGGCGACACGACTTGATCAAAGATTCGATCAAAGGATACTGACTCAGAGCCTTCAATCTACATCGGACCCTTGTGCCAGTTCTCGTTATGATCCAATGTGTCAGAAGGTGAGCTATCACCCATCTCAATTGATCCCAACGCCTTTCTTTTTTCCTTTCTTAGACGGAGCCTTAGCGATGTATTGCCTGCCACAATCCTCGCCAGCACCTCTTCTGCTCAATCGTGAGTCGTCGTCCTTTCAGTCTCGCCACGTCAGGACGTCAGCGCACTTCCGCCTTTGAGCGGATTTCCTGTCGCTGCAAGAAGCAGCTTTGCTCACCGAATCCGCCATATAAGAAGGAGGCTTTCGGATGATTACTGCCCTTTCTCACTTCATTCGCGTTCCGTTACCACTGATTTTTTGATCAGATGCAGGGTCCAGATCGTCGTGTAGTCTGACAAGAAGTAAAGGTAGACAACCACCAGGCCTTGAGCTTTCACCTCTTACTCCAGCCTGGAGGACACCTCATGGCATTCCAACCTACATGAAGGTATGTTTGTTGGTGTCTTTGGCATTGTCCTTGGCTTGATTTGACAGGTCAACCTCTGTGCGCCCGACTATCGGAATCTGAGATGTTCAGGAAACTCTGCCTATGCCTGCACTCCTGTAGGATTATACCCAATCACTACCTACACCATCCATCATCTCAAGGCTTCGATCGACCATGCTGACGATAAGCGCAGAGGGCACGGTCCGTCTCCAAGTGTCTGCACACCATTCGGAAAGGATTGGGATACTGTGCTCACACAAAGTCTGGGTCGTGTGTGAGTGTGCACCCCATTTTGGGAGGCCAGAGCTTATCTGATCACAGGGGCTTTCTTGAACCATCACAAGGCAAGAATTACTATCTGATAACGTACACTGGGTCACTAGAACACGACGAGAGAATTAAAGGCGGGCCACAATGGGCATCTCCTCGATCTTATAACAAGTGGGTTGGAAAGCGATGCATGAACTCGACTGATCTAGCCGCAGTCTTATGCCACTCTGTACAACGCGCCATCCGTTCTGCTCCATCCCGTACGGGTACCTGATAGCATCCGCATTGCTACTCTGAAAGCAGCCTACAATTCTCCCGGCGTAATAGATCTGGGTACAGTGGCGGGGTTAGGTTTTGAGTGGAAACCGATAATTTCAGCTTGGGCGCAAACCTGTCAGTCTTTGGGTGAATACCACGTCTCAGGCTGATGTGTAATTCAGCGTCCAAGAGAACCTCCCGAGTATGAGGCAAGCGTTGTCTCAGGACAGCAAGACTTGATATGGGAACGCTTTGCCGACATGGCGATTGGCTGTCGGCTCATTTGAGCTTGTCGAGTTCGATCATGCAACCCGCCTTTTCATTCGAATTCACTCCCGAGTCACCTCTATTGAATTGACTCTTCTGTGACCACCTCATATCATGCATCATATGTCCTGCAGTGGGACGCTCTGTGGTAGGCATCTTGTAGGACGTCAACTGCCCTTGTTGTCAAACGGGGCTATTTATCTTCTCTTCTGTGAATACCCCCCACCTGTCATCGGCTCAGACGCAGCTCTGTGGCGTGTCAACACTACTTTCCTTTCACAACGCCCAGCAGCCTTTGACATCTCGACCATACTCAACGACCTTCAAGCAGAGATCTGCCATTTTACTCTTCACTTGTAGATCGACGCTATCGCTTGCGTATCTAGTTTACAACTTCACGGTCTAGCGGAAGCTTCATACAGTATGACTTCATTAGACTTGTTGAAAATATTTCTACAAAGAAACAGAGCCAACTCATGAACAGGTATCTTTTACACGGGTTTTTGAAAGGGATAACAGGACAGAGGGTGAAGATTGGGCCACAAATCCAAGGGCATCATTTGCTGGGAAGAGAGTTTGATGTCTGACTTTTGCCGGATTTCTCAATTCGAGCTTCACCAAGATCATCAGTGACAAGGTCAACCGAGGGGTCAGGACCCGTAGAAGCTGCCAAGTCCTTTGCCTTCTTTTTCGACCACATTGTTTCCCAATCCCGAAGATTGTTGGGAAGACCAGGTATCCCATGGGTCTCAAGGAACCTTTTGGTCTCTGCCTGTGTGTTGGCTTGCGCAACCAGAGTCTCCGCCTCGCAGTCTTCATACAGAATGCGGTTTTTGGCTGAGTGGGCCGGTAGAATTTTAAACCAGAAGTTGGAACCAAGAATGTAAGTCCAGCAAACGAAGGATTCAGAGCTCTCCCTGTCATTTCCAAGGGTCGCAAACTTCTCCCGATAGGGAGCTCCAGCATCTTCAAAGTCCTTTTCGTAGCCCTTCCAAAGCGATCGAACGCTGTCTCTCAGGGTCTCAACGAGATTCGCGTAGCAGTACTGGAGAGAATTGTAGGCATTCTCCTGGGAGACAGCAGAGAATTTCTGATTCTCAATCATCTCCGGAACCGAAGCGTAGCTTGTGTTGATACTCTCGAGGCGCCTCTCAGCCGCTCGAAGGAACCTTTGGATCTCATCTTCTTCCCTTCCCAGATCAATCGTGTGCGAGGACAGCTTGGCGTGAGTGCTGCCACCCTCGGGCACTTTGTCGAGCTTGTCAAACGGAAGTGGTGCTCTGTAGGTGACTTTCTTGCCTTCTTTGTCGGTCATTGTCCACCTTGAGACAATGTCGACCTTCTCGGTGTCCCCACCGCTGTAGATGAAGGTATGCTCCCACACCGGGATGAACGCAAGCGGATACAAGGTGGCCTGTGGTGATTTCGATTGAGACTCAGCATCACCGCTGAGCTGCGCATACACGGAAGGCCTAGGAGTATCAGATTCTGTTGTCGTCATGTTTGAGGTGCTGCTTGGCGGTAGTATGGAAGATTGTAGATATGAAGGTAGTTTGGGAAAAGGTAATATGTGGAGAGTCGAGAAGTGACGGATCGACCCATATATATGACTTCTTGGGGACACTCGTCGGTCATATCTCTTTTGATCTCTTCCCTTGATTGGAAGCTCAGCTTGAACTGTGACGCGCTTCATGGCTTGAAGCGTTCAGCTGGCGTGAAAGGACCGCTCGATCCTCGGGAAACAAAGGATCGAGAATTTGCATCGCGTTTGCGGAAGCGACGCAAGGATAATGGATTGTCGAAGAGGTTTGACGAAGCGCCTTTGATGTGCATGGTCAATGCCACTCGGGTCCAGAACGGTGAATGTCAGGTATCCTGCGAAAATGTGAGTACTTTAGCCTTGGATTCGTATAATTCGATGCTTGTCACCTCAGGATCTGGTTACATCGAGAATTTTCATTGTAAAGACTTTTCTCGGTCATTATAGCTTGCATCGCCATCTTGTGCCTCGATAAGGACTTGCCGGTGATGGAGAGCAAGAGAGATGAGACGATGAAGGCATTGGCACATCCCGAATCGCAACGTTGCGCGATGAGATGCCTGTTCAGTCCAATCGAGATCCGTCGTTTGCTGTCTACCCATCCCGAAGAATGGGGGAAAGGTAACAAGTAAGGATGCCAATGCCCCCCCTTCTCCCCCGCCGGGGGTAAGGTTCGCTTGAACAGGCGTTTCTAGAGAGTTCAACAAACGATTGAATTTGAGAGTAACGATGATGGGGCCGTTCCGGGTAGTCATGACCGCCGGATGTAATCTCGGTTCGGCTATGACCCGGTCGTGGATTCATCCATGATATTGTTTAGATCGATTCATCCTTGCATCAACAGATCTTGCATTCTTATCACCCTGACGTATATAACTTGAACCCCGGCCCGAGGATTTCCGGGATGAACGCCATGAGACCGAGGAGATGATTCTGTCAGCCTCAATCTCCCAAGTTATATTTCTTGTGGTCAGACGAATGTCTCAGCATTAGCCACCTTCTGCGCAAATCCCAATACCATCCCGATCCGTCACCATGGCGGCTATCGATTCTAAGACCAAGCCCAAGGTCCTCATCGCAGGAGACGAGGCCCCCAACAGCATAGCTGAAGCTGCTATCGCCGAGTTGGCCGACGTTCACTACGTTCGACGGGGTTGACGTCCACTGAGCAGGCGGCGGAGATCATTAAACAGGCGGTCAAGGATCATGGACCGATCGTTGCATACGCCGTGAATACTCTCATGGCGAGCTCGGCTGTGATGCATGAGGTTGACGTCTGGCATTGGGTTTAGGAAAAGTTCCGTCCTGGGTGTCGATATCATCAGTGGGGCGAAGAGCTTTCGGTACTCTGCTGCCCGAATTGAAGCTGGTGTGTAGACCTGGAGCAGGATTTGATCACCATGATCTCCCATGGCTCACCGAACAGTTTGCTTCCAGTCCGTTCTAAATGCAGCCGAGTGACTTTACCTGGTGGTATCCTGTCGTGCAATGCGCCCGAGATGTCACGGCATACCACGACAGACGGCGCATTGATGCTCATCCTTGCTACCTCCGGAGGTATAATCTGTCAAGTGTTTCTTTCCCGTTCAACAGCGTCACCCATCTTGCTGATTTGGATGCGATCTAGGACATGTCTGCCCGAGCCGGCAAATGGACGGACTTGACGGTCGGTCCGCTTGACTGGCGCCGCATAACCGTAAGTCATCCACTCGCGAAAACGTCAACGTCGTCAGTCCTTCTATCCATCGTCTTACTACGACTGAAGAGTACCTGCACCAGACCCTCTCACCCCATGCGCTCGTTTACACGGACACTCTCTTGAAGCTCGGGCACGACGATGTCATGGATAATGTGGTGGCTTATCTCAAGACCGGGAAACCTAATACGCCTACGAGTGAAATATGATCATAGCGGTCTTGTGAGTGAATCTTTGCGCAGTACAGAGTGATGCCAATTTGGTGTTTCTGCTAGAATTGCTTTGCCTCGCTTCAGAAGGCGCCCAGAATGATGCGTTAGGATGATGTCATGAGCATACGACAGCAAGCCTCTTCCTTCGTCTTGCTTTAGCAATTGTCCCTTACAAGCATTCTAAGGAGAGGAGGAGGCCATTTCGCTGAGCGAAAAGATCGCAAAGGTAGCGCTGCTGATTATCTTTCTTGTTCCTTGTAGAAATGCTTGAGAAGATAAGTATCACTCCGATGACAGCTCAGTGGTTAGGCTAGTTTGCGATGTCAGCTTGGCAATACAGTACGTACATGACAACAGTGTTAGCCCATAGTGTCCAGGTTGGAATTGTATCTCATCACATAAGCCTTAACCAAAAAAAAGTCAATTTAGGGCCGGAGCAGCTTGGGACAGGACGGAGAAGAGCTGCAGATTGTCGCCAGATGCCGAAGAAATCTCTTGAATGGATTAATACGTTATTCTATCGACAAGGTGGAATCTCCATTCGAGGAGCGGTATATCAGTTGGCTAGATAGTCGGATTCCAAGGAAATCCCCAACAAATCCGGAAGTCGTCCGTTCAAGTCGGGCTCGCTTCAACTTCAGTTTTTGCTTCCGTCCGGACTTTTATTGATGTTGAATTTCCGGTCGTCCTGCATTATTTCCTCTGCCGCCTTGTCTCGAAGATTGATTCTGTAAGATGGACTCGGATACCGAGCTCGAGCTCTCATTGCCCGAGATGAGCGGAAATGGCAGCGATGTCGAGGATGATGGCATCGAAGTTGAGCCTGCTCCGGAAGGAGTAGCGAAGCCTTCCATCGATGGTGAGTTGAAGCGCGGTATCTCCCTGTCTGTACTGATACTGTACTATCTCCTCTAACAGCTGATCTGGTCAAGCCTCCGACCGCTTTCACGGACGAGTCGTCTTTCAAACCTCCTCCCAACCCTTCCATACCCCAAGATCTTTCCCTCATCATGGAGATGGTAGCCGCCCATCAAGTTGTCGGATCGCTTCCACCGCTCGACATGGCAGCAGCCGAGAAACGACGCCTCGTCGAGCAGAGCATGAGGGATCGCAAAGGGAAGGCAAAGGAGGATACGCCGGTCCCTCCACCCGAAGATCCGTCTTCAAGCGAAGAGTCGTCCAGCGAAGAGGAATCAAGCGAGGAGGAATCTTCTTCGGATGAGGATACCGAGAATGAGGGAGAGCCCATGACGGAGACGACACATCAGGCGCTCAAGGCGAAGCTGGATGATCTCAATGGCGTGACATCATTACCGAAGTCGGAATCAGCAGCATCTCTGGTCCCTCCTTCCCCTTCCCGGCGAATTCCCCTCGAAATGCTGGATGAAGACGAGGAAGCTTCCGGCGGTCCCATTCTCTCCACCAACGAAGCGCCATTATCAGTCGTACCTCAACCACCGATGTATGAACTTCCGAAAGGAGAGGAGTTGAGCTTGGCTGGAGAAGTCGTGAGCTGGATGAGGGATAGAAGGGTGGAAGCTTGGGTGGAGAAGGGGAAGCTTGAGGAGGAGATCAAGGTGGACATGGAGACGAATCCACCTCCGGACGGTCACATGGAGGATGGAGAGATCGCGGGCGAAGAGGCTGCGATGGTGAATGGGGTGCCGGAAAGCAAAGTGAAGATTTTGGACGGCGGCGCAATGGACGCCAAGAACGAAGCACCGGTTGCATTGTCTCCAAGTCACAAGTGCGATAACCCGTCGTCATCATCGTCCAAACCCCGCTTCGCTTCCGCCGGTACCGTCGTTGTCCGCGCCATGCAGAGTCGGCCCGGATCAGGGCGCGATGGATGGCTCGAGGAAGGGAGTGTTCTCTGCTGGGAGGACAGGCGGGTTCTCGGGACGGTCAGTTGTTCCCATCCCCTGTACCATTTGGCTCAATTGAATTGCATAGATTACCGAGACCTTCGGTCCGCTCACAAGCCCCTACTACCAAATCCGCCTCCCACCTCCTCCTTTCCCATACCCATCTCCAATCTCGCTGAGACCCGGCAACAAAGTCTACTACCCGAACAATCCCCGTTTCCGCACATTCGTCAACATGCACGCCGTCCGAGATCCGAGGTTCAAGGGGTCAGACGCCTCCAACCTGTACGATGAGGAGATCGGAGAAGAGGAGCAGGAATGGAGCGACGATGAAGCGGAGGCTGAGGCTAAGAGGCGGCGAAAGCATCAGCGTGGTGGAAGCCGGGCATCGGCCACGCCCTTTTCTGATCGAAGTACACCTGCGCCGCGTCTAGGTGGGGCACCGTCCCTTCCACAACGACCGCACTTTGATTATCAGCCCCCTGAATCGACTTATGCGGGCTCAGAGACGGGGAGCTTGTATGGCGGTGACGAGGGGGCTTCGATATATGCTGAGTCGGACGCGGGATCGAGCGCGGGGGGAAGGGGACGGCCGATGCCTGCACCGTACGAGGTGGACGATACTTCACTCCCCGCACGTCTCATCAAAGCCGAGCCTTCCTCCCCTCGACAAGAAGCCGGAGGACGCGGACGAGGTCGAGGTCGTGGCGATCGTGGCAGAGGGGACCGAGGACGACGAGGTGGCGGAGATTTCGGGCCACGCAGAGGTGGACGACCCAATGACGGCGGGCCCAGACAGGATGATAGACGATCCTCACTTTCGAACAGCTCACGACCCAATTCACTCCCTCCGAGACCGATGATGAATCCTCGTCCAGAACCACCCTTTCAGCGACAGCATCAACAGTGGCGTCCACCCCAACCACCTGGATCCCAACAGCCTTTCCCGCGACCTCCTCAGCCGGGTTTCAACCCACACATGCCGATGCAGCCATACCACCAAAACAACATACCCAGCATGCCATACAATCACCATCCATTTCACCCGCAACAATCTCCGCCGCCTCATTTTCATCCTGATGAGCAGTACCACCCAACTCAGCCGTCCGCCGGCATGAGCTTTCGAGACACACCACCGATGACTCCCCCGCCGATGGTCATGGGGCAGGCACAACCCCCTCCTCAACAGACCTGTCCTCCACCATCGCCTGGCGTGCAGGCCCAATCACCGCATGCACCCGCCATCAACCCTCGTTTCGCAGCGCAGTATCAGTATCAGCAGATGCTCAATATGGGTGGATTCTCTGGTTGGTAGGGTAAGGTGGAAAGCCCTGAGGATCCCGTGCTCCTTAAGAGACGTCTTCGCAGTGTCAATGCTGGAGAAATCTTGATTTTATGCAATGTGATGTCCATATCCTCGGAAAAAAATCCATCCATCAATCCAATGTCTTTCGACTGAGTACCGAGCGGATCTCGCGGTGTTGTTGCAGCCAAGCGGGGAAGTCTGTCCTGTTGAGAGGGATGCCCTGTTCTTTCGTCTCGAGAAGGAAGTTTGCGAGAACGATGAGAGCGCCGTCTGGAAGAGGTCAATCCCCCATTTAAATTACTGCCCCAACTTGCAAGAGAAGCGGCATCCGGGAGGCAGGAGCAAGTCGGACTCACATCGGTAGAGGTAGTTGATACCCTGATGTTGCAGCATCTTGTGTTTTGCCGAGCTAGGATCCGCGGCGTCCACTTTGATCTTGAAGCTGTATGACCCATCAGCCTCGCTTGTCGAAGACGAGCCGGGACTAACTCGTATACTGCTTTCCGCAAATTCTGTACGCCCTCCATCTGGTCGACGGCTTTATCGGTCAAACGCTTCGCTTCTGGATGATCCGCATCAGTCTCCGTTTGAGAAAGGAGGAGTAGACTCACGCTTGCCATGACTGAGGACGGTCACGAGCTGTAGGATGGTCTTGTATTCCCCTGAGCGAACTTGTCAGTCTCTCACGCTCGACACATTACTGGCTCCACAGTGGGTTATCGGTGGTATAGCTAGAGCGAGACTGATTGACCGGACTGACCATTCAGATACTGCTCAGCCTCAGCAGCCATACCTTGATCCGGTTCGTCGTCATCCTCTTCCATATCGGCCGTGCTCTCAAGAATCATATCCACCTTTGCGATCGTGGCGATCAAGGTGGCAGCGATCATTCCAGTCGTCGTCCGTCCGCGACCCATCTGGCAATTGAATCTGTGAGGTACTCAGCTAATCCTTTAACAATCGATTCCACACTCACACGAAGTCCCGGCCTTCCTCTAAACCCTGCACCACTCGGCCTACAAGGTTCTGCAGAGTTGCTGGTAATGGTGCCTGCTCGTCCGTCTTCGCCCCGTCAACTGCGTACAGCCTGTTATTGTGGACTCACGATCGCGACGCGCTCATAATCGACTTGATACCGCTCCCCAATCGCGCCCTCATACATCTCCTTCGGCGTTTCAACGTCACTCTCGGCCACCGTTTCCCAGATGGGTATGATCTCGTAGGTTCCTGGCTTGGTCTCGACCTCGTCATGCAGTAAGATTCGGCCGTCTCCCACCCGGATCTCGCGAAGTACGTCCTGCTTGAGTTGTGCTTCCATGCGCTCGACGACAGCGGCAGTGACACCCGTGGTCCTTTCGCCTGTCAGCTGACAATGTCAGAATGATCTATGATACATACTCGACATTGGTGAGCGGTTTATCCAGAAGGCGGAGGACGTGGGGTCGACTCTTGACGTACTGCAATTTCAAGTTAGCGGTGTGCAACAGCGAGCTTCCTCCACGTACCAGCACAGGCTCTTCTCGCAAGGACGTCCAGATAATCTTTCGTGAACCGGAAGGTCCAGCATCCATCTTTTGCAGAGCGTTCCGCAGGCTGTTCATCATGAGATGAAGATTTCCCAGTCAAAAATGATTCCTTACCCAGAAGCACTTGGCATGCTACAGTCTGATCAGCAAACAGGTATCGAGCGATGGACGGCGCTCACCCAGTCCCATATACGTAGTGCTCGTGGTCGGCATCACCTCGTGGCTGAGCTTGAAATATCAACGGGATCTTCCGGTAGTTGGCTGCCCCGTCGACACGCCTGCATCTATTAGCGAGGCTTCCACACTAATGGACGTACTCTGGGAGAGTCTGCTTTTGCAAGCCGGAGAAAAAGTCAGACTTCAGAATCTGTCGATCGAGGTCATTCTTGATTCCGGTGATGGTCCGGGCAGTACTCACGGTCTGAGCTGATAGGATAGCCCCAGATCGATTGGCTACCACTTGTGAGACCTCATCGGGGAGCTAAGGGACATACTGTCAGAGCATCCGACCAATGGTCACGAGCCGGACGTACCGCCATTCCAGCCGCCGGATCCATTCGATCGATCGGCGTCAACCCTATTAGTCCGCCTTCTTCGAGCTCCCTCTCTAGCGTTTTGAAAACTGAAATTCTCCCAGTTAAGATGAGACCATAGGCCTATGGGGAGACATACCGGGACGATGCTTGACAAAGGACTCGAAGGAATACGGAATCTCCTCCTCGGCTGCTCGATCGTTCAGGTAGGCCTGAAATACCAGGAGATGGAAATATCGCCGCAAATGGTAGACTCCTTTCCACCGCGTCAGGGAGAGCCCGTCCATTGCTTGACACCACTTACCGCGTTCGACCATACTGTTCTTCTCATTCTGGTCTTTCGCTTCCTCTGCCTTCGAACGGAGGTCCTCGATCGCATCCCGCAGGTTGAAGTGTGCAGCCGTAGCGTCAATGGCTTCGTCCACCACCTGCCGCTCATCATCAGCTAAGTCAGGCTTTGATCGAAGCTGCCCACCCGCTTGACCTCGAGCCCATTCCGGATGACCCGCAAGCAGCTGTTGATGATCTGCCAGCTCGTCTTCGATGCCACCGTCGTTCGCCGTCCTAAAGGCGGCCGGCTGCCCCCTCGGGATGGAGTCTGGTGCGATGACGGGTCCCGGCTTCTCCGAAGCCATCGCTGAATGAGGAGAACGATGACTGCTGTCGTCGAGCTGCGTCCCCTTCCGAGCTGATCGTTCAGGATGAATGCACTCGTCTCCAGGTCGGCTCGCATATGCAGGTCGAGAAGCTCCGTCAAGTCGTGGAACTGTATCATTCAGTCCCGGTCCCTGCCCATTTGCTTACGTCAGGCGATGATTCGGATGTCACCGGTATCCGGACGAAAGTCAGATCCACATCTTTCGATGAGTGCTCCGCATCATCCATCATCTCCCGGATGGTCGCGATGTCAAGCTTGTCAACTCTTTCCCAGACCGGCACCACATCGCCATCGGCTGTCTCGCTGTGAAGTAGTACTTGGCCCTGGAATTCGGCAAGCTCAGCGATGACATCGCTCTTGAGTCGCTGTTCGAGGATTTCCAGGCGGGACGCGGAGACGCCAGAGTAATCTCGCATGTTGCGAAGCGCGGTGCTGTCTAACCGTAAACAGTATGGTGAACCTGAACAGGACATAAGCTGTTACGTCAGGAAGTTGGTCAGAACCAACCGTTGATCATCACCAGAGGCTCTTCTCGCAGGCATACCCATATGACATTGCGGGTAGCCGGACATCTCTCGCGTACAGTGGTGAGCATAGTGGCTATCGCATCATGCGTAGGCTGACCGGTTGCGAAGATAGACCCACCGCGGATCTGCCGGAAGCCGATGGCGCCTCGAATACCTTCGGCTGAATTGGCAGATTCTGCACGCCAAAGATCTGATTTTAGTAATGTCGACGCCCGCAGCATGATCCCATTCCGGTTCTTGACCACATGATCCGCCCACTCATCGCCGACCACCTTTCCGCCTTGCAAGTCCACATCTCGTCTCCGCCCGTCAACAGTATGCGACCGGTTCGCGGCGTCATCGCCGAAGTCGGAAGAGCGGGAGATGATGCTGAGGTCGTTGACCGGGGCAAATGCGAACAGCCGGTCCCCGCCTTGTCTCCGCATGATCTTGATTTGATTCCAGATTTCCGGACGGCTCTTAAGCCAAGAGGAGAATGTTACTCCTGTATCTCCCGCTTCCTCCTCTTCGACGTACGACGCGAAGACGATGAGGTCGAAGTATTGCTCGAGTGAGCGAAGAGCCTTCTCCACCAGGGCTTGTCGGCCTTTGTCTTCCGTTGCTGACACGCTATACCGGATTCGGTTCTCGATAACGTTTTCGCGCAAATTGACAACAGCATCACCTAAAAACATCAGTCGAAAAAAGACGCAATCAAGGGTGCTACTTGCAGGTATCGATGATCTCGTCGACCAGCCGCTTCATCTGACGTCCATTATCGAGACTAGATAAAAGCGACATGACGATCTGATAGTTGCCCATGTGAGCTCTTCGGAGCTGCTCAAGCAGGCTCGGCTGAGACGCGAGGAGATCGATGGCGGTCGAGGGGTGCTTCGACGGAAGATCTAGAGTCGAATGAGCCCGATGTCATCATATGTGAGGGGAATGGCACTGACTCCGCTCTAGGACCCGGGTCATTCGTAGAAGACTCTTGTTCATGGCTTGTTGCACTGTCGCCTGCTCGAGGAAGTAGGCAGCTTGTGGTCCTAGTGCTGGCTGGAAGCAAAGTCATCATTCAGACATCAGTAAGACTGGGCGTGCCTACTCACCGTGACCAGACCCGAAGCATCAGATCCTGCTAGGAATGGATCGTCGAGATCTCTCAGAAGGAACTGTTTCCGCCGGATCAGCAGTGCCGCGCACATGCCGAATGTCGCTGAGCTCTATCAGCGCCGGTGGCTAAATTTGCCATCAATGGACGTACTCCGAACGACGCCCATGCCGCAATTGAATACCAGCGAAGTTGTCAATGGGTCGATGTCTTTCAGCGCCGACACATACGCGTCCAGGTAATTATCCTGTACTGTCCATCAGCTGACAGCTCGTACGTATTCAGATGCACTCACCTCGATCGGTCTATCCGGGGCGATAGGTATTCTCCAGTATCCGACCCGCCAGCCCTCCTTGATGACATCCTCCCAAACCTCCTTCGGAGTCCGTATACTCTCCTCATCAACGCTCATCCACGTCGGCACGATCTCCCCACTCGAGACCTCGTCATGGATCAGGATCATTCCTCCATATCGCCTCGACTCCTCTAGGATATCAAGCTTCAATCGCCGTTCGATATCTTCGAGATTCGTAGCCCGGTCAGACAATGTGAGAGTTTTGAGCGGACTCGAAGCGTCGCGCAGGACGTATGGACGGCCATTGCAGTAGATGAGGGTTTCTTCGCGTGTACTGAACCAGATGGCTGTCCCACCTTCCGCGTCCGATACAGCCTGCTCTGCTCCGCTCGGTGGGGGAGCAGAGGATGACGAAACGTTCCGCAATGTTGTACCGTTTGATCTGCCATCCGATTGGCTTGAGGAGCCACGCCGGATAGAGATACTTGAGCGGTATGAAGGCTGGCAGCCGAGGATCGTAAGGATGGACTTGAGACCCGGGACCGTCGGTTGAGCAACCTGGACATGCAGTGTCAGTCATGGGGTATACCGCGGTAAGACATTGTCGTGATCCACTAACTCCGAACACATTCAGACCCTCTTCGTCTGGAGCTCGGAAGTTCGGAGCCCCTTGAATTGTCAGGTCTAGGTCGAGAGCTCGTCCATTCGGGTAGTGGTCTGATCATGGACCGTAAGAGATGAGGACTGAGGACGAGGAAACCCTAGCCCACCTGTCTTCAGGATGAACCTGCACTTGCGCTCAGCGCTTCAGCAAAGATTCCCTCCCTAAATCCTGACTCACCCTCTAGCAAGTACCCCTCCAGCCCGTCTCTTCACCACCCCATCAATCTCAGCCTTCAATCTCTCCTGAATCCCTAGGACCCGACCTTTCCCCTTACCACCCCTCCCTACCGCTACTTGCAAGGTGCTACTGGACGAGGCAACGCCGGATCCTTGTAAGATACTCCGACCGTTCACCTGGACATTGCTCACCAAGGGAGAGGGACGGATTGGGACGTGTGAAGTGCTGTATGGCGGCGAGCTGCCCGGAAGCGGCTTCGCGGCAGGGGGCGGGGCAGAAGTTGGACGGGGCGGATAGAAGGAGAGAGATTTCTGCAGGTTAGACATGTGAAGACCCCTTGTAGAAGCCGACGAGTTCCTCAACTCTCGTTCAAGGGGACCATACTGTCTCACGTTGAAAGTCGGTGGAGAGGGGTTCCCGAATATGTGGTAGGGAAATGTTGCATTCCAAACTACAATCAAAGCGGGGCTCAGAACACGTGCTTACTTTCAGCGATAGCAGTAGCGGAAACCACAAAGATGCTCTGTAGCGGAGCACAATCTCCATGCCCAGCTCCCGAAGGAGCGAAGGGGTGGCTCCCAGAAGACGACCACCCGCTCGCTAAATCAGCAGAGGGTACTTGAACTCGTCTGTGATGTGAAAAAAGCCCTAAATCTCATCAGTAGACAGGTCCTGAAGACCATATTGTCCCGGTGAATCACCTGGCCCTGTGCGATTGTCTCATGATTGATGATCGGTAAGAGCGTGACAGGAATAGCATCGACGCACCGTGAGGCGGGTTTCAAAGCCCTTCACGATGCTCCGCCTCCATTTTCGACATCTTATAATCGCTGTAGAAAACCCTCGAGCTCGCTGTCCATCTTCCCTTCCAACTCTGCATTCCCCGCTTCCAATGCTTGCTGCGAATCTTGTGAGCACTTTCACAGCTTCAGCGTAAGCAGAAACATACCACCTTCGCCTCAAGCGTCTCCCCGTCCATCCCCAACCCAGCCCACGGATCCCCCTTTTCAATCGGTATCTCCTCTATCCCACCCTCAGCACCGTACCGCACACAAGCCCCGTGGGAAGAAGCAGAGGCTCACGGATAGTTTCCGGCCCAAACACTTCACCCAAGATCCCCTGCCTCGCCCTAAACCTCCCCATCGCCATCTCCCTCGGATCCACCTCATCTAGCGCGTCCGCCCAGGGCTCGATATCCCCCGGCCCTGACATCGCGTGTTTCAGGTAATGTTCGGACAAATGGGGTGGGCCGAGGTGTTGGGTGTGTCGGGGCATCATCTGGGCCTGAGGTGACGGCCTTGGCTACACAACTCCTCAATTTGAACGGACAAGAAGGACAGGGAAAGGCGAAACCAACCGGCTTCTTCTTCTTGTGAGCGGGCGTGCTACTCGAACTCGACGCGTATCCCCGCGCCATCATCTGAGCCTGAGCCTGGGCGAGCTGCTGCTGTTGTTGCATATACCCCTGCTGCTGGATACTCGCGAGATCTTGCGGCATCATCATCGCTCCGGGACCGTGGGACTGCATGTTCTGCGCATTCGGGTAGGCCATCTGGGGGGCTTGGGAGTATTGGGGATTGGTGGGGAAGGTCGGGTAGGATTGGTTCATGATGACAGCGATTTCAGCGGAGGTACGATTCGGGGGGATACGAGGTATGTTCTATGCTCAACGGTGATCGTGCGTCAGGATGTTTGCAAAACGGCTTTGTGAAGCTTCACAAAGGCGCGAAAATGGGACGTGATTTGGTGGCGATTTTGAAACTCACTTCGTCCTTCATACTGTCACAGACCGTCGAGCGCTTGCACGCCAATTAGGTGTGGTTCTTACTGATGCTTCTTAATAGTAGATGATCGATCTTCACAACCCAAGACAGCTCAAATTAGCTTGAGACAGTTGTTGATCAGAGGATGGTCTGGATATCTATAGCTGTTATGACCCCAGCCCGTCATAACCACGAGCTACGCCACCACACAATGACGCCGAAATAATTCGAACAATAAGCTCTGCACGTCTGCAACTGTGTTCGACATTCGCCGACACATCTGTGAACTTCGTACCAAAAACAGCCCAGTCGCGGGATCAAGCCTTCGGATACAAGCATGACCCACGTCCAGAACTGTCGAGCGGGTACCAAAGATATGCGAGCGTATCAAGGTTTCAAGACTTATTGATGGTCCCTCATTCCACACCGGCCAGCGGGTAAGCACTCTTCTACCACGCGCGCTACAGCTTCCCCTCAGACCGTGCCACGTATCAACCTAGCCACCGCACTCTCCTTGTCCCCAACACGCGCTATGTCCGCACCCCCGAAGAGAACCGGGTCCGATTACCGCGGGACTTCATGGACAGGCAGACGGGCAGAGGACTAAGGCTGGAGAAACCCCTGGAGTGCTGTAGAAACGGGGAGAAGGATCATGGAAGTCTCGGGTTTGGAGTGGCAAGAGCGGAAGAGGCCGAGGTATGCCGAGGTATAATAGAGCGACCAGATTGATTGATATCCGCTAGAGATCTGGTATCGAGGTTCTTGTAGCTAGTTATGCAACGTCTTGTAACTAGCGGACCTACCCTACCGACGACCAGCCTGCTGTGGAAGTATCCACCGTCAGGTTGAGTTATCTCTCGTGCTGTGTAAGACTAGACTGGTGAGTCTATGTCTTACCCGCACTCGTCGTTGGTTGCATTTGACAATTATTGATTGTGTCAACCTGTCGCATTTGACAATTATTGATTGTGTCAACCTGTCGTTAGCTTTTCCATTGTCAAGGCTATACCATACCGCTATTGTGTACGACGATCGCCTCCATTCATTGATAGTCCGAGGGGCATGAGGGTTGCTTGGACGTGAGTTCGATCCAAATCATAGTTGGGTGGGTACGGTCATAATACTCACAGAGACTTCAGGATTGTCAAGGACTGAAGATTGTGTATCTACAAGGAGTGACTGACAGATCTTCTGCTTTTGTACTGCGGATTGTGTAGATCAATGAAGCATGGGCTGGACTTCTCAGAGTGTGCTGCAATGAGGACAAGAAGTGACATGTACACAACGCTGACAAGGACTGGGCTGTTGTTACTCCTGGGGTTTTTTCTCCTGAAAAGAGTCGGCTCACTATTCATAGTGCAAGCTCTCCAATCAGCTCTGAGCAGTAAAAGGCAGATTTCTAAAATTCAGAGATGAATAGTGGCACAGCCAGCCAGTGGCATCACTACTTAGATCACCTCCAAATCGTTGTATAATTGATCCTGCACTTGTTTTGGCAAAGAATTGCATTTTGGCTCGCAGCATGGATTCAAGCATCTGGGAGTGAATCTGATACGTTGATAAGTGCACTGCCTTGTGATGCGCAGTCACCGACTTGTTTTATCGCACGCAAGCTTCCTATCCACCGAAGCAAACCAGAAGTTCTCAAAAATGATGCCAGCCAAACTCAGCTGCACATGAAAACATCAGCTCCCAGAGACCAATCAAACCATCTTACACCGCTGTATAAGGCCATCCAGGAGAAAACACTATGAGGGTCAAGTACTTCTTGATCTGATTCATCTGTCCAGAATCTGCATGTTTCAGTGATGGCTTTCCACAAGTCAAATCTACATACTCAAGGACACGTCTCTCGGCTACAGGTGCGATTGTGGTCAAAAGCAACATGATGACTGATGAGGTCCAAAAGATTGTTGCACCATTCATTTGTACCGCAAGTTTGTGCACTGAGCTTGCACTAGGGCAAATGGTTCCGGTCAGCTTCGCCGCAAATGCAGCGTCTGCAATCTGTCATACCAGGTCCTATCAATTCAGTCTACGGTGAGACTGTAGCTGGAACTGCTGTCATCAGGTCGTAAAATCGGTGGATTTTTAGTGAGCTTTGCTGATCAAGACACTCCCTTACCGGGTGACATGACTTCTCAAGCTGCTGAAGGCTGGCCAAGCAAAGGAGCACTGCAGGTCTCAAATCTTGCAGCAAGGTATGGACCATAACTTCCAGACATCCTTCACAACGTGTCTTTCAGTGTGCAGGGAGGATAAAGAGTCGGCATAGTTGGTGACTGGAGGATGGAAATCTACACTTGCAAAGGCGTTCTTCTCCTTTGTTGACATCGCCAAGGGCCAAATAGAGATTGATGGGAAGGGTATGTGAATTAATTGGTCAACAGCTGACAGTCAGACATCTCCTCAATCCCACTGGGCTATGTTCGATCAAAACTTGGCATTGCCCAGGATCCAATCTGTCACGATCGTGAATTGAAGCTCGGAGGGTCATCGGGCGGAGGGCCCCTCCCACGGATGCGGTAGAGCTCGTCCTTCAGGGCGTCATCCAGGTCCCGCCATAATCTCGCCGAACAACGCCGAACACCGCCATAACACCATAACATCACCGAACACCGCCATAATATCCAGGTCCCGCCATAATCTCGCCGAACATCGCCGAACACGAACACCGCCATAACATCGCCGAACACCGCCATAACATCCAGGTCCCGCCATAATCTCGCCGAACATCGCCGAACACCGCCATAACATCGCCGAACACCGCCATAACATCCAGGTCCCGCCATAATCTCGCCGAACACCGCCATAACATCGCCGAACACCGCCATAACATCGCCGAACATCACCGATGATAGGCCTGGAAGACGGTGTATAAAAGGGATGGACTTGAGAGTCGGGGAGAACCAGTGATTCGAGATTAAAAGTCACTAGAAGTCACTAAAAGTCACTGAAAGTCACTGAAAGTCACTAAAAGTCACTAAACCAGTGATTCGAGATTAAAAGTCACTGAAAGTCACTGAAAGTCACTGAAAGTCACTGAAGGTCACTGAAGGTCACTGAAAGTCACTGAAAGTCACTGAAGGTCACTGAAAGTCACTGAAGGTCACTGAAGGTCACTGAAGGTCACTGAAGGTCACTGAAGGTCACTGAAGGTCACTGAAGGTCACTGAAGGTCACTGAAGGTCACTGAAGGTCACTGAAGGTCACTGAAAGGTCACTATCGTTACCTAGCCTACTCACAGCCTCTGCATTTCTAGCCCACGCTACTCGACCGGCACTTAACTCGGCTACCCACGCGTGTCCTCGAGTTGTTCCAGCCAAGTTCGACCTCGGTAGTCCAACTTTGCCGAAGCTCAGACGACCGTCGCCGATTACAGGAGCTGAGCGTCGGGCCTATTTGCTGGTCGACGTAGTACCGTGACAGCACCAGAGGTTCACAGATGTGACAGTACTCATCATAGCCCATCGTCTCAGGGTGTGTCCGTCTCCGTTTGGAAAGGGCAGTGACTGACAAGTCATCAGACAATCATGCCATGCAGCAAGATCTTGGTGATGGAGAAAGGATCAAGCAGGGCTCACCATATGAGCTGATCAAGGAGGATGGGGGCAAGTTGCAGAGGCTCTGTATGGCAGGAGGATTGGAAGAGTACAGGCACTTGGTGTCACTTGCAGAGCAATCAAGAGGAAAGTTTGGGGACGAGCAGTGACTGGACGAAGTGTAAAGTAGCCGTACACAGGCAATGCATGCTGAGATATACCCCTCAAGATTTGATGTGACTCCCCAAAATTGTTGAGATTCGAGCACCTGTATTGAAGATGCAAGATTGAATTAGGAGGATGGGATGTATGTATGAACGTCCGAAATGATGGGGGAAGCTGACATCCTACACTCCATCAAGGCACGCTTGTTGTCATGTCCTCATCAACCTGTTCATCGGTTTCACTCCGCTCTCCTATCCGTCCCCACTCTTCAGCCCCGAGTGGTATCGCCCAAGTCTTGGCATCATGACTTCCCAATCTTCCGAGCATACTCCCTCTTCGTCGATATTGATCCTACCTTTACAGGAATGGCTCAAATTGCTCTCCTCACGCGGCGTGGACATGCGAGTCTCCATGGCCCTCGCCGCGAAGATGTGGGCTTCCTTGTCATATTCCGCTCGGATCTGATCAGTCGAGTTAAGCTATAGCAGTCATAATACGCGAGAACGATTGAGTCAGCTGGACGCGAAGAAGTTGACTCTGATTGTACCGGATAAGGATCAGAGGAAGAGCGTGCTCAATGCTGTCAAGGGGATCGCGAGCGGGCAGGTCGGAACGCTCCCTCGATATCACAGGTTGAATTGCTGATTAGGGATAGACATTCAACAAGAAACGGACGAGAGATTCGGACCTGCTCGAGCCGCTCCGACCTGATGCCGAGGAGCCCTTACCTCAATCACTAGAGTTCCACGAGGTCCTCGACCCCGAAGTACGTCCTCCTCCTCCCTTCACCACCTGATCAAACAGTGATGATCAAAGATCTTGATACCCTTGACCATGACCGTCAACAGAGCACCCGTCAAGACCGCGTGGGCCTACGTCGTAGCCACCCGCCTCGGCTTCGACGTCCAAGAAGCCCTCTCCATAGCGCATGTCCACGTCCACATCTCGTCGATGAAACACGCTCTCATGCTGGGCAATATCCTCAATAAGGAGGAGACGAGGGAGGCGGAGGCGGAGATAAGGGAGTTACCGGGGGATGAGAAGTGGTTGAAGAAGGATCGGGAGAGGGAGGGGGGTCGGATGGATTGGAGGAAGGGCAAGGGCAAGGGGAGGAGGGGGGAGAAGGAAGAGGTGAGGAGTATTGGCAGTTCACAGCCTTGGGTGGGGATAATGCGCGCAAGGTGGGTCTTCGTTTGTCGCTCCTACATCTCCTGCTGACGGTGTCCAGAATGTAAGCTGCCTTGACCGTATGATCGCCCCGCTGATGGGGCCAGACCCGTGATCGAGCGACCCGACGGCTCCTGGCGAGCTATAGAGAAAGGCATCCCAGTCCCGCCTTCACTGGTTAGCCACACTTCCTGCTTGCCTCTATCAACCGACCAATCTCCAGTCCACCTTCAGGGATCAGCTGCTGATAATGCTTGATCCTTAGGCATACCTCTACATCACCCGCGCCTTCAAAGACTACACACCCCACTTGATGGGTGCCCTCCGCCTCCTCGCCGAGTCCTACACACCCGACGAGCTGAACAGGCTCGGTCAACATATGTATGTGCGTACTCCTCCCTTTTCTCTCCACATTCTCCGCTGATCCTGGTGTGGCAGAACGAATTCAAGCCCGACGTGGTGGAGTGGGGACAGAGGGGGATACTCGAGTGCGCAAAGATATTGGATCAGCTCAAGGCGCCGTTACCGGATGAGGTGGAGGCTATGGCAGGCCAGGAGGTGGAGCGAGAAAGTCCGATCTCGACCGGCCCCGAAGCGCCGGTGCAGGCAAACGGGGAAAAGGGGACCGATGGCCTGACCGACGCGGGATCTGTACTGAGCGAACTGCCCGACATAGCGGACGAGGCCACCCCTTCGAAGCGGCAGAAAGAGTTGACCCTAGAGGAGTACGAAGCTATGCTCGATGCAGAGAACGCCCCAGGTGGATTTTTGGAGGGCGGAGACATACCAGGTGCAAGACATCATGATGCATAGACTACGAAGGAGAAGATGTGTTGAGCGGAACGAGCCTCGAACGCCACGAGACCCGGCTTGGAGAAGCATGATTGGGAGACGAGCGGGTCAGAATGCCCATCGTTGATCTTCCGTCAAGCCGTGAGATGGCGCGTCGTTGGGTGCAGCGCGAGGGCTTGCGACGTGCCGCCGTCTGATGAGCTTGCCGGGCGAGGAGGGGTAGAACAGGCGGAAGGCGATTGGCGACGGAAAGCGAGTGAGATAGGGGAAAGAGCATGCGCAGAAGAGTGGAATCAATCAGTGTCCACCATCGCGTTTTCAACATCGTCATGCATGCTGGTTTACCAGCCCCTGGTCAGACCTCGTTCCAGAAAGGTGACCAGGTCCGGCGGCAGAGCAGTCCCAGCGACACCCCGCACCTTGGCTATCGTCAGTATCGTACAGGATAAATCCGGAAAACTCGCCATCGCAGCCATCTCCTGTCCCCCACCACCCCAGTTTCTGCCCAAGGCAGGCCGCAAGACCTCCCCAACAAGTCGCGTGACAAGCTCACGCACTTCCTGAGGAGCCTCACGTCGCCAAAGCAGCATGTTCCGCAGCAGTTTCGTACGGCGTCGGACATAGCGCTCCATTGCTGGTCGGGCGGCGGGGTCGAACGCTGGTGGCGGGATGGCAGAGGGAGAGGTCACGGCGGCGATGGTGGATGACAGCTCGAGGAGGTGAGTATGGTATACGCCGAGAACGGCTTTCAGCAGGGCCTGCGGCTTGTCAGATATGGCCGGAAGTAAAGACGGGTAGTACGCACGGTGAATTTGCGACTATCTTTCCCGGTGAGATGCTGCACTACGTCCACCAGGTCGATAGCCCGCCGGGTCTGCGCAGCGGAGTAAAGGTCGTACGCCCCCGCTTCAAATTCCTTGGTGAGTAGCGGCACGACGGCCTTCGATAGCATGTCCGAGACCAGATCGCCGTCTGGACCCAGTTCGGGCTCATCTTCCAGGTCCATCTCGGTGTTGTCGCCATTGCCGTTGGTTGGGGGATGTGGTCGAGAGTAGCGGTACAGCGATGTATACCAAGACAAGGACTCGACAGGCGATGATCCCTACAAACTATCAGTGAACTGGTCGAAGTCGAGGCATGGCAGACTCACCCGCAAAGGCTCCCAATTGACCATCTCCCCTCTCGCCCAAAACTCCCAAGCCTGCACCATCGCCAAACCGCCAAAAGCATTCACATACTCCTCCTCGTACCGACTCCTCCATTGTCCGAATCGTACAGCCAGACCTTTATCTGGATCCCGGAAGTCCTCCGCTTTCACATCCTCGAGGAGAGCCACGACTCGGCGATCAAGGACCCCTTGTGCCGCTTCATAATCCTCCGCATCGCCCTCGGCCAGAGTCGAATCGGTCGAGAAGCCGTCCTCCTCAACAGGACGTGCGGCTCGAGCTCGTCGGCGGAGCCGCCGACCTTCCCGCTCACTCCGCCGTACTCTTCTCACTCCGGAGCTCGGACCGGCTTCGTCTCGCCGCGATCGGTTCATGTCGTCAACCTCCTCCGTATCTGAGGTGGGAGCAGGAGCACCCAAGAACAGCGCGAGATCATCCCTGTCATCCGCTGTACGCCGTTCGCCGACCAGCTCGGCCCGCTCTTTCAGATGATGGATGGCATCCGCCTCGATCTCTTGGAGCTTGGGCATCTGATCATCGTCAGCTCCTACTGCAATGGCTTCCTAGACCTTAACATACCTTCTCCTCCAGGAAGCCGCCCAACATCTCGATCCAACCTCGAAACTCCTCGACCCATTCCCGCTTCCCTTCCACCCTTTCAACCTCCTGTCGCAACTCCTGCTCCTGTTCCTCCAGCATCGCCAGCTCCCGCTCCGCCGCCTCGAGGCTCTTCTCATTCTCGGACTTGTTTGCATTGAGTTCGGCTTGTGATTTGGCGAGACGCGCTTGAGCGAGGCCAAGGCTAGGAAGAGGCCGAGCGGTTGGGACTGTGGATGATCAGCGATAGACATAGACTTGAGAAGTGACGTACTGGGTTTGGCCTGGTGTCCCCGCTTCTCTGGCTTCTCAGGCTGCTCATCCTCCCATCGTCCAGCACGACGAGCTTGCGCCATCTCCCATTCTCTCGTCTCCTCATCATCCTCGTCCTCAGCCTCACTACGACCAATGTCAGCATAGTTGAACTTTCGTAAGGAGAGGAAAGAACCGTTCATCGATCAGCTCTCCGATCTCTCCTTTCAGTCTTCTCGCAGCAGCCCTGTTCGCCCCCTTCCCCAGATGCAATCGGTCGTTCACCTCGGTGAAGTCTGCCATGTCTGCAGTCTGTCAGTTTGATCCGCCAAGCTACGTTAGATCACATACCCTCATCGCCCTCCTCTCCTTCGTCTTCCTCCCTCATGAGCCGACTCTCCGGATGTGGGCCCTCCGTCCCATCGTAAACCGCAATCTGCTCTCCTCCGAGTGCTATATAGTCCTCGCCAAGATTCCCATTGTGCTTCACATTCTCCACCGCGGCTTGTCGTTTCGATTTCGCTGAAGCGATCGCCACCGCATCTGGGATCCCGGCTGTGGTGTCCTCAACGATTGTTGGTGCATACTTGTTCCGTGCCAGCCGGGACAAGCCAGAGCGGTCCATATCGTCGTCCTCGTCATCCTCAACAGTCGGTCGACGGGGAGCCCGAGAAGGAGTAGAAGCCTTGAGCTCACAGAGGTACTCCCTCGAATATACAGAAGACAAGGTCGATGGTGTCTCAGCGGCGGACGAGCTGGTCAGAGGTGTAGACGACAACTTGAGCGATTGCGACAACAAGGATTTCTTCGGCTTGAACGGCGTCACCTCTCCCTCTCCTCCATCATCATCGCCTCCAAAACTCAATCGAGTTGTCTTGCCGAGCTCATCCTTCCGCTTCTCCTTCTTCTGAGCCTTCTTTCGCTCTAAAATCCTCCCACCGTCCTCAACGTCCTCGGCTGGATCGTCGGGTGTAAAGCTCGATTTGGCGAGGGGTGAACCTGTGGTCTCGATGTCCGAATCGCGAGCGCGGATGCTGGGTCGAGATTTAGCTCTTTTGATGAACATGCTATAAGATGAGTGTGTGGCCAGTAGGATTACAGCGAGAAAAGGCTCGGGCGGGGAAACCCTTAGTGATAGTTGGAGGGAGGATTTAGGCTTCTACAGAAGCGTGCCAGCATTAGTCCCATACTTTTCTCTTTGGCTTTCATACACCATAGACCAAAAGCCTTCGAAATTTTGGATAGTTGGCAAACGGAACATGTATCAGAGAAGACCATTGAGATGGCCCAAGAGGCGTAAAAGGGAGACGTTTTATGTATAGTTTTCTTGTCGGTGCAACTGTGACAATTTATGGGGGCTGGTCCTTTGGGGCTATTACAATTGTTCTTGTTGTGTCCGCTTGGAAACCGGTAAGTGACACACATCCGCAGGCTTTGCCAATGATTGATATTGACGTCTCCCTTTTCCTGCTGTTCTTCAATAATAAGCTGATTGGGTGTCTTATGCCTTGATTGCTTCCAGCCTCTCCGAATGCAAGAATTCAGTAGGATCCCCAGATGGCCTTCTTCATTGACTTTTGATGGCTCAGTCATGAGGTGTATCATATGTGGGCTCTCCAGAAGCTCTGGACCAATGCCTTGCCATACCACCCGGCTATTGTCCAGGAAAAGAGCCTGACCTGCAAGTGGTGCAAGCGATTCAACTGCATGAGAAACCACAATGGTAGTCCGATTCGCCATGAGTGGGGATTTGAAGCAGTGCTGTATTATGTGCTGCGTAGTCAGTGCATCCACAGCACTGATGACATCATCAAGCAGGATGAGTGATGCTTGGCTGTAGATGGCCCGGGCAAGGCTGACTACAATTCTATCAGCATCAGACATGCTCAACGCTGGTTACATACCGCGGGCTTTCTGACTCCAGAGGATCTTACCCCTATGATAAGCGTCAGTATCACAAAGAAGCTATGAGGTGAGCCCTGCCTTTTCCCAATCTCGGTCAAATCAGCGTCTTCCAAAACTGCTAGATCCGGCATGAGTCCAGTAGCCTCAGAAGTGCAGTCAACTTTGTACCCTCAGGATGACACGCAACATACAAAGATGACTGCTTTGAGGCACTGACCCTACATAGACCTCTATTGCCACATTTGTTGGTAAGTCAAGCATTTTCATCGATAACGGTTTGCAGAGCTTCATCCAGTCCTCCTTGGTCTCCCCAACGGTATTGCTCTGTTACTCCAAGAAATCCTCTCAGCAAAGCGGATTGGCACCCTTTTACGTTCTACGGATGTCTCTTACAGGGTGTCTGGTCTGCTGGAACCCTTATGATAAGGTCTGGGCTTTGGCTGAGAATGGAGTTGCATATGCTCCTCAGGTAAGATCTCTCAAAGCTGATAATCCTGGTACTGACATCAAGCAGATGCCGTGGCTGCAAAGTTTAAGCATTCGGTAAGTCAGGACTTTGGCACTGGTTGATGAGGCAGGCAAAACATTCTCTTTGGACTTCCCTTGGAAACGGAACGGTGTTCTGATTGACATCTTGTCTCATAAAAGCCACAGATGCGAGAGTCAGTTTTGCCACCAGGGTGTAGTGCATAAAGGAGACTATGATAACAATAGTTGGCCGCATAGCTATACATGAACCAGTCATGGTTGCAGATGAAAAAAAACTGTCTTTACTATAATAGACTGGACGCAAGGCCCAGAAGGCTTGCCTGAGTCAGTCTCTTGACTTTTTCATTCCTGACTTTGTTGATGCGGTCAAACCAGAACCTCTCTGCAGCCATCATCTTGATCATAGAAATTGCTTGGATGGCCTCTTGCATGAGGGATATTCTCTCATCGTTGATGGTGAGGCGTTTCTCAAAGATCTTGTATTGATACTTTGCTATGAAGTATGCAGGAGGACAGGTGATGGCCAGGGTAGCAAGACCCCACAAACCGGATGTTCCTGGAGCTGTCAGCACAGCTGAGAATGTTTACATACCAAGCAGCACATAGACATGTGTGTGCACCTAAGGATCAAATTGAGCAAAGAGTTCCACAAAGGTGATGCCGACCTTGGATAGAGCTGTCGAGTCAGATGACACAAGGTTGAGAATGGCCTTTGTGTAGGATTTGCCTTGCCATCCTCAGTTGCCCTTGGGGCAACAAAAGTATTGCGTGTGAGCAATTTCCTATTGGCTGTCAAACTATCAACCCGAGGAATCAGGTACTGACTGGTATAAGAGGAAAGTGGTATGCGCTTTGATGCGTGGTGCAATATATAAATGAGATCTGAAACATTAGTGAGAGACATTTCAAGCTGACATACATGTTGAGTTGCATCATCATCGAATCAACCCCAGTCTGCTGATGGCCAGGAGTATGGCAAACGCAATGGCATTGCTGTGACTGACATTGTTGTCAAGAATCCAAAGGAGCTGCTGAAGGCAAATGTGTGGGATATACCACAAGGGGCTGATGACAATCATGTTGGCAAAGCCTATTATTGGTCAGCACTGCTCAATACCGCTCCTCACATTTTAGTACCATAATCCATTCAGGTGCAAACTGTCCAAAGTACTGACGTGGTTGGACCAAATTTGGACCGGAGTCCTCCATTGTCATTAATGTGCACTGATTCATGGATAATGTTTTGTGTCCTGAAATATGCATGAGCAGCCGGAACGTCATCCATGCCAACCTGTTCCATCGCTGCAGTCTTGGAGATCACGGGGAAGACATATGAGAATACCAGCTTGCCAAAGATGGAAGTGGAGATCTCTTCATTGACATTGTGCATGGTCTTGCCTGTCTCATCGATCTTGGCAGTGACAGCCTTGTTGTACAGGCGGGTTAGATCCACTTGGCAGGATGGACCAGTTGATATGGTCCCAGCTACAGCTGTCTGAAGGAGCGTGACAGCAAGTGAGGCATATTCCACCCGTGAATATTGGTGTGATAGGTTATGGAGAGATATTGGCCAGTTGCTGCAAGGTACCAGTAGAGGGAAAGAATCGCAGAGATTGTAGTAAGATGGTTGGTCAGGCTCTTGTGATGATTGACCTTTCTGTTTGAGCAGTACCAGATGGTGAGAGCAACAACATAAGCACCAATGAGTGCTTCAGCCACCATGCGGAGGATGCTCCATGCTGAGGGATGACAATCAAAGGAACAGATGAGGTGGTAGATTTGCAGGCCAAAGAAGTTGCCTGAGCTGATAAGGAGGAGGCTGTATTTTGACCAGCGCACCTAAGGGTGACTATCAGCACTGGAATTTCTGTGTACAGCAGAACTTCTGACCTTCCTCCAGAAGCCAGCAGATCACGTCTGATCAACCCAGCGTCAAGGGAGATGCCATCAAAGGAGAGACTGGGCGATGCTCCCGCTCCTCCACACCATAAAGGACGTGCTCCTTTGGCCTATACCCCGCGCGCGTGGAAGCCTTCAGAGAGGAGTGGCATTCTCCGAAGTCCCTCAGATCCGCGGACTGACAAATCTTTTGCGAAACTGAGAGTAGAGCGGTCCATCCTATCCTTCAGCCTCGTCCTTCAGTCAGATACCCTCAGATCGATGTTAATGAAACAGATGATCGAGGTGCTAGGAATGCGTGTGAAGCTCATTGCGCTGCCTAATCTTGATGAAATCCATTCCAGTGACAACTTTTCGCAGCGTGATACGATCGAAATCCAAGCCTTCTTCCTTTTCAATAACAAACTTTTCCGAGACTGAGACATCTGATAATCTAACCGTTTCTCTACCCATTTTCACAGACTCTCTACATGAGTGAGACCTCAACCTTGAGCCCGTCGAGCCGACTAGTGACGACCCGTCCATCCTTGATGATCCCCTTGACGTACTTCGCCGGCTTGTTGAAAATTGTGACGTCCTCCAGCGGGTTGGCCGAGAGTAGGAGTAGGTCTGCGAAGGCTCCTTCGGCGACGCATCCGATCTTGCCCTCCATCTTTAGTACTTTGGCTACATGCGAACCCATATCAGCGAGATCCAATCCCTTCGTACTATATCCAGACTGGATGCCGAGACTTGACGTACCGGCATTGCAGGTCGCATGTTTGAGGACCACGGGGCTGGGCAGGATCTTCGCTCGGAGGTCAAATTCGGATAATTGGAGCGGCTGCATCGCCGAGAAGGTGTCCGTCCCGTAAGCGATGTTGACGCCGGCTTCGTGTGCGTTCTTGAGCGTGACAGAGCCCATCTCCTTGACAATTTCGAGTTTCGCGCGGGACGAGGGGGGGATGATGGCGTTGTATGGCGGGCGAGAGAGCGCCTGTCGCGTGAAGCCCGTCAGTCTCCTCGAGTATGGGTTGGAGAAGGAAGCATACGTACATCGCATACGATGAGAGTAGGCGTGTAATGTACACCCTTCTGAGCCATGAGCTTGAGAGTCGGGACGTCGATTAGGTTGCCGTGCTCGATCCCGCCGATACCACCTTCCATTGCGTTACGTGCGCCTTGCGAGGTGAAGCAGTGGGCCGTGACGAGAGTGCCACCCTATTCCACAAGTGATCAGCAACTCGGTGCTTTGTTCCCCAAAACGGCGACTCACCATCATCCGGACGGTATCGCAGATCGCCTTGATCTCGGGTACCGTAAACTGCTCCGTCTCGAGCTTATCGGTAAGACTAGCCACTCCGCCGGACGAGCAGATCTTGATGTGGTCCGCGCCGGCCATCATGAGCCTCCTAGCCATCTTCAGGCAGGCGTCAACTATTACAGCACCGTCTTTTCAGAACAAGACGTCAATAAGCTTTGCTTCAGGCTCACCGCCATCGACGGTCGCTCCCAATGAGCCACCATAGGAAGGCGTGACACCGGAGGTCGGGGTGGGCCCATCCCGATCAGTCAACCTATCGCCTACCCGCCGTTTAGCATGTCCATCCGCTCAAGGAGTGAATGAGGTATTCACCGTGACCGCCAGTCTGGGAAACGACGGGACCGCCCACGAACAACCTTGGTCCGGGGACGAGCCACTGCTCGGTCGCTTCTCTGTAGAACCGGTTCGCGCCGCCCACATCACGGACGGTGGTAAAGCCTCGAGAGAGCATGCCTGGACGAGTCGGCATCAGTAAGGTTGAAGAAGGTGAGCAGCGAGCTGCGGTCGGGGAGGGAGGAGATTGTGGGGCTTTGGAGGAAGAATTCCACGAGGATCTCTACTGACCTTTCAGCACGAACGTGGTCGCCAGCGCGATATTGGTCTCATCCTTCGGCCTATCTGCGCTCACTTCAACCAGTCTCAAGCTTCAATAGTCAATACCAACCTTTGAATCCCGGAGCATGCGTGATATGCGTGTGGCCTATGATCAGCTCCACGCAATATGGCTCCGAGACGCACAATCAATAAGTCCGGGCGAGACATACAACCCTCCCGCGTTGATAGATAGCCATCCTTCCTCCTGCATATCGGACTTCAGGCTCTTGGAGATGTTCACGATCTTTCCGGCTTTGAGCTTGATCGTCATCCCCTCGAGTATCCTCGACTTCTCAACGTTCACTACGTTCACCCCTGTCCCACATCAGACCTCCCCTCTCGCAGTGCCATGGACGAAACGGGTGACTCACCGACGAGACTCAGGGCGACCTGCTCCGGCCGAATCCAGGGGGCCGTTACAATATCGTAATCCGCAGGCGCCGGATTCGGAACCCAATGCGGTGGGATCCAGTCGTAAGCCGATTTCGAGCTGGCGTAGGCATCGTGGTCGACGAGCTCGAACGTGCCGAGAGAGGAGGTGATGTCGTTCATCTCGAGGCGAGAGGTGTATGTTGTGATGACTGTTCCGGAGATGACCGCGTCGGAGCTGTCAAGTTGAACACGTGGGAGGATATCACCGCGAGATGTGATAGGCGTGCTAATCATTGCACTAAACACCCGAAGGTGAGAAAGCTTGCTTGCATCATCGGTAATAGACTGGGGTACACGGTGGCAGATCGACGACTACTCTACGAATGTCAGACCTCTGGCTCGCGCCAATCCTACCGAAGCATCTCCTATCTGATGCTATACAGTCAATTTGGGCGATGGTCTGTGTGTTTGTGACCAATACTGGAACAATTGAATGCTCAAGCAAGGATACGGTAGACAATCTACACTGCGACTTCCCGGTGCGGCTGCGCAGACCTCACTGACCGGAAACCGGATCAAGCGGTCTTGCGGGAAGCTTCGGGCTCATCCGAGGGGTCGATTCTAGTCTTCGTGTCTCTTCAGGCGAACGAAATGTTCAGTCTCGAGATTATGTGCCTCAAAGCAGTCGTCGCAGGAACAGCTGCTGACGACCTCGCTCTGCAAACGATGGGAAGAGATTTATCCGTTGATGAGGTTGAAATGCAAGATTGACGAGACTTGCGGTGCGGGATGTGGAAGCACCAGCTCGCCCAGACTCGACCCGATGTCGAGGACCGATCGAAACCGGAGAGGAGGAGTTACATACATATCGAGAGTACGGCGAGAGCTGAAAGTCCCTGAGACCTTACATTAATGACAAATGGAGTAGGCTTTGATCAATTGCCGACAACACCGTCCGGCGAAGGTTCTCTTGCACTCGCACCTCGTGGCTGGCTTCTACTCTGCATGTTTCCGTAAGAGCCAGTGCTATGTTCAACATGTTGAGATTCGAGCACCCTTTAGTGAAGATGCAAGACACAAATACAAGTATTAATCTACACGATCAACGCCGACGCCGTCTCCGTCTCCGTCCCCGCCTCCCTTTCTCCTCGGTTCTGAGAGTTCGAAGTTGAAGGATAGGCCGATGGAGAGGTGGTGCGGATGTGGACATAGGAAGGACGCCTTGATGGACGATGTCGAGCTTGATCCTGCCTTTCCGCATTGTGCGCTCTGGCAAGATGATTGTCCATCCGTCTCTCTGCAGTCTGCCGCCGATAGGATGTTGGATTGTGCGGTGTAGGTGAGGTCTGTACCGTCACACTACGCTCAAGATTCGACAACATGCATACTAACGACCAACCATTATAATCCCCTAAATCCTTTGACTAGACTAGCAAAAACGAAACCGATAATTGAAAACAACAGATCTTTCCGTACACGTCCTAAGCCAGAACTTCGACCCCGTAAACCGTAACCCGCCCATACTGATCGCTCGAAGCCTCAAATTCGATCTTCAACTCCGTGATATCCGGGACGTCCGATTCGGCATCACTCGTCCCGTTGGAGGCAATCCCATTCCCGTTGACCAACGCAGCCGCTCTTGCGCCGCCGCCATTTGGTTTCGCCGGGATCTCGGTCACGATGTGTACTCCGGGACCATTCTGGGATGATCCGCTATCCACACTAGGCGGGTACGGTATCCTACATCACCGTTCAGTTATTGCTTCCCGAGAAAGGAAAACGTTCAGGGACTTACCGGAATATTTGACGCTTGTTTTTGTCCTCTGGATATATCCTCCCGGCCATCATCAACCCCAGACTAACATCATCTCTCTCCGTCCCCCTCGGCCGTGTGGCAACATAGATCATCGCGGTGGTCCCCACGAACCCGCCCTGGAAAGTCAGGGCGAGGTGAGTAGCCCCGGATATGGGGGTCGGGAAGATCAGGTGGATGGTGGATGGGAGGGAGGTGGAGGTCCACGGTTCTTCGGAGGTGGGGTCGAGCAGGGCTCGTTTGGAGCTCCCGGGGGCGGAGGAGGAGACGCTGGGTGAAGGTTAGTGCGGAAGCGAAAGTCAAGGTGTGTGACGGACATGATTCTTGTTTTCGAGCTGACGAGATTTCGGCCGGGTTGTGCCATCATGAGACGATGGGTTTCATTTCTATGGGTGAAAGGGTAGAGAATGGCGATTGTGATTAGCAAGCGGGACCTGACCGGGGAAAGATCTGAGAAAACATTTTCAAACGTCATCGGGATCAGCGACGGAAGCATTCCTACTCTCCTACGCTGTGTGTGTCCAAAATCTGGACTATCCCAAAAATCCGACGACCGCTGCTGACACCAGAACACCGCTATCTCGTCATGTCAAGAACGACCCCATTGGCTCGATGTATCCCCTCCTCGTCTCGCCTTGCTGCTCCGCCTCGACGGACGATCTTCTCCGCCACCCAGTCCCCACGCTTCGACGTCCGACAAGGGAATACCACCTCGATCGACCCACGAATATTCGCTGGACTACCTGAGTTCCTGCCTAAGCAGAACGTAGACGTACTGTGTGAATGGCAATCTGGTTTATGGACACGGTTACAGTCCGAAGTACAAAGTCAGCTGTTCTCCTCCAATCCTGCCTGTCATGACAGTCGGGAGCTGATGTGATGATGCAGATAATTCAGCCCTGCTGGACGTGAAGCAGAAATGGGATCGTTCGGGATTAGACATGACCCACCTAGTCTCCTTCACAGCTCGAGAACCCTCCCTTACAATAGCGTTCAACCATGCTTCCCTACTCCTGAATAACAGCTTCTTCCTCGAGAACCTCGTTCGTCCAATCCTCCATCCATCAACTCGCCGTCCATCCTAAATCGTGCTGATGGGTAAGCAGACCGGAGACCCCCCGCAAGAGGTGCCGGCGATATACAAAGAACTAGGCGAGAAAGTCGAGGCTTTCGCAGAGGGTATCGTCGGCGGCGGCTGGCTCTGGGTATGTCCTCCTTCGAATCAGCTCGGACGAGAGTTGAAGTAGGGTAGCTGGTACGAGCAGGCGACAACCACGCCGATGTCGATATCATCCCCACCTTCGCCTCGGGTACACTTCTAATAACCAACCGTGCCCAACGCGGACGATCCGAAATGCCCATCTTCGGGACACCCCCCTCCTCCGGCGAGCCCACACAATCACAATCTCAAAACGAGACTAGCGCTTCCCCTCGAACGTCTGAAGTCGGACCCGGACCATTATCCTCCTCACGCTACCCCCCCTCTCGAGCACGGTCGATCGCCCGCCCGGCCCCTGGTGCAGGTCTTCCCGCGCCATTGGCGGTGTTGAATTTGTTCGAATGTGCGTATCTGGGTGAGAAGTATGGGGTTTGGGGGAGGAGGGAGTATGCGAGGGATTGGTGGAGGACGTTGGATTGGAATAAGGTGCAGAAGAGGTCGAGCCAGATCCTCTAGGCGGGTGTACGGGTGATGCATCACTTCTCGGGCAATGCTTGTTGGAGTGATCTCGGGGGACAGCTAATCTCGAACCGGTCGTCGGAGACAACAATCACATTGTCCGAGCTCTTTCGCGAATATTCGCTCAGGATCGGTAAGCGGTCTGGACATCTTCGACGCGGTCTGGGCAGCCTTGACACGTCTCAACGCAACGGCTTTAGGCGCGATGGTTGCATCACACCTCATCGCCGAAACACGACGGTTGAACGTCATATCCCAATACCTCATCCCTCCTCCCGCTCCAGTCTACCTCGTCCTCTCAGATCCTCCGCCCTGCCCTTACCCTCCTGCCCACCTCATTACCCATCCAGGTACCTCTTGAATTTCCATCCTGATTTCCCCTTCCTCCGTCAACGCTTCCTTCTTTCCCCTGCGCCACGCCTCATCACCCCTCCCCCCCTCCCTCCTCCTTTCTTGGAACATGGGTGACCTCCAGAGGACGGCGGAGGTCTAGATTGATCGACGGGGCGTTGGTCGTCGTCCGCAGCAGGTAGGAGCTTAGAGGGAACAAAGGTGGGTAGAGAAGGATTTGGAAACCAGAGAAGAAGGATGGAGTGAGATGAAAAATGATAAGAATAGTACAAGATGTCCTCGACGGTAAATCGTACAAGTAATCCGGGCTCCCCCTGGATCAAAAATCCTCCATGTCGGGCTTGGGCAGACTCGCCGCGTGAGGCGAGTTGTGAAATGTCGGTCCGGCGTATTTCGGTCCCTGTCCCGCTCCAGGGATGAGTGCGCCGACCGGCCCTTTCGCGGCGGTGTTTAGCCGAGGGAACCCCCCGGAACCAACGATGGGGAGGTTGGCTGCGGGTGGTCGGGAGGTGGAGAGTATGGCGGGAGTCTGAGGGGCACGGTTGGCGTTTAGGCCCGTGTGGTAGGGGACGGTGGTGTCAAAGGCTGAGAAGGAGCGGGAGGAGGGAATGTCGTCGAGGGATAGACGGCGGGAATGGTCGGGACGCGGATGAAGTGGGGATGGGTGAACAGGCAGAGCTTGGGTGATGGAACGGGTTTTGGGTTTGCGGTCCGAGGGGGTGGATTTGGTGCTTCGCTGAAGGGAGTCGGACGTGGAGTTTTGCAGTTTCTGCTGCCACTGCAGAGCGTCAGGATGTCAGGAGCTATAATTGAGGTAAGACTCACCGTTAGCTCCTGTCCGGCTGAAGGCCCGACGGGATCAGGCATCTCCCAAACAGCACTCTCGTCCTCACTCTTCGCCCCCTTCTTGCCATGTCGAGCCTTGCCGGCTAATCGCGGTGAAGGCGCAAGAAAGCCATCAGCAGGAAGGCTCCTGCTGAGCGCAGAAAGGTCGAATGTTCCCCCAGAGTCCGTTACAGGCGTCACCTCGACGCTACGCTGGACCGAGCTCCTCGTCTTGGGTCGAGTTGCGCTTATGCCAGAAGGTTTGGCGGGAAGGGTGGAAGTTGAAGCTACGAGGTCGACCTTGCCAGATTGACTATCCATTGGTAGAGCCTTATTTCGCCGTTGACGCTCAGGCTTCGCAGGTTGTAGCGCCTCACCTTCCGATATCGCCCCTCGTTCCTCGCGCCGGCTCGCTGGCAGCTTCCTCGGTCTTGCTTGATCTCTAGGCGATGGACTTCCCGGCCCGCTTTCCACTCGCAAGACATCCCTCCTCCCCTTCCCTCTACTATCCGGTTCCGAGTCCGCCACCTGATGACTCTTTCTCCGTGCCCCTCTCCGTCCTTGTGCTGTTTCCCGATCGTCCTTTGACACCGGCAGGACTCCGCGTTCCAGCCTTGGCTGATAGCTTCGGGGGGCAGGCGAAGTCACGCCAAGAAGGTCGAACAGTATTTCCTCATCTTCTTCTGATCCGTTCAGGTCAGCCGGATGAGCGGTATCATCCTGAGGTTGATCCCGCTGGACAGACGAAGGCGCACCACTTCGCTTCCGCCGATCAGGCTTCTTCGGGGTAGGTGTAACAGGTTGGTCGGGCATGAACCGTGAAGTGGGATGATGCAAACTGGACGAGGAGTGACGGGAGGGGAGATCGCCTCGGGATCGAGGGGGTGTGTCTGGGCGTGAGGCGGTCCGGGTGATTGATGATTTGGGTGCTGATATGGTTTGTTGTTGACGAGTTCGTTGGTGGTGAGATATGGGGTTTGGTCGAGTGATCATGCTATCAAGTCCAACGTCAAGAGTGTCGATCAGATAGACAAGGAAGATCGAGCTTACTCAGCCTAGTTGGTGTAGAAGACGGGATGTCGGACGCACGAGCTTCGATTGGCGAACAAAAGAGCCGAGCGGAAAGATCTTTTGAGAAGCTTCTGTTGTTGTAGAGCGTGGAAAGTGGACAGAAAGCTGGGGTCGGACAAAGTCGAGAGAGATGACGGAGACAAGGGACTAAGCTCGAGAGGTAAGGGATGATGGGGGGGTGAAAGACAAACATGAGAGGGATTTGACGTGATCGCAGGAGAACGGAGCCTGACAATCGGCACCAGCAAGATTCGTCTGGCTGATACTAGGGAAATCGTTTCCTGACCCAATCCCTACTGGAACATCCGACTTACACATACAAAGTTCATTCCCTGCTACGACCCATAGACCTCTATCTGTCGCCATCGCCACCTCAATGATCTGTCGGTGACATCTCAGGTATAGTGGACGAGGACGTTCAAAGGGGTCAGCGGATCAATCTCCCACCAGCTGAGACGTGGTGACCCAATTGGCAGGCGACGGCGATGTTGCGTCACGTCCGACTCAGGCTATGCTCGGCCTCCTACCAGCTCGCATCGCGGCGTCTACAATCGAGTGCAGCAGTCTCATATGCTGCCGCTGAGGAGGAAGAGGAGCAGGTTCACGGGACAGACTACGGAGCGGGGCCATCGCGAATCCCGTACGAATATCGGTCCTCCCCGTCGACGGGTCGTCAAAGGGCGAGGCTATCAGCATCCTCTTCATTCTCGCCTCGGCCTTTGCCCACCTCGCCAGCTGAGGCGAATCGGAGATCTGCTCAAGCGATACGCCATGCGCTACTCGATCTGCCTCGACATCTGCAGACCCTGCCTGGACGAAAGGAGAGCCCGTATGCCAGTATGGAGAACTTGCGTAGCGTTCTCGGTCTCGAGACTCCCCTGTACAACTTGACGCGCCTCGAACAACACGTCATCATCCACCATCTCATCCGCCGTCGCCACAAGCGTCATGGGCCCTTGATCTCCGGGATCATCCATGACGCGATCATGCATGGGAGAAATGCTAGACCACAACAGCGGAGGACATTCGCCTACAAGACATTGGTGGCTCTTCTGCGGAATCCACGCCAATTCGGGCTCCTGCAATCATCATTCGGACGATCGCCTCGAGCGCCTCCGGCAGATAAACCGACCATAGCGGACCAACAGCCATGTCCTCCGTCCCGAGGAATCGCTTCCCTTCTCGATCTCCTCGAATCCCTCCAAAATGTTCGGAACCGCCGTCCATTCGATCTATACTGGCTGATCATCCGTGAATGCGTAGAGGAGGGACTACCAGACGTCGCAGCCAAGGTCTACGTCGGGATGGTAGAGGAATGGATCGTCGAGGGGAGAGTAGCGGAAGGATTAGATCCCGATCAGGACTTCCACGAAGGAGGCGGTCCCCCTCGGAATACTTCCCCGGTCGCAATGCAAGATGAGCGATGGACCCTCCGTGTAGAGCTTCGGAAATTATACTGGAAGACAGTGAGGTGCTGGGTCCTCCCTGGCGAGGTGCTTTCTCCGCACGATCGCCTCGATCTCTGGCATCCACGCAATCAAGCTCTCGGCGAAAAATTGCGGAGTTTCCCGTACCCCAACCCTCAGTCGCCACCAATGCTCGTCCCGCAGCCACATCATCGACTGCTATCGATGATATTGAGTTTGCTCGAACTCGACCCCGAAGTCGCTTCTCCAACCGATTTTGCGGCATCGATGCGAGCGTGCGCCATGCTCGCAAACACAATCCTCAACCGGACTCTCCCGATCTTGTCGCAAGTGGAGGTACTCGAAGCGCTCGGCAATACCCCTCGCCATCCGCCCGTCTACCCCGAGACGATGACGGAACCGCCACCAGCACTTAACGCCTGGGCGTACGAGGCATACACTCATGTACACCTCGCTTTGCAATCACTATTCTTCAATCTGCCTGTCCACTCCGAATGGGTCAGGTTCATACAAGCCGCCGAACATGCAAAATACAACGGGCTGCCCTTACCGCCACCACCCGAACCTCGAATGCTCTACATGCTTCCGCCTCTATGTTATCGCGCTTGCTTGACTATGGTCAAGTACGGCTTGCGCAGACTACGGCGTCCACAAATCTTGGGAAAAGTCCTCGAACATGCTAGGAGGGCGTACGGAAAGGTCTTCTCGCCGGCGTTATACAATCTCTTGCTCCGTGGCACCTCGTTGATACGGGACAACAAAGCGGCGGACAAGGTCGACAGAATCCTTTTCGGTAACACGAAATTGGCTAAACGTGAGATTACCGACGGAAGATTCGGCAAAGCTCGGAACGAGCAGTCTCACACGGATCGTGGTCAAATCGACGGACAACGTAGTCTAAATCTCGTGATTCCGGCTCCTCGGGTTGGTATCAAACCCAATTTCGAGTCGCTCCTCGCCCTGATCCTCCACCTCACCGCTACGAGTCAATTCGACCGGCTCGAGGCCGCCACATACCAGCTCATCCCCTTTTTGGCGTTTTCCAGATCGATGACGGCCGAGCAGCTCGAAACAGGACCGAAAGAAATGTCCGTCGAGCCGGGCATAGCATTCAGGCCTCGGCCGCAGCCATTACCGATGGCGCTCTACGGGTCGATCCTCGTCGGTCTAGAGAAGGCGGGCCGTAGCGCTTTAGCGTCGCGCGTCATTCATCTAGCAAATCAAGCCGAATCGGAACTAGTCACCGATCATCTCAGTCGCTATCCTGACGTGCCCATCCCGGCTTCCTTCCGCCTCACCATAGTCCCCTTCACAACGATGATACTTGTATGGGATAATGAGGTGCGATCTGCCAGATCTCGTCATCGACGCGATTCTACACGGGAGGAATGGCCGAGAGGATGGTCCCTCCCGGAAGGCCACGGTCGACTTCCTCGCAAGGTTGCAGCCGAGCTCATGGTCGTTCACACCTATGAGATGGCTCGAACTCGCTGGCAAGGTCGCCAAGATTTTCGACCGGATGTGAAATTCTTCAACGCGATGGTCCAGGCTTGTACTCATCGATGGAGACTCGACACGGACACGGAACTCGTCGCCGGGCGGTACAGGATGGAAGTCGATCGCCTCGTGAGCGACATGCGACGGTACGACATTCCGGTTCCGCCCTTACTGGAGGCGAAATTGGGGACAAGGGAGTTCCCGCCGAGCGATATCTCGAGGAGCGATTGGTTCAGACTTGCGAGGAACGAGTTTCGGGAGAGTCGGAAGACGCTGGATTTCATTCAGCAGAATAGGGAGTTGAGGAGGTTGGCGGATATGCAGGCGGAGGTGGAGGATGGGGTGATGATTTGGCCGGTTGAGGGGGACAAGGAGAATGAGGAGGATGAGCTGGGGGATCATCACTTGAAGGAGGGGTCCGTCTCTCGATCTGGGGGGATGAGGATCGCAGGCTGAACGAAGGCTGGGAGCGGGAAGGAGGGAGGCAAGCTGGTCCGAGGGGAGATGAGATCCGAGCAACTGAGATGAGACGGACACCCATCATCTTGGCATTAGCATGCGTAGAACACCGCCGCATATATGCCATGCATCTACCGCTTCAGGTGCTCATCGATACAGCCCTTCACTCTCCACATAATCCGCCACCTCGTCCATCACTAACCCCCTCAATCCCGCCCCATCCCCTCGTCCCACAGCCTCCCTCACTTTCGTACTACTTATTCCTACCCACTCCTCATCCCCATTCCCTAACAATCTCACTCTACCCTCCCTCGCCCATCGCCCCACCACCTCCCATTCTAGCACTTCCTCCTCGACCCTCTCATTCCCCCGTCGAGCCGAGACGACCGTCGATCCCTCATCAAAGAAGCGGCGCAGCGCTCCATCCATACCGCCCTCCTGCGAGGCGTAGTACTTGGGTACGAAGAACCGTGTGAGCGTATCCGTGCCGATCAAGAACGTCAGCCGAACGTCCAGTCCCTCTTGTTGCGTACGGAGGTAATCGTGTATGACCCGTGATTTCCCAACGAAGGTGGGTTGATTGAGTAGTCCGATGGCTACTGGTTGGGAGGAAGTGGATGGGGTTGTGGAGAGGCGGCGGGCGAGGAGGAGCATCATCTCTGCTCTCTGAGCGAGACTCGGATCGGTCGCTTTGGGCGATTTGTCGACGTTCGTCGTGGAGAACAACAAAAGGAGGGCGGTATACTCGTCATCGCGGCTAGTGATCTGAGGTTGGGGAGGAGTTGAAGAAGTGGAAGGAGGGAAAGTGGAAGAAGCCATAGCGAGGTGAGCGAGTGTGGGCGGGTTGAACGACGAGTCGAGGACGCAAATATGGACCGGACCGGACGAGGTGGATGATGATGCGCGCGGCCAGGTGGGTACGGAAGTGTGGAGGATGAGGAGTGTGTCTGGGGAGGTGGTGTTGGGGATGGGGGGGAGGGAGGTGAGGGGGGACATGGTTGGGTATCGGGAACGGAGACGGAGTGGCCGGAGGAGAGCGGGGATATGACTGGATGAGGTCAGTCTTTGAGCTAGGTCGGGCTGAGTGAGACTTGCCGAGACAGTATGCCGACTTTCTCAATAACGTAAGACAAGGAGTTTCACGCAGCGAGGCCAAAGAAAGGGTCGAGGAGAGAAGTGACCAGGCGGGGTGGATGGATGAGTGAAAGTGGAGGTCGTTGGATGTCACTCTAATTTTTGGACCGTTTGATCCCTTGTTAGGCTTGCAAGAGAGTCCGTCAAAGCCCGTCGGTAAGTGGATTCTCCATGCTAATACGCTAAACTCAATCCCAAGATCAATGGAACATGTCTACATGTCATGGGAGCCAGATTGTATAACCTTCACTCATACCTGGTAAGGCCAAGTTCCAGAATTTTACTTTGCTTGGGTCATGTGGACAATGAGTGATTTGTAGACTTGAGCATTATGGACAATGTGATGAGTCAGTGTCATGAATCAACTAGACCCATAATATGGCACCCTGAGTTTTGGTATCAACACAACCGCCGACAATTTCACCATTGTCACCATCAGCTTTTGCTCCTTGTCAAGACATATCTCAGCTTCTCTGCGCGCTTGTTTGGGATGGATTTCAACATTGGCATGATTTGCTTGCCATGGACTTCCACCAAAGAAAGCTGCGTTTGACATACATTGCTGTCACGATCGCATATCGAACAACGACGGCAAAACCACGTTTTCGCCAACTATCGCCGAGAGTCGCACCACAGGACGCTCTTTCGGCCTCATTGTGTGACACGGAACACAAAGCTATATAGGTACTATACATCGCTGAGGGATAGCCTCAGCGATTCGAGATTGAAGTCATTGAAGTCATTTCGTAGTATACCCCCTTGTCTTAGTCTTTGCATCGATAGCGCTACCCGACCAGTGCC
>JAABUW010001134.1_pt1 | contig 47028 bp, 93 predicted proteins | sample 5560081 | NCBI WGS metagenome assembly JAABUW01 (sample SAMN10711882, study PRJNA513363) | rock metagenome | isolation source: Antarctica rocks | place: Antarctica: Victoria Land, Knobhead sud | reverse complement strand
GCGCTGCGCAGCCATCAAGCACTCAAAGCGGATCGCAACGAACACACAAATGCCGGGCCGATCGTTCAAATCCGTTCAAATCCACAGGCTGGGACGGCAGCTACATCTGTAGAATGAGATTCTTGCAGCCCAACCGCAGCCAACCGCAGATTTTAGCCGCGGTTGGCAGTCAGTAACTGCGGTTACTGCGGTTGGCCAACCGCCGGTCCCGGTTGAGTGCCAACCCTGGGTTTCCTCATTGCATCGCTTAATGAGCTCATCATGTGTACTAGCTAGATTATATCAGTGACACAGAGGGTCCTGGACGCGCTCAAGACCAAGGGCATCGCCATCAGGTGTGTCCATGTTGCTTCCTCGTGGCATCGTCTGCGGCCGGAGCCGTGTGATTGCAACGGCCCCTTCTGAACGGCTGCCGCTGCTTGGTTTTGCTGCAGGGTGGCCAGCCCCAAGCTGGTGATGGAGGAGGCGCCGGAATCATACAAGGACGTAACGGAAGTAGTGGACACCTGCCACGAGGCCGGCATCTCCAAGAAGTGCGTCAAGCTGCGCCCCATCGGCGTCGTGAAGGGCTGATGAGATGGCAAGCCGGGGGCGGTCATGGCGGCGACGCAGTGCGCAACCAGCTTGCCGCCGCCCTGGCCCGCATCTCGAGAATGTGCGGCAAGCTGAGCTGGGACGGCCGTGGTGGCGGTTGCCGCGCCGGGAGGCTGTGCGGCGCCGATCTGCCATGACGCCTCCGAGGCCGGCGTCGCCTCCGAGGCCGGCGTCGGAAAGTGCGACAAGTCGCTCCCCATCGGCGTCAGCAAGGCCTGATGATGAGACATCGCATGGCGGAGCGCACGGCACATGTCTCATGCATAGAGTTGTCACAGGGTCAGCGGGACCCGCTTGAGCCGGCCCTGGGTGCCTTGCGTTGGCATGGACCTAGAAGGGCCGAACTGCTGTGCGATGGAATATTCTTTGTGATGTGACTGACGTCGAGCTTCATCGGGGCACATCGCTACCTGCTCAAGCGCTGACATGGTGCCGCGGCGTGCTGGAAATGGCTCGAGTGTGTGAAGTCTCAGTGCAAGGTCGGTAACGCAAGTGGACTTGAATCGTGAGCTTCATGCTTGCAAACAGCTAGCTAGTTTGACAATAGAACACACGTCCTCCTCTTGTGCTGCTGTGCCCAGAACAACAGCGCTGAGATTGCACTGCCATCTGCTGTATGACTTTGCGAATTGTTGACCTCCGTGTTCTCCACCAGCTGCAGCGCGCCTGCATCCCGCAGATGTCTGAACCCGCGCTCGATCGGCACCGCCGCCGACGCCGACGGCAATTCGCTCACCTCCAGCCGCGTGAGGAACATCAGCTGCAGCAGCAGCGGCTGGTGCACGAGCATCGAGACGCTCAGTGCGCGCAGGTTGCGCAGCGAGCGCAGCGCGCTGATGCTGCTGGGCAGGGCACTGATGCCGGTGTTTTTGAGGAGCAGCAGTTCCAGCCTGCTGAGCCGGGTGATCGACTCCGGCAGCGGGTGCAGCTCCGATGGCTCATCCTCTGTCAACGCCAGCCGCCGCAGCGCCTTGCAGTGCGTGACCGCGTCTGGAAAGCCGTCAGAGTAGCCTGCGACTATGTTGACGTTGAGGCTCGTGATGTTGCCGAGGTGGCTGAACCCTGCAGCCAGGGCCCCGCCGCAGGTGTAAAGGTACATACCCTCCAGGTCCAGCCGACGCAATGTCTTTGGCGCCAAATGCAGCCACTCCAGGTCGCCGTGATCGAAGCAGCAGTCGGCAAAACTGAGGCGCTCCAGCGTTGTCGACGTACTCAGCAGCGGCATGAGTGCCGGCATGAGCGTTTGCGTCTGGCCGTCCGGAGGTTGTTGCATAGGAAACAACTCAATGTTATGGGGAGAGCTGTTGCAAATTGCACCAGTCGCAAGCCGGGATGAACGCCACGCATTGTGCAGGCATCCAGGATGTATGGCAATGCTTCACTGAACCACGCTCTTTGCTTACCCCGAGTCCAGATGGCGAGTGACTTGACGGCAGCCGCCTTTGGCGCCAGCCACTGCATCTGGGACAGCGGGTCATTGATGGTAGGGAAGGCCTCCTCTGGTCTGCCCCGCCTCTGCCTCCAGGAACTGAGCTCCGCTTGTTTCCACACAGGGCTGCCAGACGCATCGCACGCCGCGCGCCAGTGCGTGCACACGCGGCACAGTCGCACCCTGCGCATAAGCACAGGGGTACTGCACGTTTGATCGCCTTGAGGCATGGTGTGCAACGATGCATGCACAGTGAGACTCTGAGGCATACCTGTCACGGAAAGGCACAGCTGCCAGAACGTGCTGCAACAGTTCTGTTGGCAGGTCTTGGATTGTGGCGCCCATGACCGGCAATCGCGGCACAGTTTGCCTTCGCCTGAAAGTGTGGGGCAAGCCGTGAGTATAGCTGCACCTGGATGTCCAAGAGACTCGCTGTGAAACGAAGAAAGAAGCTGTCTCGCACGCTGATCTAGGGCGCGGGGGGGATCTCAGCACGCGCAGCATCTGCGAGCATTGGCGCATTCACGCCAATGCTCCCAAACGTGCGCCTACTGGATGTTCGAATAACGCGGACCAGCCTGAGGTCACGTTGATGCGGTCTGCGTCCGCACAATCGACCACCTGCGTCGTTGGCGAAATGCACACTCAAGCATCAGGGACGCGCGCTTCAGTGTGGCTGACTGGTGACACCTGCAGGCCTTGCCGACCAGCTGCGACCCTGGTATCATATAAGGCGTGAGGTGAGCATTCGCCATGATTGTGCAGGTCTAGGGTGCGTATAACATGCTCTTGTGCATGCACCGCTGCGGCAGCTGCCTGCAGGCCAGCCACACATGATGCCTCTGCCATACGCTGCCAAGCGAAGTCTCTCGTATCCAATTCCGGAACATCACCACACTCGTGCTTGCTCTGATCAATGCGATGTGTCGATGGTCTCGTGGGTGTGCAGCGGCAGCGGCATGGCGCCGCCGGAGTGGCGGCAGAAGCTGGAGGACGCCCTCAAGAAGAACAAGGACAAATCCCCCTTTGCACAGTACTACACTGTGGCGACGGTCCGCACAGACAGCCGCCCCGCCAACCGCACGGTAGTGCACCGAGGCTTCTATGGCAATGATTGCTTGGAGTGGATCACCGACAAGAGGTAAGCTGCGGGGGCTTCAACACGTGATTTGTTGGTATGATCGAAATCTGTTCGTAAGGCATGCGAAATGCTGTGGCAAGCAGGCATGGGCCCATGACTGCAAGTCCACCTGCAAATTGCCGTGCGGCATTGCGTCCCGCCCTCCTCCCCTGAGGCGCATGACATATGCACCCATTTCAGGGTGTGTTGTGTGCAGGACGAGCAAGATCGCGGAGGTGCAGGCAAATCCATGGGCCGAGGCAGCATGGTACCTGGAAGACAAGTGCGCACGACATTTTACAACTGGAAAGTCTCTGTATTCGTGCTTTGGGCAAGCCTCCAAGACGCAGTGGACGGAGAGGCGCAGCAACCTTTGCGCATGGTCGCGCCTGCGTATGGCCTGCCTCCCCCTTGATCTGTGGCTCTGCTGCTCCGCACGGACCCTCCCCGACGCCGCATCTGTGTGGGTGTATGCCTGAACCCATCGCAATTATCATTTTGTGTTTGTGCGCAGCCGGGAGCAGTTCCGGCTCAATGGCAAGCTGACTATCGTGGGCCCAGAGCACGCCGATGAGACGCTTCTGCAGGTGCCTGCTCTTGGCCCCCGAAACAACCTGGCATCCCAACAGCAATTTCGGTCTTTTAGCGATCACTCGAAAAACTGTTACATGCCTGAGCAAGTGCCGTTGCTATCACAGAGCCGGGGCGGGCAGAGCGTACCAGCGCACTCGCTTGCCAGCGCAGGCGTGCGGCATCATGCCAAGCCCCATGCCGACTGATAATACCGATTGCTCAACCCCCTTGCGCCCCAGGAGCGGCAGCGGCTGTGGTCCGTCCTGCCGCCAGATGCGCGCTCGTTCTTCACGTACCCACCGCCGGGGCGCGAGCGGCAGACCAGCAGCAACGACGACTGGGAGCAGGTATGCACGTATCCGATGAAAGCTCATTTCTACTGATCTTGCTCCGCTGCCTTCGTTGCTGCAGAGCTGCTTGGTTCTACCTCCACCCGATGCTACCCAACGCTCCCTATGGTCTCTCTTGGTTAGGCGCGTGCATGCGTTTTGCGGCACAGAACGGTCGTGCTGCTTCTGACTAGACATGGCGTGACACCGCAGGAGCCGCCGGCTGCCAACAGCGAGCCGCTGGAGGAGTTTTGCCTGGTCGTTCACGACATCGACGAGGTGACAAGATGCTGTAAAACCTGTGTCATGCCTGCGGGACATCGCCCGCTGATCCTGTGAAGCGGCTCACGAATGCATGCCATTCAGGCCCATTGCACGAGCTGCATCGCCATCGCTTGCAGTGGTTGCGTTGCAGACCTGCAAACGCAAGCCCGCCATGCAGAAAGGCGGCCTGAAGTACAACTGCATGTGATCAGGAAGATTTTGTAATGAATGATACTCCGTATTACTACGTTCTACATGCTCTGCCGCGGCAGGTGGACTACCGCAGCGTCTTTGATAACCGGCACATCAAGTATAAGAGCGCGCCCCGTGCCGACGGGCAGCGGCAGTGGACCGTGCAGGAGGTCAATCCTTAAAAGCAGCGGTGCTGATGCAGTGGCGGCCCTCCGAGGAATTCACATGTGCAATAGTCAGTAAGCACGACAAGACTGCTCACAGGTACCATGGCAATCGAGCAGGCACCAGAGCACGAGTGCATCGAAGCATGGCAATCACTGCCTGCACCTACGAGTACATCAGCAATTAGAATTTGACCGATGGGGGCGGCACCGGCGCTGTGCGCCTTTTCTGACTGTGAGGAATACACAGCAGGAGCCGCGCTGGTGTGGAGGATTCGAGACGATTGTTGGCCATGTCTGGCCTGCCTGTTCCACAACGACTAAATTGTCTAGGAGCTCGAAGCTGGCGGACGTGTAACTCTGCGTCTGGCCCTTCTCCTCTCTGCATTTGACTGCCTGATCCCTTCCTAAAACTACAGCAGCAGGTCGCAGCACACCCGAAACAAGTGCGCCGCCGAACATGTGTGTGTACACGACTGAAACCAGACTTAGCGTAGCACGCCAACAGATCTGTGGGCTCCTGATGTACAAAATTGGCGCTGCAGAGCCGCGCTCTGCACGCCACAGACTCTGAGCATTGCACGGCCTTTCCAGCTTCTCCAGCTGCCTGCTTCCTCAGCCGGCGGCCAGAGACAGCCGCGGCGCGATGTTCATGGACTGCAGCTCCTGCACGCCAGAGAGGGTCCACGGTTCAAGGTTTCACTTCGCGAAGCCTTTTGGTCGATCGCTCACCACTGAGACGGTCGCTACTTGTAGACTGTTCTTCCAGCCGTTTCCAGGGAGCTGCGGCGCATGCAACAGGTGTGCCCCAGGCTAGGCATCACTGCATCGCGCTCTGCAATGCCTGGTGCAAGGCATGACGACAAGCGCAGGCAGCAAGCAGAAACGGTGTCCACGGGTTGAGGAGAGATCCACACCTGGAACAGCAGCTTGCAGGCGTAGGGCAGCTGCAGGCGCGCCATCTGGGTGGCGGACTTGGTGGAGGGGCACACCGCGTGGCCCCTCGCCTTGTCCCAGTAGCCCAGCAGCCCGCAGTGCTCGCACACGTGCACCTGAAATTGCAAATGTGAATTCGATATAGGTGAAGGAATTGAATGTTTCGCGCCGTGTCCCAGTAGCCCAGCAGCCCGCAGTGTTGATCCACGAGCACCTGCGCGACGGGCCAGCAACAGACAACCGTCAAAGCATGACGACTCCCACAAGTGTTTGCATCCTAGCTGCATGTCGTACGCCTAGCCAGCAGCCTGCAACGCTTGCACATATGCGCCCGCGCGGGTAGACAAGTCAGTGGGCGGTCACGCGCGAAACGTCCTGTTGTCCCGCACCAGGCTGACCGCAGGGGCAATTGTGTACTTGCAGTGGGCAGACCGCCACGCAGCCGGGACAATCGACCCAGACAGGCATCGCAACATGTCCGGCCGACGGCGACGCATTCGACTTAAGAGCCGCCGTCGGTCGAGAGCCGCACCTCAAACTGGTCGGAGGAGATCATGAGGCGTTCCAGCAGCAGCATGCTGGCGCCGTAGCCGATGAGGCAGTCCCGCTCCATCTCACCTACATTCCAGGTACAGAAATCAGGCTTTATGAAAGCTCGAGATCGTGAGGTGCTTCAACAGCATGCTGGCGCTGTAGCCGATGAGGCGATTGTGCTCCATCTCCCTGCCGCGCAGTGGGGGGCTATCCCTTCAGAAGGATCGCAAACCTACAAGACTTTTGTGCACTGCGGCGCACGCCGCCATCGCAGGAGCAGCCCTCGGTCGGCAGCCGCATGAGCGCACATGCGATACGTCATTCCAGATCCGCGATCCAGAAATGAGACATTGACGCACCGAGGCGCAGGCCGCCGTCGCGGGAGCGGCCCTCGGTCGGCTGGCGCGTGAGCACGATGCAACACGCATATATGCATATCAGTATCTGTACGTACGAGTCTAGGATCTAAATCTTTGACGCACTAAGGCGCAGGCCGCCGTCGCGAGAGAGCCCCTTGGTCGGCTGTCGCGTGAGCACGACGCGCGATGCAGATGGCTATTTATATAAATAGCCTAAGGATTTCTAGACTTCAAAGCTCTAGCGCACCGAGGCGCAGGCCGCCGTCGCGGGAGCGGCCCTCGGTCGGCTGGCGCGTGAGCACGACGCGGGGCCCCCGGCTGCGGGCGTGCATCTTGTCCAGCACCATGTGCTTCAGCTTCTGGTAGTACACCGGCCCCATGAATATGTACGCCTCCAGCGGCTCGCCTGCAGAGAAGGACGGACGATTGAACATTTGATGACATACTAGGAAGGGCACGGGGCACGTCAGCATTCTGGTAGTAGACGGGAGCTATGGTTATGTACGCCTCTAGCGGTTTGCCAGCATGACAGTAAATTCAAACTGACGAGAAAGGTATAGGATCTCAGACAATGGCCTCATGAATATGTGCGCCTCCAGCAGCTCGCCTGTCAACATCCAGGGTCCGAAGTAAAGGTGCTGCGGCATAAGCTGTGCATGGACAGTCAGTCCCGAACCGTACGGGCGAACGACTGCATTTGCAGACCTGCTTTCAGCAGCACACAGCATGCGCCAGCGTGTGGAGGGTACACGACAGAGGCAAAGGCGGACGGCTCCAATGTCACCTGTGATGCCGGAGGTGAGGAAGTCCTTGCCGCTGTAGCTGAAGCCGTGCGCCACCAGTTCCGCCGATATGTCCTCCACCTGAACCACACAAGCGGGAAGGATTTTCACAGTTGGAACCATGGAACCAGAGTTCTCACACCAATGAGTGACGCCCATGATGTCGGGCAGCAGCGCGCAGCCACCAGTTGCGCCGACACGTCCTCCACCTAGGAACAGCATTGGAAGATGTTTGATTGAGAGGTTTCTCACACAAAACCCTGTTCATGCTCCCAGCAGCGATGTCGCAGCTCCGCCGGTATGTGCTTCACCCTTCAGGATGCTAGAGCATCCTGAAGGGTGATGTGTCGTCATCCAAACACCCAAAGACCGGTAGCTCCAGTTGCGGCAGCGACCCATTGTTTCGCAGAGATTTGTATTGCGGCACTGCAGATCATCTGTTCAGGACGCAGATGCATGAGGGTCCGCATTGCGTCCGCAGCAGCCGAAGAATTAGCCCGGTCAGGGCTGACACTCGAAGTTTGCAGTTGCAAAATGGACCCGGACGCATGGCAGCCAGCGATGCAGCTGTGTGACCTCTCCAGTACAACCGTTGCAGGGAGGTGGCGGCACACGCAGCAGCATGCCCACCCAGCATTGAAAACTTCACAGATGAGCAGGTCAGCGGCTGCGTCGATGTAGGCGTGCACGGCGATGACACCGCTTGCCACACATTACAACTCTCAACCCAACCGTACCTTGTCGGACAGCCCGGCGCCCTCGCCGAAGGCGGTGCCCCGCCCGTGGCGGCCGCACAGCACGCCCGCCTTGCCAGCCAGCAGCTCGATCATCTTGCCGACCGTCATGCGCGAGGGGAAGCCGTGCGGGTTCATGATGAGGTCGGGGCAGATGCCCGCCTCGCTGAACGGCATGTCCGCCTGCACGTGTGCATGGGAAGCGCCGGAAGCGTCTTATGAGTGATCACAGCGAATAAAGCAACAGCAGGAAACGCCCCAGTACCTGGCTGCACTTTTCATACATAAGCCTTCCTGATGTGTGCACCTGAGAGACGATGGCACCGATGTCGCCCCTCTACGCGTGGCGGCTGGATAACTCGACTGCCCTTCTGCAACACAAAAACTCAGGATATGCAAAACCCTAAAATACCTGAGAGACGATGGCGCCGACGACGCCCTTCTGCCCGTGGCGGCTGGAGAACTTGTCGCCCAGCTCCGGCCGCCGGGTCGCCCGCACCAGCATCTGCGCCAAAACACGAATAATTCTTAGAAGATGTAGTATCAACTGAGGACAGGGAGTTTGAAGTCAGCCCAGCTCTCTTTGGCCGCCGCGTCGCCCGCACCAGCATCTGCGCGGTCGGGAGAACAGACCCAGGGTCTTTCCTTTCTGAAAGATGAGGTTGAAGTTCGATTTCATTTCGGCGGAGCTTGGTTTCATCGTTCAGCAGTTGCACGCAGCAAGCAGGTCCTTACTGGCTGCGTTGCCTTCTGTGGTGATCCACAGCACTCGTATCCGCACCTTCATCACGGGCTGCGTCTCCTCGTTGTTGGTCAGCAGCACACGTTCCACGACAGACGCCTCGCCCGCCGCGCCGCGGTGGTATTGCGGCGCTGGCCGGTACGCGGAATCCTGTAGTCAAGCGGTTTCGAATTGCCGTTCGGTCTCGTGTGTTATGGTCGAATCTTCTGCGGGCAGCAGACACATGTGCAGCAGCAGAGGTCCATGCACTGTAAGCAGAACCCTGGGAGGTGGCTCAGGCCGCCTGCGCAAAACTAGATCAGAAAGAAGCGACTGCGACGAGATCGAGGAGGCACGATGCACCTGCAGCTGGCTCAGGCCGCCGGCAGGCGAGTTTTTCGTGTCGACGGGGCTCTGCTTGTTCAGCCACACCTCGCCTGCGGCATGCGCAGAATTTGATTGTTGCTGCCAGTTAGGCGGCAGTGCGCGGGCACACGCCTGGTCAAAGCTGGAGTGTCATGAAGCTGGATCATCACGACGTCGGCGGCTTGGCTGTCATGCAAGGCTCGAAAGCACATATCAGAATCAAGGGAAGCAGGAAACAACACGAATCACACACCCAAACAAGTCAAAACACAGCTCACCCGGCCGGATGGCCTGGCCGACGGCCGCAATGCCGTCCTCAACTCTCGATGACTACACAGAGACAAATCTTCTGGACAAGGAGCTCACCCGGGCGGATGGACTGGCCGACGGCGGCGATGCCGTCGCGGTCGAGGGCGCGCTCCTTTGCGCGCAGCGCGCGCCCCTTCGCCTCTAAACCCTTGGCGGGGGCGATGATGCGGTCCATTATGCGGTTGGCGTGCTTCTTGATCGCCGACTTGTGCGAGCGCAGCACGCTGCACCGCCCAAAGCCCCGGTCCAGGCTCGCCTGCACCCAGTTTCATTGATATTTGATTGCCTTTTCGTAGGCACAGCTTCGGTCCAGGCTCATTGTCTCGCGACTGATGTATTTGGCCGACTCACAGCCCCTCCCCTCCTCGGCGAATATCTTTGCAATGCTGTCTGCCAGAGCACGGGTGCCCAAAGTTCTGGGCAGGAGGTGCTGTGGCCTCCACTGACGTTCCCGCATGTATGCATTCGCCTTGAATGCAGGAGCTTCAGATCTCGCACCGCGCCTTGTTCATGACATTGGCGTGCTCCTCGATTGCGCAGTCTGACTGAAAATTTCCACAACACCTTTCAGTATCCTGTCCCCTATATTTTCCAACAGAAACAGAGCTTGCTTCCACCTTGTTCATGACGATGGCGTCCTCAATATCGTAGCCGCTGTAGGACATGACTGCCACCGTCGCGTTTTGCCCCGCGCCTAGGCGTCCAAAGCCGATGAAGCCGGCCGTCGCCGTCGCCACCATGGGGCGCTGTGCACAGCAGATTCGGATTGACTCTCAGTCGGTCTTGACAAGGTGGTACAGTGTTCTGGCCAGCGCCCAGGCGCCCAAAGCCAGTGAAGCCGGCCGGTGCCGACCCCACCATTGGTACGCTGCGCACAAATGCAGCCATGGTCAAAGAGAAAGGAACAAAGTTATTAGACCGTTCAGCCACCGTTTTCTGCCCCAACCCAGGCGTTCAGAGCTGCCATCGCCATCGCCACCAGGGGGTGCTGTGCACACCCAACAGCATGCCGCTTGCGACGGGAGCAGATAGAGGAGGACAGGCGAGAAACAGATAAATGCAAAATGTACTGGGGGTAGGTGAGCAGGTACAGCAGCGTGTCTGTTGCGCAGAGCAGATGCAGATGAACCCTAAACCCTGAAGACAAATTAAAACAAGCGAACGATTACCTGGGGGTAGGTGAGCAGGTACAGAAGCGTGTCCATGCGGTTGAGCTGGTTGAAGCCGATGTTGCCCATCGCCTGCTTGCCCATGGCGCACTGCGCGGAGGGACAGAAAGGGCAGAGTTCATGGGTGTACGAAACTGACGTCTGGTGGGTGCCCACGTGTTTGCATCTGCTGGGTTCTGTACCTCGAGCCGCAGTGTGAGCGTGCCAGACCCGAGCGCAGACAGACCTGCTTCGAGAAGGCAACCCTTTCTTTGCATGTTTGGCCTGACACTGCGCTTGCAAGAGGCATTCCGGAAGGCACATTCAAAGCATACAAGCTGGATCGCAGACCTGGTAGGTGTTGCGCGGCGACTGGTTGTGGTGCGGGTACGGGATGAGGCCCGCCACCACGCCCAGCAGCGTGAACGGCTCGATCTCCAGGTGTGTTGTCTGGAATAAGAACCGAAAAGCGTGTCGCACATTTCCGGATGCTTCGACAACACCACTTTTGAACCAGGAGGAGTCCTTGACTCCGCCAAACAGGCCAAGGGCTTGATGGCCAGGCGCCTTGTCTGCAGCACGCATATCTGCAGCACGAACAAGGCGGGCAACAACCATGGTGCTTGGTGGCGCGCATGAGAAGCACTTTACCCTGTGCAAGATGAATGAGGCAGCTTGACGCCCTCGCAGGCAGCACATCTGCGGGTGCGATAAGGCTTCGCTGCCGAGGTGACAGCGCGCTGGGCGTCGGCTGCCAAATAAACAAAAGATCCTTCCTGTGGTTTCTCGTGTGAGGCACGAGGTCCTTTGAATTTGTTTCGGCCGAAGAAAAACCCGAGGCAACGGTGCTTCACCTGCGGGGTGAGGTCCTTTTCGTACAGCGCGATTAGGCTGTTGTTCTCCTCGTTGACATCCACATACTCCACCAGGCCGCGCATCAGGAAGTCGTTGAAGCCCATGCTCCCCGCCTTCACCTCCTGCACATCCGGATGTCTAGGTTTTTGGGCGGAGGGTTGAAGCATTCCTGTTTGCACACAGCCCACTGGCAGGCGACTGCCGTCACGAACAGAAGCCGCTGCTCAAAATACGGACAATGGCTCGAGGTTCGTTATATGCTGTCTCTAGTGTTGGTCATTTCCACAGGCGCCTGCATGTGGGCGGCGGTGACGCGCGGCAGGCCGGCATCGCAGATGATGAGCGGCCGGCACACGCGCCCCCCGTCGCATGCCAGGTGCACCGCATCCTGCAGAATTGGGTAGGGATACTGCAGTACTGCTACTTGTATTTGCTTCCAAGGTACCTGGAAGCGGTCAACACACCCGCCCACCGTCGCCCGCCAGGTGCCACATATCCTGCAGGATTGCAAAAGCAGACAGGTGCCATAACGCAATGTTGACTGCACTTTCACGATTGTGCAACGCAAGAGCATGAGCGGCCAGCGCACCCGCCTATGCCCTCGTCGCTTTTTCCAAGGCTCGCTGTGGCAGGGCTGCAAACAAGCAGAGCGCACTAACTACGACACTCGGTGAAGCGGCGGGGCACCCTCTGAGAAGACCTACCTCCCATCTGAAGTACAGCGTGGGTGGCACGCGAACTCCACTCAAATATATCATGAAAGGCGGCAGAGATCTTTCAAAAAGGTGCAGGCACCTGCGCCTCGTGCACGCTGGTGTGGGCGCCGATGCAGCCGCGGCGGCGCAGGCGGCGCATCGCGGCCGCAAACTTCGCCGGCCGTCGGTGCACGCCCAGCACATTGCCATTGATGAACACCAGTGACGCGCCCCTGAGTTGAGAACACAACATGTTGGTCATGCCGCTTCAAGCTGCTGCGGCGTGCGCAGCCGCTCCCGTTGAAGGTGCTGCGGCGTGCGCGCTGCACATGGTCATCGTGCAAGCCCGACTCGTAAACATTGACGCACACCATCGACGCAACCCCCGAGTGTGATGCGAGTCGCCACTGCGCACACAGCGGCACGTGGGTGATGCGGAATCGACGAGAGCAGCGACGGCTGCTCTAGATGCAGGTGACAGTGCATTTTTGTGAGAGGCGCACTTGTCAGGAAGGTACCATTACGAGAAGACTTTTTCGAAATCTGTGAGCACTGCCGCGTGAGGATCGAAAAATTGGAGGCAGGAACATGTGGCAAGTCGCTTTTGTAATGAATGTGTCTCGAGAAACACGCAATGTATGTGTCTCGAGAAATGCGCACTTGTCGGGCAGGTACGGCGACGAGAAGACGGTGACCGGCTCTGTGCCCAGCAGGTACGCCAGCCGCCGGATTGGCGGCTCCTCCTGCAGACGGGAGACAATTGACATTGTCAAAGTTCGCAAAAATTGTTCGCAATTGATCACTTCGAACGGCTGGGATGTCCAGCATGATTCGGAATCTCGTCGTTTTTGCGAGTGTAAGAACTGATGTCTGCTCAGTGCCCAGCATGCACGCCAGCAGTTGTACGGGGAGCAAAGTTTTACAGGCCGTGGCTTTTGGAGTTGTACAGTACAAACACTTACTGAGGAGCCACACCTGGTCCATGGTGACAGCAGTCACAAGCGCCGGATTTTCCACCAGGCCGGGTAATCTTGTTTGCAATTGACTTGCCGACAAGGATCATCAGAGGCACACCTGGTCGACGATGACGGCAATCATGAGCGCCAGTTTTGTGACGCGACCGCAGGAGTTGCCCGCTTACACAATACGCCAACTAGAATTTCATACCAGCCGATGGTATGGGAAGAAAGAGAAGCACACCTGGTCGACTGTGACCGCGGTCATGAGCGCCAGGTTCTTGACCAGGCCGCAGGACTCGCCCTCTGGCGTGTCCGCCGGGCACAGTACGCCCCACTGGCTCGGCTGCAGGCTGCGCGGCCCGCTCACCTGCGAAATATTGCCAGTAGCTTTGTTGATACCTCTCCAACGAGAAGCTTGAATATTGCAGACGCCCCACTGGCTCGGGTGCAGGGCTGTGCAGCCCGCTCCGCCTTTGCAACAAAAGGGCAGCCATGGACCCAGCCACCTGGCTGCAGGCATTGCTGCTGAACGCTGTGCATGCTCTCTACTGCCGACAGATGATAATCAATGCACATGCATTGCCGCGCCCTCACCTTGCGCGTCTTCTCGAACTGGGAGTTGATCTTGGTCATCATGCCCAGCGCCGCCACAAACGACAGGCGTGACAGCACCTGCGAATGGGCACACCAGTTTCAGGCTGTGGGCATGCAGGTCCCAGGTGAAAATCCATCGGCAAGACAGTGTGGTGCCAGGTCTCCAAGCACCTGCCATGCGAATGGCATTCAGGTGCAGAACCTCAGGGAGACAGCATGGCGCCTCTGCGGCCCAGTCATCTGACGACGAGCAGCGGTTTTGCAGCTCAGTGCAAGGTGCCAGCACTTGCGCTGAGGGAGATGACGCCCTTGCGCGCCACGCACAAGTGCCACATTCACTTTTTGTGCAAACACAAGGGTTCTTGATGAGTGATGTGGTGTACCAGGCATGCGTACCTGGGTGATGCCCTTGCGCTCCATGCGGAAGCGCTTGATGGTCCAGTTGCCCGTCGACAGCGCGTGCTCAAAACCCTGGGTGATGGTGCTCTGGTTGAGGTGCTTCGCCATGTCGAACTGCGCAACAAAAGAAAGCAACAGGGAGTCAGCAGCCTCTGTGAGTCAGGGCGGTCAGCCCGCACGGTCAGGATGGCACCCGTCCGGGTCACTGTTGCAACCGATCATCACCAACTTGCAGCTGCCTGAATCACTGAGTAAACTAATCCGTTTGACGTAATGATTTGTTTCACACCTGCTGCAGGCGGTTCTGCTTGCGCAGCTGCACGTTGGCCGCTTTCCAGGTCATTGTTGCAAACGGTCATCGCCAGCATGCAGCTGCCTGATTCGCTTGATAATCTATTTGATATTCCGCACCTGCTGCGCGCGGTTCTGCTTGTGCAGCTGCGCGTCGGCGGCCTTCTTGAGATCGTTGTTCATGCGCTTGAACAGGTCCTCGAACAGCAGCCCCAGCAACCCGCCCGCCAGATCCAGACGCTTGTTGCCGTAGTGGTCCCTGCGTTGGAAAGCATGGTGAGGGTCAAAAGACGTACAGAGGCGATCGCCATTCAGAACAGCAGCCCCAGCAGCCTGCCGGCCAGATCCAGCCGCGCTTGCTGCCAGTGTGATCCCTGGCATCAAAATTAGGGTTTGAGCGCTCGAACAGGTTCCTCGAGTAGCAGCCCCAGCAGCCCGCCAGAAAGGTCTAGACGCTTGTTGCCATTGTGGTCAATTGTGGTCCATTGTGGTTCTGCCGTCATCACCGTCATCAGCTAATCAGCTTGCTTCGGGACAGTAGCTTGAAGCTGGATAATCTCAGGTGCACATTCAGCAGTCAGCACTTGTCGACCTTGCAATGTTTGAAATGCGCAGAGGATATCTTCTTTGATGCAGACAGATGCCGCCACTTGCTGTGCATGGTCAGCACCACCAAAGCTGCTCACAGGCAGCGGCAGTTTAGCTGTCAGCATCCACAGGAAAACAAGTTCTGCATGAACGCACACCTGTCGTCGATCATGGAGGGGTCGATGATGGCGGCCATCATGCGGCGCAGGCAGATGGCGATGTAGGTGATCTTGCCGCGGTAGTCGAAGTGCACGCACGGCACATGGCAGAATATATGCTCCGCCAGCACCTGGCCAAGATATGAGCACCAGAATACAACAAGAATCCCATTTTTCAGATGTAGGTGCATCGAGTCCATCGAGCGGCAATGCACTGCTCAGAGGATTTGCCGCTGCGTGTCTGCTACTCTGCAGCCATTGTGTGTCTGCAGAGGTTCGCATAAAGATGTTGCGGTCCCAGTTAGTTTTACATGTGAGAACTCGCACCTCCCGGGCCTCGTCCAGGCGCGAGCGGCCGCGGCGGCCGCCGCCGCCCATGCTCCGCTGCTTCATCTTCAGGGCTGCGCAGGCCACGCACAATGCTCACGCTGTGCCACAACGACCCACACATGTGCGGCTCTGCACATGTGCCGGAGGCCTGCTATGGTGGGCAGAACTGTGCTTGTGTTTGTTGTTCCTTAAGCAGCACAGTTGGTGTGCACTCAAACGCACCCAGGTGGCCCAGGGCCTGCTGCTGCATGAACACCAGATTCTGCATTGACGCCCCCTGCTCCATGGCGGGCACCGACAGAGGGATTCGATGGATTCAATTGGGATATTCGTGTTTATATTAGATGACTTAAATGTGCGGAGTCGCGACGCACCCAAGTGGTCCAGGGCCTGTTGCTGCGTGAACACCGGATTCGCCATCGTCGCCGCCTGCTCCATGGAGGGCACCAGCAGTGCCGCGAGGCCCGGCTCTGGGCCGATAAGCCCCACCGCCTCCTGGTCGCTTTCCACGCCCATGGCTTTGAGCACGATGATGATCGGAATGTCCTCCCTGTGCAACAGGGAGATCAGTTATCTCCTAAAGATTCTTCATATCATGGTGTGTCTTGAAGAAGCTGCACCGCCTCCTGATGCTGGAAGGGTCTGCAAAGCTCTGAGCACAAACCCTTCTGCAGGTGCCTGAACCAGAGCCGGTGCTGCAGTTGTGTGCTCACAGGCAGGAGGGCGGCAGCATCAACACCACGCGCGCCGGAACATGCTGTGCTTCAACATAGATTCCGGGATGAGGGTGCAAATCTCTGTGGACGCACCCAAAGGCGTTGTGCCTCAGAAAGAATTTGCCGTGCTTGGTGACGATGGTGGTCTTGGACTTGCGCTCGTGCGTAGTGCTGGTCACGCTCGCGTTCACCTTCAAAACCATTTACACAAGCTTGGAACACAGAGCAGTGGTGCGCGACCATGCAGCGCAAGCCACCGCATTGCGCAGGTGAAGGAGGCGAAGGTGTACCGCCAGCATGACAAACGAAAACAAACACACGAAGCTATAAGGATCAAGTGTGTCAATGGCCACGACGCACCTGGCCATGGTTGTCCAGGTCCACGATGATGCGGTTCTTGGACAGCTGCTCCTGGATGAGGATGACCTTCTCCGTGCCCTACATGCATGAATCAAACTGAGGCTGATTCGTGGTGATCCGTTGCGCTTAGATAATTACAGGGACGAGAGGTTCCCTAAGGTGTTCGACTCCAAAGCACCAAGCCACAGACGAAACCACAAATGCAGGAGGTATATGTACACCACGCGGCTACAACCATCCGAGAGCGTAATACGCGGATTCGCTGCAAGGTTGAAATGTCAAATCTGCATGCGTTGCCCAGGCCAACTCTCCTGCGTTTTCCCAGCGGATGCAACATCGCGCGCACAGTGTTTCATACAAAAGGGAACACTCACCCTGATGATGAAATAGCCTCCAGGGTCCAGCGGGCACTCCCCTGCGTCCGCAAGCGACAACACCGGGTCTGCCGGCCGATCCTTGCACGCAACCCAACTCCAGAACAAGTCTCAACAGTGTTCGAAGTGCCATGACCTAGGTGCCAATGGCGCTGCAATCATCCGCGCGCGCGGGGAGGGGGGGGGGGGGGGGGTCAAGCACTATACAGCTGTGTGCACAGCTGCGCAGGCCGTTTTGTGCACCACAGGGTGGGCGCGCATACCCACGCGGACTAGCTGAGCCTCGTCCTTGCCCTTGAGCAAGCAACAGGCCGAAGGCGAAGCGCAACATGAGTGAATTTTGAGGCTAGATGAACAGATCCAGATCAAGCTTCGGGTGCGCACCCAGGCGTGCGAGCTGCGCCTCGTCCTTGCCCTTGAGCACGCAGCGGTCCGAGCGCAGCATGAGCGGGATGCGGCCGATGACGACCGCGCCGACGCCATTTTCCCCCTTCTTCAGCACGATTTCCTGCAGAAAGGGTATTCGGGACACAGATACAGATGTGCAGGTGAACTGCAGGGAAAAAGACGCGGCTGATGACGACAGTGGTGACTCTGTTTTCCTGATTCTTCGGCATGATCTCCTGCGGAAAGGTTTTCATTACACAAATAAGATACGAGGTGCAATGGGTGAGATGTGGCCAGTGCGCTAATGCCCGCTTTAGCACCATATCGTGTGAGCGGCAAACGATGAGGGTGTGTGCGTGCATATGAGTGGGTGAGCTAGAGAAACAGTGGAGTGCCTTGGCAGATTACAACGCGGGCCATGCGGCAGCGTGGCGGTGATACCCAACGCCTGCTGCAGCTCAGCAAGCCCGCATATGGGGCGTATTTTGCAGGGCTCAGCAGTGGAGAAGCTGCAGCGCACCCGGCCGCGGCTGTACTCGATGTCGACGCTGATCTCCGCAGAGTAGGTGATGTCGCGCAGTCGCGCCTGCTGCGGCGTGATGTCCACCTGCAGGCAAATCCGGGAACATGTTTTGAATCCCGGCCCAAGACCCTGGAGCTTATTCCCAGCAGAGCTGCAGCACGGTTCAAGAACCCCGCTTGCCATTCGGACGTGAACGTCTGCATTCACTGATGCTCTTCAATTACCTGTGAGTACTCGTCCATAACCGTGGGCTTGCCCACATAGATGTTGGTGTACCTGCCGCGGCAAGGCACCCAAAGCATTCCAGTCCGGGTTTAGATGCCATGGCCAGGCACGGCCGTCATGCATTGTGGGACAATGCATGGCATGCTGCAGGTGAGGCAGCGTCCTTCCAAGCGACCGTGGTGCCAGCGGGATGTTCAGAGCGCAGGTTCAAGACTGGTGGAGACACAACAACATGGATATCAAAATGGCGAACCTGAGGTAGAAGTTGGGGTCCGAGTCACTGACAACGCGCTCGTTGCCCTTGGCGCGTACGATTTTCTTGATCTCGTGGTTAATGAAGTAGTTGAAGGAGTCAATGTGCTGCCGCACCAGGCCGCGCACTTTGAGAAATGCCGGCAGCAGCTCGAACTTGTCCTGCGCCGTTGATTACTGCAAAACTTCGCAGGTCGGTTTGTGTGGTGGCAAGTATGTGACGGCGCGATATGTGACAGCCCAGCAGCGCGTTTGCTGCCGTTCTGCATCAGCTGCCGTGCGAGGGGGGTTGCCGGTGCACATGAGGCAGCCAAGGCCGCCATAATGTTGCATTGACAGCATGGTGACGGCGACATGATGGAAACCGGAGAAGTCGACGTCGAGCTCACCTGCACCGCCTTGATGGGGTGCGTGAGCTTGGACGGGTCGGACATCAGGGCCTCCGTCGCGGCGTCGCCCATGTGCACGTCTTCCTCAAAGCCGACCTTCTTCTGCTTGGCGGCTGCCGCCAGGCCGGCGGCCGCCGAGGGGCCGGCATCATCGCGCGCGGGCGAACCCATCTCGCCGGCGGCAGCGGCCGCAGGCCTGCCGCCTCGTCAGCGGCAGGCGTGCAGGAGGCCTATCACGAGACTGCGCAGCGCGCTTAAGCACACAGAAGCTTCCTGGCCGTGCGCCGCCAGGGCAACTGCGAGGTGCTTGCCGAAACTTCGGGTCTGGCGGAACTCCGGGACTCTGTGAATGCTGCAGATGAGCAGCTCCGTGATACGCGCTGAGTCGGCTGTTTCCTTGTTGCTGTCAGCAATCGGAGAGATGGTGCGCACGGGGTGTGCAGAGGCTGCTGCCAAACGCTTCCGCTGGAAGATGCACCACGGCGGACTGTAAACCAAGCTCAAAGATGACCAAGCAACAGGCTGCCGCAGCATCCTTTTGAGCACCATGTTCCGACAGGAAAAGGCTACAGGGCGGGTCAGAATTTCACTCCGGGGTCCAGCACAAGGGCAGCTGGCAATGCCAGCCAGTGGCTGGCAGCCACAGTGCAGGCCGGCAATATATCGTGTGTTGGAGACGCCTCAAGGATTGCTGTTCCAAAGCAGCATCGTTTTGCAGCACATCCTCGGCGCGGTGCGGGCCTTGGCGCCATTCGGCAGAAATTGGAAGCAATCGCAACTACACCCAGATGCATTCAAAGGCGTAACAACATCGGATACAGCTGTCAATTTGGATAAACCCAAACCCGACCACGTACCGAACCTGGCCTTCTGAAATATGCACGCCTTCTTTGTATGGCATGCCCTTGGCAGGTGTCCTGCGAAGCACGAATTGTATTTGGTTGCAAGTGGCAAACACACGACATGCGGCCGTTCATACTAACGACGTGCAACAAGGCAGCACATGCGCGGTGAGCCCAGGCCTACCTGCAGCACCTGGTGGGTGAGATCCGACGGCCAGCGCCTGAGCCGGTGCCCAGGCGATGCGCCTCATTGCTAGATGGCGCCTACGAGTGTTGTGGCTGCGGTGTCCCGTCCGCCCTGGCAGCAGAGCCTGCCGCGTCACTGCCCACGGTTCCGGCACCCCTGCTGCTGTGCAGGCTGCTGGCTCTGCGACGCCGCGACCGCCAGCAGCTTGATGACGAGCGCATTGTGGCAGTCCCGCAGTTCCGCAACTTGCATGCGTTGCCTCAGCATGGCGGCGCCGGCGCGGTATTTGCGCACGTGCGGGTGCAGGTCACCTGCATTCAGGACGCGTGTCTGTGCCTGGTTGCCTATGCCTAATAGCCTATCTTTATCTGATTTACCGAGATGGGCAGCGACTTAGAAAGCCAGCCAGCAGACTGAGGGAGATTGCAGGGTGAGGTGAGAAGGGAGCATCGCTCACCAGCTTGCATCTGCGCGTGCAGGCGTGGCAGCGGCGCGAAGAAGCCGACGGGTTCCCGCCCCTCGAAAAGCCTCTGCACCCAGCAATGCAAAATCGCTTGGTGACACGAAAGACAGCCACAGCTGGCAAATCAACCACTGGTATGTGCGGGAGTGAGGGCACGCAATGTCTCATATACCCACCTGTAATAAACTGTCATCCGCGTCCCCAGGCAGGTGCGCGCGCAGCACGTTCCTCTCAGCATCGGACAGCAGGCTGAGCCAGCTATGATCGGACGCAAGAGAACGTTGATAATGTGAAAGCCTGGCAGTGGCGACAATCAACAAGATACATGACAACAAACACAGAACCGCACGACCGAGCATGGCACGTTAACCCAAACCACATGCTGCTTACGTGTCCATATTGAGAATCTGCTGAAGCCCCTGCAGCTCAAAGAGCTCATTCGGCAATGCAACCTTGCAGCCAGCTGCGCAGCATTCCTGGGTGCCGCTGCTGCCACCCGCTTTACCGCCGTCCTTGCCTTTTTGCTTCTTCAAGGGAGGGATAGCCGGCTGGTAACCTGCCACTGCTTGTGCTGTTCCCTCAGGAGGCCAACCTGCCGGGCTGGACGTCATTGTTCAGCCGATCATGGCCAAGCCACTGCCGGTGTGCAGGAGATGGGTGGTGCTACTGGGGCGAACTGCGTTCTTCGCGCTGCGCCTTCTATATCGATGAGGAGGTTACATGATTGTGCTGTTAAACCTGCGCTGCAACCTGCAATTGAGTTGTGGCTCGCCTGGCTCAGTGGGGCTCAGTGTCGGAGCATTTCGTGTCGGAGCAACTGCACCCAAGGCACAGAAAGTCCATTGCATGCGCGCACAGACATACAGCCGGTCGGGTTCCCAGCTGATGGCCGGTGGTCGACATGTCATTGCGCAGCGGTGCCACTGGCAACAGCTTGTGTTCGTGCACATCCACGGCATCCCACCTCATCCGCAGGCAGCTGTCCACCTCCTGGTCGCGGTCGGCGCTGCAAAGTCTAGCTTGCAGGCAGCAGAGGTCTCTAGGTCCCTGCAGCACCGGATCCGCGGGGCCCAGCCGCGCCTGGAAGCAGCCGCGCAGGCAGCTCTGCCGGCCGCCTGCGGCTACCAGGGGCCGGCCTCGCAAGGTTGTCGAAGAGCAGCAGCAATTTGAGGACGGCGATCAGCTCACCAATGTAGACGAAGGTAGGCGCTTGGTTCCCTGCATTGTCAGCCCTCTGTGCTTGTGCCGCGATCTGGGTTGTGCCGGCACGGCATTGGTGTTCTGCGCCACGAGCTCATTGGTGCGCTGTGCACAAAGGCCTGCTTCCGACGCCAATACAACTCGGCTGACCCCGAGCTTGCACATGCGTCAACACATGAAGCACCGCCAGCCGCTGGGCGCATCTGAACACCGAATCTGCATTGCTGCAATGCCGCTTGACAGGCCTTCTGTTGCGTACCTGCAGACTTTGACGGGGAACAAGTCGTCGACGAGGAGGACGACGATGACCTGGAAAATTGGACAGAGAAGGTCGTCGACTGGTGGGAGTTCTCAAACAACGGTGCGTCGCCGCTTCTCTTCCGCCCTCGCCGTTCTTATGTCGCTACTTGCTGAGTCATCTGTCGCATGTCCGTGCTCGCTCAATGTTTGTATGTGCTACCTGCGTCTGGTGTCTGCTGCGATGAACGCCGTCCACGAACCTGGCAGCGGCAGTTCAACGCAGCTGCAGCCGTGCGCCCACACCTACATCGGCAAAGCTCCACCACCGAGCAACGTATTCTCGAACGATATGCAATTGCCCGTGAGAAAAACCACATCTTCACCGTGCAGAATTGCCGACGGCGGGACTCAGCGTGACGGACAACGCTGATGTGCCATGGACCAGCACCTTCGACAAGACCTTCTCGCACGTGGCACCGAACCTCGCCAAGCTGCGCCAGCGAAAGGACTTCGTCGGGCTGCTGCCCATCCCGGATCGGAAAGTCTTCGAGCAGACTGCGGAGCCGCCGGAATGGGAAAAGCCGTTCACCAACCCCGAGTGGGACGAGTGGGAGTTCAGGTAACTATCTTTCTGATATCACGAGGGACAAGCTGCTATCAGATTATGGCAATGTTGCTGCTCATCCCGGATCAGAAGGGTTTCCAGCAGACGGCGGAGCCGCCGGAATGGAGAAGCCGTTCACCGACCCCGAGTGGGACGAGTGGGAGTTCAGGTGCTTTTCGTGGTTTTTGCGTTCGCAGCCAAACATGATCTAACCGTGTCGGTAGCCGCCCCCGCCCAGGTAGCTGGGCAGCGAAAGTTCTTAGAAGGCAAAAGCTAAAGCGCGGCATGTCCTCCTGATCGAGCCGCGCGATGCGGCACGGCATTCTTGTTCAGTGGCGTGCTCCACGGCCCCCAGCAGAGCACACAGCTTCTTCATCTCTGTATTGAACAGTAACCCTATCCGTCACTCTGCAGGGCGTACGTCGGGAGGGAAAGCAGCAGCGGATGGCGCAGGCGCGGTGGAGCGAAAACGAGCGCCGATTTGGGGTCCTGATACCTCGGAAGACAGGCAGCAGCTGGAGGCTTTTGTATATTTTATTCGAATGTGTGCTTCTTGCAGGGCATATGTTGAGAAGCAGCAGCGGAAGGCGCAGGCGCGGGCGGAGTGGAACGAGCAGCCTGCCAGTCTTATATCATGGTATGTGTCGACTTTCATCACTAACCTTCCTCCATCCACCTGCAGGGCCTATGTGGAGAAGCAGCAGCGGAAGGCGCAGGCGCGGGTGGAGTGGAACGAGCGCCGCGCTGAGGTCGGCATGTACGACAACCTCGTGGTGAGCATATCATCCTTTCTTTCATCTTCTTCTCTCTGTGGTCACATCCAAAGTCCTGCCACATCCAATGGCCTGGCCGCAGTGAGCCCAGGTGGGCATGTACGACAAGCTCGTAGTGAGCCATTTATTCACTTTTCTGTGACATCCAAAACCTCTGTAACGTTCAGCAATCTGCCTGCAACGAGCTCAAGTCGGCATGTGCGAGTACTCCGCGGTGACGAACTGTTCTAGCAGCACCCTGGGCGCTGTGGGATGGCTCAAAAGCGAGGCGTTGCCATGCGCCGTCGCACCAACACCGGTGGACAGCATGTGTCGCTGCCAGGATTGACCTCGTGAACTCGTCCGGCGCCCTACACAGAATTGCACCAAAGAACAGGCGGGGGATGGGTAGTAGCGAAATGCAACCTACGAGGAACACACTTTTCCGCACAATTCTGGGGAACTCAAAACTGTCATTCGCCCCTCAATGCAGGTGGACGACAGAACGGACGTACGGCTGCAGAAGCCGTGGGATGAGCAGGAAAAGGAGTGGACCTACGAGGAGATTTTCAAGCTCATCACCTTGGATGGCACCGCCGCAAATCCCGCAGATGTCGTCATGAAGGTACACCAAATGAAAAGGTTTTGTTTTGCATACTGTCAGAGACACTTCTATAAACCTCATCACCACAACGGAGCCGACGCAAGTCCCGCGGACGCAGTGGTCAAGGTAAGGCAGTGCGCTTCTGTTCTGCTGCTTTTGCGTGGCACACGTACACCTGGCAGCAAGCTGCGGGCCATTGCAGACTGTGGCAATCGTGGAATGGCGCTTGCCTCAGCCTGCCCACTGGGAAGGCAGGGCTGCGCTGTTTCAGAGATTGCAAGCGCGTGCATGTCCTTGAAGCTGGAGAGGATGCATGGAGACGGGTCATCCTGCAGGAACGGGGCAGCAGCACCAGAGTCCCACCTGGTTGGTCACGCCGGTCTTTGTGTTTACGCATGTCAATGGTCGATCATGTTCCAGTTGTGGATCATGCCTCAGGTGGAGGACATCAAGGTGTGTCGGGCGGACCTGCAGGAGCTGGATGGCGAGTACAATCAAGACTCCAGGCCATGCAGTATGTGTTGCTGTTCCTGTTTCAATTGATCTAAATTGCGCTTGCGTTGTGCAGTGAGAGGACCCAATGGGGCGGGCGGATTCGCAGGAACTGGGTGGCGAGTACATCGAGTCCAGTGTTTGCAGGATATATTGCTTTCACTGTTTCAGTTGATCTGTCTTGCTCTTTGATTGATCTAGCTGAGACGTCAGAGGCTTTTGGTCTGTGACTTCGTTTTATCATAGTACAAGTTGACAACGACATCTGTGTTTTGCAGGTGGGGGATCCGATGGGGCGGGCGGACTTGCAGGAGCTGGGCGGCGAGTACATTGAATCGACAGAGGAGTTCCTGCGCCGCACCGGCCACATGCTGGAGCACCCCCCCACGCAGGTGCGCATATCAAAATTCCCAAGCCTGATTTCCGGATTCAGATGTTGCGTTGCACTGGCCACATGCTGCAGCGCCCGCCGACGGCAGGCGCGAATGCAGTCTGGCTGCACTACAGACCACCGAAATTCAGGATCTGTCAACTACATCCGGTGAGAGAGCTGCCACGGCGCATATGCAGCACACAAGGGCGTTTGGCGCAGGGTGCAGAGGATGCGCAGGCACAGCTGGCCGCCGATGCCCCGACGACCAGCTGTGCTTGCTTGTCCGTCATCACGAGCTTGAAGCTGTGGCCCGTCGTGTTTCTGACGGGCTTCTCTGGATGGGCAGGATGGACATAGCGGATCTGGGCATTTGACGCAGCTGGCGCAGGAATGTGATTATAGCCTGTAATGGTCGGTTGTTATGTTTTGATTGCCAAGCGTCCATCCTCTACATATGATGCAGGAGGATCTGGCGGATCTGGGCGTGACGCAGCTGGCGCACGAGGGTTCTGCGCTCATGAGTCAACACTGTTTCTCCAAACGAGTAGCTAATACACATGTTTTGTGACTGCAGGAGGATCTGGCGGATCTGGGCGTGACGCAGCTGGCGCAGGACTTCGAGGGCTTCGAGCAGAGCGTCGGCAGCGGCGCCGACAGCGACGGGGAGGGTTTAGAGGGCGACGCGACCTCGCCGACCGGCGCCGGCGCGCGGTCGCCGCTCGGCGACGGCATGCTGTCGAGGCCCGTCGTCGCCAGCGACGACGATGGCGGTGGCGGCGGCGTCATGGAGGAGGGCTGGGAATGAAGAGGGTTTTGGCTGGAGGCACCTACCTGTAGGTGTTGAATGCTGGGTGCAGGGCACTGCCTGAAGCGGCAAGGTTGACAGGCACCTGCCCCTGGGCGCCCAGTTGTGGCACTGGGAACTCTTCACAAATCACAGGCTTGTGCAGGCATATCTAGCATGATGGACCTGCACAACATTCCGGGATGTCGACTCCCCAAGATGACGGGTGCTGTGCCGAAGGGCGCGGGAGCATTGCTGGCATGCCACCTGGAAATCTGGCGGAGGTACTACCTACTGAGTGGCTCCCCCATTCTCGATCTCTCAGCTGCCTCTGCCAAGCAGAGCAAAGCTTTAATAGGTAGACGTGGACCGCTGCGTCGAGACTCTTCATGGCACAGACTGTGCACAGGTACTGCGTGTGACTGAGCCACACCGCTCCCGTGGACAGTGCAACAGTCTCCGTGTACAATCACAACTCTACCAAGATACACACCGACTCAACGAAAGCATGCAAACACTGACAAAGTCCGAGGTCGCAATCCCCGAACAATTTGCCGAGAGCAGCCAAGCTTTTCTCCCCGCAAAATTTTGCTGACACGATTGCCATCTGACGCCCCGACAAAAACTACTAGAGAACAACAGCACCCCGATGTTCGGCACGGCGGAGCGTGGCCAAGTCAATTCATTCATTGGTACAGGCTGCCAGACGCCGCGGTGAAATGGCGATTGGTCAACTGCCGTGTGCCACCCCCCAATCACGGCTTGAATTCATGCAGCGGCTACCCATGTTGGTGTCATCACTCGTTGCTGAACAGCAACTGGTTCAGCACCTGCACATTGGAGAGGCACTCTGCGTCAGAGGACCGTTATGTGAATGTGCATGGCATGAGGAAGCAAGGCACAGCCGGCGTGCGCGGCAGCACGAAAGGGTGCAGCAGTGTCGCACCAGCGCGACGACGATGGAGCAGGCTGTGACGGTGAGAGCCTCGAAAGGGTCCTGCATTGACAAGTGGCAAGTTGAGTTGTTATCCCATCATCCTATCATCCTATTCTTGCTCAGCCAGGACGCTGCCAACAGTGTTGCGCGTCCCATTTTCACAGCAGCTATGAGGCTGCGGCTCTCACCTGGCCGCGGCTGACGAAGAAAGAGGTGCACACCATCGCGCCCATGCCTGATGACACGATGTCGACCGTCTGCAGCCGCGGGTTGGACACAGTGCAGTCAGCCCTTCAGTTGTCGGGAGCGAGGTCGGCAGACATGCCGGGCAAAGGGCCTCGCCTGTGCAATGCCATTGCTGCAAATCTAGCACACAATATGCCAAAGAGCAAGCACTCACCGAGACGACAGGCTGCTGAGGGCCGCCCTGGGACTTTGCGAGCTTCGCTGAAATGGGCTGTGCCCGGGCGGCCCGCGTTGGGCCCGGTCGCTGCCTGAGGAGCGGCCCCGCGTTCTGGAACTGTCGGGGCAGGGTAGCAGCACCGCGCATTACAGGCTGCAGAGCTGCACGCGGCGTCTGCGCCTGCATGACGGCCATGGCTTACGACGCTGAAGTTGGTCGTTGCGCGTAGAACGAGGAGCTACTGGCAGCAGACAGTTGAACTGTTGCGCAATGTGGAGCCAAGAGAAGTAAAAGTAATGGCTGGGAAATGCAGGAGTGAGACTACGGATTTGGCACAGAGCTGGAGTGCGACTGGATAGATCTCGTATCTACGAAATCGAGCGCACGGGAAAACAAAGATCTTCAAGAACGAGGGTTCCCGCGGTGAGATCAGGACGTGGCATTCATGGTCACTTCAAGCATGCACCAGATTGCAATCTGCAGTAACTACAGATGGACTGAAACAGTTGAGTTTATCACAGCTATCTGGCAGATTCGCTGCGTTTTCGCACTCCTTCCTTCTCAACAAGCAATCTGCAAATCAGTCGAGACATGCAGACAATATTGCTTTCGTGAGAGTCTAGATGAGCGACTGGGAGCTGTTGGGTGTGCCTCGAAACGCGACCAGGGACGAGGTGGTCTCACGATCATACTGGCCTCCATTATGCCACGGGCTTTGCTCAACCTGTGCGCCGATGCATCGCATCAGAATTGTCAGCAGACTCTGACATCCTTGACTCTGCGCACACAGGTCAAGTCAGCATACCGAAAGCTTTGCCTGCAGCACCATCCTGACCTGTTTCCATCTGATCAGCGGGCGGCGGCAGAAGTGCGGTTCAGGACAGTCGTAGAGGCCTACAACAGGCTTTACACAGGTGTGGCCCGTCAGGACGATGGTTGCAATCAGGATCCTTATGCTCGCGCCCATGCATGCGGTCGGTCATGGTGGTGTTGGCGGCAGGCGTCATGCAGCGGTTGCGTTTTAGCAAAATGTAACATCCTGTTGACGTGCTGCCCGTTTCACGTGCAGGCGGAGGCAGAACGCACGCCAGAACGCCCTCGTACGATCCGCACCAGCCGCGGCGGACGTACCAATGGGCGCGCACGCCGGCGAAGCGCTTCAGCAATGGCATGGTGGCCACCGCGCTGTGCGTGCCGCTCATGCTGACCGGCATCTACTTCGCAGCGTGAGGCGCTCAGCTGCTTGGCCTGTTGATGCTGCCGAGCATGCACTTTGCGGCGGGAGCGGTTTTTCGATGTGTGAATCTCTGCACCCCCGCACACAGCAAGATGCATATGCTGATGGCGTGTTGGTTTGGGCAGTGGCGTCTGCATCCCTGTTTCATCATTACCACTGGGCAACAGGGAGCACCATCAAAACACCAACACAATGCATAGGCAGCAACCCGCAACAGACAGCAATCTGGACACGACGACCCTGAGGGCTGTGCCTGTGTTTCCCTGCAGCAACGGTGACAGGGTGCCGGAGAACTTTGGTCGCCCGCACGGCCTGCTGCAGCCACCAGTAAACCCTTACCTGGCCGACTCCTGGAAGCCGCGGCAGCACCGTAGCGGCCTGTTCAATGGCGGGGGAGCAACTGGCGGTGCTGACACCGCCGGCGGCCGCTGATGATTTTTGGAGGGTGATTGCCCGTTGAAGTCAGCGATGGCTGGGTTGGCAGACGTAGCTTCATCTGGACTGCTGGAGATGAACAGGCAGCAACACAGGCTTCGACACAGTTGGAAAATCGCTGGCAGGACTTCAGTGTGGTTTGGGCATTTGTATTGGTTTGTTGAGATTTTGATTGCAGACATTTAATTGGGATGAGCCTATTGCCAGAGCGGTTGGATGTACCTCTTCTGGCCACAGTGCACCATGGAGTTGCCGCCATCGAGATTGGTGGCCCCCAGAGATGGATTTGATTCGATTTTAAACAACGGTTGCAATATGTTTTATGGCGTTTGGTATGGAATGGAGGGCTACCAATGGAAACTGCTTTGGGACACTGCATTCAAGAACTGGATATCGAGAATTTGAAAACTGGCAACATAAACTTTGCTTGCAGCGCTGGGCAGTCTGCCAGCAGAACTGCTCAGCAAGTTGTGAGATATAATTGTTGAGAGATCTGCAAATGGTTGCAAAGGCTTTTGTGTGCTATGTAAGCTCCTGTGCTGCAGAGCCGCAGCAGGCAGTAAGCTTAGGCGCCTTGGCGATAGAAAATCCAGCCCCTTGCTTGACGAAGTTTCGTCTTGAGTTGGACCTTTGCCACGGCCCTGACCCACTCTTAGCTTCGGCTTAGCTTGGAGGCTTCAGCTTTCGGAGCTTTCGATTTGCGAGAGACCTCCTTGGCCGGCGCGAAGGGCGCGAAGGGAGATTGACGGGTGCGCCGGGGAAGACCAATGGCGCCGATGGCGCAGCGGCCTCCGCATGGTTGCTCCCGGTCGGCAGCCTGTCCCAGGCGCCACGGACGAGTCCGCGTCAGTAGCGCCGCGGCGGGTATGCGCCTGCCGCCGGCGGCGGCGCGGCCGGCGGCGCGCCGGACGCGGCGGGGCCGCCGTACCCGGAGCTGTAGCCGGGGGGCTGCGCGGGCGGGGGGCCGCCTGCATCGCCGCCGGGGCCGCCCTGCTGCAGCGGGAACAGCGGCGCGGCTGGGAAGTATCCGCCCCCCGGCGCCTGCTGCGGCGGGGGGCCGGAATAGCCGCCCTGTGGCAGCGCCGCCAAGTAGCCCCCCTGTGGCGCCGGCGCTGAGTAGTCGCCCGGCGGTGCAGAGTAGCTGCCGTTGGCAGGCGGCGGGCCGCCGTTCGCGGCGCCGGGAGGGCCATAGGCGGGCGGCGGATTGCTGTAACTGCCTGGCGGCTGCGGCTGCCAGTCGGACTGCGAGCTGTACTGCGACGCCGGAGCACCCCCTGGCGCCTGCGGTCGCAGTCACACCATGGTTGCTGAAGTCTAGGCACGATTGCGGTCAGGAAATACACCATGTCTGTTCAGGCCTGGCACAAGGACTGTGAAAGCCAAGGCAGCAACATGCAAAGGTCCAACACCAGCAGTGAGGACACCCTGGGTATCTACCGACAACATTTCACACTTAGGTTGCTGGCATGCACATCGTTGCATTTGGAGCTTGAAGCCCGAGGGGGCACATCACAAAAAGGGTGATCCTCGCCTGGTAGTGCTGCTCCTGGGGGGGCGGCGCGCCATAGGCCCCCTGGCCATACGCGCCCTGCGCCGGCGGCGGCTGCCCGTAGCCGCCCTGCTGGCTCGACGCCGGCGCATAAGCCCCCGCGGGCTGCTGCCCCGGCGCGGCGGCGTATCTGCCGCCGCCCTGGGACCCGGCGTCCCAGTTGGCGTACCCCTGCTGCCCCTGTGGCGCCGGCGCCGCATATGCTGCCGGCTGGCCGCTGTAAGACTGCTGCCCGCCATACTGCTGCCCAGCGTACAGGGCTTGGCCGGCGTCGGGCGGAGGGTACTGGCCCGACTGCCCGGCGCCGCCGTCCCAGGACGCGTACTGCCCGTTGTAGCCGCCCGTTTCTGGCGCCTGCCAGTCCTGCAGCCATAGAGCATCAGAGGCTTTCATAGGGTGACCGCACCGTCACCAGGAGGAACACAAATCGTGCTATCGCATCACGGCCTCATCTTGCCACCTCTTCAAGTGAACTCCAATCCAGCAACCATGGGCTGCCGTCTGATGTGCCTTCTGAAGTGCTGCATGCGCATCAGCCACCGGGCACAAATTGGCGCCGCGCTGCCAGCAGCATGCGCCTCCTCGACAGCTGCTCCCGGACTCTCACCTGCTGGCCGCCGGCAGCGCCGCCACGGCTGTGCTGCCACTGCTCCCATTGCTGCTGCGCCGTCTGTGCGGCCGCCTGCTGCTGCTCGGGCGTCGTGTACGCCGGCGCTGGCGCCGGCGCCTGACCATACCCCTGCTGCGGCTGCTGCTGGCCCCCCTGCTGTGCCGGCCATGCGGCCCAGCTGCCGTCTGGCCGCTTGTTCTTCTGCAGCGACCGGTCCATCCACTTGACCACCTGCGCGCAGCTCACAAGCAGCTCAGGGTTTAGGGTTTTGCTGCCGTCGGGCCGGTTGTTCGTCTGCAGCGACCGGTCCATTCACTTGGCTACCTGCGCACAGTCCAGGTTTTCGGAGCAGCTCAGGTTTTAGGGTTTAGGGGATGGTACTCGGACGTGGTCACCTCCGCATTCCGCAAGGGGGCAACCTGCAGCAGCAAGAGGCGGGCGGTGTGAGAGGCTGAGAGCAGCAGGTGGTTTGTGAAGGTTCTGCCAATGTGATGAGCAGGCAAGCACGCTGTGAAGGCGCAGTGTACATGCAACTCGACAAGGGCTCACCGTGGTGCCGGTGAAGCCACGCCAGATGTACGGCCTCCCCATCCCCTAAGCTCTACCTTGCCCGATCACAGGGCCGCTCACCAAGGGCTCGTAAAAGTTGGGCCACATGTAGACGCCGTCCAGCTTTTGATTCAGGGAGAGTCCACAAATTACTTCCGATCAATACGTGCTTACCATGGGGTCGTGAACGCTGGGTCACATGTAGACGCGTCCAACGATTAGACAATTGAACTTGATTAGAAGAACTGAATCCACAATTAGTTTCGATTATTTGCTTTTGCATTTGCTCACCATGGGGTCGTGGAAGTTGGGCCACATGTAGATGCCGTCCAGCGCTAGAATCGCGTCCGCCGCCGACTGGTGGTCCTGGAACGTCGCAAGCCCGCAGCCCTGCATGGGGAAGAAGTGAGGCTTGAAACACGCTTTTGGTGAAAACAGCACGCCAGGGTCGCGCCTGCCGCCGACTGGTGGTCGCAAAACGTCGCCCGCCTGCCGCCCTGCATGATCGGAGTCGGAATGTCAAGGTTGTTTGGTGAATGGTGAGCGTTGCAAGAGATCACATCTACCGCTGTCTGGCGGTCCTGGAATATCGCCAGCCCGCACCTGTACATGTTGAAGAGGATATTTCGTCCAGCATGGGGATTAGGATGATCCCCCAAAGATGCCGGCACAACAATCTGGAGATCTCGGCACAGGAGGTGGGTCTTCCGCATCACAGCCACAACGATGCAGTGCATTTTCCGTTCCTTTCCTTTCCCGCCCTCTCTGTGTCTTTTCCATGCACTCGTATGGTTGCAAGCCCCGCCTCGTGGTGTTCAGCGCCGCAGAATTTGAGAACAAGCACGTCCTGCACTGCGCCCTTTCTGTTTACATTGACATTTCTTCAGTCTTGTTCTCCATTTCTCTATCCGACTCTATCGTTGGTGTTCAGCTGTGGGGCGCCCACCTGTGGTGCTGCGCGCCGGAGGCCTTGAAGAGTACGGCGCCCTGCGCCGCGCCCTGTCCGTTGCTGTTCCACTATGATTGATGATTTTTCTGACGTTTGAGAAAGCCCACCTTGTGGTGCTGCGCGCCCGACGCCTTGAAGAGCACGACGTCCTCCACCGCGCCCAGCCCGGCAAACAGCGCCATGACATCATTCTCCGTCGCCGCGCGCGGCACCTTTGCGAAGAACACCTGCGCAAGCACCACACGCAAGGGCCTTGGCCGGCTGTATCCTGTGCAGCGTCCGCACAAGGCATTGGAGTTTGGCTGACTTGTGACACCCGGCGCCACACAGCGTCTGCATGGTGCATCCATCCTCCCTCTTTTCTCCAACGGCCGGCGGCATCAGCACTTGCGCGCACGTGTATGCTCCAGCAGGCGCGGAGGCACGCACAGCCGCCAAGCAATAGCAGCAGTTTGATGCCTGTCATAAGCTCACAGTCACGACAAGTAACTGTGAGATTTGGCATGTGTTCCCACCTGGCGTTCCGGCTCCGTCTCGCCGGCAAACTTGCGCTTGAGCGCCTGCCGCCGCTCGGGGTCCGCCCAGCTGATGGCCATGGGGGTGGCGACGCCCTGCAGAAAAGGAAACTAGACATATAAATAAACAGTTGTTATACAGATGTAGTTTGCAACATGTTGATTTATGTCCATGCGGGTGGCGGCTCCAGGTTCTGAGCATGCGAGTATGTCAGAATATCAGCAATGGCCAACTTTCGATACACTGAGCTCACAGCCATCTTGGAGTTCCGGCGCAAACCAGGGGCGGACAGTGAGCCTCAGACAATGACTTACATACAACGAGACTATAACGAAATGAAGAATACTGCAGTGCTCTCGTCCAATTTGGTTGGAACAGCGCACCGGCAGCTGCAGCGTGCCGTTCAGTGCGGCCATGGCATTTGTCGCCTGCTCCTGCGACTTGAAGGTCACGAAGCCGCAGCCCTTGGTGGTGCCCGTGACCTTGTCTGGAAACAGGTTGGTCTCCTCGATCTGCACCACCAGTCGAAGGCGTCACGGCAGGTGTCCGTGAACAAGGGCAGCTTGAGGCAATGGAATTTACAGCAACATCATCCGGGGCAGAATTTAGTGTGAATGACTCACGTCGCCGTAAGGGCTGAAGACATCGGTGATGGTGGCGGCCGCCACGCCGGGCGGGCCGCGCGTGAAGAAGATGCGGCGGCGGTCCTCCTCCGACAGCGAGGCCGCCGGCCCCGCCGACAGCGGCGGCCGGTCGCTCGGCCGGTTGGCAAAGCGCACCTGCGCAATGAGTGAAGCACAAGCTCGCTGGATGGATATGAGCTTAAATCAGGTTGACGCAGATGGTACTTGGGACCGGCGACAGCGGCCGCCGCTGGCCCGGCCGCTTGGCAAAGCGCACCTGTGCATCATGACAGCAGGTCGCACAGTACTTCACGCATGTGCGGCTGACTCAGCCCAATAAGTGTGGTGCTGGGCCCCGCCGACAGCGGCCGCCGCTCGCCCGGCAGTCTGGCAATGCGCACCTGGACGTAGTGCCTAGTCCTGTAGCTTTGCAATTGAGCCAGGGTGGGGAACAGGCGAATAAGGCCTTTGCGGAACATTGCAATGTAAGGCGATTGCACAACCGTCAGCATAAAGGGTGGTGGCGGGGCCCGCAGTAACCGCAGGCACATTTCATGAGGTCAGCGCTGCTCGCGATGGCGCCCTTCTGGTGGTGGTGGTGGTGGTGGTGGTGGTGACTCACCCGCAGGTTGTAGGGGCCGCCGGGCAGGATGACCTGGTTGTCCATGGCCGAGATGGCCGCCGTCGCGGCCTCGTGCGTGGCAAAGTTGACGAATGCGCAGCCGCGCGACAGACCGGAGCCTCCCTTCTCCACCAGGATCACCGTCGACGCCACCCCCCCAAACTGCACAGCAGCATGCGCAAGCATGAGTCCGGTTGCCAGAGGCGAGGACGGCTCCGGACGCAGCAGCTGGCTGATGAAGGCGTTTGCCATGTCGCATTGTAGCATTGCTTGCATGAATTTGCTGCATGTACAGAAAATTGAACAGCGCCAGGCGGCGGCCGCACCTTTTCAAAGTATGGCTGCAAGTCTTCGGCGGCGAAGGACTTTGGCACGCCGGCCACGTACACCTTGAACGGCGGCCCGGCTGCCTGGGCGTCCCCGCCGTGAGCAGCCGAAGCATATTGCTGTGGCGCATGCTGCGGGCCGGCCTGCGGCGCCTGCTGCGCCGTGGGATTCTCCATGTGCTGTTGCCGTGAGTGCGCAGACGCTTTGTTGTAGATTGAGGAAACTCACTGCGCTCAAGTGCTCAACGAGTTCTCTGCTCAAGGCCAACTTTCAAGGTCTGCTCCGGCACAGGTGGAGTGGCTGAGGTGTGGGCCGGCAGTGCGTCCCACAACAATGTCCGGATCTTGAACACGTTCTGAGCTGCAGCAGGGAGCGCTGTACCACAGCAGCCAACTGGATGACGCCGGTTACTGGGTTCCCGCCTACAGCACTGCAGCGGATTGTGATCGATGTGTCACGGTGACCCTCTCGAGCGACTGCGCGTGCAGCAGCAAGAAGATTCCAGCTACAGCTTCAACACAGGCTTCGCCAAACAGCAGGGCAATTGCTGAAGCCTCGGGCTTTCACCCGTCATGCGTGCTCTTCCCCACAGTCTAGACTCCCTGGCTACCGCCAAGAAAACCCTGAGAAAACCCCCTTGGCCGCCGAAATCTTGCGCGGAGCCTTTCCCAATCACTCTCCCCACACCATCGGAAACGCAACCGCGTTGCAGGCTGGGCACAATGCACTCAGGCAGGGTTGGTCAGGGCGCTGTCCCAGTAATGCAAGACCGCCCTTATTTGGAAGGAGGCCAGCTCCGAGGGGTCGCAAGACACGAGAGAGCGCATCAGGTGGTCAATATGGCTTGAATAAATTCCAAGTCATACACCATCATCTGGTCTAGAAAGCCAGATTTTCCTCGTACGATATAAACCTATTTTCTCTCACTACATTTCTCTCTCAGGCATGTTCATGATGTGCACCTTGAACGCCCCCCCAAAAGCGGGCCTTTCCAATGGCGGCGTCTGTATTCGCTTGCCGGAGCTGCCGGTACAAGTGACAGCATCTTTACAAGTTTCCAAACGTGGTGTGCTCACTGGGAGCTCCTTGGAAACGGTGATGCAGCGCCTGTCCCAACACAAGCCGTGACAAACGCCCCACAAAATTGATTCAACATTGCGACCGCAATCGCATTACACCTCAACCATCATCGCCGCCAGCGCTCAGTCAAAGTAGCCCTGCTTCCGGCCCTGGACGCCAATCTGTGTGCGGCAGGCAAGTCGTTTAAGTCAGGCGGCCAGCCGCTGCGGTGCATGCATCTTTTGAATGCACATAGCGTCAGTCTGCATGCACATAGCTTCAAGTTGACGCCAACACATGAACTCCTCGGTGAGCACCACAATTTGGACAAGAATCCCCACCTGGCCCAGGAACAGCGTCAGGAACAGGCCCACGTGCCAGGTGACCAGGTAGATCCTGCACGCAGATACGTCAGCAAATGCTGATCTGAGGCGAAACAAAAACTGTCCAGGATGTGGCGCTGCAGTTGCCACTGTTGGGGAATGCGCCCTGCAGTTGCCACAGTTGGGGCCCTGCCGCCCATGCAGTGCCGAGGCAGATGCAGCAGACGCTTCTGTCTTGGGCCGCGCCCCGCCGCCGCCGCCGCAACTGCTGCATGCGGATCCATGTATGAGCGTGAATCGTCGCCAGGCGCACCAGAACTTGTCGGTCAGCGCGGGCCCAACAGGGAAGTGCGCCAGCTCCTGCCCGATCGACTGCGTGAAGGCGCCGAACAGCGACTTGCCACCCAGCGCCGCGGTGGGGACGTTGCTGGGGATCACCCACCTGCGCATTGCCAACATGATTGAACTTCTCTTCTGAATCTTGCATTTTCTGGCACTGCCGAGCCTGCATGTGGTTGGCTCTGTCACATCCAGGCCCACGTGATGCGACATGCTCGCCCTCTGGAGGCTGCTGCCAGCACCTCCCCGTAACACCAACAAATGTCAGGGAATTGTGTGCCGTCGAGTGACGAGAGCAGCGCTCACCCGGCGACGGCGGCGCCCACGACGATGGGGTCCTTCGGCAGCCAGCCCTGCGACACAGCAATGATGTGAGTCAGGGCGAGACACGGCGAGCCGCTGTGGCGTGCAATCCTCGTCCACTGCTGCATCCGCTGCCGTGGGCATGGCTTGTAGCATTGAGCAGCTTCCACGCACCTTGGGGTAGTCGGACCCGGTGCTCGCCCTGTACGGAGGAAGAGCATATAAGAGAATTGAGGCTGACCGTACGCGGCAGTTTTGGTGTGTAGGCGAGTGCATTCATGTACATGCTGATGACGCTCTGCATCCAGGCGTGGCACTCACGCTGCGACGGTGGTCGTGCGGACCGCCTTGAAGGCTGTGCGGCGCGCGCTCTGCACGCGGGCACCGGCAAGGCCTGCAAAGTGAGGGCACGATGATTTGTAACAGTGTTGACCCAACACGCAGTGTTCTGCACGCGGCTATCGCCGCAGACGCCACAGGCTGCCCGAATGGTGAGCCTGAGGCATCAGGCACGCAGGCACTGGTCGATCCAGCGGCGTCCAGGTCCGCATTGTCGGCAGGGCTCACTCGGTGCCTGGAGACGGGTGGAGCCCGCGAGACCGGCGACGGCGACCATCCTGGCAGCGGTCTGACTTGTTGCAGGCGCTGATCACGATGCACGGGCGTCAGACTGCTGTGGAGTGCGAACGGCAGTATCGCCGCGCCTCATCCGAAATCTTGTCGCAAGGAGTTGGAAGTCGCAGCAGGAAGTCTCTTCTCTGTTCTCCCGCCAAGACTTTTTGTTCTGCAATCTCAGCCAGGTGCAGGCGATCACTTGTGCCTTGCGACAGCAGCGAAAATTACCGTGCTATCAGCTGCAATGCAAGCGATCCGCTGCGGGTGCCAAACGCCTTTTCTGGCAAGGCTGCGAGCCCATCGGCGGCCACTTCCGACACTGCTGCAGCATCAGAGGCTTGCGTTTCAGCAGAGCTGCTGTGAGACAAGGTGCAGGATTTCCTCTGCATCCAAGTCTACGCCATGGTCGTGGTCGTTGCTCTGCGAGACGCTATAGTTGGCAAAACGTGTCTGACGGCGCGGCGTGCGCTGGCACTGCAGGCACCACACCTCGGCGGGTAGGAGACAGCGCCTCAGCTGCGTCGCGGCAGCAGCCATGTCCAGCACACAGGAGGAGCAACAGGCGGAGCAGCCGGCAGTGCAGCCTCCGGCGTGGGCGTCAGTGCCAATCATTCTCGGCTCTCAGAGCGCCTCTCGGCGAGGTGCATGTTCTTGCAATCAACTCCTATTGATTCATCTGAGGCCTGCAACGTTTCTGACGGTGATCGTGCCCCTGGGCACGAGGCCCCTCGCGGGGTTATCCAAGTACTGGACGCACCCATACAACGCAGTGCGCAATGCAGGCGTGATGGACGAGCTGGCGCAGCAGTTTGGCTTCAGCTACAGCACCGTGGCGGCGGACATCGACGAGAAGGCCATCCGGGTCGACGACCCGTCGGACCTGGTCATGGCGCTGGCGCACGCAAAGGCCGCCGCCATCCTGTCCCGCTGGGTGGATGAGGACGCCTTGCCTGCTGAAGGTGGGGAGTTCAGGTTTTTGGGACGGTGCTTTGCCATTTTACTGCATTGAGTTTCACGAAAAAGAGCTTCGCATGACGCTGGCACACACAAATCGCTGCCGAAGGTTGGAGTTTACTGGGTTTTGTGAGTGTCGCTGCACTGTGTATGAGGTCGCCAGTGATCGACTTCATGAAGGGACCACAAGAGGCTTGTTGGAGCTTGTTGGACTCGCAACAGCAGGCGCACGAGAGACATTTGCTGTCGCCAATCTGATGCAAGCACGCCGTCGCCGATGCCGAGGCGTGTCATTCGATGCAGGGCTGCTCATAACCTGCGACCAGGTCGTGCTGTGCGATGACAAGGTGCTGGAGAAACCTGAGTCAGAGGAGCAGGTGGGTTGAGCCATGCGTCCAGACTTCTGTTACATGTACTGGGTTTACAGTTCAATGTATTGGCGCTTGTGGGCCATGAACTGGGCTGCGACACCTATGAATTGGGATTAGCGGCGCCTCAAAGCTGCGTCTCGTGTATTTTCGGTAGGCGCGGCAGTACATCCAGGGCTACTCTGAGAACGGGGCGCAGACAGTCGGCGCTGTGCGCGTCACGAATTTGGCGGCGTGCCGCGCGGTCGCAGGCACAGACATCTGCGACGTGAGCCAATAGAACTGTCGATGCATTGCGGTGCATCACACTCTGTGTTTTGTGTTGTCATAGTCGGAACTGCCGGCGCCGGCAGCGTGCAGCCTTGCAGGACAACTGCAAGTTGGAAGCGCGTACAAGCACCTGCATGCTGCTTCTAGACTGCTTCTTGACGATACTTGACAGGATGCACATGCACCGCCCAAGTATCTGTGGGTGGCGCACTATCCTGCATGCATGATAAATCTTGTACACATGAAATGCAGGTGCAATTCGGCGCGATCCCGGACCATGTCGTCGACAGCCTCGTGGCGGACAGCGCCACCTACGCCTGCGCCGGTGGGCTCATGGTCGAGCACCCGCTGGTGGCGCCGCTCATAAAGGCGCAGTTTGGTGAGCAGGCCTCCATAATGGGATTGCCGAAAGGGCTGACTGTGGAGCTGCTGAGAAAGGCGGCGTTCATGTCGCCGCCGGCGGCCAGGCAGTCAGCGACCACGGCGGTCGGCGGTGAATCACAAAGCGGCCCACAGGGCGGGTTTGACTGAGTGACTGCGGCAGGCGGCAGCTGCGGCGTCGGCGCGGCGCTGGCGGCCGACGTCGCCTCAGAAAAAGGCTAACAGGGCAGATTCGACTGAGTGGCAATGTAATTTAGTGTAAATGTATACCGTACTGCCACGCATCTATCCCGCATCGGATGAATTTCGATCTTCTGAGAAGTTCCGCGCATCTTCCCGCAGCGGGAAACTACGCACAGTCGCAGTGTGTTACAGCATAGTTTCCATGGTAGAACTAGGTTCCGTAGCCGGAAAATGCGCTGTTGGGCTTCGGCTTCGACTTTGAACTATCCATGCGGGATAGATGCGTGGCAGTACGGTAGGTATGGTCGTCGGACTGTCTCAATGATGAATTTTCAATGCGGCAAACACGAACCAAAGCGGCTGTGTCGGCAACGACCGCTGACACCAACGAATTGTGCTCGCAAAACCCACTACCTAGATCGCTCATGCCGACTGATGGAAAAATGCATCGTGCGAATCGTCCAAGCCTCCCGCCTCCAAGCCTCCCGTCTCCTCCAGCTGGAGGTCTGCGAGCGTCGGGCCGGACGGAATGATGGCACTGGGATTGAGCGGGAACAGCTGCAGGAAGTAGCTGCGCATGGCGTCCTGAAGGTCGAAGCTGTCCCGGATCTGCAGTTCGGCACACGTTGCACATCAGCAAAGGAACAGCAGCTGGCTAGTGAAGCAAGAGACGCCGGCAAGAGGCGGCTGCAAACAAAACCACCACGGCAAAATACCTGCAGTTTGGCGGTGCAATGGTGCGCGTGCTCCGTGTGCCCCAGCATTGTTTGTGAGATATCTAGACAGAGCCAAGGGGTTCCGCCAGCTTCCGTACGTGTACGCGCCTGCATGCCGCCTGACGCCGTGCGCATGTCCTTCCGCCAGCGGGTCAGCGTGGGATAGTCGGACGGAAAGAGGAAAAAGGTTCTGCTAGTTTCCATTTCTGCACACATCGCATTCCCTGCGCACCTGCATGCCGCCTGACGCCGTGCGCATGTCCTTCCGCCAGCGGGTCAGCGTGGGATAGTCGGACAGAAAGAGGAAAAGGGTTCTGCTAGTTCCCAATTCATGCACACATTGCAGTTCGCACGCGCCTGCATGCCGCCTGATGCCGTGCGCAGGTTGTACACGTCCTTCCGCCAGCGGGTGAGCGCGGGGTAGTCGGTCACGCGCCGCCGGCTGCACTTGAACAGCGTCGTGTAGACCGAGTCGTAGCGGATGATCGTGGGGTACAGCCTCAGGTCCGCTGCCGTGAACCTGCACAGAAATGACAGAAAAGCTCAGCTACTAAGACAGGCAAGGCACCTTCCATGGCGCATGTGCTGCCTGACATCAGCGAGAGTGAGGTGGGCTGGGCAGGAAGGCCTACTGTTGAGCCGAGTAAAACCCTCGGCATGCAGATGCATCCACACCCTGCTGAGTCGTCATCAATGCTTTGCAGATACTTGTAGGTCACTCGCCTGTCGCCGGTCAGGAAGCGGTGCTGCTGCAGTAAACCCTCCACGTGGTCCAGTGCCGCGTACAAACCCTGCTGCGCGCGGTCGTAGGCGCCTTGCGTGGTGGCAAAGCCGCTCTTGTAGACGCCATTGTTGATCTGCAGTCAAGGAGCTGGGCAGCTAAGAAGATAGCCATTGAATCGCGAGGCCATTGTTAGCCTAGCACCTTGAAACGCAAGGAAATTGTAGTACTATGCCGTGCTACGCCATGCAGCAACAATGCTGCGCAAAGGACGCATCACTTACCGAGGCAGCCAGCCAAGGCAGAATGCCCACTTGATGCATGAGAATGTGGATCTCAATGCGACTTGTTAAAATAGCAACCCAAACGGCCTGCCTGATTGTACACTGTGTCATTCAGCGCGTCGATCTGCGGCGCCAGGCAAGGCGGGTACAGGTCCACGTCCGAAGCGCCCGGCAGCTGGAAGGAGTTGAGCATCCTGACCTGCAAACGCACAAGCGAAAACAACAGATACTCAGCTGGTCTCAGATTCAGATACAGCCGCACTGTGTTACCTTCTGTAGTCAAGACGGTTTCCGTGCAAATGCTTTATGTGCGGGAGCTGTGTAATACAAGCGCATGATGTCTGCGGACTCGTTGCTGACGAAGAAGCGCTGTTTGCGGTCTGTCAGCAAGCGACACTGAATTTGCTGAAATGAGATGCCCAACACACAAGAGAGTGCGCACGATGTCGGCGGACTCGTTGCTGACGAGGCGGCGCTGTTTGCGGTCCACCAGCAGCGGCGCGGTGCAGCGGCCGCGGAAGCCCGGCTGGCACAGCTCGTACACCTCCCTGCATCGATGAGCATGTGAAAGTTGCAAAACGTAGATGGAAAAATAAGAGTGACAAGAAGGCGGTCCACCAGCAGCGGCGCGGTGCAGCGCCCCTGGAGTTCAGGCTGGCACAGTTCGTACACCTCCCTGCAGCACCGATGATCTGAGAAGTACAAGACGGTTGACTAGAAACAAATCAGAAACGCGCTGGCGCAACTTCATACACCTCCCTGCACGCTCTGACGCCGACGGTCCCGGAAGCCGCGGCTCATGACTCAAATACCCCGTGCATTCTATGTGCACTGCCACACGAGCGGTGTTGCCGTTGCACCCAGACCGATTCATCCTGGGTAGTATGTGCCGCTGGTGTACACTCGCTGGTGTTCACACGCACCGCAAATCGTTGCATTTGAACACGGGGTCCGGCGAGTCAAACACCCAGCCGCCTGCACCAGCAGGATTGCGAAAGCACATGGTGAGACGCAGTCTGCTTCGAGACACAAGCGATGTGGCAGGCTCTGTAGCACATTGCACATGACCACCGTGACGCTGGGCAGCAGGCCGCCTAGGGTCAGTTCTAGCATCAATGAAACGTACATGAAATGGATTTCAAAGTATTACTCTTGCCTCGGGAGGCGCGCTCCGGGTCGTCCGCCATGCTGACCACCGTGACGCTGGGCAGCAGGCCGCGCACAATCAGCGCCAGCAGCACACGGTGGCACCAGGGGCAGGCGTTGCCCACAAACACCACGTACCGCCCCGCCTCCGCCTGCGGACCATCACGAGTCGTTCATGTGTGCTGGAGCGATCAGCGCCAGCAGCACCCGGTGGCACCAGGGGCAGGCGTTGCCCACAAATACCACATACCGCCCCGCCTCCGCCTGCAGAAGAGGAGGGAAGTACATCATGCCCCAAACAGGCACACTGGCCCATGCCCGGGCTCTGGCAGGACCGACGGCTGGCAATCAAATAACAGACTCTCTGGCTCTTCGCTTGTGCGATTTTTGCTGAGCGGCGCCGTCTGGCCTTGCCACACCTTGCCTCCATTGGCAAACCGCTGACATGTGGGGGGCATTGCCAGTGGCTGAGGAGGTCCTGGCTGGACGCCAGTACAGCTCTGGGCCAGCGTATCGCCTCGCCGAAAGGCATTCGGGTTGCTCACGGCAGTCAGAGCCTGGCGAGCTCACCGGGAAGTCGGGGTCGCCGATGGCGTGGCGCAGATTATAGGACGGCCGTGAGTAGTCACCGTCTTTCGACTGCGGCGCCAGCTCCTGCATGAACGTCTTCCATAGCAGCCGCCAGCCGCCCTTGGCGCCTGGCATGGTTCAACATGGAGTGTCAGGTGCCAAATCATCCCGAGCGGGGTCCCAGATGATAACTGCGGCACCCGCCACATCAGGCTTACAGATTCCAACGATGAGCACCGGTTCAAAAGCCAGTGACATGCCAACAAATGCAAACGCACGCGCCTTTGACGAGAAAGCCCTGTGGCACCAGTTTGCCCGTCCATTCCAGCACGCGGAAGCCGCCCTGAGAGTCTGCAGTGCCCACAGGCATGAGATTGGCTGCAAATTAGTCCGGCTTGTGGGCGACCATGCTTGGTCGGGTTGGTTCATCACTTGTCTGCCCGGCGGCCAGCACATGACGCCTGCACAGAGTCGTTTTTGGCGGAACTGTGGCCGCACCATCCTTGGCGGCTCGGACAGCAGTCATGCTCCGTCGCTGCCGATGTGAAACTGATCTGAAGGGCTGCAGCCGTAGCGCTGGGCGTGCCTGCAGGGAGCAGAGTGGGTCAGCAGATGACAGCGTGCGCGTCGAGTGCAGCATGCATGTTGGAAACTGACAGATGCACAGCGGCGCCTACCTGTGCTATCCTGGTCGTTTCAAAATGGGATCCTGCAACGCTTGCGCGCATGATGGTGCCCAGTCGGGGTTGCTAACTGCAGCTGCACTTCGAGGCGAGAATGTGAATCGATATAGGCTGTCTCTTGCGCAGGCAGCACGTCCCACAGGAGAGTTGCATGCACTGCTTGTTCTGCGAACGCAACTTCTCTCCCGGCAAGGCGCGTTGTCTGTGAACGCACGAGGGGAACGAAGTGCCGACGGGTTTCGGAGAATCTTTCGAGATGGTGAAGATTGGCGCGAATGACGACACAAAGGACGAAGCATGACGCCTGCGTCACCTTGTACCGGCTGCAGTCCTCTTCAATGGAAGACATTTGCATTTGCTGCATTCGCACAATTAGCGCGGTCAGCAGTTGCTCGCGGTCACACTGTTCCTCAATGTGTCCACCGCACAGTCAAATCGTGTCGTACAACAGCAGACACTTTGAGCAGATCAAGTACATCTGCAAGGACGTCTATGGCGGCCACGATTACCTGCCAGATCAAGTAGAAAATTACAGCAGGGCCAGCGACAAGGCGGTGCTTGTGCTCGAGGGCGGCGCGGGCACTGTGCTGGGCATTGGTGTGCTGCAATGCTGTTGAAGGGATGCCGTCGTTACTAGGAATGCGTATGTGCATCATACGCGGCGTACGCACATGGCTGTAAGCGTGCTGAGTGAATCTGCATTGCGTGCAGTGTGCATTGAGCGGCGGCTAGACACCGTCTTTGTGCTCGGGTTACGGGTGCACCCGCAGCACCATGGCCGTGGCATTGGCGCCCGCCTCACGGTGAGCTGCCATGCCACTCGCACCGCAGGCAGGCAGTTCCCGCCATGTCAAGTCATGCTGCACACCGCTCGAGCCCTCCAGCGGCGCAGGAAGTCACACGCCATCCACCACTGCACTACGAGCACAATCGTCGCTGGATGGTGTCCCTTCTAACCAGACGATGCTGGCGCTGGCGCTGCTGCGGCGGCAGCGGCGGCTGCGTCTATGGCGTCGGCAGCTACGGCGGACACCATGAGTCTCACCCTGTGGCGCTGTCACTTCACTTGCTCCTCTGCCTGTGTGCAGGCGGCGGCGGAGGCGCACTCACGCACGGTGCCGGGCGTGCTGACGATGCAGACGGCCACCATCAAGCAGAACCTCGCCATGCAGAGCATCCTGGGCAAGCAGGGGTGGCAGGTGGGACGTGACTCCCCTGCGCAGAAGGGAATTTCAAAACCCGCGCAAGCAGAGTCCAGGGTGGGCATCCGGCGTGCCAGAGGGCCGCTGGCTAGTGCAGTCATTGCATTCGCATGTTGCAGATTCTTGCTGAAAGGGTCTACGTTAAAAGTGTATGTATTGCGTCCGCAAGTGCAGGAGCGCAGGCGCAGGAGATGTGGCCGCAGAGCCAAGAAGTGAAGGAGAAAAGTTGTGGCAACTTCCATATTCCTAACTCAAATCCGAACTTTTCAGGCCTTTGCATGTTCCTAGGTGCAGCAGGCGCTGGACATGTGGCCGTCCAGCGAAGAGACGGTACGCCTCGCTCAGGCGGCCGGCGGCGGCACTACCGTCTCCCATGTCGATGGTGCCGCGGCGGCTCTCTCCAGCCCGGCGGCGCTGCAGCTGCTGCCCCGCTGGCAGGTGCGAGTGCGCGCGCAAGTCAGTGAACAAACAGCAGAAATGTTGACCGTGATATTGATGTGCCAGGACGCGCCTTTTGGAGGACCTGGCTTGCAAAGTCTCACAGCCGAGCACTGAAAAGTCTTGAGAGTCTGGGTCCATGTGCACAGGTTTGCAGCTCGGTGGCTGAGCTTGAGGCGGCCGCCAACGAGCTGCAGGCTGAGCTGGAGCCCAGCAATTCGCTGCCGAGCGCTCGGGGCGCCAGGTGCGGTGCACTGCTGTTGCGCTGTGATTTGCGCTGCTGGCTTGGGGGTATCGCATGATGATTCCAGATGCCGAAGCTACTCTCAGATGTTGTCATATGCCCCTGCGCTGCGCAACAGGTGCTGGCTCCCATTCCACTATGCGCCGCTGCCGGTGGAGAGTCCGGAAGTCGCCAGAGCCCTCAAGGTGTGCAATACGTCGAGGGAATCCTGAGCCGCACTCAATGTCGCAGCCCTAACGTGTTCCTTTCGCCGTTCCTGCAGCGTTCATACACCCAGACTGCAAGCCAGGACACTCTGTTCGTGCCCGCCCCGCAGGCCGGCAAAGTCTGGATCCTGCCCAGCGGCAGCGCCGCAGCCGGCACGCCAAACGGCAACAGCGCCTCGCAGCCGGCTCAGAACGGCCATGCCCCGTCCGGCGACGGCGCCAGCGACAGCTGCTCCACCAGCAACGGCGGCGCCGAGGGCGCCCAAAACCCTACCGGCACCGGCTGCGGGGGCCTGCTCATCGTGCAGGACAACTTCGACGCGTCCGCGTCCAAGTACAGCCACGAGATCGCCGGCATCATCGGCGGCTCGGCGGCGGCGGTGGAATCCGCACTGCTCCTGGCGGCTCGCGCGCAGCCGTTCTTTGTGGCCTTTGTGGCGCGGAAACCGCAGCATGCGCCCACGCTGTTCGCTGCCACGCCCACCCAGGAGCAGTATGTGCTCGTCTTCAAGAAGGACCTCTGACCGTCATTAAGATTGACAAAGATTGACACTGGCCTTGACGTTGACATTGATACCTAGGCGATGATTGGTTTTCACGGTTGGGAATGTGTGGCTGTTCGAATCGTCTACAATTATCGAGTATCTGCCAATTCAAGGTGCCCTACTGCGCAGCCCTAGAGTTGAGGCAGCCGGATCTGGGGCAGCGCTGCAACATCTGTCCTGCTCTTGGCATGCACACAGGGCCGCCGCCGCCGCCGCATGCACGTCAGCCCCTGATGCATCCAGGGGTGCAGGTCGGTGTCGAGGCCCCAGCTGTCGGGTGCCTGTTCGTTGTCATCAACTCGCCGCCGAGTTTCGCCGGAACTGCTGCCCCGCTGCCGCGACCGCCGCCTCAAGCGCGGACGACGAGTCGGAGTGCGACTGCCGCGCCGGCACCGCAGCGCCGGGAATTGGCACCTGCGCGGAGGTTTAGAGTACGAGTTACAGTGCAGTGATTCAGCGCTGCAAGGCCGCTGCATCCGTCTTCCAGTGCAGCTCGGCAGGTAGACACGTGCATGTTGCACTGCGGCAGGCGTGCACATGCGCATCTACTGCTGAGCGTGGGCAGCGGAGGCGCACGCAGTCTAGGCACATTCAAAGGGCATATTTACCTTGGTGTGAGCGTGCAGACCATGCAGCATGGCCGCTATTGCGGCAACACGAGGACTTAAGTGCTAAGGTGACTATAGCTTGGTGTGTGCCCGCAGGCCGTGCAGCAGCGCCGCCCGGTACGGAGCGCTCAGCATCGTCTGCTTTGTTTTCAGAATTTTGTTGTACGAGATTACCGCTGATGTTTGTTTATCATCACTTACCTTGGTGTGCGCGCGCAGCCCGTGCAGCAGAGTCGCCCGGTGCGGCGCGCTGAGCATCGTCTGCTGCAGGTCCCGCGGCATCGCCTCAAACACGCGCACCAGCTCCCGCTTGGCCTCTGCCAGCGCCTCCTTCGCCTGTAGAGTTTGTTATAAGGAAGGTTTGAATGATGTGTTCGAAATGAGAATGTCAGCTATCCAACAATGTGCTGGATATGCAGGTCCTGCGGCACCGCCTCGAACATGCGCACCACCTCGCGCGGAGGCCTTCGCCAGCGCATGTGCAATTCTAACATGTTAGCATCTGAGTCAGTGTGGTGTCGCCCCAGAAGCCGCACCAGCTCGCGCTTTCACCCTTGCCGACATGTCTTTCGGATGCATGAAGGGCGCGACAGTCTGGGTCTGAAGGTCTGGCGGGAGACGTGTGTCGTCACCCTCGCAGCCTTTGCTGCCAGCCATGCCACACATGAACGCCTCCTCTGCGTGCTGGAGTGTGGCCCACTAACATGCTACATGAGGCGCTGCTCAGGAGGCCACGCACTTGCGAAATACACATTCAGGCCGGCAGCTACAAAATGAGGACGCCTTGTCGCTGCTGCGATCAGGGTTTAGGAAGTGTTGGCCTGTGCCAATCTCTCTAAGCGCACCTGGGGCGGCGCGTCTCCCGGCGGCTGCGCGGCCGCCGCGGTTGCAGACTGCAGCCGCTGCTCCAGCTCGAAGAAGGT
>JAABUW010001132.1_pt1 | contig 47095 bp, 48 predicted proteins | sample 5560081 | NCBI WGS metagenome assembly JAABUW01 (sample SAMN10711882, study PRJNA513363) | rock metagenome | isolation source: Antarctica rocks | place: Antarctica: Victoria Land, Knobhead sud | reverse complement strand
TCGACCTCCGCTTCGACCTCCTCTCCTTCCCCCCTCCTCTCCTTCCCCCCTCCCCCCTCCCCTCACCTAACCAAAACTCAAACCCCAAAACCCAAACCCCTTAATTCCACCACCCATCGCAACCTTCAACTACTCACTACCCACAACCCACAACCCACAACCCACTACCCACTTCTTACTCGCACTCGCACTCGCACTCGCACTCGCGATCGATACCCGCAACAGCCTCTCTCTTTCCAGGTCCCCCGAAACCACCAACCAACGCCCCTCCTTCTTCCAACTCGCTCTTTGAGTTTGCATTCTAGTCTATCTATAGATCCACCTTCCTAAAAGAAAAGAAAAAAACCTACCAACCCCGTTCACTTTACCCAACCCTACTACAGTACAGTACCCCTCCTCCCCTTTTCCCCCCCTAACCCGGGGGCGGCAGAATCAGATTTATGTGTATTGGTGAGGTAAGGCGATAGTTGCCCTTGCTGTGGGGGTTTGCGAGGTGGTTAGGATGGGGGTGAGAGAATGCTAGGGTATTGGTTAGGGGAGGGGAGAGGTGGGTGGGTTGAGGTTGGGGTGAGGCAGATTGGGGGAGGGTATGGGGGTGGGGGTGTGTGGTTATGGGGGCAGGGCGGGTTGGATGGGTGAGGTAGGCGCGTAGAATTGTGATTTAGAAGGTGAGGCGGGAGGCAGGATTGGGATTGGGTGAGGGATAGCAAGGGGTATGCTGGCCTGGATGGCAGTGTACGGAGGAACATACATATTGATGTTTAAGCTTATACGAAGCGAGATGTTGCGCTGAAGAAAACGAATGTGGCAACCTGTAACGAACATGCCCCGCTGTTCCGAGTCTGGACGATGTTCAAATCAACGCCTTGCAACGCTGCAGAACTTCATGTAGACTCTAGCCTGGAAAGCCAGTTGACAATCTACGATACACAGCATCGTCAGCTTCATCATCACTTCGCCGCTCACCCAGTGCAAAAGAAAGAAAAACTCACCATCATAGCCTGCACCAACCCCACGCTCATCCCATAATTACTCCCATCCCAACTCCCCGCCTGCAACGTCAAGTTATACATCCCCAAAGTCTCCACCTCCCGCACCCTGGCCTCCTTGGCCATCTCCACCGTGTAATGCCACAGCGCATTATTGCCCTGACTCAGAATCTGCCCGGGTGGTTTGAGGTGGCCGGCAGCGGTGGGACCGACCCAGATGATGGGTACGTTACGGGCAGAGGCATCGGCGAGTGTAATCCACTCGTCCATGGAGGCTGTGGCGAGGGGCCAGGAGAGGGCGGTGCTGAGGGAGAGGGAGTGGATTAGTGGGACGGGTTTGTAGGAGTCGGGGTCTTTCGAGAGGACGCCGGCGAGGGCGGTGTGCAGGTCCGGGGAGGCGGGGGATCCGGTGATGGGGAGGAAGATGTGGGGCGTGCCTGTGGTTGTCAGATCGATGTCAAGGCTTTGAGAAGTTGACATCACTCACGGTCGCAGTAATAGGGACTCTTATGCCCGCTTCCTCCGTCGTTGTCAATCACGTCCTGGCTAGAAGTGACGACAAACTTAGAGCAGCCAGTATTGGTGAATTGGCCGTCACATCTGCAGACGTCCCGTTCGCTTTCCTTCATCTCCCATTGCTTGAGACTCCCCATTGCAATGTTTTCGCGGAGGAGCATATTAAAGGCGGCATAAACATGTTGAAGCATGTCGTCGCCAACAAACACAACGGCGTCAAAGCGTTCAAGGATCATGCAGATCTCCGGGGTCGAGTACCAGCGGTAGTGGCATCCTGCCGGGAAGAAGGGTGCATCAAATCCATGGCGGCCACCGCCGTTCATGGCAGTCAGAAGGCTTGCACGGTTATGGCAGTAGGAAGACTGCTTCTTTCCATCTACGGTAGAAACGACTGGCGGATCGTACAGATCTCTTGAAGTAAGGCCACATTCTTGATGTCCTTCGAAGTGGTTGAAGTAGCTTGAAGATCGTGAGCACATGGACAAGCACGAAAGAAGTAGGTTACCTGCTCTTCGATAGCATCACGGGAAAGAGGTATCCTATCTATCCGGTTGGACGATGCACGAAAGGGGGTCATCATCCAGAGCAAGGTAATAGCTACGAGGATCAGGATCACTCCAGTCCTCTTGTAACCCCCAACAGCTTTACCGCTGCGAGGCATCACGTCTCGAGGGCTTTCCATTCCTTGGATGTGTTGGGGAGTCTGAGGCGCACTCGCAAACCGTGGAAAAGGGTAGGCCATGACGGTTGTGGGTGGCTTTGTGGTGGATTGTCCGTGGAGCTTTCGGTTGACTGGTTGTAGTTCTGATGCTGATGAGATTGGGAAGGGGCAAAAAGGAAATCATTCATTTTTCTGCGACGTTCAAAGTGATTGGAGTTTAATGGAGCCATTAAGTAGGCTTTGATAGTCTACAACAATTGAAATACAGTACTGAATTATTCGATGAGACAATGACACGACTTTTTGTGATGATGGACATTTAATCAGTCAGCTTTTTCCAGATCCTCCAGTCGACCATTGGGGGAATACAACACCACGGTTGCGGGGGATTGCTCCTTTTTATAGAGTTGAATGGTCGGTTCAAGGCGTTCAAAGTCTACAGCTAGGACAAGACCTTAGCCCGAGTTCTACTTCTACCTCGGGACTATTAGGATGGCAGGGCGCATCCGCGGAGACATGAGGAACCAAGTCGGACAGGCGGAGATTCGACCCATTGTTTTCAACATTGCTGCAGAGTGAGAAGAACAACACAAACAGCTCAAGATGGATCGCTGCTCGAGGAGGCAGATGGAGGTAGCAACTCAATAATGAAATCCTTCGGTACCCTTATGGCGAGGAGTTGAGATACTGTAGAATAGAATAATGGCCCGTGAGATCACATGTGACGCTGAACTAGCAGGGATTTACGCGAGTATGGTACAAAGTACCGTGTACGGAATACAGCCGGAAATGTGGGGGAAAGGGAAAGTTACCGGACCAGAGGCTCTACGGTACAGTAGAGTAGAGCTTCCGCCAGCAGCCATGACTCAATTATATTTCAACTAGATCTTAACCTATTCATACCTATTTAATATCCCTCAAAACACTCCCAAGGGTGATACAAAGCTCTATCAATTCTCCGTCCATCGATTGTACTTCAGCTTATCATTATATTATACATCCATTGAAGTTCAGTGAGGGGCACATTCACCACTCCCCAGTCAATAGCCTCGGCAACGTTGTATAAATCCTGGATTGAGAGTCCTTGAGCGAAGGGCCTTGAAAGGCTGAAGGGGATTAGAGGCTTATAGAAACAATCAGGCTTTAGACCTAGAAAGAGCAACATGTCATGGAAAAAGTCCGAGGCGCTGATGGAGACCATCAAGCATTACTCCCATTTCCCAGCCACGGGTGTGAGTCTGCGGCAGATGGTTCAATTTGGGGAGAAACCCTCGATAGGTGAGATTCGTCTCTTGTGGGACCTGTAGGGGACGAAAGCTGACGAGGCTGCTTGCAGGCACACTGTTCCGCGCTTCTCAATTTCTGTCAGAGGAACTTCCAATCCGATTAGCACACCGAGTCCAAGAGCTTGGGGATCTACCCGATGGATTGAACGAGATGCCTTCCATCAAAAGGGTGCAGGATTGGTATGCACAATCGTTTGAGGATATCACAGCGCTCCCCCGACCCACTCTGCCTAAAGACCTACGAGAACGTCTTCTACGGCCCTCAAAGCCAAGCGCACGGGAACACAAAATCCTGAGCGAAACCACCCAAAACCCAAGCGTTAGACAAGGGCAATACCGCTCCCTACCGAAAGGTAACGGCAAAGAGAATGGCAACGGCAACGGCGTCAAATCCTCCTCAAGACGCTATTTCGCCGCTGCGGACGACGGCGGCGACTGGCCTCCTGAACTCAACGACTACAACAAACGCTTTGCGAAAACCCTTGAAGGCATCAAAAGACGGCACGACAGCGTCGTTACAACCGTAGCTCAGGGAATCCTCGAATACAAACGCAAAAAACAACGCATGCAAATCGACTCGAATATCCAAGCGTTCCTCGACCGCTTCTACATGTCCCGTATAGGCATACGTATGCTGATCGGGCAGCATATCGCTCTCACGGACCAGAAACAAACATCGGACCCGAACTACGTCGGCATCATCTGCACCGCAACCAACGTGCGCGAACTCGCCCAAGAAGCCATTGAAAACGCCCGCTTCGTCTGTGAGGACCACTACGGTCTATTCGACGCCCCAAAGGTCCAGCTTGTCTGCAAATCCGATCTGCATTTCATGTACGTCCCTGGTCATCTCTCGCACATGCTGTTCGAAACGCTCAAAAACTCGTTACGAGCGGTGGTGGAAACACACGGGCAGGACAAACAGGAGTTCCCGGTTACAAAAGTCATCATAGCAGAAGGAAAAGAGGATATTACAATCAAGATCAGCGATGAGGGAGGTGGCATACCGAGGAGTACTATTCCGCTGGTCTGGACGTACATGTACACGACGGTGGAAACGACACCTAATCTGGATCCGGATTTCAACAAGAGCGATTTCAAAGCTCCCATGGCTGGATTCGGATATGGTCTCCCTATCAGTCGACTCTATGCCCGGTACTTTGGCGGCGACCTGAAATTAATCAGCATGGAAGGGTAAGTCCATTCCGCGTCCATCCCGCCTCCCTCCGCATCTTTCCCCCTCTCCCCAGTCTTTTACCTCCAATCATTCTCAAAGAAACTAACCACCCCTCTACACATCCAGCTACGGCACAGACGTCTACCTACACCTAAACCGACTCTCATCATCCTCGGAACCGCTGCAATAGCAACGAAGCGTCATGAGGGGCGAGCAGCGACCCCAAGGATTGACAATGATGGCGATGATTCGCTCGAGGCTGAAGGGGAGGGAGGTGAGTGTGAGGAGGCAGGTTGGGGATGCAGCGAGTATGGTTAATGAGGAGGGGGCCGGGAGAGCGGCGGAGGTGTGAGTAAGAGTACGGGGGAGATGGGGACGGGGAACCGTGTGGAAGAAGGGGGAGAGGTGGGGCAGGGAGGGAGGGGAGGTTGTAGATAGTATATACGTACATTGGAAACGGTGGGAGCGGAAACCATAAAATTAGCATATCCGTAACCTCGAATCATCAACTCATACACATCAATCCATCCATCCATCCCCCATCCCACCTCACCTCACCCCACCCCACCTCACCTCTTCCTCCCCCCCCACCTCACCTCTTCCTCCCCCCCCTCCCACCTCTACTCCCTCCCTTCCCCCCCTCCCCACCATCCCCCTCCTCCCCCTCATCCACCCACTCCTCCCCCGCCCCACGCTCCTCGAGCCCAACCATCAGTTTCTGGAACCGCAGCCGCGTCTGCGGTATACTCTACATCTCGCGGGCTTTGTTAGACATTGCCAAGGAAGGGATTTTTTGAAAAGAAGAAGAAGAAGGAAAAGAAGAAAGAAGAAAGAAGAAGAAGAAGAAGAAAGAAAACAAAAACAAACCTCGCCCCTGCTCCCCGCGAACCAGGCCAGCATCTCCCAGCTCGCCAGCACCTCCGCCGCGCGCCGTTTGCGCTCTTGGGTTTCCCAGAGCTCGGATCTGGCTAAGCCTGCGTCGTTGGGGGTGGTGGTGGTGGTGGTGGTGGTGGTGGTGGTGGGGGTGGGGTGGGGTTTTGGGGGGTGGCCGCGGGCGAGGCGGTCGCGGGTTAGAGCTGCGGAAGGGGTGGGGTTGGCGTGGGGGCGGGGGTGGGGGTGGGGGGGCATGGTTGTTGTTTTTGTGTGGTGTGGGTGGGGAGGGGAGCTGCTTGGGGGGCAGGGGTTAGATTTGGGGGGTGGGGGGGGGGGTTTCTTGGTGGGAGTTGAGGGGGGGATAGGGGGGTGGTTGGTTTAGGGTGGGGGTGATATTGGGGGGAGGTGAGGTGCGTAAGACGATAGATGGAAAGGCCCGGCCCGTAGCAGAAGGGCGATTCGCGCGGAAAGAAAGAGAGGGAATCAAGACTGGGGGATGATGGATCGCTCTGCACGAACGCACGAGTGGAGGAGGAGGAGGAGGAAGGGAAAACATTCCAATTACGGCGGTCTACTGCCAAACACACACACGCCTGGGGGAATCAAAATGGATGTCAAGGATTCAACAAACAAATCTTGAACACGAATTTGGGAAACCGCAACGTCCTTTTGCTTTCTAGATAGACCAACAAGTGCAAAGAAAAGACGCAACGGGCGTGCAGTTGTCTGGAATCTTCGAAAGCAATGGTGTGAGACAGTGCCAGCTGGGGTGAAGGGTTCATGTCCATACGGGTAAAAGAAGACGAGGGCCGGGTGGGTACGTACTTTACGATCCTGCGCTATATGTTTTTTGCGGGTGATGCTGGAAGGGGATGGCTGCGGGTTGGTGGAGTGGTGCTTAGGGTTAAAGTAAGGTATGGTTGATGGTGATGTAGTGGAGAGGTGCCGGATGAAAGACAATGGTCGGTCGGAAGTTGCCCCTTTTAAGCGAGGGTTACACCGGAATTCTACCGACACACAACCACCGATTTTCCATTCTCACGACTCAATTACACATCCGAAACCAACTCTCCCGTGTATCTCCTACATTCCCTCATCCTACGCTACATATGATACACATCGATACAGGAATCCTAGAATCAGCCGCCGTCGTTGAATGATTCTCGTCCATGGCTACGCCTACGCCTGCGAAAACGAGAAGAAAAACCGTAGGGTTACATGTACGATAGCCTGAGAGACATGGCTCGCTGAGTCTGGTATCATGGAACAAAAAAGGGGAATCTTCCAACTGTTTCCGGTCTTTGATACAATGAACGCTGTTCGAAGGTGTACGGTGGGGTCGCTTTGCGGCGCATGAGGAACTATAACGAGCAGTCTATCCAATGTTTAATGGCGCGGCAATGCTCAGATCCTGTAGCTTTGATGGGATGCGAGTTTGTGTACCGCGAATGCTTGTATGACGCGGGCTGAGATTGTAATTGGCGGTTGTGGGTTTGGCCATAGTGGGGTCAAAGCTGGCGAGAGCGTTCTTACACAAGGCATGTTGCCTCATTTTATGCTCGGTGGCGCTCAGAAGTTACTTTCGTCTTCGGAGTGCCATCGAACGCATCGCGTTCAACTTGGTCTGTCAGGTAGAAATTTGGGTGAAAAGTCCAACTCGAACATTGACATTTCGCCACGCTCGGACTAAGGTCGAAAGTTGATAATCGCAATCTTCCAAAATTAGTCTTCGCTCTTGAGATAGCTTGTACCCGAACAGGAAATCGACATACCTGACTGCCCAGCCCGTAAGCGAGTTTCCCACCGTCGGCATCCCAACTCAACGAGTGTGTTGGTCCCTCTTCTTCCTCTCCGGTACCGCTATCTTGATCTATTCCATTGACCACAGGGCTCTGCCATTTTCCAGGTTCGCCTTTCCAGCCTGCTTTTGGCATTCCACCTACGTCAGCGTTCCATATCAGGACCCTGTCCCAGCTCGCTGCTGCGACAAGGTAGCCATCTGGCGTGAAACTAATGGCCATAGGAGGTGTACTGTGGCCGAGGCTGAGAACATGGACCGTGGTGAATGGTTGGTTAGCATCCCAGATCCTTATGTTGCCGTCGAGGGATGAGGTTGCGAGTAGACGGGGAGAAGTAAAAGTGTAGGATGAAGGATTGGAAATTGGTTGGTAGGCAAGGGCGGTAATCTCGGCATCGTGAGCTGTGGTGGTTTTCAGATTACCCGTAGCATCGATGATTCCGAGTACTGCGGATTCTTCGGCCGCTATGGCAGTCGTTTTGCTTGCAGCGTCGAAACGAATGTGTGTCCAGCTTTGGTATTTTTCTTCATCGGTGCGACTATGGAGGGCAACAATCCGTTGAGTCTCGATGGACATCTGTACAATGCAATTTTGACCACATATAGTAAACTTCTGATCATCAGACCATGCTGCATCCATTACAATGTCATGTAACTCAAGAGGGCACAGAGCATCTGATGATCGTGTATCCCAGACCATCAAGGCACTCCCCCCCCTCCTGGAGGATGTAATACCTAGCAGGTGGGTTCCAGAAGGGTTCCAACGGAACATCAGGATCATATCCGGTACTGTCCTTAGCTCATCTAGTGATCTGCCGGTTTTATCCCACAAAGACACGTCGCCAGTCCGGCCTAGAGTATCGCTCCGAGTTGCGACAGCGAGGATTTCACCGTCGGAACTCCATGCCATTGCCGTTACCGAAGAACCATCCGACGGACCCAGTGTATCGACAAACTGCTGCTGTTGCTGACGCTCAGGGCATGTGCCCTCGGGAGACAGGATGGTTTTGGTCGAGACGGTCCAAATGCGGCATAGCGCTTCGCCTCCAGTGGCCAAGATTTGGGGATCTTGGGGATTCCAGGCGGTGTGCATCACGTTTTTATCCGGCACACACAGCAGGCTTGTTTCGGGCCCTAGCTCGCGAACCTTGTCGCTCTGCACACCCACGCTCTCTCCATTCGTCAGGGTTAGTGTGTGCGTCCTAGTCTGAATGCTGCTGCTCGCATGCTGCTGCTGCTGATCGGGCGCACGCGCATCATCATCATCATCATCATCATCAACCCCTTCCCCTTCCCCTTCCCCATCCCCATCCTCATCCTCATCCATATCCATGCCGTTTCCAGCCCCTTCCGCTACTGCACCAGTCAATGCGGTTGGGATCTCTGCTGCCGGGGAATTACTGGCTGAGGTTGGCTCTGGCGCATCCAGCCGTGAATATCCGTTCTGGTCGATGTCCACGCTGTCGCTGCCTCCTCTGCTGTCATGGTTAATGTTGCCATTGCTTGTAGGATTAATTGTAGATGGAGTCGTCGTAATTTCAATGCCATTGCTTTTGCGACTTCGCTTAGCCGCCGGACCTGCATTTGGCACCTCTAGCCCAAGGCCGTTTGCTGTGTTTTCTCGACCGTGTTTGCGAGTTCGTGGGGAGTTGCGTGACTTGTAAGCGGTTTCGTCTTCACTTGCCTCCCCGTTTGCTGATGATGTGTTCCGTCCAGAAATAGGTCCAAAAAATGGTACAGGCGATGATAACGATGGGTTTTCATCGCCATGCTAACACATCTGAGATGCTAAATCACAACAAGTGGCGCTTTGTGACATACCTGATTTAATGACTGCTCAATTTCGTAATACTGCAGCCCTTTCTGTACCAACAACACCAAGGCGTGAGTTCTGATGTATTGCGCAAATGGCAGTGATCGCGGATCTACGTTCCAGTCACGCTCGAGTTTGACAGCGGCTTCGCCATGACCTGCACACGCAATTAATTCATACAGCTTGTCTTTTTTCGTACAATGCGACGGTCGCCAGGTCTTGTGATCTTACCTGATTCTTGAAGATATCTTTGTCCGATCAAACGGTTAGCGATAAACTCCTCGGTACCTGACAGAGCCTGTTCCGAACAGGTATCACGACTCACCTCCATATCAAATAATTGACATGGTCGGAAGTCAGAGGTACAGCAGACATGGTGAATCCGGCCAAGCATCAATGGTACACATGCGACGTGAGCAACGGTCGTGACTTTGGTGTGATGGTAGAAGACGATCGGATAGTTGGATGAAGTTGGAAGTGTGGAAGGAAAGGTGAATTGAGAATTAAGAATTGCGGGTTACAGCTTTGGGTGTCTGCAAATCAGTAGCTTCAATCATGTGGACCACTGGAATCTCGACATGGGAAGCGTTAAAGACTTGGGTCTTTCAAGTTGGGGGAGTTTTGGAGAAGGCCAGAGACTACATTAGTGGCCGACAGATGATGCGCGGATGGCGTCCTATCGAATTCAGCGTTTCGTCTTAGCCCTGGTAGGCTGGGACAAGACAAGAACGCCAGGGGTCCGGATAGGACTTTGAACTGGCAGGTCTTACTATTTATTGCTCGTCGGACGAGCTTGGTCTGAGAGGGGCTTGAGCAAGGCGAAAAGTGTTCAGCTCGTCTACGGAGTACCAGCAGCCTTTTTCCTTTTCAGACTGTGAGACGTGAGTACCATCCATACATGATCCATCTGCAAGGAATCGCTGACATGGAGAGAGATCTTGCGGGAACGCTTTGCCCTTAGCTCCTCGGTTAGCCCCGCAGCTCACGGAGGTTGCACCCCCCCCCTCCCAGGGCAGGGAGCTTCTATACCTCAGTGGGTCTAAAGTCTTAGTTCAAAAACTAACAAATACCGCAGTAAGGTACGGAGTACTCCGTACCTAGTCACCTTCGCATGATATCAGGGCTTGCAATTCTCTTCATTATTTAAGGTACAGAATTTGCATGACAAGACTGATTATCTTCAAGTCTTTTAGTGCATGATGTTCATGTTTATGATGAGTCATGAACAGTACAAAGCATTGTACACGTTTGTCACTTCGTTTTTATTGCTTTGCGACATTAGATGATATGTGGTTAGCTGTCAGTTAGGCGGCGGGATTCCCTTGCCTAGCCTTGACACTAAATCTTTAGACCCACTGAGGTATAGAAGTTTCCCCCCCCAGGGCTGGCACGACGGAAGTCGGACAAGCTACTTGTCCGTACAGAGAACCTGGAAAGTGGATAACTTCAACGTTGTTAAAGGTATTCATTTGTGTGAAAGTGACCTTGCACGTTCTACCTAGGCACTGGTACTACGGTATCCTTTCGGAAATGCAGCTACGTATCAATATCCCTCCACTGACCCGCGTTCTACTCGCCCTACTGCTGGCCATCTTCGTTACCTATCAAGTCACACGCGCCAGGCATCCGGAATTCCTTGCGCTCATACCACAACTGTCTCTACTCTACCCTTGGGTTTACTTTACCGCCACCTTCGCGGAGCAGAACATCCTTACCTTACTGGTCACCGCTGCGACCATTCTGTATGGTGGGAAATACCTCGAGCGTGCGTGGGGCACCACCGAGTTTGGGAAGTTCGTTCTTGTTGTAACGGTGATTCCGTACATCGCAGCAGCAATCGTCTATTTACTCTGGTTTGTCATCGCTCGGACAGATGCACATTCGTGAGTTGGAATCCTTGCAACCAGTGGTACTCAAAGTTGATTGACGTCAATTCTAGTTGGGCAAGAATCCAAGGCTCGGTCGCTCTGCAAGGCGCTCTCCTTGTGGCATTCAAACAGCTCGTACCAGAACATACTGTTACTATCTTAAAGGGAATCGTTAAGATCCGGGTCAAACACTTTGTTTCAATTTTCCTCGTCGCGAACACACTGTCGGGCGTTATCCTGGGAACGGATACGGCGCTCGTACTGGCTTGGTTAGGGTTTTTCATTAGCTGGATATATCTAAGGTTCTACAAAAGGCAGCCAGAATTGTCAAGCGCCAGTACCGGAGGCAGTGGTATTAAGGGTGATGCATCCGAGACTTTTGCATTCGCCTACTTCTGGCCAGATGTTGTACAACCTCATATAGCGGCTGTTGCGGATGGTGTCTACAATGCGCTGGTTTCCCTGCGGATATGCACTCCATTCTCAGCTGAAGACGTTGAGTCTAGCAACGAACAAGCCACATCGAGAAGTGAGGGCGGGCTGCCAAGTCTCTTGAATCACGGAGGGCGACAAGGAGGGGCAGGGAAGAGGGAAGAAGCTGAACGCAGGCGGGCACTGGCGCTCAAGGCACTAGATCAACGACTGCACGCTGCAACTGCGAACAAGCAGCAGCCTGCTTCGGTCCCAACGTCAGGCCCTAGTATAGTGGAAGCCGTTCCTCCCAGCAGCGAGCCTCCAGTAGAGGATAGCCAGCCATAGAAAAGGCCTGCAATCTCTAGCGTTGCATTCCCAACAACGGTCAGAAGTTGTGCCCTAAGTTGTGCCCTTCACAGAGTACTATCGAAATCTCTTCTCGTCCGTCCAGGTACCCATTTAGATCCACCACTAAGACGCCCAGCTACTTATATCATCACATGCATTCTCACCCCCATTCCACCGGTCTTGCCAACCAAGGTGGCAGAAGGAAAATGCTCCGATCTCAAGGCATCAGCATCTCCTTCACAGCAACCCCTCATTACTTCAAAGGTACCTTACATGGGGTAAAGGTTTACATCATCATTTGCTCACACACATTACGTCAACATATGTACCTTGGTAGTAAGATATATTAACTTCGCTCCCTCTTCTTTCCAAACTTTCTTTTGAACCACCATCATCCTGAACCCGAGCCACACTTTCGGACACAAAGTACTTCAAATCTATCAACCAACAAACCAAAAACCACAAGCACCATGTCCGGCAACAGCAACCCCGGCAACTTCGCTAACCGCCCTCAGGAGGAGGTCCAAGCGGCCGCGAAAAAGGGTGGAGAATCCTCCAATACCGGTGGCTTCGCGAGCATGCCTACCGAGAAAGTGGTACGTATCTACTTCCCTATTCTCACCTTGCGTAGAGGACGAGCGCATCATGTTGCTGACACATGTGACACTGTAGCAAGAAATCGCTTCCCAGGGCGGCAAGGCTTCCAGCGGTTCCTTCGAGAAAGGCAGTGAGGCTGCTAAGGAGGCTGGACGTAAAGGTGGATCTGCTACTGGAGGGACTTCTTAGATGAATCTGGCATGGCGGTACTATGATTGGGGCAATCAGGAGCCTAGGGCTTAAGCGGAGGATACCTGTAACTTAGAGGCTGAGCTGTATGATGGAAATGACAGAAAAACTACCTTGATGCTACTCGGGGTTCAGTAGGTACTTTATTCATAACTGCGACAAAGTCTGTCCCTCCCACTTGCCTCAGGTTCTCAGACGTGCCACTAACCTCGTTACCTGAGGCAACCTCTCACCTTCGAGCTAGGAAGATCCGGGCCGCAATTACTCCGTAGCGTTAGAAGGGTCCACCTAGCACTCGGCTAAACCTAGCAGTCGTCAGGCCCTATAGGGCTGAAAATTCACATTTCATATTTTATTGCTGCAATTCTTCAACATATCAGCAAAACGATGGCAGTCACCCCCCTACCTCCATACCTTCTGAAGATATAGAACTTTCACAGGAAGAGCGCATAACGCTTGCTTACGCCCGTTGGAACGAGGCTTCAGCAGCCAACGAAAATTCTTCCAAAGCAAAATTCGCTCGTCAATATGGAATACCAAGGAGTACTCTTATGAATCGAATCAATGGTCGAAAGGCTGCTTCTGTACGCAATCAGCATTTTCAAAGACTTAGTCTCGAAGAAGAAGCAGCTATATGTGACTGAATTCTACGTCTTCAGGCTTGAGGCTGATCTCCTCGTGTGAAGCAAGTACGTTCGATAGCTAAAGAAGTACTAGTAAAAAAGAGCGACAATAAGTCAGTCGGAATCAATTGACCTCAGAAGTTTCTAAAACGTCATTCGCAAATCAAAACAGCATATGTTTCTTCGCTTGACACTAGGCTTCGAGCTCTTCACTTCGGCATCAATGACAGCAAGCTCTAGACAAAAGAAGAAGAAGCAGCTGATATTTAAGCTACGGGTCAGACAGCTGAAGCAGAAGCAGAAGCAGAAGCAGAAGCAGAAGCAGAAGCAGAAGCAGAAGCAGCTGATAGTTAAGCTACGAGTCAGACAGCTGAAGCAGAAGCAGGAGCAGAAGCAAAGAAATAACGTGATATCTACAACTGATCAATCAGGGCGAGGCGTGCATATCAGAAGGGTCCCAAAGAGGTTCTATTAGCTACGTAGTTCACCTAAAACGAATCGTTTGAAGCAATAAAAAATGAAATGTGAATTTTCAGCCCTATGGCCTGACGACTGCTAGGTTTAGCCGAGTGCTAGGTGGACCCTTCTATCGATAACACCCGCCTACAGAGCCCTAAGCTCGTACTGTACTAACTGTATCATAAAATTCCGAGATTCTGAAAACTCATGGGTACGCTTGAGTTGTGGGTCAGCAAGATGTCTCTGGCCGAGAAATTGGACAAGATAAGGTCACCAAGGCTACAGAATCAGCGTGAGGTACTGCAATGATGCGGCCTCCTACCTTTTCTATTGGAGCTTGTCGCTAAACAATTTAAACAGACTGCTATTGTTTTGTCTGCTGTCGAGGACACTCTTAAGGACCAGAAAGTAGGCGCTTCGCCAACTGCATATTTTGCTGCCCTTCTGGCTTTATTAGGTCAATCCATCTCTCCATTGAGCGGCATTGTGAACAAAGAGCTGGCAACTTCTGTTGTGTATCTTCTTGATCTCGTCACGCCCCATGTCCCGGCGCCCCTCCTGCGGTCCAAATTCTCACAGATCCTTACAAGTCTTGCGCCTGCACTGACCCACCACGATGTCGATGCACCGTTCTTGCGCTCCTCAATTGGGTGCCTCGAGTCGTTGCTCGTCTCCCAAGACGCTGCGGCTTGGGCGCTACCCCAAACACAGATCGGTCCTCGAAGGGCAGTTGCCGGGCTTTTAGTGCTCGCTGCAGATCACAGGCCAAAGGTACGGAAACGGGCGCAAGATGCGATTACATTGGTTTTGAAAAGCCCTCCACCCAGTCCTTCATTGGACCACCCCGCTGCGGATATGTGCGCAGAAACAGCACTGCATAATCTCAGCGATGCCGTGGCGATTAGTGGAAAGCAAAGGAAGAAGAGCAAAGGCCATGCACAAGATCAACACCAGCCAGGCATGATGCATGCTCTGCAACTTGTCAAAACAATAGCGTCAGCGTCAGGCGGATGGCCGAGTAAGAAAATCGAACCGTTGTGCGAGGTCTTGATGAACATATCCAAATCAAATAACGAATATCTTACGATGGCTGCTTTTGAAGTATTTGAGATTATATTCGAAGGAATGGCGGACGAATCCTCTTCATCGAAGCTTCCAAGGCTAATGGAAGCAATTTCGGAGCTACGTCCATCTCAGAATGACTCGCAACTGCTGCCCCCGTGGATTGCTGTCATGTCTAGAGGCTACGATGTCTCTGCGCAGATGGACCCAGAGGATACCTTTCAGAAACTTCCCGAACTGATGGAATCGATCTCCGGATTTCTTGCTTCATCCTCGCATAACATTCGATTATCCGCGTCAGAATGTCTGATCTCTTTTCTAGTGAACTGCATCCCGGATAGTGTCATTCTCGAGCCGTCAATATACGATGAGAAGGTGCTCGAAAAGGTGGCTAAATCGGTAACGTCTCTGCTTAGCGTCAAATACCAGGCTGCTTGGATGGAGGTCTTCAGTGTTTTATCTGCTCTCTTTGGAGCACTGAAATGGAAATCTAGCCCCTTAGCCAACGATATTGTCCACGGTGTGGGGGAATTGCGAGGCAACGATTCTTTCAATGGGAAAAAGGAGGCCGATGCCGTCCTTGGAAAAGCGATCGAAGTTATGGGACCAGAAGCAATTCTTAGCATACTGCCACTAAACCTTCTAAAACCCCAGCCTAGACAGCCTGGCAGAGCATGGCTCCTACCGATCCTCAGAGATCATGTAACAAATACGTATCTTACCCACTTCAGGCTGGAATTTGTTCCTCTGAGCGAAGCAATGTTCCAGAAAGTTATTGACAACGGAGTCGCGGAAAAGACAATGGAAACCAAGATATTTGAAACTATCGTACAACAAACCTGGGCACTTTTACCAGGATACTGCAATCTCCCTCGTGATTTGACTGAAGCATTTGATCAGAGCTTCGCAGAACTGCTGGCCAATTTGCTTTACAAGCAGACCGAATTACGTGCGGATGTATGCAGAGCTTTCCAAATGCTTGTAGAATCAAACCAAGAGATTATTGCCCTTGACGCGTCTGAGAAAGACTTGCTTTTGGGGGCACGAATGACGAAGCAAGATGCACAAAGGAATCTAGGTCATCTTTCCAGCTTTGCAGGCAATCTCTTAGCGGTTCTGTTCAACGTTTACAGTCAAACACTCCCACAATTTAGAGGTCATATATTGCAATGTATCAATGCCTATCTAAGCATCACCCCTGAGAAGGTAATTTAGATCTGATAATAACACAATCAGTGTCTTACTGACATATTTATAGGAGTTGCTTGAGACCTTCACGCGTGTTACTACCATGCTTGAAGGCGCTTTGGCAGAAGCCACATCTCAGACCCAGGCTGACAAGCAAAAGCAAAAGCAATCTACGGATAGTATGCCCCCTACAAGCCACACCCTCATGGACCTAATTATCACGCTGTCAATCTACCTTCCCAGGTCTACTTTCCAAACACTCTTCTCCCTCGTCGCTCTTATCTTACCACAGGCCTCCGATCCCCAACTCCAAAAGAAAGCTTACAAGCTACTCCCCCGCCTTGCCACTTCCGCAGCTGGCATCCTCGCTCTCCAAGACCGCAACACCGAACTCCAGACTCTCCTCCTGAATTCTGCGTCGACGGCCTCCGGCCCCTCTCGCCGTGACCGCCTCGCCGCCATCGCTGTCGTAATCGAACACCTCCCGCCCTTAGATCTTCACTTCATCCCCTCCATTCTCTCAGAAGTCGTTATCTCTGCTAAAGAAGTTAACGAAAAAGCTCGCACTGCCTCCTTTGACCTTCTTGTTGCTATGGCCTGCAAAATGCAGCTAGGTGGCACAATTGCCCAGTCCAAGATCCCGCATATGCCCGCCGATGCCCCCAACGCGGATGCCTCCCTAGAAGAATTCTTCACCATGGTTTCCGCCGGTCTTGTCGGCTCCACTCCTCACATGGTCTCAGCAAGCATAACAGCCCTCACACGTATTCTCTACGAGTTCCGCTCGCAGCTTCCCGAACCCGTCATCGAAGATCTAGTGTCTACAATGGACCTCTTTCTCACATCCGCCAACCGCGAAATCGTCCGCAGCGTCCTCGGCTTTGTCAAAGTCACTGTTATCAGCTTGCCAGAAAAGATCGTGAAACCCCGTCTCGAAACCCTAGTACCGGGGCTAATGTCCTGGTCCCGCGAGCACAAAGCACATTTTCGCGCGAAGGTGAAACATATTTTTGAGCGTATGGTAAGGCGATTTGGGAGTGATGCGGTGGAGAGGTGGTGCCCGGAGGGGGATAGGAAATTCCTTGCCAATATTCGCAAGGCACGCGAGCGCCGCAAGAGGAAGAAAGAGGCCGGCGATGATGAGGGAGCCGACGGGAACGAAAAGTCCGCAAGACGGAAGTCCCGCTTCGAAAGCGAATACGATGAAGCCGTCTACGGCAGCGACTCTGACGCTTCGTCCGGCTCTGATGCTGCCGATAGCGACACCGGCGGGCCCTCGAAATCCTACATTGTCGAAGATGTCGACGAGCCTCTAGACCTGCTCTCCCGCTCTTCAATGGGGAATATATCCTCCCGTAAGCCCGTGACTATCAAACCGGTGCCTAGCAAAAAGCGAGGCAAAACTGACGCGGACGGTAAATTGATATTCGGTAATGGCAATGGTGGCGATACTGACGACGAAGACGACATCCTTATGGACTTAGGCGGAGACGGTGGAAAAGACATTTCTCTGGAAGCTGGTGTAGGCGCTTACGTCGACGCCATACGCGGTCGCGACGCCGTACAGCGCGGCCGCGGCGGCCGTCTGAAGTACTCCAACAAACGCGAGAAGAACCAGGGGGAGATGGAGGTCGATGAGGAGGAGCCGCAAGCGAGCAGGAGCGACCGAGAGCGACCGAATGGAAAGGCGCTTAGGGGCAGCGGTGGAAGGGGGCCTATGAGGGGCAAAGATGGAAGAGCTGGGAAAGGAAGTTTCGGAAGAGGAAGGGAGGGTGGGAATGGGAGGGGTGGGTTCAAGACGCAGAGGAGGGGGTTGGGGGTGCTGAAAGTTAGGGGCGGGGGGGTGGGGAAGAAGAGTGGGAGGGGTGAAGGAGGGGGCAGGGGAGGGAGGGTAGGGAGGCGCTGAGCTGTGAGATGAGACGGCGGGCCGTTAGCAACTGGAGGCGGTAGCTTCATGCACTTCTACGCTGCCTGTCTGCGTCCAGTAAGATCCTGCGATCCAGAATGCCAACTTTGTCACCGAAGAGAGCGAGATGGGTTGGTCAATTCATCGAGCCCATCACTATCGGTAATTAAAAAAAAAAAAAAAGTTAAAGAGGGGTGGTGGGGAGATACATAATCCTATAACGAAAACAGTTTGAGCAGATCAAGTTTCGTCTTGTGCCGGAAACGAAAAGTCAGATGCATACGATGGATGGGTCGTGGATCCGTGCAGCATTGTTCACACGCGTGTGGATTACGTAGGAGATATGTATGGGAGATTGTGCGGCTATTTAAGGTTCCACATGTCCTACATACATACTCTACGCAAGACGGGTCAAGATCTCCTCGAAGAATATCTCCGTAAGCGTGCCGCCCCATTCCCGTCAAATACTAGCTTGGCCCAAATTCCTCCGCCGCTTGAGCAGACAGACCCCTTTTTAGGATGTTGCCGTTCCTCCACCAACCGCGCCCCCTGCCGCACCCACCGCCTCCGTCCCTTTCACTATCGTCCCAAATGTCGTTCCATGCCCCAGCAGCATCGACCCACCAGATTCATAGGGTCCAATCACGCACGTCCTGATCAGATGCGCCGCGGCCCACGCCGCCAAAACCGGTGCGAACCGATCCTCGGAAAAAGGCGTCTGGGCCGCGAGGCTGATGCTGCAGGTGCCCGACCGCCACTCTGCGACAATCAAACCCCGGGTGCCGGACCAGACCCGGGCAGTGAAGAGGTCGGGGTCGACGAGGATGAGTTGCTCGGCACTGTAGCAGTCGAAGGCGCTCGGGATGGGGCGTTGTGGGCCGTGGGGGCGTGGACGGTAGCAGGTGAGTGAGTCGATGGTGAGGTTGGCTTCGGAAGAGGGGTTGGTTGAGAGATGGTCGGTTATGGAAATGTTGGGGGGGAAGGCGGAGGATTCCAAGGAGTCGGCGGAACCGGGGGCGAATTGATTGCCGCGGTCGACGAGGTTGTCGGGTACGGAGCTGTGGCGGTGGTTTGATGGGAGGGCGAGGGTTGTGAGAAGTAGATGTGAGATGGTCGATAAACTAAGAGCTGAGGACAACATGGTTGGCTCCGGTGATTGTATTGTGCAGGACAAAAGTTCCAATGCAACAATAGGCAAAAGACGACCTGAACGTTCTGTGCGAACGGAAGCTTCTTATCACCTGGCGCTTGTACGTCAAGGGCCACCCTGTGAGAATGTCGCATAATGCGGCTTTTGCGGCAATGTAGAGAAACCTGTCAAAATGGCACGGCCCGCTTGAATCGCATAGTTCATTCTAGTGAAGATGGAATTTCCCAATTGTTGGAAGGTACAGCTGCTAATCTTCGATTGCGAGTAGCAGGCATTCCGCTTGAAAAACCCAATGGTGATAGTGCCAGGGCCGAAAGTTGCATAGCCCATCTGTGCACTTCCCACAAATGGAGCTTCGCAACCTTCAGTATTACCTACTGCATGGTATGGCGGCTTCGATGGATTGTTTCAAATATAACGCCGGTGTTCGAGGATTTTAATAGATCAAGCTGTTCTGGTCCGGGTATATTTGTCCCCACAGGGATGGAAGGAATAATCTCCAACCTATGCTCACTTGACTTTGCTCATGATGGTCTCCGGGCCTCGTTCCACATAGACCTCGCTTGCCTTCGTCTTCACATTGCTGAGCATGCCTCGGTCATAGTCATCTCGCGATCTCAGAACACTTTCCACCCACGTCATCTGCACGTCCCAGTATTCTCTCTTGAATGCTTCATAGATGCCGACCACACCTGCCTTGTCCGCTTCAAGTAACCGCACTAGGTAATCCACAACCTTCCATTTCTGCTTGATGGATGCGAAATCCACCGAGACTAGGTTCGAAAGCTCCTCCTTGGTATTCAACCCCCGGAAGAAGTCAAAGCTTGTAATGACGTCGTCCTTGAATCTTTCTGTAAAAGGATCGGAGCGACGGAATTTGGCGCCTTTGTTACGCACAGCGGAAAGGTAATGGACGAGGAGCTCGTCAGAGAGTTCCTCGACAAAGATGTCGAGTAGACTGTGGTGAAGCATCTTAGCATAATCATTGATGTAGTCGTTGAAAGTGATGGTAATAAGTTTCATTTGAGGGCCTGTGTACCATTTATAGGTGAAGAACTCGGGCATAGTGGATCGGAAGTCGACCCTGAAGATCAAAGTCACAAAGGTGGTAATGCAGTGAGTACTGAGATCCACAAAGCCATCGCGTAGACCGTCAAGCTCCGCTTTAGAATGGGCCAGAAATCGAGGCGTGACCAGAGACTCAAAGTCCCGCTGGAAGCGTGTTAAATAGCTGATTTGGCCAGCATCCTCATTGTCATCAATGCAAGCGATCTGGTCATTAGCTACCGCAACCAGCCAATCCTGGAGAATTTGCAGGCCTTCCTGTTCGCTCAATGGATCTTTGTACCTCATTGACTCATCATCAATCATCTTCTGCCACATGTTTTGTCGAGTCTTCAAGGCACGAAACATGGCATCAATGACGCCCTCTGCAACATCTGTTCGGCCTGAATTGCCCGCCACCAAAGTCTGCTCTCTTAGCATTCGCCACATGTCACCCAAAGTTTTTGTACGGAAGTAGCCGTGCTCGTCGGTGTCAAGCGTTTCTGGTTTACGATCTGTGAAAGCCCTCCTATCCGTGGTAAACATGCGATCCATCCATTCATCGACGGATTTGACGATAAGCTGTCGATATTCTCGAACTAGTTCGCCTTCTCTATCATCTAGAATATGAGGCTTTAGAACTGCTTGACTCCAGCCAAGTTTACTCATCTTCGCGTAGTATTTCTCACTCCAATCGATGATACTTAGCATATGCTGGGGGCTGAGGCTTGGATCGTCGATCAGCTTTATCAGCCAGTCATGCATAAGGTTGTGATATATGTTGGTATATGTCTTGAAGATCTTCCATTTTTTAGGCATTAGGTTTACCATTCCGACTTTAACCACGTGGAGGTCATTGAAATACCATTTCATGAGACTCGGCAATTTTTCAGGCTGTTCAAGAAAGCTCTGCTTTGCAGCCTCGAACTGTGTTTGTGCGTAGTACTCAATAGCTTTCAGAAACTTCTCCTTATAGCCGCGCAGCTGCTTAGGTCCACTTGTGATTGACTTAAATCTTGATGCAAGTTCCTTATATTCGCGCTGCGCATCTTGTAGTGCCTTGACCTTCTTGTCGCTCTTCTCTTCCTCATCTATGATTAGCGCTAGACGTACTACCATTGCATTGTTATCAGCCCGCACCAGGGGTATCAGGTTCATACAAGCAGTGCCGACATGATCGTCGAACCAGTCAACCACATCATCCAGTCGCGTGAAATGATCCTGCAGCGTACCTTCTAGTGATGTATCAGAAGCTTTTTTGATTTGGTACATGGCTTCGTCCCTGATATCTCGTAGTCGGGTAAGACCGTGATGGATGTTAAGGAGGTTCGGTTGGTTCTCGAGGTCCTGGTCATCTTCCCGCAGCAATTGCTCAAGCTCATTGAGCCTGAAGTCGAAAGTCTCTATGTTTGACTTCATGCTCTCGACCTGTGAGAAATTCCGGTGGACCTGAGAGACCAGGTTGATGTTGGGGAAGTCTCGAATCATGTTTTGGGCTTCGGCACAGAGCTTGTCAATCTTCATCATTTCCTCTTTGATCTGGTTGGCTGTCCGCTGTCCATCTCCAATCGAGTTCATTCCTGACTGCGTAATCTCTAGCTGCTCTTTCAGTCCGACCTTGAGCTGGCTATCTACGGCAGCTTTTTTGCGGAAGAATTCCGACTTCAGAAAAGAAATCTTGTCGAGATCCTCCGGGTGTCGCAGCAAGTCCGCAAGCCGGACTGTTGTGCCGTCAAGATCGGTCATAGCTCAAGCGCTCTGTATGTGCAAGCACTACATGCCGACTGTGGTGTGCGAGCCCTTGTGCTGTGTCATTAGGTGAGCACGTAAGGTACGTATGTAGTAGTGTTGCGACAAGGATCGCTGCACGGACCACCCATTGGATCTATTAAATTCGGCTTAACCGAGAAGTAAACTCTACTACCATTTTCACACTCGGAGTCAAACCATAACTAGACCATCTGCCATTCGTAGGGACGAACTACTTCAATCCACATTCCAACCTAGCCTGTAAGCCCCGTCTCTGCTATCAACTGGCTTTCGTGTACTTATAAAGACTCAAGGGTGCGGACAAACGGCTGCGGTCGAGAAATCCTACATCCTCATAACCATGTCCTTTTTTCGAATCACTCTAATCCGGTCATCCATTGGCTTGCCAAGAAAGACACAAGGTGTACTTGCAGCGCTTGGTCTACGGAAAAGAATGCGAACGGTCTTTCACCCTGTCAGTCCTCAGGTCGCTGGACAGATTATGAAGGTCAAAGAGCTAGTGGCAGTATCAGAAGTCGAACAGGCTATGACTAATGCTGAAATGCGGGAGATGAGGAAACCAGATCCAGGGTACTACATTGAAACCCTATCTCCAATGTGATGGATTGCAAGGGAGAGGGAAATCAGATCATGGCACGTGTGGTAATCAAGCAGCAATAGAGTGGCCCCCTCGACAAGTGAGCAGAAAAGGTTGCTCATATAGCACACATTGTGGGTGCAGAGGATAGCATGAATTGGATCAGAGGTAGCACTAGAGGGTGCCCGATATGGCGTGATATAACGGGGTCTGGCGTTGGAATCGTGGAAAACATCAAGGAGTTGGTAGGGCTCTCAGGCATGGGAAAGATACAAGGAGTGGTTGACACGGCCATTGGAGGCTATGGTATTCTCAAATGTTCGAGTGGAAAGGAAAATGCGCAAGAATCAGAGTTGTCTAGATCTACCTATCTGAGAACGTCTTGTACCTATGTACAGCAGGTGTTAGATAATCCCCTAAGAGCAACAATGCACATACTACTATTGCAAGAGCGCTCCGAATTCATAATCAGAGTGCTTTGAATTCCTACTTCATGCCAAGCCTTTTGACAGCTTCGAAGTGGAGCGGAAGTCCGGCGCTCGGCATTACAAGCACCATTACCATTGTAATGCAAGGACAGCAATATGTGTTTTGCTTAACGTAGTTGAGCCATGATATTGGGTCTAATGCAGTAAAGAACATGGGGAGTTCCCGCATGCCAGTCAGTCTTCGAAATGGCCTTGCAGCTCAGAGACCAACCTCGAAAAGCACTCTACTAGCATTAGGCATTGATTCGTGAGCGCACTGTTTTTTCGCAGAGATACACACCATTCGACTTGCTGATACTGACTATTTTCTCAGGCTGCGCAATCTCATCTTCTTTTTGTTTCTGCTAAGATGGACACGCAAGGTCGCCTTGAAATTAAGAGGTCGCGGCATCTTCGGAAATGTGATAGACACATACATTTCCGTCCGGCGAACCCTCTATGGCTTATTTCTGAGAGCCCCTGGCGTACGATCACAAGTACAGAAGCAAGTTTCCGAGGCCATTACCAAGCTTGAAGGAAAACTCGTGCCCCAAGGGCCTGGTATTAGTCGATACCTTACGCTGCCGAAAGAAGGATGGACGGAGTCACAAGTCCGAGCAGAATTGGAAAAACTAGGAGAAATGGAGCACACTCGCTGGGAAGATGGCTTGGTCAGTGGAGCGGTTTACCATGGTGGACACGACTTGATCAAGCTACAAGCAGATGCGTTCGAGAAATTCAGCGTAGCAAATCCTATACATCCGGATGTCTTCCCTGGCGTGCGCAAAATGGAGGCCGAGATCGTTGCCATGGTGCTCGCTATGTTCAATGCACCAACTGGAGGAGCTGGTGTGACGACCGGCGGAGGCACTGAGTCCATCTTGATGGCTTGCCTGAGTGCAAGACAAAAAGGGTACGCTGAACGAGGCATTACGGAACCCGAAATGTAAACGTAGCGCTCCATTCTACATGAGCTTCTGCTGACTGTTCTATTTCAGGATCGTGCCGGAAACTGCACACGTCGCCTTTCGAAAGGCAGGCTTCTATTTCAATATAAAAGTCCATCTAGTCGCCTGCCCTGCCCCCTCCTACACCGTCAGTATCCCAAGTGTCTCCCGGCTCATTAATAGTAATACTATTTTACTCGTCGGTTCTGCTCCCAACTTTCCGCACGGCATCATTGATGATATCTCGGCACTTTCCCGCTTAGCCCTTCGTAAGAAGGGTCGTCTTCCGCTACATGTCGATTGCTGCCTTGGTTCGTTTCTTGTCCCGTTCCTCGCTCGCGCAGGCTTTCCCTCCCAACCATTCGATTTCTCTGTCAAGGGTGTTACGAGCATCAGCTGCGACACTCATAAATATGGCTTCGCCCCAAAAGGCAACTCTACCCTCCTATATCGTAATCAAGCGCTACGAACATATCAGTACTTCGTCTCTCCCGACTGGTCGGGCGGAGTCTATGCCTCCCCGAGTATCGCTGGATCACGGCCGGGCGCACTAATTGCTACTTGCTGGGCCAGTCTCATGTCCCAGGGTGAGAGCGGCTACATCTCTTCATGCCATTCGATAGTGGGTGCTGCGAAAAAAATCGAATTAGCTGTTGTTGACAATCAATCCTTGAACGGCGATTTGTCAGTGATTGGAAAACCTCTGGTCAGCGTCGTTGCCTTCACATCAAAAACACTGAATGTTTACGACCTGGCGGACGCTATGTCAGCCAAGGGATGGCATCTAAACTCGCTACAGGATCCACCGGCGATCCATGTGGCTGTAACTCTGCCGATTGTGGCAGTGGTGGATCGATTGATAGCGGACTTGGTGGCCGTTGTAGAGGAAGAGAAGGAGAAGGAAAGGGTGCGAATTGTGGAGGGCAAGGGAGCAAGGGGTGGTGCTAACGGAGATTCGGCTGCGTTGTACGGCGTTGCAGGGAGCCTGCCAAACAAGAGCGTCATGGTGCAGTTGGCAAGCGGGTTCTTGGACACACTCTACAAAGCATAGGAGGAATGGTACAAACTGTAGGGTGTCAAAGTAGGCAAGACTGATAAGCATTCGTGTGCGGGGCCGTAATGAATTCATGATATAAGATGACCCGATCGATACCACGAAGTCTTTTCCTTCCCCATCGTACTTTCTTTCGTCTGTAACACTCTGAACCAGACATTTGACTTGATTGACAGATAACAGCAAGTCAGAGCCGCACGCAGCCCTATGGGCCGTGGCCCATTTCATCATCGTACCTACAACGTAAACACCGATTTCCCCAGCTACATATATCCAATATCGATCTCAATACTCTGTTACCTTGCCATTCTGTCGGCAGTGAAATTTTTTTGGATTGCAGTCAAAGAATACGGAATACCTCAACAATGACCTTTGAAATCTGTACGGAAGCTTCCTGTTCGTCTCGCTCCCGGTCTCTTCCATTCCACCGTCCGCCGCACTCAGAACCCAGCCATAAGTAGAATACCCAATCCTTGCTCTCCCTTCACACAAACAAGTTCATCAACTGAAAGATTCGACTAACCTCTCCCAGTTCTGCCCACTACGAGTATACGCGGATAAATACTCTGTGCCAGACCCAGAAATCGTGCTGAAGCAGTCGGCTATTGCTTCGGAGGATAAGACAAAAGATACAAATTCGGAAATAAGACTAATGACTCAGCTAAGCGGAGTTAATGGCCAAGAGCAGACCGAATGGGCGGCAGTGGAGGAGGCTAGCTGGAGTTCTACGATGAAAAAAATGAGAACAAGAACAAGAAGAATCTAAAGGGCAACCTCTGGCGCGAGGAGCTAGAGACGCTGCCAGAGCCGTTAGTAGAGGAGCCGGAGTTGTATCAACAGCACGGATTTGGATACTTATCATATAGGGAGGCCTAGAGCCGACGTTAATGCAAGAAAGATCGACTGTGATCGTGAGACATCGTGAGTCGTGGGAGCCACGTCAGAATAAAGAATCAAGCGCAAGCTACGCCCATGTCTTTCTCTGCCACGCCTACCTCTACGTCTTCTCCGACCGATACGGTGTTGAGCCGCTGCAGCAGCTAATTCGGCAGAAGCTTCGGCTTACTCTGTCGCGGTTTTCTTTATTCGAAGACAGAGTGCCGGATATCGTCGAGCTGGTCAAATACATATACAAACATACCATGGACCATGACCAAGGCATCGACAGAATGAGAAGCCTTGTGATAGATTATGTAGTGTGTCATCTCGAGTAATTTTGAGCGAATGTTGCAAGAGCCTGGTGCATTGGCGAAAGACTTGCTCTTGAAGTTACTGTAGAGACTGGATTGATGGAACAAGTCTGTGGGCAGAGTTGAGCGCGCTTGCGCGAAAGATGAGTGCAAGTAATCAGGGATGTAATATGAAGACCATGGTGCGGGCCAGCTGCCTCCAACCACGAAGGTCTGGGGCCGCTAAATCTGGACATCCTTTCTACCTCTTTAATGCTCCAAGTACGAAGCTACAGTACACATGCCGAATTAGAAAATGGGCGCCATATGAGAAAGATTGCCTGCCAGGGAGTAGAGAAAGTTAGATTTGACAGTAGAATACCGGGTATTAGGATACAAGATTGTTTTTTTTGAGTCCCGCAGTTAATCAGCCACGCCGCTTTTGCTCAGGTAAGAATTAACCTCCACTCACCCACCCCCTCGTGCTATTCACTCTCTGCTCAGGCGCCTTCCCTCTCGTCCTCCGAAGCACCAATCAAGCAGCCTTTGATCTGTTGGCCTGTGGTGTCTTTTTGGTCAACTTTAGACAGCGAGGCGTGGGTCCCAAGACTGGAACCCTCCAAAGCCACACATACACGCAAAGACGAGGTCACGCCTTCGCCCTCGGTGCACATTCGAAATGGGATCTTTCCTCCTTGAGAGCTACTGAGATGCCTGATTTCTTATAGCCACTGACCCACATCCCTCAGCGCTGATATTTCCAACAGTTACAACGTTAAGCAAATTCGATGCCAAGGCCTAGCACCGGAAACAGAGAGAGCCCAAAGCGAGAAGCCATACTCTTGATTACGATCGTCAGTCTTGTATTTGGATTCCCCATCTCTCCATCCTCTCTTCACCGAATGTAGCCTGAAGGATTAACATCGTAAAGTCGTCGACATCTTCCGGCGCGACTTCTATGAATAACTTATCGGTCTCCGCCACCTGCATCAATCCTACGTTTACCTCTGAACACAGCTTCTCCCAAGCCCTAGCTGACTGGGCTTCCCAGACTCCTTGGCGGGTTGTGAACATCATGCCGCCCTGGCAAGGAATCGCCCGGCCCTGCTGAGTTACCAAATATGCTCCTTGGATGCCAGAGGCAACGAGCCACGTGCGTCGAATGCTTTCGGCAAGTATCCAGGAGTACCAAAGAAGATTCCCGCAATGCGCAATATTGGACAGACTAGAACCGACAGTCGTTTGTTCATGAGCCGATGAGATGACGGAGCCACCTAAGCATACCGCATGGCTGGCGTGTTCAACCATCTGTTCCATCCAGCTGTTTAGCACGGGAATGTGGCTCTCTGCGATATGACGCAGCCGAATGTCGCCGTCGTAGAGACAGAGGACCTGGTAGACCAGTAAGGCCTGAACCCGAGCTATGTGTTCAAGGGAGTCAAGAGTGACCGAACTCGAGTTTACGTTGTCTAATAATGAGTCTGCCGAGGGAATGCTGTGTTCTGCTAATAACTGCTTCGCTCGGTCCTCGATGACTTGAAAAATAGTTTGCTCATTTGATGCCGTTTTGTGAAGGTAGCATGACAGAGCGGTATATGCATCCTGGACACACCGCGGAAATCGAGTCCGATACAGCCGAGAGTGGATAAAGGGATTGCTGCCTTTCTCGAGCCATTCGGTAAGCCACCGATGAATCTTTATCATAAGGCGCTTCAGGCCTATGATAGTGAATGAGTTGTACTCTACCTGTAGGAAACGATCGATCTTCCAGGTCTCTGGGGAAGCAAACCAGCTTGAATATGGTCGGTTATCAACGAGATCACTAGAGAGTCCGGGAAGATCTAGACCCAGAGACAGCCTGGAATAATCAACTCCTCCAGTCTGGAGGCCCGGAGAGTATATAGATGATTGTAAAGTGCTGGAAGGGAAGATGTCGTGCTCGACCGGGAACGTGTCGTCTCCTCCGCAAAGGACGAAGCAGGTCGGTTTCGTTGGGGGATACGTGCATTCGGTGCCCCGTCTCCTGCACCTCAGGCAGTGCGGCATCTCCTTTCCGCACCTCCGCTTTGCTGTAGCGCAGGCCTCACATGCTTTCGTTTCCAGGGTTGTGGCCATGTTTGTAGGTGGTGGCTTTCACAGTCTGTGGAGGAAGATTGATCAACTTCTTGCGAGATTGTTACGATTGGATTATTCAGATTGTATCTGTAAGTACCCGGTGCTCGGCGGGGAGGTTACAGTTGGTGGGGGGTTGGAAAAGTTGAGCCAGGGCCGGAACTTTTTTTTTTCGATGCCGGCCCCGGCTCAACTTTCTGCATATGCTAACCATGAGTTCAAAATTATTCCAATCCCGACTCAGCTTTCTGCATATGCTAATCATGAGCTCAAGAATTGATATTATTTAGCTAAAGTAGCTATCCGTGCCCCCCACTTTCGCTCAGTTCTTCGCTTAGTGCTCACCAGCCATACACCACTTCCAGCCATGCACCACTAAACTTCATATTTTTGATCCACCACCTTCAAAAATCCACCAAATTTCAACCACATGGCTGCTACTTACGCTATCATCGAGGGTCGCATTCAGAAGGCTATTGACGCCATAAACACGCGTGAAAATCCTAATCGAGCCGAAATTGCGCGCGAGTTTCGTGTTTCATATGACCGACTTCGATCTAGACTACGAGGTTATCAGTTCAAAACAGCAGTACGAGAACTGCATAACAGAGCTTTAAAACCTGATCAGAAGTCAGCTTTACGACAATACTTAACTACAGTGAATCAGTTAGGCCTGTCAGCTAGACTACACATGATGCAATCAACGACAAACGTTCTTCGTGCTCAAGACTTTGCTCGTTGAAATTCTTCATCTCTACTGAACGCTCGATGAGTCAAACGATGATTAGATCGTCAGTCAGATCTCTTCAAAGCTAAACGAAAGTCTTTAACAGTTGAAAGAAAGAATGCGCATGATTCAAAAGTACTACAGACTCATTTTGATGAATTTAAAAAGATGATGATTCAATATGATATAACGAAGAATGATACATGAAATTTCGACGAAATCGACTATTGTATGAACATTGCACGCTTCGATTGAGTTGTTACTGTAGATTCAAATAAAAGAATCTACTTCAAGAATTCGAATAATAGAGAGTCATTGACGAGCATCGAATGCATCAGCGAAAAAGACAAGAATATATCGTCAATGCTAATTATGACTGAAGTTCAACTTTTGACGTTTCATTTTAACAACGATCTTGACGACGACGTGTTAATCACTATCTTTGATACAGACTATTCAAACGACTGAATTTTTCTTCGATGACTGAAGCACTTCGATCGCTTTAGTTAAAAGCATCAAAAGAAAGCTTGAAGAATGCTTGTGATAAATGACTATGAATCTCATCATACATGTGAATTTCTATTCTACTTGTTAGAATCATGCCTAGAGCAAGTCATAGAGATACAGGTAAACGAAGAGTAAATCAGGTAAACGAGAATTCAAAGCTAAAGAGCGAGGTCTATCTAGATGCAAAGGCTATATGTACAGAAGAAAGAGTGAGCGCTAGACTCGATAGAGTCTAGACTCGCTCAAAGAACATGCGTTTCAGTAGAAGGCTGAGCACGCTCGTAACACTACTGTGAAAATCACAAGATCATACTCTTCGACTTATCTTTGCATACTACTCATCTGCTTCAATCGCTAGATGTGTATGTATTTCAGTCATTAAAGCATTGACATTTGAAGATGATTAATTGAGCTGTTCAAATGAGTGATGAGATCTTTTCAAAAGTTGAATTTTTGACTGTTTTCAACAAATTTCAAATCAAAGTCTTCAAAGAATCTATCATTCAATCTGCATGAAAGCATACTGTTGCGATCATGCACTTCGAGTTAGTCTAACATAGATCATGTCAGACTATCATAGACTAGTATAGGGCTGATGTTGACACGCTAGCGGCCTAGCGTGCCTTCGTGAGTAAAACTCACAACGTGTTGCATCTTCTTTCTTCTTCAGCTTTGAACTTCTAGTTAGAATACACTCATATGATTCGCTTTATGCAGACTCATAACATTAGTTCAAAGCTCATTAATCTTGCTATCGACGTGTAGACGATATAAAAACAAGTTACACAACTCAAATCAGAAGTCGAAACCAGAAATTTTGACAGCAGAATCAGAACTCGAGCTCAGAAAGCTTGATAGAAACCAGAAATTTTGATAGAATCAGAATCAAAGAACATAAACGCGTTGCTCTTGACTAACTCTTTATTGAGCTCGTCATCAGAAACCAGAAATTTCAGCAGTACTTGAACTCAGAAAGTTCGATAGAGTAACATCAAAATCTCGACCAGCAATTTTCTACCCATACCATGACTAGAAGCACAGAATCAGAATCAGTGAGCATTGCTCACTATGACTTTTGAAATGTTAGAAGAGAATCACTTCTATCACAGAATTGAACAGCATCAGAAGAAGAAGGCATGAATGCGTCGTCAGATACAGAAGAAGAGAACATGAACGTGTTGTTCTTTGATCACGAAATGATCAAGATCAGCATCAGCACTGAACTGAATGCTTGAATAAGCGCTCATGAAGCAGGTGACATCGTTGTCTTTATCAAGTACATATGTCAACAGCACGACATCAAAATCGAGACTCACAATGACATGATTCAGATGTTAGAAGATGTCAACGAGACAAACATCACGTTGAAAGCTGCGCAGACGCATCTGCAGAAAGAGATGAGAAACAAGAACGTAATTATACATCATCTAGAAACTGCATCAAGTCGACAAAGCACTTCGATCTCTGAAGATCGTTTCTCGAAATCGATCAAATTATCGAACTCTTCACTGTTTGAAGATTCGTCGCAGAATGTAAACAATTGACTATCGCGAATGCAAAATAAGCTGAAGGCAAACAAGAATCACTTTTCTATCGAAGAGTTGAAGATTGTCTACATCGAAAGTCGAGTCAGTGAAGCTGCGATCAAGCACATAGCTTCTTGCATGCAAAATATCTTCTTGAACTCGTTTCTAGAAGTCGAAGAAGTACTATCGATCATTGATAAGATGTACGACAATTTCAATCGTCATCACATGACTCAACGACAGTACTTGAAGCTGTATCAGAACAAGATCTTCTTTCATGAATTTTGAATGAAATTTCAAAGATTCAGCGCAGAACTAGAGTACAATAACGAGACTTTATTAGATGATCTTCAGCATAAGATCAGCTCAGATCTTCAACGAGCAACGCTCAATGAATGAATCACAAATTTGAACGAGTTTGTTGACATCTGCATGCAAGTCGATGTTAGGTTGACTGAATTGAACGCTCGATCGATCATCAAAGTCTCAGCAATCTCAGCTGCTCGCTCTGTCGCTAGCACTTTGTCTGTTCGATCTACGTCATCAGTCTCTGCGTGAAAGAAACTCAGAAGATCGAATCTCGATTCTATTCAGAAAAAGTTGTTTAAGAAAGAACTCTGCTTCAAATGCAAGAAGTCAAAACATAGAGCATATGACTGTTTCAAGACGACTCAAGTGCATAAGATGTTACGAGCGTATCAAGGCTGAATAGAACTAGTCAGTGTCTCTAGCTCAGATCTGACTCAGATCTGACTCAGTCTCTATTTTCTTTTCTCAACATCTCTTTGTTCAACATCATCTTTCTTTCTACATCACATTCTACTCATGTCACAAACACATTTTCTTCAAGCTTAGTGCAGTCTCTGAATATTACTTAAATAGAAGCTCTTGTACTCATCTTCTTCTGTATTCTTAATATTCAGTTATAGCTACCTTTAAAGATCAAGCACTATTCAACTCTGACTTTCGCTGATTGACTCATCTAGACACGATTCTGACATTATATTAAGAATTCATTAATCACACGATACTGATCTCATTACTCATTCAACATACTCGTACAGACAGAATGAGTCTAAAGAAATCAGTTTATCTGATGATCGATGCAATTGAAAGACTGAACAACACTAGAGAGTTTGATAGAATCAACGACAAGACTGTTTGAATTGCTAGACAACTTATCGCTCACTAAGTACGCAAAGTTCACTCAATCAAGAGAATCAACTCATTCTTGTGAAACAGACGAGTGAAAATAAGCTGTTCAACTCGATTAAGAGAATCGACGATAAAGAATCTTCGTGAATTGCTTGAGAATCACTCAAAAAACTCGCAAACCAAAAATACTCTTCTAATCAACAACATTCTTTTCTGAAGATTAAACACTTGATCATACGTCTTCATTAATACTGTCGAGCATCGTCATTCGCTCGACCTCGTTCTTTCTTCAAATTTCACCATGTCAAAACGTTCATCTATTGAAGAACGTTTCGAAGAATTTCGAAGTCGCTTTTCTCAAATCTCTGAGACTGATTCATCAAAACTCTTTAATGCTGAATCATTCATCAATGAAGACGATGAGTCATTTGCTGAAACAGTAATACTTTCTGTTTCTATTGAAAACTGAAAGACTCGATGCATGATTCTTGACAGAGAAACAGATCGACTCAACGAGCTGAGTAAACAACGAGATGACGAAATCAAAGAGTTGAAAACTAGACTTCAAACTAAAGAAATCACTTTTTCTGATTTCATCTACTTTGAGCGTTCTAGATCTCAGAAAATATCTGATTCTTTCTGATTTACTGACGAAAAGAATTCTACTTGGGAAAACTGATACGACAAAATTCAGAATAAACTAGAGATCAACGTCGATCTCTTTTCAAATGAACGAGTCAAACTGAACTATGTACATTTCAGATTATTCAATGACGCAGCTGATGTCGCTCAATCTAAACGCGAACGCGACTGTGTCAATTTCTATAAGATCGTCGATGATCTTTTGAAAGAACTAGCTGAGTTGTTCAATGATTCAGATAAGAAAGTCAACTTTCGTAGAAAATACTACAACTTGATTCAAGAATCAAAGAAGTTCAGCGAGTTTTACACTCAGTTTCAACGATTATCTTTCTATCTGAAGTATCACGAAAAGCAACTGATCATTGATTTGAAAGATAAAATAAACTCTCGTCTTCGATTCATTTGAATAGATCAATTAGTTCAACCTGATTCTCTCAAAGAGATTCATTTCTACCTGATTCATTTGAATAATAATCAGCGAGTCATTTGAAAAATCAAGAACAAAGTCAATCTCATCAAATGCATCAACGATCTGTCAAAGATCATCTTTCATAGAGCTGTTGTTACTCAGTCAGTTGATCATTCAAAATCTGATCATCTAAAGTCGTGTGACGCGATTTTAACTAACGTCAAAGAAGCAGACGTTCTAGTTGAAATCTGTTTTATATGTCATAAATCAGGTCATAGCTCTAGAGAGTGCTCTGATCGACCTATCAGAATCAATGCAGTGAACAATGAATATGATCGTTTCGAATTCAATTTTGATTTGAATTTCGATTCAAAAAACTAGTCATCTCTTCAAAAGTCATCAAAGAAATAGAGATTATATCTTTGTGCAAACTAGACGAAATTCTATCAGAAGAAAATTACTTTGAAAAGTCTTTTCTAATTGATGCTCATCTCATCTCGCAGAATCAATTCTTCAGCCTTCGTTCGCTAATAGACAGTGATTCAGTCGTTCATACGCTCATACACGCTAACCTAGTCAATAGAGTATGTGAGAAACTAGAAATTCAATCTATACTTCTGACAAAAGAGAAGCTAATAAGAGATTATGATGAAAAGATATCTAAGAAAATCATCACTCATAAAATTCTACTCAATCTCATCATCGAAAGTCATAAGAAATTGACTGTATCAATGTTGATAGCTGATATCAATCATCATAAAGTCATATTGAGTAAGCTCTGAATGAATAAAAACGAAATATTACTGAATATGCGAAACGACGTCATTGTTTTTTCGAATCAATTGAATACTTCTATTTCGATTTTTTCGATTTCTCTCAATTCAAAGCACTCAAGTTGATCGCGATCAACTTCGTCTTCTTCAATCACTCAGACTAAGATCTTTATGATGCTCAAACGACTCGTTTCAATCACTGCTCAGAAAAAGTCATTCTTGATTCAAAGCATAAATGCAGCTTTGTTCAAAACACTGTTGAATCGTTCAAAGAAGAATCAGACTGAAGTCTTTGCTCTATTCATGACAGACATCAATAGAAAAATCGCGTACAATACTCAGTGCGATTTGAACGCTTTAAACATCTCTTCAATCAATGAAACGACTCAGAATTTGAAAGATATTAAAGCGAAGCTGTCATCAAAATATCATGAGTTTCTAGATGTTTTTGATCGAGCTCAATCAAATAAACTACTCTCTCATCGCTTCTACGATCATAAAATTGAGCTCATCAATGATTCAACGCTCTTTTGCTGTCGAGTTTATCAAATGTTTTCTGTCAAACTTCTGAAGATAAAGAAGTACTTAAACGAGAATCTGTGTTACGAGCGTATCAAGGCTGAACAAGGCTGAAGTTCTAATCAATTCGCAGTGAACGCTAGCGAGTTCTCTGCGTAATGATTAGAACTAATCAGCGAGCTAGTCAGGTTTGATTCAGATATGGCTCAGATATGTCTCAACACTCTTTTCTTTCACCAACATCTTGTTCATCTACATCACATTCTTTTCGTGTCACAAACACATTTCTTTCGAGCCTAGCGCAGTCTCTGAACATTACATAAATAGAAGCTTTTGTACCAACCTTCTTCTGTATTCTTAATATTCAGTTATAGCTATCTTTAAAGATCAAGCACTATCAATCTTGACCTTCATTGATTGTATCATCTAGGCACGATTCTGACATTATATTAAGAATCCGTTAATCACACGATACTGATCTCATTACTCATTCAACATACTCGTCTAAGCAGAACGAGTCTAAAGAAATTCGTTTACCTGATGATCGACGATAATCGAAAGATAGAACAACACTAGAAGGTTGAATAGAATCAACGATGAGGCTGTTTGAATTGCTAGACTACTTATCGCTCATTAAGTACGCAAAGTTCACTCGATTACGAGAATCACGATAAAGAACCTTCGTGAATTGCTCAAGAATCAAATCGATCGATAGATTCAACGATAAAGAATCTTCGTTGTTTGCTAGAGAATCAATCAAACCAATCAACAAACAAATCTCATCTTCTTTGTTGAAGATTAAACATCACTCTATACGTCTTTCTTCTTTAATCGTCGAGCATCGTCATTCGTTCAACCCTCTTTCAAAACAAACCTCATCATGCCTAGTCGTTCGCTCACTGAAGAGCGTTTCGAAGAATTTCGAAATCGTTTCTCTCAAATCTCTGATGCTGATTCATCGAAATCACGAACGAAATCATCAAGTGCTGCATCATTCATTCATGAAGATGACGAATCATTCGCTGAAACGGTAATACTTCTCGTGTTCTACGAAACCTGAAAGGCTCGAAGCCTAGCTCTTGATGAAGAAACAGATCGACTCTACGAGTTAGATAAACAACAAGAAGACGAAATCAAAGAGTTGAAGACTAGGCTTCAAGCTAAAGAAAACACTTCTTCTGATTTCACCTACTCTGAGCGTTCTAGATCTCAAAAAATACCTGATCCTTCGCTGTTTACTGATGAAAAGAACTCTACTTGAGAGAACTGATACGGAAAAATTCAGAATAAACTAGAGATCAACGTCGACCTCTTTTCTAATGAACGAGTCAAATTGAGCTATATACATTCTAGATTATTCGATGACGCAGCTGAGATCACTCAAGCTAGACGCGAACGTGACTGTGTCAATCTCTATAAGATCGTCGACGATCTTTTGAAAGAGCTAGCTCAGTTGTTCGATGATTTGAATAAGAAAGTCAACTTTCGTAGGGAATACTACAACTTGATTCAAGAATTCAAGAAATTCAGTGAATTCTATACTCAGTTTCAACGTCTATCTTTCTATCTAGACTATCACGAGAAGCAACTGATCGCTGATCTGAAAGATAAAATACACTCTCGTCTTCGATTCGTTTGAGTAGATCAACTAGTTCAATCTGATTCTCTAAAAGAAATTCGTTTCTACCTGATTCATTTGAATAATGATCAGTGAGTCATTCGAGAGATCAAGAACAAGATCAAACGCGTCGATGATCTTTCTAAGACTATCTTTCATAGAGCGACTGTTGTCACTCAGTCAGTCGATCACTCGAAGTCTGACCAGCTAAAGCTGCGCGACGCGATTTTAACTAGCGTCAAAGAAGCAGACATTCTAGTCGAAAGCTGTTTCATATGTCATAAATCAGGTCATAGCTCTAAAGAATGTCTCGATCGACCTACTAAAATCAATGCAGTGAACAATGAATATGATCGCTTCGATTTCGATTCGAATTTCGATTCAAAAAACTAGTCATCTCTTCAAAAGTCATTGAAGAAGTAGAGATTATATCTTTGTGCAAACTAGACGAAATTCTATCGAAAGAAAATTACTTTGAAAAGTCATTTCTAATTGATGCTCATCTCATCTCTCAGAATCAATCTTTCAGCCTTCGTTCTTTAATAGACAGTGATTCAGCCGTCTACATGATCATACATTCTAACCTAGTCGATAAAGTATGCGAGAAACTGGGAATTCAACCTATATCACTGGCAAAAGAGAAGCTAATAAGAGATTATGATGGGAAGATATCTAAGAAGATCATCACTCATAAAATTCTACTCAATCTCATCATTGAAAGTCATAAGAAATTGACTGTATCAATGCTGATAGCTGATATCGATCATCATGAAGTCATATTGAGTAAGTTCTGAATGAATAAAAACGAAATATTATTGAATATGCGGAACGACGTCATTGTTTTTCCGAATCAATTGAATACTTCTATTTCGGTTTTTTCGATTTCTCTCAATTCAAAGCACTCAAGTTGATTGCAGTCAACTTCGTCTTCTTCAACCACTCAGACTAAGATCTCTATGATGCTCAAATGACTCGTTCGAAAAGAGTCATTCTTGATTCGAAGCATAGACGCAGCTTCGTTCAAAATGCTGTTGAATCGTTCAAAGAAGAACAAGATCGAAGTCTTTGCTCTATTCATGACGAACATCAATAGAAAAATCGCGTACAATACTCAGAACGATTTGAACGCTCTAAACGTCTCTTTAATCAATGAAACGGCTCAGAATTTGAAAGATATTAAAGCAAAGCTGTCATCGAAATATCATGAGTTTCTAGATGTTTTTGATCGAGATCAATTGAATAAACTATCTTCTCATCGCTTCTACGACCATAAAATCGAGCTCATCAGTGATTCAACCTCTTCTCGCTGTCGAGTCTATCGAATGTTTTCTGTTAAACTTCTGAAAGTAAAGAAGTACTTAAACGAGAATCTGTCGAAGAAATTCATCACTTCTAGTCAGACTCTCTATTTCTTTCTCGTTCTATTCGCTCTCAAAGCAAATGAAGATCTTCGATTCTGCGTGAACTATCGAAAGCTAAATGTCATTTTCAAAAGAAATAGATATTCTCTATCGCTGATAGACGAGATCATTGGTAAAATAGTGAGTTGCAAGCATCTGACTAGATTGAACATCATATCAGCGTTCAACAAACTTCGAATGCACTTCAATAGCGAGAATTACATTACTTTTATCACTGCTTTAGAAGCATATAAATACAAGATGCTATCATTCAAACTGACTAATGAATCGACCTTCTTTCAGCAATATATGAATGATGTTCTATGAGACTTTCTGAACGACTTTTGTCAAGTCTATCTAGATGACATTCTCATCTATAGCAAAATGAGAAAGAAACATAGAGATCACGTCAAACTAGTATTGAATCGACTACGCGAAGCTGAACTGCAGATAGATATTCGAAAGTGCGAATTCAATGTAGAAGAGACTGTCTTTCTAGAAGTCATCGTATCAGAACTAGACCTTCGTATGAATCTCAGCAAAGTGACAGTCATAGTCAGCTGAATCACTTCGATCAATCTAAAAGAAATTCAGAGCTTCGTGAGATTTGTTAACTTCTATCGCCGTTTCATTAAGAACTTCTCGAAGCTAGTCAAATTGTTCACTCAGCTGACTAGAAAGAACACGTCTTTTGTTTGAAACGAGATCTGTGTTCAAGTCTTTGACAATCTAAAGAAACAAGTCAGCTCGACCTTAGTACTTCGTCACTTCGACCTCAAACGACAAGCTATTCTGAAGATCAATGCTTTGAACTATGTAAAAGATGAAATACTATCTCAGTACAATGATGAGAAAGTTCTTCATTCGATGATCTTCTACAGTAAAAGCATGATTCTTGCTGAAATCAATTACCACATTTATGACAAGAAATTGCTAGTCATTATTCGATGTTTTGAACACTGATGACTCAAGCTGAAGTGCACTGAACTACTCATTCAGATATTCATTGATCATCAAGCTTTGAAGATCTTCATGAAAAATAAACAGTTGAGTCGACAACAAGTCAACTATCTGAACATTCTGTCAAAATTCAACTTTCAGATCATCTTTAGATCAGGCAAAATGAATACTAAAGTCGATGTTTTAACTCAAATGTCTTTAGCAGACATCTCTGAATCAGCTCAACGACTTGAAGATTGTTTTCAGACTATTCTGACTCTCGATAGAGTCGATGTTCTACTCGTTGAATTGAAAGCAAATCTTTATCAATGAGTGCATATGATCAATTAAATGAATGAGTTCTGCAACGAATATAGACAAGCTATGAACGAGAACAAGCTCAAATTTCATATCACTAAATTGAAGAACTGCAAAATCATTGACAGCGTTCTCTTTAGAAAAGACTTACTGTGAGTCTCTGAGAACATGCACACGAAATTACTACAAGAAGTGCATGATCAATCTTCAATCTCTCATCTCGACAATAAACGAATCATTGACCTAGTTCAGCGTTTTTACTATTGATCAGATCATCAAGCTACTATTCGATGATACATTTGAAACTGTCATGCTTGTCAGCGAAGCAAAGTCTTTAGAGATAGCATCAATGAACTTCATCATTCTCTCTCGATTTCACAGAAACGCTGAAAAGATATAGCTATGAACTTCATCATTGAACTATCTCTGTCAGAAGACTATAACATCATTTGCACAATCATATGTTGTTTCATCAAAGAACATCACTATGTTCTCTGTCATTGAGAAGATGATGACATCTCAGTCGAAGAAATGATTTGAATCATGCTATGAAACGTCTATCGACTGCATGATCTACTCAGTTCTATTGTTTCAAACAGAGACTCTCAATTCATATCAACTATGTGAAAGAGTCTTTGCAAGCAACTGAGAATCACAGCTAGTTTATTCACAGTTTATCATTTGAAGATCGACGATCAGATGAAACGAGTCAATCAAGACGTTGAACGCGAACTTAGAATCTATTGCAATTACATGCAGAACGACTGAGTCAAATGAATATCTATGATGAAATTCAACGACAATTTCAATATCTTCTCGATCATCTCTGTTACGATTCTAGCTACGCATCTTCGTTGATGACTATGTTGATGACTATGTTGATGACTATTCTGAGAACTATCGTCGATCGCTCGTCGCTAGAGCATAGGCTTGTTTCAAAGTCAACTTTATTCAGGGTTAACTTATGTTCTTCTGAGTCATATAGATAGTCGACTCTTTCCTTCTAGATACTTTTCTTCCTTAGCATTTATATACTCGTTACATTACACTCATATGACTCGCTCTATGCTGGTCTTTAACATTATATAAATGCTTCTTCGTTACAGACGAAGTGAAATAATCTGCATCGATTTCTTCGAGTGCTTCTGCTAGTAGTTCTTCAACCCTCTATCGACTTTGGTCTAGCGGCTTGTGTTCGTGCAGCAGCACTCACCTTTCTTCACTCGTGCGCTGGTCAGCGAGTATAAACAAACGATTGGAACCATTCGACTAGGTCAAAGATCAGCGAATTAACCGTTCATTCAGATTCGCAAGAGATTCTTCGAATTTGTTGAACAATCAAACGAGGTCAGTCATAGAACTGCGTGAAGTCTCTATCTCAAGAAGCAAACCCTCAGTGAGTCTGCTTCAATGGCATCGTCAATGCGATGATCTTCTCATCGCTCTACCTATCAGTGAATCGATTCGCCTACCAGTTCACATGCAACTAGTGAGCCTGCTTCAATGACATCTATTCTCAATGCGATGGTCTACTCACTCTCATCGCTCTACTCATCAGTGAATCTGGTCATACGTTCACGTGCAACTAGTGAGCCTGCTACAATGACGAGCTCAAAGTCGATCTCTTCGATGAGCAAGTCGATCAATGAGTCTGCTTCAATGACACTGTCAATGCGATGATCTATTCGCTCTCATCGTTCTACCCACCAGTGAATCGGTTCGCCTACTCATTCATGTGCAACTAGTGAGTCTGCTACAATGACACTTCGTCAATGCGATGATCTACCTTCTCATCGTTCTACCTACCAGTGAATCGATCTGTCGACTCGTTCGCGTGCAACTAGTGAGTCTGCTTCAATGGCACTTCTACCTTGCATAGTGAGCCTGCTACAATAGGCATTTCGATTCTACACAAGGCTAAGAAAATACATTCATGCGAACATGAATCGTTGAAGGGAGGGGGTAATGTTACGATCCTAGCTACGCATCTTCGTTGATGACTATGTTGATGACTATGTTGATGACTATTCTGAGAACTATCGTCGATCGCTCGCCGCTAGAACATAGACTTGTTTCGAAGTCAACTCTATTCAGAGTTAGCTTATGTTCTTTTGAGTCATATAGATAGTCGATTCTTTCCTTCTAGATACTTTTCTTTCTTAGCATTTATATACTCGTTACATTACATTCATATAACTCGCTCTATGCTGACTTCTAACAATCTCAATGATTTCTTTCTACTTCAATAAAGATTTTCACCCTCGAATGAGTTTCGATTCAGATACAACTGACTACGAAATCATTCGTGAACGACTGAAAGTTAGAAAAGCAGATGATATTATCATTTGAATGAAAGAGCTACTGAGCTTCGATCGTCAACAATTGAAAAAGACGAAGCTGATCATCGAAGCACAGATCAATAAACATAGACGAGACGTCATTTATGAGATAGATGACTGAGTTTGACTATTCTTCAGAAACGTCAAAATCACGAGATCATGCAAAGATTTGAAAGACAAACAACTAGAATTATATCAGATCATTGTCAAAGCGAAGATTTTCTATCATCTTCATCTATCAATCAGCATGAAGCATCTGCATTGTTACAAACATGCCTGAATCGATCAGAGTTCAGATGACGCTATGCCTAGTTTGAACCTAGCGCATCTCTATTGAACTCTTCGAGCCATTCTCAGCACTTCTTCTCGTTGTTCAGCACTTTCTTCATTCATCTCTTTCATCATTCTTTTAGACAAACACATCTGACATATTACATCACATCTGTATCGAGTCTAGCGCAGCCTCAAGCCATTATTTATAGAAGAGCTCGCACTCTTTCTCTTCTGTATTCTTAATGTCTTGTTATAGCTATCTCTAAAGAGCAATACATACATATCAGTCTCGAGTCTCTTTGATTGAATGATCTAGGCACGATCTCAACATGCATTCAATGTTCAACTTGAAGCTACTGCAATTGTATTCAGAAGATTCTCTATCAGAACAGCATGCAGAACTTCTCAGACTCATCATTATTGATGACAACAACGATGAACACTGAAAGATAGATGACATTCTGAACTTCAGACGCTATCAAGGTCGAATACAGTACAAGGTCAAATGAAAAGATCTAGATAGAGACGATGAATGATACTATGTCGATAAAGGTGAATTCGATGACTTCAAGAAAGTTTTGAATGAATTTCATATGCTATATTCAAGAAAGTCACGCTAGTATCGAAATAACTCAATAAGAAAGCAAGCAAACGAGCGACATTCATGCAAACATGAATTTTCAAAGAAAGAGGTAATGTTACAAGCGTATCAAGGCTGAATAAAACTAGTCAGTGTTTCTAACTCAGATCTGACTCAGATTTGACTCAGTCTCTATTTTCTTTTCTCAACATCTCTTTGTTCAACATCATCTTTCTTTCTACATCACATTCTACTCATGTCACAAACACATTTTCTTTGAGCTTAGCGCAGTCTCTGAATATTACTTAAATAGAAGCTTTTGTACTCATCTTCTTCTGTATTCTTAATATTCAGTTATAGCTATCTTTAAAGATCAAGCACTATTCAACTCTGACTTTCGCTGATTGACTCATCTAGGCACGATTCTGACACGAGATCACTGCGAATTCAAAAAACAATCTGTCTTCGTCAAAGTAGTGACTGAGAACGATATACTCATATTTTGTTTCATCAGCATGTCTGATGATTCATTTAATTTCAAGTCGTTCACTGTTGACGTCATCTTGAGTAGTTTAGAAAAGATATTCAGATTCTTTGCTCTGATAGATACTGAAGTCACTGACATGACTTTCATCGATGAATCTTTGATGTCAGAGTTATGTGAATGCTTTGATATTCAGTCAATATTGCTGTCAAAATCAAAGTCGATTTGATTGTATGATGAAATCTCTGATTGAAAGTCGATTACATACACTCTGTATACATCGATCATGATTCAAGAACACAAGAATGAAATGATGTTTCTATTGATAACTCGTCTAGATCAGCACAAGATAATCATTGAAAACTTCTGATTGAAAAGAAATCAAATTTTGGTAGATTCTGCAAACGATCAATTAATATCATCATTGAAGATTTGAACATCGAAATCTGTTGTTTTGAAAGCAAGCAGTCAATCAGCATTTTACAGATTTGAGTCAAACGAGACTTGCAAAATGAAATGAAAGAACTTGAACTCGATTGTTACATCAACGATCATCTTGAAGAGATTTTCGAACCAGAAATCAGTAAATAGATTCATTGAATCTGCTTTCATAGCAAAGCAAAGCACTCAAGTTGACTTTGATCAACTTCATCTCTTTCAGCCAACTGAGAAAAAGAAACTCATTAATATTGTCATGATCGAAGTCGCTGCATATTGTTGAGATCATGCCTAGATCATTCAATCAAAGAGACTCAAGACTGATATGTATGTATTGCTTTTTAGAGATAGCTATAACAAGACATTAAGAATACAGAAGAGAAAGAGTGCAAGCTCTTCTATAAATAATGGCTTGAGGCTGCGCTAGACTCGATACAGATGTGATGTAATATGTCAGGTGTGTTTGTCTAAAAGAATGATGAAAGAAGTGAATGAAGAAAGTGCTGAACAACGAAAAGAAGTGCTGAGAATGGCTTGAAGAGTTCAATAGAGATGCGCTAGATTCAAACTAGACATAGCGTCATCTGAACTCTGATTGATTCAGACATGTTCGTAACATTACTTTCTTCTTCGAACATTCATGTTCGCATGAATAGAAAAGAAATAAGAGCAAAAAATTCATCGTGTTTTCAATTTAGTGCGACTTATTTGAGTATAGCTTGTGAAATTCGTTCAGAACTTTCTTCAAGTCATTGAATTTCTCTTTATCGACATAGTATCATTCATCGTCACGATCTATCTCGATTCATTTGACCTTGTATTGTAGTCTTTCTCTATATCGCCTGAAGTTTAATATATCGTCTACTTTTCAGTGCTCTTCATTCTCTTCAATGACTAATGATCTAGAGAACTCAGAATGTTGTTTCGATAGAGAGTTGTTTGATGAAGATCGTAGACACTTCGAGCTGAACACTGAATGTATATGCTTCATGCTTCTAGATAGCTGAAGGCGATAGAAGGTTTCAACTTTGACTGTGATTGAATAGAGATTGAGCTGCTTGTCTTTCAAATTCTTGCATGACCTAGTGATTTTGATGTTTTCGAAGACTAATCAAACTTGATCATCTACTTCATAGATGACGTCTCGTCTATGCTTGTTCACCTGAGCTTCAGTGATCTGCTTGATCTTTTCCAATTGTTGACGATCAAAGATAAGAAGCTCGCTCATTCAAGTGACAATGTCATCGACCTTTCTAGCTTCAATACGTTGACGAATCATTTCATAATCAGTCGTATCTGAATCGAAACTCATTCGAGGGTGAAAGTCTTTATTGAAGTAGAAAGAGATCATCAAGATAGTCGAGAATGTATTGAAATTGTCACTGAATTTCATCATTGAAAGTCATTTAGCTCAGTCATTCTGCATGTAATTGCAGTAGATTCGAAGTTCGCGTTCAACATCTTGATTAGCTCGTTTCGACTAATCGTTGATCTCTGAATGATAGACTGTTGATAGATTGACTTTGATCTTCAGTCGTTTGCAAAGACTTTGTCACATGATCGATATGAACTGAGAGTCTCTATTCAAAACGATAGAACTGAGTAGATCATGAAGTCGATAGACGTTTCATAGCATGATTCATACTGTTTCTTCGATTGAGATGTCATCGTCTTCTCAATGACAGGAAACATAGTGACGTTCTTTGAAGAGATGACATATGATCGTGCAAATGACGTTATAGTTTTTCGATAGAAATAGCTCAATGATGAAGTTCATAGCTATATCTTGTCAACGCTGCTGAGAAATCAATAGAGGCTGAAGCAAATTATTTGTACCATCTCGAGATGCTTTGCTTCGCTGACAGACATGATAGTTTCGAATGTATTGTCGAATAGTTGCTCGATGATCTGATCAATAGTAGAAGCGTTGAACTAGATCAATCGTTCGTCTAATGTCAGAGTGCGAGATTGATGATTGATCGTGAATATTTCGAAGCAATTTCGTATGCATTTGTTTTGACATTCATAGTAGATTCTTTTTGAATAGAACGTTGTCAATGATTTGACAGTTCTTTAGCTTCGTGTCATGAAGCTTCAGTTCATCTTTGTTCATAGCTTGTCAATACTCATTGCATAGTTCATTCTTCTGATTGACTAGACGTACGTGTTGATAGAGATTAGTCTTGTATTCAGGTTCGATTTCAAACTCAATCAATAAAACGTCTATTCGATTCGAGATCAGTATAGTCTGAAAACGATCATCTATGTCTTTAGCTGATTCAGAACTATCGATCATCGACATTCTAGTTAAAGCATCGACTTTGATGTTTGTTTTGTCTGATCGAAAGATAATCTGAAAGTTAAACTTCGATAGAATATTCAGGTAGTTCGCTTGTCGTCGAGTCAGCTGTTTGTTTTTCATAAAGATCTTCAAAGTCTGATGATCAGTAAACATCTGAATAGATAGCTCAGTACTCTCTAGTTCGAATCGTCAGTGTTCGAAACATCAAATGATAGCTAGCAATTTCTTGTCATAGATGTGATAATTGCATTCAGCTGAAATCATGCTCTTGCTATAGAAGACTATCGAGTGAAGCACATTCTCGTCATCATACTGAGATAGTATGTCGCCTTTTACATAGTTGAATGCATCGATTTTCAAAATAGCTTGACGTTTGACATTGAAATGACGTAGAACTGAGATCGAGCTGATCTGCTTCTTTAGATTGTCAAAGACTTCGACGCAAACTTCGTTTCAAACAAAAGACGTGTCTTTTCAAGTCAGCTGAGTGAACAACTTGACTAGTTTCGAAAAGTTCTTGATGAAGCGTCGATAGAAATTGACGAAGTCGACGAAGTCTTGTACCTCTTTTAGATTAGTAGATGTAGCTCAATTGACTATAGCTTTCACTTTGATAGAGTTCATGTAAAGATCTTGTTCTGATACTATGATCTCTAAGAAGACTGTTTCTTCTACGTCGAATTTGCACTTTCGAATATCTATCTGCAGATCAACGTCTCGTAGACGATCTAGTATCATCTTGACATGTTGTCTATGCTTCTTTTGAGTCTTGCTGTATATGAGAATGTCGTCTAAATAAGCTTGGCAGAAGTCATTTAGAAAGTCTCATAGAACATCGTTCATATATTGCTGAAACGAGGTCAAATCGTTTGTTAATTCGAATGGTAGAACCTTTGATTTGTACGCTTTCAGAGCGATAATGAAGATCGTATAGTTCTCACTATCGAGATGCATACGAAGTTTGTTGAAAGCGAAAATTATATTCAGTCGAGTCAAATGCTTGCAGTCAACGATTTTGTCAATCACCTCATCTATGAGCGATAGAGAGTAGCAATTTCTTTTGGTAATGACATTGAGCTTTCAATAGTCGATGCAAAAGCAAAGATCGTCATTGATCTTCAGAGTGAATAAAACGAGTGAGAAATATGAAATCTTGCTAGAAGTAATAAAACTCTTTGACAGATTTTCGTTCAGATATTCTTTGACCTTCTGAAGCTTGTAGAATGACATTCGATAAGCTCGACATCTAGAAGAAGTGACATCGTTAGTGAGCTCTATCTTATGATCATATGAACGATGAGATGGTAGCTTATCGGCTTGAGCTCGATCAAACACGTCGATGAAATTCTGATATTTCGAAGATAGCTTGATCTTGATGTCTTCTAGATTTTGAGCTGATGCATCGATGAAAGCGACGTCTAGAACGTTCAGTTCGCATTGAGTGTTGTAGACTATTTCCCTATCAATATCTTCGATCGACATAGCGAAAACCTCGATGCGATTCTTCTTTGATCGTTTAATCAGTGCATGAAAAGGTGCAGTCTTCACATTGAACATAGAAAAGTTCTTTTTCAAAGCAGTAGAAGCTGATTGTTGAAGCACTTTGAGAACTGAACTGATAGAAGAATTTGATGATCATGATCATTTTGAGTGTGAAGCTCTGACTGACATTGAAAAAACAGAAATGAGAGCTTCTAATTGATTCGAAAAAACGATGACATCGTTTTGCATATCTAGTAGTATTTCATTTTTGTTCATTCAGAGCTTTCTCAATATGACGTCATGATGATCTATATCAGCTATTAACATTGAAACAGTCAATTTCTTATGACTTTCGACTGTGAGATTGAGTAGAATTTTATGAGTAATGATCTTTCTTGTCAGCTTTCCGTCATATTCTCTTATTAACTTCTCTTTAGCTAGTCGTATGAGTTGAATTTCGAGCTTCTGACATATTTGATTGACTAGCTTTGTATGAATCAAGATGTAGATCGTCGAGTCACTATCTATCAGAGATCGTAGCTTGAAGAATTCGCCTTGCGAGAATAGAGTGACATCGACTAGAAATGACTTTTCGAAGTAGTTCTCT
>JAABUW010001130.1_pt1 | contig 47150 bp, 39 predicted proteins | sample 5560081 | NCBI WGS metagenome assembly JAABUW01 (sample SAMN10711882, study PRJNA513363) | rock metagenome | isolation source: Antarctica rocks | place: Antarctica: Victoria Land, Knobhead sud | reverse complement strand
TAGAGTGTATGTTTCCCCTAGAAGTGGTTAGTATTGTCTCTAGTTCCTAAACTCCATACGCATACGATTTGAGATCTCCTTGGCAAATCCAAAATCCACAAGCTTCAAGTGACCGTCGGCGTCGATGAGTATGTTTTCCGGCTTCAGATCGCGATATGCGATACCTTTCATGTCATGTAAAAATTCTAATATTAGAACGATCTCTGCTGCGTAGAAGCGAGCAGTATCTTCGTCAAATCTGTGAGCTCTTCGTAGATAGGTGAAGACTTCGCCTCCAGGGCAGTAGTCAAGCTTCCAAACGTTAGTGCATTAGAGTCAGCTCGGACATTGGATGGCGGACCAGCATGTATAGACAGTCTTTGTCGGAGAAACTAGTGATCATGGTCGTAATAAAGGGATGGCCTGCGACGGCAGAGAGCGTGTTTCTCTCATTCTTGATGTGTTCGACTTGTTTGAGACGAATGACTGTTGCTCGCTGATCAGTTTCAACGATCGCCGGGTGTGTGACGAGTGAAGCTTACTGTCGACCTTCCGAAGTATCTTCAATGCAAACACCTTCTGCCCCTCTTTTTGGGAGCCAGCCAGACACGATAACCAAACCCGCGCGAAAGTGCCTGTAAAAGCCCAAGGTTAGTCAAAATATCCTCAAAATTTGTGCAACATGCTAAAGGTATGCTCACCGGTTCCGATTGTCTTGATCAAGTCAAAATCGGCAACTCTCAGCTGCTTTGAAGCAACCCCCACTTCTTTGCTGCGCGGGTTCTTTGCAATTTGACTTGGTGTAAGAGGCGGGCCATTGCATTCGAAGCACGCTATGAAGTCCTTCTCCTTCTTCTTTTGCTCCTCGTCAATTGGCTTTTCGGGAAAGTTGTTGCTGCTGTTACTTCGGAACAGCTTGTGACCGTGTGGAGCGTGAAAGTGGGATTTGAACTTCGCAGTCGCCATTTTGACGCGTAGAAGACTAAGACGTCTGGGTAGTATACTCGGCGAGTTTTCGAGGTTTACAATAGCCTCTGGGGGCAAGACGGCGGTCGAGCGACATCTTTCGACCCAAGTATTCTCGGGTTGGAGTTGTGTCGAGTCTGAGCTTGTGGACGAGCCGTGGCTAAGCATCTAGACTAATGACGGCACCACCGGCATATGCAATGGGATGGCAAGTTTTGCGTGCTTCAGGGTCCGATGCAAGCTTATAGGTGCTCATGCAATTGGCGATTGTCTATCGGAAAGTGTGCAGTACTTGATAGTCAATGTAGTACCTGACAGATGATTTTCCGATTTTCGCAGGGTCTGACATGTGGAGCGAAATTGCCTTCATTGCTGCACAATTCATTGTGCACTTGGCGCGTCGATTATTACCCTACACAATTGCTCCGCGAAACAAGGCAAGGCTGAAGCTCGGCAACCGGTTATTATATTCATGATCGTTGATCCAGCCACAGCCACTGCTCATGCACACAAGCACACGCCCGCATCTTACGGGCGTGAGATCGGTGGTTTAGTAAGGGCCGGGTACGAGGTATTCTAGGATAACAGGATACCAATATTCTACAGATCCTAGGCTTATGTAACCAGCCCAAGTTCAACAACTTCCCACTAAATCCCCATGCCTAGTAGACGGTACCTAAACACCTTATGCAATGCCTGCCTTGATAGTCCTTCTCAGTCTGTACTTGTGTTCAAAATGAGAGCAACGATGAGCCTGGGTTGCGTTAGCTTGGTCCATCTGCCGCTCAGGCTCGACCTACCCATACAGTCCCAGCACCTCGCTGAATATCAATATCAGGACCATCCCAACAAATATTCTTGACTGTAACATATATGATCGTACACCCTATACCTCATCAGAATAACTTTGTGTGATCCAATGTAGCAGCATCAACATACAACATCACCCACGACGCCAATCGCATAACCTGCCGCAAGTCCTGTGAGGCCTACTGAGAGACCGGCAGCCAAATGCATGAAGCCACTGGAAAGGTGGTCAGCTGGTACGCTATCAATAGAACAGGAGCTCAACATGGATAACGTACTTAAAGAGGCTGTAGCTTTGTCCAGGTGGCGGCTCCAGATCGCCGGCAATCAAAACCGATATCACGAGCGAGTAGACTGCGATGATTCCAGCCATAACCACAGGGATTAGTGACTGTCGGTCCCAAGATCAGCCCATACGCCGTAGACCAAGTCATGTTCTTCCAACCTTCATTATCAGATCTGGTCTAAATGTCCCTACTCCTGCAATACCAATGCCTGATTTCGCCGTACCATATGCTGCCCCCATGCCTGTTTGTGTTTTGTGAGCTATACATCGACATGCCTTCTCATGCTTGCAACATACATCCGAAAATCATCTGCATAGAGTCAGCTCTGAGCATTCCACTAGTTACTTGCGACTTACAGCAAAAGCGATGCCACCCTGCGCACATCAATCAGTACAGCTTCATAGTTTCGCCAAGTTGAGCACGTACCATCCCGAAGAATGGTGCAAACTTGGGCGCCAATTCGCCCAAATTTGCTTCGGACATATTGAATTGGACTGAAGCACAATGTTCGAGGGATGAGAAGGACTTGTGCAATACTGATGTCCCAAACGGGCTATGGGGCCTTCGAGAAGAGGATTCGACTTGCCCCGATAGGGAGAAACAGTGTTCACGACAGATAGTCAGATGATATATGTCGAATTTGGACACCTAGATTTCGTACGTAGATGGGAGACAAAATGCTGGATGTCTAGTTGCGTGCAATGCGCGCATGCGCTTGTCCCCGGAATTTGTTGCTGCCGTTTGCGAGAACCATCGGCCCATCCTTGACCTACCAAATCCACCACCAACGGCCCCTTAAACACCGCCACAGCACTCTCAGTGTCTCTTCTCCCTTCTCTAACCTTGGTTTCGAAGGGTCGCATACGCATTCGGTCCTATCAGCCTCCGAAGCCGAGTGCGTCGGGTCTTTATACCCCCATTCATGCGAGAACGAAACCTCCACTGCCATCGACACATCGGCACAGCAGCAACCAGAGACTGACGTTGAGTGAGGAAGTGGTGTAATGCTATGTAGATAGCATTTGACCTCTATCAATGCGCCAGGACCCGCCGCCGCTGGTCCACCAACACCCAAGTTGCCCCCTCCTTCACCAGTCTACGACGAGAATATTGGTCAAAAGGCGAGCTGCAAGAGTATAGGACTGGACCGATAGGAAGATAGGAGAGCTAAATCTGGTGTTGGATATGGCCGATTATGGGGTCCAGCAGGAGAGGAATTTCCGGCCCACCGATTATGGCCATGCATCGTCCTACCAGAGAGATGCTGCTTTTTCAAATATATTTGGAGCGGCGCCTCCGCCTGGAAGGTCTCAGACCATGTCGAACCAGTCGCCTCAGATGCCTACCGAAAGATCTCAGACAATGACCTCGATGACCTCACAGTCCTCCATGGCCTCTCAAACACCGCCTGTGGCGGCACGAAGACCTTCTCCGCACGACCGGCAGCAGACAAACGGCTATCCTCCCCCAGCTTCAAACGGTTATTACCAGGCCCAAAGACAAAGCAGCGGCCTTGTCCAGCCGCAACCACAACCTCAATACCTCCCGCAGCCTGTGAGCGATAAACGGCCTTTTCCTCAACCGCAGCGAGTCGATTCTCGGCAACCTGTGCCGTCACAATACAGCAGACAGCCACAAAGTCGAGGTTATCCTTCAAGCCTCGTAGACTCGTACAAACCGGTTCCGAATCGAGGACACCCACAAAACCCTGCTTCCAACGCCGATCCTTATCGAACTCAGTCCATGGCTTCAATGCGAGCTCCAGCGCCATACAACCCTCCACCGAGTAATTATAACCAGGCGTCTGCAAATTCGTTTCGTCAACAGTCCTATCAGTCACTAGGTTCTAGGACGACGGCGCAAGGTCGGATTGTGCCTGAGCGGCATGACGAGAGAGCAATGTCATTGAGCTCCTTTTCGATGGAGAGAGATCATAATCAGACTATGAGCGGGCGTGTGATACCAAATCGGAGGAGAGAGTCGGGTGCTGAATCTACTGGTGACGATACGTCCTTCTCGGATACTCCCTCTCGTACGCCTACGCTCATTAATCCGAATACTCGTGACAGGGCAACTAGCCCCGACAGTACGCCGTCGCGGACAATGTCGATGGCATCAACGATAGTTACCCCATCAGAGAGAAGTGACTCGCTAATGCATCGACCTTCGGTCCAGAAAAGTGCTACTTCGGCGAATAGTACTGTTGCATCAGCCCAGAGTAAGGCACCATTGGTATACCCAGCACTTCTATCAAGAGTTGCCGATGTTTTTCGTGAAAGAATCCATGCTGGGGATCGTAGTAAGAACGAGCTGTCCTATAGATTTGCCTTCACTGGATCAGAAGCTGTGGACCTGATCACGTATATAATCAAGACGACCGATCGAAACCTAGCCCTGCTTCTTGGCCGTGCTCTTGACGCGCAGAAATTCTTCCATGATGTTACGTACGACCATCGCCTCCGAGATTCGTCGACAGAAATATTCCAGTTTCAGGAAACAGTCATGGAGGATATGTCAACAACCAACGTCAATGGCGTCTTCACACTTCTCACTGAATGTTATTCGCCAACTTGTACGCGGGATAGGCTTTGCTATTCTATTGCATGTCCCAGGCGTCTTGAGCAACAAGCACGATTAAATTTGAAACCCCAACCTGGTTTGAGGCGCCAGCAATCATCGGCAAGTCTGCACGTTGATGAACCTGACGAACAGAAGCTCTGGATTAATACTGTTACGGAAGAAGTTGCTAATAGCGTTGGCGAGAGAGAAAAGAAGCGCCAAGAGGTGATATCTGAAATCATGTACACAGAGCGCGACTTCGTGAAGGACTTGGAATACCTGCGAGACTTCTGGATGAAACCATTGCGATCCATGAACCCAGCAAGTCCATCCCCCATTCCAGAACGACATCGAGAAAGATTTGTACGGACAGTCTTTTCGAACTGCATGGAAGTCCATTCTGTAAATCAAAAGATGGCCGACCAGCTAACAAGAAGGCAACAAGAGAATCCGGTGGTGCGCAATGTAGGTGATATCTTTTTGGAATGCGTGCCACGCTTTGGACCCTTCGTCAAATATGGAGCCAATCAATTATGGGGCAAGCATGAGTTCGAAGCAGAGCGGACGAGGAATCCCATGTTCTCAAAGTTCGTTGACGAGACCGAGCGCCTTAAAGAGTCTCGAAAGCTTGAGTTGAATGGGTATTTGACAAAGCCTACCACACGCCTAGCAAGATATCCCCTGCTTCTCGAAAATGTTCTCAAATACACCGCGGAAGATAATCCAGATACAAAGGACATTCCACGGGCCATTGCCATGATCAAAGAGTTTCTACAGAGGGTCAACGATGAGTCTGGCAAAGCTGAGAATCAGTTCAACCTGCGGCAGCTCCAACAGGCACTGAAATGGACAGGAACTGGAGTCCCCGAAAAGGGCGACCACCTCAAGCTTTTGGAAGAGGGCCGGCAATTGGTCTACAAGGGTGCACTAAAGAAGAGCGCGACGGACACGAGTGAAGTGCACGTGTACCTATTCAACCACGCTATTCTGTTCGTGAGACAGAAGACGAACAATAGGCAGGAAGAGCTTCGAGTCTACAAGAAGCCAATCCCGCTAGAGCTCCTTATCATCACACAAATGGATGAGGTCATCCCAAGATTGGGAATTTCCAAGAGACCGTCATCAAGTCTAATACCTGGGGCAAAGGCAGCAATCAACGGTCCCAAGGCTGCTGCAAGCGGTAAAGAGGGGTTTCCAATTACGTTTCGACATATTGGCAAGGGTGGCTATGACCTGACCCTTTATGCTTCCACGCACATTCAGCGACGGAAATGGATGGAGAACATCGAGGAGCAACAGGAAAAACTCCGAAGTCGAGGCAACTTCTATACCAAGACGGTTCTTTGCGACAATTTTTTTACATCTGCCCATAAAGTCAACTGCTTAGTACCTATTGGTAAGTGCAAATAAAACCTATGGTATATTATGGAAAGGCTAATAAACACAGACGGTGGGCGGAAACTTGTTTTTGGGACAGACACTGGCATTTATGTATCTGATCGCAAACCAAAATCACCAGCTGCAAGGCCCAAGCGTGCCCTTGACATCACTAATGTCACCCAAGTTGATGTTCTGGAAGAATATCAACTTCTTTTGGTTCTCGCCACCAAAAGTCTCATGTCATACCCAATAGAGGTTCTGGATCCGACGGACACGCAATCGCCCATTTTGAAGAGACCGAAGAAAATTCAAAATCATGCCAATTTCTTCAAAGCTGGCGTATGCATGGGCAGGCACCTTGTATGCTCAGCCAAGATGTCTGGGATTTCCACTACCATCAAAGTATATGAACCACTGGATACCGTTTCCAAGGGCAAGAAGAAACCGGCAATAGGTAGAATGTTCCAAGGTGGTCAGGAAGCGCTCAAGCCGTTCAAGGTATGCCCTCTCCTCATCTTGAGAGTCACGGTACTGACCATGCCGCACAGGAATTTTACGTACCCGCCGAGTCCTCCTCCATTGACTTCCTGAGATCTAAGCTCTGTGTCGCCTGCTCTCGGGGATTCGAGGTGGTAAGCCTCGAAACGCTGGAAACTCAACCTCTGCTCGATCACGCAGACACATCCCTCGATTTCGTTACCCGTAAAGATATCGTTCCCATCTCCATCGAGAGACTGAACGGCGAGTTCCTCCTTCACTACACAGATTTCTCATTCTTCGTCAATCGGAACGGGTGGCGAGCTCGACCGGATTGGTTGATCAATTGGGAAGGAAAACCGACAACCTTCGCTCTCTCGCACCCCTACCTGCTTGCATTTGAGCAAAATTTCATAGAGATACGTCACTTAGAAACCAGTCAACTTGTGCATATTATAACGGCGAAGAATATCCGCATGTTGCATTCTTCGACGAGAGAGGTGAATCTGATTCTGAGGGCGCTCCGGTGAGACATTGCTAACGCAGGATTTAGATTCTGTACGCTTACGAAGATGAAGGAGGCGAGGATGTGGTCGCGAGCTTAGACTTTTGGAGCAAGCCTCCACAGTAATGCATTTAATCCGCTTTATACCAGTCAGCGTTCGATTCTAGCGCTTCGCGAGCATTGATTCGTCAGGTTAAGTAGGCCTATTGACGATCTACGAGTGGCCCTCTTGTCACAATATTGGCTACCCAGGAATAAAGGGAGTCTGGCGCCTTTCTATGGTCCATATGTAAAGGGAATGGAATCAATGGAATTGGGTGGACAATCGTCGTGAGCGTCTTTTTGATGTCTGGCATATCCATATATCTACGTAGGGATTGGATGCAATCGGGTAGACTACCTCCCTAGTCTACTTCGGTACACCGTGAAGATCCCATTGATGATCTTATGATTCATGGCGCCTGATACTAGGGAAGCAAAATGTTGCAGCGTGGGCTCTTTCTGTATCTACACAGAAACTTAGACTGGTTTCTCATCAAGAGTCTTGGCGTAAAGTAAATAAGGGGGTCATCCCTGAGATTGCCTTACACCAACATCACAACCATGAAGATCTCCTTCGGTGACCCGTACAAGGCAAGTGCTGGGCGCTCTACATACACTCATGCTTACTAGATTACGGTTGATAGCTTGGCACCGCTCCATTCACACGAAATCAAGCTATGTAAAGGCTCATCTACCAGTTATGTCCACCTTTACCTTGCCCAACAGTGAATCCAAGGTAATCATTCATTTGACTCCAGACCTCGAGGAAGACCAGCTGCTCTCCTTCCTCCCCTTCAAAACATGGATCAATACTCTCGAGCACTCCCTCTCTACCCAGAAAAGCAAATCGCACACATTCCATGCTGCACCGTACAAGCTCCGCAAAATTAACATTCAATCTGTCGACTTCTTTGGGGGTGGTCGCGTGGGTTTCATTAAGCTAAGGGCAGAGGTGTCGAATGACGACGGCGAAAAGCTGCCGGGGTCTGTGTTATTAAGAGGAGGCAGTGTTGGCATGATGCTGGTGCTCCAACCAGCCGACGTTCCCAAGGATACAGAAGACGAAAAGCAAGTTATCTTGACTTTACAGCCCCGCATACCTGCTGGCTCTCTTACTTTGCCTGAATTGCCGGCTGGCATGCTCGATGATTCGGGGACATTCAGGGGGGCCGCCGCAAAGGAGATTGAAGAGGAAACAGGGCTCAAAGTACCAGCAGAAGATCTGATCAACATGACTGAGCTTGCACTACCAAAAGCTTTAAATGAAGAAGACGAGTATCTACAGCAAGGTGTCTATCCCTCGCCTGGCGGCTGTGACGAGTTTGTGCCGCTTTTTCTGTGGCAGAAGAGAATACCTCGGGGGCAAATGAAGGAGTGGCAAGGGAAGTTGACAGGCTTGAGGGACCATGGGGAGAAGATTACGTTGATGCTCGCCCCATTGGACCAGGTGTGGAAGGTAGGTGGTCGAGACGCCAAGGTTCTGAGTGCGTGGGCGCTCTACGAGGGCCTGAGGAAAGACGGGAAATTGTCATAGTCCTTGCTAAGACGTTCAGAGGCATACACAGTTGGACGCGGCCACGACCTGATAGTTTTTCAGTCCCATTTTAAGATTCAACGAACTGGAAACAGTCATGTGATGGGCTAGCTGCCAGGAAGAGGCCGCACTCTTGCATCGAGCGTCCAGTAAAGCTCTAAGGACTGAACGGAATCACTTGTAAAAACATACTTACTGGAGTCATGCATTATTCGTACGTACAACATAAGCGTTTAGAATCAATTTCTTTGCCAGCCTTCACACTGGTCACCCGGCGCTCAGTCGCCGCCCAACATGAATATTTCTCTCCTCACCATCCCAATAGTAAGCTCACCATGTCTTCTGGTCCCAAGACGTCAGACGCCAGAGTCATCTCCACCTCACCATTAGTAATGCCCACCCCAAGACCCGCATACAACCTCTAACCCTAAAATTAGATGATCGAAGATGCCCGATGGACCACACTTGTCCTGACAAACTACAAAGACCCCCTGGGCAAAGAGCGAACATGGGAGCACGCCGAACGGTCCACTCGTCCGAAAGACTCCCCAGTCGATGGTGTAGGCATCGTTGCTATCTTGCAGAAGGCTTCTGGACCGGAGCTGCTACTGCAGAAACAATTCCGCCCACCGATCAACAAGGTCGTTATCGAAGTGCCAGCAGGTTTGGTGGATGAGGGCGAGAGCGCGGAGGAAAGTGCTGTGCGAGAATTGAGAGAGGAGACGGGATACGTTGGTGTTGCAGCGGAAGTTAGCCCCATCATGTTCAATGGTATGTACATGGGTTTGAGGGCTATTGCAAAGGTTGCTGGCGGTATGTTCAATCAATGGCTCATATTCTCAGATCCGGGCTTTTGTAACACGAATCTCAATATGGTCCACGTTAACGTCGACATGTCGTTGTCGGAGAATCAACATCTGAAGCCGGAGCTGGAGGAGAATGAGTTCATTGAAGTCTTTTCGACACCATTGAAAGACCTCTACGCTGAATGCAAGAAGCTGGAGAAAGACGGTTATGCCATTGACGCTAGGGTGGGGACTTTGGCTGAGGGCATTGAGGTGGCAAGGAGGTGGAAGTTGTGATGATGGTAATGATGCATGAGCTACGACCTACGACGATTAGGAGCTATGGAATGATCACAGAGGACATTGATACCCGGACATAGATACTGAGATGACTGAACACGCCGGTTTGTTCTACCATTGCTCTTTGCTGACACGCCCGGGTAATGGTGAAGAGGTTCAACTGCCGAAAGATATGATTGTTACAGATTCCGTTTTGACTTTCCCATAATCGGTCTTGAGCTCAGCTCAGAAGCACTGAACTTCCTCTTCAGCATTTTACACAACTCTTATTGTTTTGCTACTTCCCAAACCTGTCTAGACGCACGGAATGGAAGTCCTCGTTCCATTCAGAGTTCTTTACTATCTAGTATCATTGCGGCACCCTTATACACAATGTTCTCTTACCCAGAAAACCGCGTTACCAAAGAGCAAGTATCATTGGCTCAAGAGGCTTCGACACGAAACGCTCCCTAAAGCGAAATAAGAAAAAGACGAAATCTCGGCTAAATTCTCAATCACTCTCTACCTTGCTATGTCCACTGTGGCTTCGGACTGTCGATTCATGTTCTCTCGTTGGTCTTTTTGTCTCTTTCAGTCGTGCTTTTCTTGGCTTTAGCAGGAGATGTATCTGGCTCTCTTTGATTCCTAAATCCTTGTCACCGTTCCCTACATTCAGTAGGGCTAATCTTCTTCCCAGACAGCGATTTTTCGCGCGCGTTATCCGTCCAATTCTTTCCTTCAGAGACCAGGGAGATCAGGATTGCACCACTTTCTGACCAGCGTCTCTAGGACTTGACCTTTCGGATGTCGGGCCACCTGCCAGCATGCCGATATGACCCTCGTGAAGGATAAGGTTTTGCGAGGCTTGCTATGATTATCAAAAGTCATCTCTTTGGTATCTTGAGAGCACGCTCTACCCGGAAAGGGGACAATGCGGCGCGTGTGTTCTTGCAGAAGAGGGACAAGGAGCAAAGGGTGTGAAATACCTAGGCAACCGAATGGGATCTTTGCTTCAGGCGTTCATCAAACATTTAGCTACCAACATCCGAAGGGTCTTTCATATGCAGCTCACGATTGCTCAGCCTTCTGCACAAGTAATCCCATAATTGGAGGAATTCACACTAAAAAATACCTCAGGCTGCTTACTGTGTACAGATTGTAACCTGAGAGAAGAATGGATGAAAGCACATCCAGCAAAAAGTCTTGGCGGTCGGTCCGGACTGTGGCGTAGATGATATTTCCAAATAGCAGCTCGCCAAACTTTTTTATGCTCCTACGTATTTGACGACAATGCCTCCGTGATATACTCACGCAGACCTTGTTGAATTCGACTGTCATAATCTGCCCAACATGGCTTATATTCGCGACTCCCCACCCCCGCCCCATACACCTGCGACTTCTCTTTCCTCGCCTTCTTCTCCAACTGAATCCCAGAAATCGTTTACAATCCCCGAAACCTCGCCAATTACCCTCCGCCGCAACCTCCACCACGAATCCGACGTTCTGATCGTCGGTGCCGGTATAATTGGCACAGCTCTCGCCATCACTCTTGCTCGTGCTCCCCACAATCGCTCCGTCACCCTTCTCGAGAAATCTCTGAAAGAGCCTGATCGCATTGTTGGCGAATTATTGCAACCTGGCGGTGTATCCGCGTTGAAGAAGCTGGGTTTGGAGGAATGTTTGGAAGAAATCGACAGTGTGAAAGTAAAAGGTTATGAAGTTATCTACTATGGAACAGGAGTGGAGATACCCTATCCAGAAAATGCGGGCGATATGGGGTCGAATGAGAGTAATGGAAAGGAAACCATGAAAGGGAGACCAGAAGGTAGAAGTTTTCATCATGGCAGATTCATCAGGCGTCTGAGAGAGGTGGCAATGCGAGAAGAGAACATATCGGTCCTGGAAAGCACAGTCACAGACGTTGTAAAGTGTGGCTATACTGGGCAGATATTGGGTGTGCAGTGTCTTACAAACGGCGAACAAGACGTTTATTTTGGTCAATTGACAGTCCTGGCGGACGGCTACGCAAGCAAGTTTCGGAAAGAGTATATTTCAAGATCCGTCGTGAGCAAAAGTCGATTTTGGGGACTAGAGCTGATCGACGCTGATCTACCACGACCGCTGCATGGACATGTTATACTGGGGGAGGGTGCGCCGGTGCTTCTATACCAGATTGGATCAAGAGAGACAAGGGCACTGGTCGATGTTCCAGAGGGTCTAGAATCCGCTAATCCTAAGAATGGGGGAGTGAAGGGACACCTGAGAAATGTGGTGCTGCCTAGTCTGCCCGACTGCGTCAAACCATCGTTTGAGCGAGCCTTGGACGAAGGGAAGTTGAGGAGCATGCCGAACTCCTTTCTCCCGCCCAGTGTCAACCGTGTGCCAGGCATGGTAATGCTGGGAGATGCGATGAATATGAGACATCCATTGACTGGCGGCGGCATGACAGTTGCGTTCAATGATGTCGTCCTGTTGCGAGACTTGTTGAGTCCGGAAGTAGTGTCGGATTTGGGCAACACCAGGGTCGTTCTCAAGCAAATGGAGCGATTCCACTGGCAAAGGAAAAACCTGACAAGCGTCATCAATATATTGGCGCAGGCACTATACTCACTCTTCGCAGCCAATGGTACTTTTATAATCCCAAGACACCTCATTCCCACATAATGCTGACAACAACGTAGATCCCCAGCTCAAAGCCCTTCAACTAGGCTGCTTTCGTTACTTTCAACGCGGCGGACAATGCGTTGACGGCCCTGTCGGCCTTCTAGCAGGTATCATTCGCCAACCTCTCGTTCTCTTCTATCACTTCTTTTCCGTCGCTCTGCTCGGGATATGGCTGGTTCTGTCGCAGGCACCTTGGTACAAATTCCCGCTTGCGTTACTAGAGAGTGTGGGTGTCTTTTACAAAGCGTGTGTGGTCCTGTTTCCTTTTATAATTTCCGAATTGAGGACTTGAGTCCGCCCGAGACTGGTGAATGTATAGACAAGGCAGGAAGAGGCAAGTCACGCGTGCCTCAGAGGCTAGAGGTAAAGTCAACGTTCTGTGCGATTCAATAGACTGGTGGAATGATGTATATATGGGGTTTTCTGCATCCGGTAGCGTTTGAGTGGGGTCCATTGTATCTATTCCCTAATCCTAATATTCTCTCCAAACCCATTCAAGAAGTCGGATCGGCAAGAAAGAGACCCATGACCTTCTCAAAAGCCGTAAAGATAATTTGTCAAGCGTTCGAGGTTCCTAACGAATACAATTACCAGCGCAGTACAGCCAACCACCAAGCATCGCGTTCAAGCTTCCAATATCTCAACGATTCTTGAATCGTTTGAATTATCACCACAGAAGACCCTTGAACATTCACATAACATCTTCCGCGTGCCTCCATATCAAGCAGAAGCTCCCCAGTCAAAGTCCCGCTCCCAAAACCCGTTACCAAACAAACAGAAAACATTCCAGCCCCCTAAAATCTAGCAACACCAAACACCTTTCACAAAACTAGAGTATTGCATAGACAAGATCCGTTGCGCATCAAGCATGCTATAGCATAACCTTCAGCCTCGATCTAATGTGCTTCTGTTATAATCCAAACTCTTCCTTGGGAATGTATATCCACGATCGAGGAACCTCTCACCGAGCGTGTGCATCTCTGCATGCATGCAACATATGAAATAAAAAGCTTTCACCCTCGCTACCTCTTGCATCATGAGAAAGAAAGGACTGCTTGATAATCACTCTGTGGCTTCGGAGAGGTGGTTGTGTAGCCAGATGATCCTAGAACATGCGATAGGTATGAGATCTCTATCCCTTCGGTGCTATCGCAGTATCCTCTCGCTCGATTGGTGGGGAAGGATGGCGACCTGAGAAGGAGGTCGAACATTCGCAAGACAGCATAATTGGCGTCTGTTGAAAATTGTTAGTCCATGAAGAAAAGGTGTCCATGCTGTTCTTCGGCAACGACGTTCACGCCGCTCTAGAAAGGAGGAAGCCATGCTGTACAAAATTTTCACTGGGGAAGAAGCGATGACTGAGTGAAGAGATGAGTGTCCCGTGTTAAGCCACCAATTCAATTATGATAGCCAAGGTACTCGCTGATAGATGTACATGCATGCCAACCATAACCCAACAAATGCCCAAACGATCCGCTCCACATAGACCGCGCCATATGATCCCGCGTAAACTGATCGAGATCCTGAACAACCTCATAATGACTGATCGAACATCATTGCTTAAAGCCCTTAGATGACCAGCCAACGCCAAGATTACGCATGAACATCTTTTCGAGAGACTGGAAAGCACGTCGCAAAAGGGATTATTCAGTAAAAGCGACATGCTAGACCAACAGGCGCCCACAATGCAAAACACCCTTTTCCCAGGCCGTGTAACTTAGATGGAATCCGATGACTGCTTTGAGCGCTCAACCCCAAACAGATGCTTGAAGGGTTTTGTTGCCCCAAACGCCGCTACTACTGCCCCATGTAGCACCGGCGCCCATGCTGGCGTCTTTGCTAGTTGATGGATTAGACGCTGCTGATGTAGATCGTTCGTTTCCGTTTGAAATAGCACTAAGATTTTGATTTTCGTTATTGTTGAACCCATACCCGAGTGGAGATGGCGATGGAGTCGTCGAACGTTTGGCCAGAGTTGGGTTGGCATTCTGAGCAGGACGAGTTCCGATAGGAGCTACACCAGGGTTTGAAGTCTTTGCTTGGCGCGGAGGCGAGCCGCCAGGAGACGAGGTGGAAGTCCGGCTAGACTGCTGAGCAGCGTTCTCAAAGAGGCTGAAACTCTGGCTCGGAGGGTTCGATGCAGGCGAAGAAGTGCTATCGGCCCGCGGTCGGCCTTGCTGAGGCTTTGGTGAAGGTCCAGTTGGACCAGAATCGCTAATTCTCAATTGCCCCGCAGCCTCTGTAAGTCCACCCTGTGCCGTGTTCTTACCTATTCCATAGGGGTCATAGGAGCGTGGAGATGGTCCTCGACCACCAGCACTGGTATTGCCCGACGTTGGGTTAACCGGGCGAGGGGTATGACCTTCATCCCCAAAGTTTCCGCTCTCGTTCCCGTACAAGGCACGGTGCTGACGGGCTATGAGTTCTCGGCGATCCTCCTCGTTCATTGTATTAGGACTGATTGCACGATCAGATTTCCCCTGTGTTGAAACATCTACCGAAACATCTGTCCGTCAGCCAATTGAAACGTTATGCGAACATTCAGACTCACTCCTGTTGTACTGCTGTTCCTGGTGGTAGTTGCGCAGTTCACGTTCGCGCTGCGCGGCCATCCGACGTTTCGCTTGAAGCATCTGCTCGGCTTCACTTGGCCTCGATTGATGCCGCTGATTGGCATAGAAAGTTTGCAGGGTGGAACCCGAATGTGGACGAGTTTGCTCATAGTCGCCAATAGAGTGACGATGATGGGGCATGCCGCCCATGCGAGGGTCTAGCAATAACGGTAAGTACGTGCAAGCTTCAAGTGTACCTTTGTGCATGCATACCGAAATCGGACATCGGGCGTCCGGATCCCATCAGAGGCATCGAGTCTCGCCGTGACGGAGGATTGAAAAGTTTGCCGCTCTTGTTTAGATTGTCTACAGCGCGATCCACCTCTAAGAGGCTGTCAGCGAGGACCTTGATCAACGTTCCCGTGACAGAGTACGGGCGTAATGGCTGTTGCAGGGAGAGCTGTGGCGTCTACGCACCTTCCATCTGTATATCGAACGCCGCGACATCTTCACGTACCGTCGTCGATTGGGTCGCTGCACACCGGTTAGGCACCACACACTAACTTTGCTTCCTTTAATGATACTCACCTGAACGAGGCGGAGGTGGAGGCTGGTCCCATGACGATTGGGAAGCAGGTATCTGCCATGACTGTGCTTCGTAAAAGGACATGGTAGTCGCGTGGTATAACGATCCGGATCCAGCAATTTATGCAGTGCCACGCCGCTGGGGCCAAGGATATGTAAGGCAGGAGTTGAAAGCTACAACATAGATACTGTTAGCGTAACGGTCTTCCAACGGTCAAGGAAGTCAAAGTGTGTTGACGAATCCATGCTTGTAGAAAGGTAGATCAGATTTGGCAGATTTGGCGATGCGTGCCTTCGCCTACAGAGTTTTCCAGTTGAAGGGGCTTGGCACTGTTAGACTGGCAAAGTGCTAGACTTACATGGTGGTCGCAGATCCAGTTCAATCGACATAGATTGGTATGTACAGGAGAAGAAAGATATGGCTGTGTCGTGAGGGAAGAAGGAAGAAAAGAAGCGTTCAGATTGGGGTTGCAGGGATGCGGCCGAGATTGCTCAATTGACTCTCTCAAGCGCAATTATAGTACATTGGACCGTTTTGACGCAGATTCAATTGGTCACTTGGACCAGATTGTGATGGCAGCCGCAACGACCTTCCCGTTAGACAACAGGGCAACAATTAAGGCTCTGAAACACGGTTGACATGTCCTTTTCACTGCTTTCATGACATACTGTGAGAGCAATACTCACTCCTTTCTAGAAGCCCCCCTGAATGGAAGGCGACAGCCAATCTACCACGCCCCACTAATATTCAACTACTTCCTTATTGCCGAAAAGACAACCTTCCACCACACCCTTTTGCAACTACAGAACCTGATATGCTTCCTACAAGTCTCAGACAGGAAGCTACGGAATCCTTCGATGACCTAGTTCTAGATGCACCTAGCCACATCGAATCTAGAGCCGAGGTGGCCGGCGAAAGGTCTCACAATGAGACTCTGGCTCGAAACATTGCGTCTAGCCAGACAGTAGGCCATAACACATAGTTGAATTGGCTCTGAGATTGACGGCTTGATCACCATATTACTGATTCTTATCTTATCTGCATCCTTTCGAGGAAAACAAAATGTTAGTGACAGACTGGAACAACATCTAGAGGCACATCAGAGGATAAGCGTGCAGCTCCGCAAGACACTAACAATCCTATAGTCATGGTGCTCCACTTGATTTGGGATTTGTGATATCAAGCTGCGTGGCCTCATCGTGTTCTAAGTCCCCTGCTTGACCTGGGGTTGACCAAACCTCATGCATATCAAAGGGTGACCGGCTGTGTTGCTACGGTCAATACGAGAACAGTCGCTGTTGCAGAGCTGGTCACTTTTTCCGAGCGGCGCAAAGGGGTACGCCATCGGAAGTGTTCACTGAGTGGACTGTGGGCCTTGTGAATCGTGCTTCTCGACCATCGCACCGGAAGGCCGACACTGAGATCAAATCGAGTCTTGAGAATATGTCCTTCGAGGGCTGCTTTGGGCTGATATGATACCAAAGGCGGTACACCAGCTTCAGCTTTTAACAAGATACTCATCACTTGCATGCCATTAGAATAAGTGGACTATGACGTAGGTCGACTTACAAATGGAGGGGTATTCTACACCTACAACACTACTCGGATACTTTAATAATTCCCTCCGTCTCATCACATACTGCACAAACACTAAACAAGTATAGCAGTCTACGATACTATTCATAATCGTCAATATGGTCAAGGCAGGTAAGATGACTATGCAAGACTCCTGATATTAACGGCATTGTCATGCCACTACGGCCTAAAAATCCCCTCTCAATCGTTTTCCCTACAGTATAGCAACATCTCCTTTCCCATCTAAGTTCTTTGTCTGCTCCTTCAATCTCACCCTATTCTATACGCGTCATTCAGTAAGCAAAAGTTAACGATCCTTCTCTCCACAGTCGCAGTCCTCCGCGGTGACTCGAAGGTCAGCGGAACCGTTACCTTCGAGCAGTCCTCCGAGTCATCCGACACGACCATCTCCTACGATATCACCGGCAACGATGCCTCAGCCGAGCGCGGCATACATATCCACCAATTCGGCGACAACACCAACGGCTGCACCAGCGCTGGACCCCACTTCAACCCCTTCAGCAAAACCCACGGCGCCCCCGAGGACTCCGAGCGCCACGTTGGTGATATAGGCAACTTCAAGACCGATAGTCAAGGCAATGCCAAGAGCTCTATCACAGACCAGCACATCAAGCTGATCGGGCCGGAGAGCGTCCTCGGACGCACAATCGTGGTGCATGCTGGTACGGACGATTTGGGCAAGGGTGGACATGAGCAGAGCAAGATTACGGGGAATGCTGGGGCCAGGCCTGCTTGCGGTGTCATCGGCATCGCTCAGTAGGGTGGGTAGTCGAACATATCAGCGATCACCAGAGCAGTCACTGAGCTGTCGAAACGCGGCAGTGAGAAATGTGTATGATGAGGGGAATTACATATTGATGAGGCTCTATGTAGCAACCTGCACAAAAAGCCAAACGAACTCGATGTGTTGAGTTGGCATGCATGGTAGAATCGGCCTATACACCGTATCGCTTAAATGACTTTTCCGATATAGCTGTGAATGACATCCACGCTGACCTATCTGGCCTTACAATGCAATGATGCTGCAGAATCATTCAGTCCTCGGTAGGGTCTCCATATTCCCACATACCCAAATGCTCCTCGGCCGCCTTTTTCTGTCTCGCGTTCAGATCCTCAATAACCTTGCCCTTCGCCTTCTCCCACCCCCTCAACTTCCTATTCACCATCGCCATCCCCTCACTCACAAGCTCAGCATTGATGCTCGCCTCTTCTCCACCCTCATTGCCAGGATCGAGCAGCGTAACCCACAACGTACCGTCTTTCTCCTCAAAGTCGACAATGGCCACAAGTTCCTTGCCCGCTGTGATTTCCTCAACGAATCTGCACGCTTCACTCAGATAATCTGCACCGCTGGGGAATTGCAGGAACGACAGGCCAGCATCGATGGCTTGCGGTTTGAGTTTCTGGACAGAGAACTGCGGTTGGGTCATCGGTCGCAGCTCGCTCCAGGGAAGGGTCTCGCTGTTGCCGTAGTCGATGAACAATATGTCTGCTTTCTTGGCTTCGCGGTCGTTGCGTCGGATACGAGCGCGGTACCATGCGCCATCTTCGGAGAAGCGGGCGGCTACTAGCTCATTTGCTTTTGGGGGATTGGGGAGGGATTTCTCGGAGGAGGGGGGCGAGCGGTGGAAGGCTGCAAAGGCGGACATTAGAGATGTCAGAGCTCCGGAGGTGGCGTTGCCGATGATCTGGATTTTCAGATGGGCGGTTGTAGGGTCGATGAAAGATACTGTAACGTCACGGTAGTCCTTTTGGCGAGGTGCAGCGTCCGAGTCGGCGGTGCTATTCGTGCCGTTTCCATTCAGGGCGAGATTTTCCATTCCATCATTGATAGATGGGTCGTAGTCGTGCCATATACCCTTCTTGGCTTCCTTGGCCTTTCCTTCCGCGGCAAATAGCTCGGTCGCATTTCCAGACTGTTCTGCAGAGTAAGCATGAACGGTAGCGAGACCTTCCTCCAATAGGAGCTTGGCAAAGTTCTCGCGGTTGATGTAGAGACTGCCGATGAAGCCGCCAACTTTGTCTATGCCTTCTACGTCGATCTCGACCTCTCGTTGCATGCAGCGGCGAGTGGCAAAGTCTTGTGCTTCTTGACCGAAAGGTTCGGATTTCTCGTTCGGATTACGGGCTGAACGTGGTGCTCGGATGCCGGAGAGGACGAATGTGAGTTTGGCATTCTCACGGGGAATGATTATGCTGAATCGAGAGCCGCCTCGGACGAAGTCAACGATTGCGGGAATCTTCTTTTGCCGCTGGAGGACGGATGACTGGATTTTGGCCTTTTGGAGCGTTTCTGAGTAGTCTTGCAGGTTTTTGGCTGGTGGAGGTTTAGATGACCACATCCCGTTACCTTCTGTCTTTGCGGTTTCTTCTGCGGCTAGAAGCTCATCGTAGTAGGGACTTCGATCCTCTATTGAACATTAGATCCTTGTATTCGTGATTTGAAGAACATGGCTTACCATCATCTCTCTTATGTCGGATTACTGAAGCGTAGCCAGCCTCAACTAGCTGCAAAGCAACATTCTTGTTATTCACCATGACTGTAACTACATCGCGCTCTTCAAACCCTTCGTTCGCTGCCTTGTGGCCGTCGATGGTGACTCGTACGTGCTTGCCGATCAGCTTTTTCCTCAGAAATTCCTTAGCATCCGCCTGGAATGGTGCTTGCTGGGGATCCGAAGGCTTCGGCTGCCGTATACTGCTCAGGCTGACCCGTTTTTCTTCACCTGACTTTCCTCCCCTCATGTAAACCATGTCCGCTGTTTGGATACGGGTGATAGTTGCGTCCATTTCGCTGCCGCCTGACTTGGTGCCAGCTGTTCCTTGAAATACTCCAATTCGTTTGTCTTTTGCTTCTCGCTCGGCGGCCCGAAGAGCTGACATTTGGCCGCCGAGCATTGTCGAGTGATGATCTGTGCACCGTGCTAAGCCTGCCGCGAGGAGGAATTTGGCGATACTGCCATTTGGGTGATTAATCGTGCATACTAATTGATTTTGTGGACTGATCCCTAAGACTTCAATATCCACTTTTCGGTGCAACAGTCTTGTTTCAACGAATTGGTGAGCTTCACTACCGAATGGCTCGGCGGGTTGTTCCTTGTTATCGACTGTGGCTGCTCGCTTAGTTGCAGGTGCCCGTATGCCGGCAATCAAGATCATTGTTTGCACATGTTTGATTGTCGAGGTTTCTAGCCGAGCGATTATCCGGTCACCAGTGAGGACACGCTCAACTATGGCGGGCAATCGTTTGCCCTTCCATTGCTCCACGAAGCTTTTTGGGTCAGGGATCTCATACGAATTTTCTATTTTGCCACCTGTTGTTGCCCAGACACCTTTCAGACCAACCTTGGCTTTCTGTTCTTCGAGTTCCAGGGTGGACAGAAGATCTTTCGATTCTTGAGATTCGTCTTTGCGTCCGGCATCATTCCTCAATTTCGCCCATCCTTCTGCAATGGATGCTTCGGGGAACGACTCTCCGCTCTGAAGCATGAATGTGCCATAGTCTCGTTTCGTTGGTGTAGGTACGCTGTAAAGAACGTTAAATTGTATGACTTTGCCTACTGCCATACTACGAAGGAACTCCCGAGACTGATATGCAAATGGCTACGGAAATGACATGTGAGCTCCCAAGAACCATCTTCTCGGGGTAGGTTGCGCTGACCTCATCGCCTTCCCTTCGCAATCGGGGTGCGCTAACAAAAGCTAGACTCAGTGTTCGCTCCTGGCTTGGATTGTTGACAGCGCTCAAGATCAAAGTGTCGCCCGAAGGTACGCTCTTAACCTTCGCTTGAGAGATAGGCATTGTGACTCCTTCAACACGAATGTTTTGCTTTGTTTTGTTAACGACTGTAGATAAACGTTTTCCGCTGCAAAAGTCCATGTTAGCTGCTGACATCTCAATATGGACGGACCGGTTGAGTTTATGAAAAAGGCCATGCTATTGTTTAAGACGCAGCGGCGACAATTCTGGGACGAGCTTGATGCGCACGAGAGAAACACATTTTCTCAACTCCCACGCCGCAAACACAAGCTTGGAGTTTGAGGCAACACATCGTGCACGTGACATCTGCGTGGTATTTACAGGGTATGAGTGAGTACCTTTGGAGAAAGTAGACACTCGAGTATATTGACGCCAGCCGGTGTTGATACGATGCTGATGCTAATGTGGAAGACGCAGTATCACAGTCATATACTTCCTAAGCGAATTTGTGCTGTCTCTGAATGTATTGAAACCTGTTGATACAGTAGTGTGAGTATTTTGTGGGGTCCTCGGTGTAAGATTTGATGTGGAGATGGTGGCGAGGTGGCGTGGCGATGTCCTCTCCACAATTCTTTTTGACCTTCCGAGGATTCTTCAAGCTGAAGAGAAGACGTCTCCACGCAATGTCGAGCCTGGGCCCCGGTTTTTGATTGAATCTCAAAGGCTATTGGCAATTTCATACTTGACAACATCACAGATTCTAGCAACCATCCAGAGATACAGAAAACCCACGGTAGTGAATCGTGGTTATGACCATCGGTCGCCAGGTGCAGAGCATTGCTTCTCCCTCGCATGCTGACCAGTTTCCCAACATGTATCTATAATGGGAGCTCAATTTATTAGCCATGGCGATCAGTGGGTACCTGCCAAAGACCTCCCTCTTTGCGCGTATCTTCTCTTATCTCAACAATGCGGGGTATATGGCTGTCGACGTACCCCTGATCATGGATCCTCCTCGAACTCCAGGTCTTTGCATCTCTTACACGAGTTGAAATGATTATACTGACTTTAGATGCTGTTCAAAATGAATCCTGTTGAAAAATTGACAGAGGATTTCAACGGGGACCCTATCAAGCATGGAAGAGCGTTGATAGGCACTTATCCCAATCATTGGCTGCATTCCTCGTCACCGCCGACATTCGATCTTACTCGTCCCGAGCCTCCTGATTACCCTCTATCCTCGCCCAGTTCATCGTTCCCCCTTTCAACGACAACAACTCCAATCATCATCTCCCCACCTAAGAGCGCCCTTGTCATTATCGACATGCAAAATTTCTTTCTCTCTAAATATCTGGGTCGACCTGCTAATGGAGCTGGCAACAAAGCTGCGCAGCGATTGCTTGACACAGCGATTCCTGCGGCTAGGAGAGCCGGCATACAAATCATTTGGCTGAACTGGGGGCTTACAGACAGGGACATTGAAGAGATGCCTCCGAGCACACGTCGAGCTTTTGGATTCGAGGCTACGCTCGAGAGAGAAGGCAAGAAGAAGTCTTTGCCAGCAATCGATGCACATGGAGTGAACCAGGAGGCAGTCGAACACTTCATGCAGGCCAAGGACGGAGTACTGGAAGAAAAAGCTCTGACTGAGAATGGGAAGCCGAAGAGAATATATCAGGGCCTTGGTAGCAATATTGGCCTCGTCACCGTCGAAGATGGGAGGACCGTAGACGCTGGAAGGTTACTCATGAGGGATACATGGAATGCGGGCCTTCCGACGGAGTTGAACGATGCCTTTGTAGAAGGTGGAAAGATAGGGAACAAAGCTGATGTATGGATCCACAAAAACCGCATGTCAGGACTGTGGGGCAGTGGCACACCTTGTACGCAGTATCTCGAGGGGGAAGGAATCAAGACACTTTTCTTTGCAGGAGTGAACACGGATCAATGCGTGAGTGGGAGTTTACAAGATGCCTTTACCAAAGGATGGGACTGCATACTAGTAAAGGACGCCTGTGGAACGACAAGCCCGGGATTTGCCGATGAATGCGTGGAATTCAACTGCGCCAGGACTTGGGGCTTTGTCATTGACTGTGATGGATTCCAGAAGGGTGTACAAACGATGTTGGATGCAAGATAACTGATCCAGATACGGAAAAGGAGCTGCTTTGCGTTACAGAGGGCGAGGAGCGTGGCAGGCTTGAGTGACGAACTCATGTCAAATACATAAGGTGGGGGTGAAGAATTGACTACACACTAGAACGATATATGTTCAATCCTGAAAATGGCTCGAAGAGTACGACTCGTGATGCTCTTTGCTATATGCCTCTGCATCACATCCACAACTGCAAAGCAAATCAATCACGGATTGTCGTGATGGTGGAGATTAGAACGACGATACAATAGTCTTATATATAAAAATTCCCTCTCCATACCGCTGAAATGAATAGCTTCGATCCCGCCAAGAAACGCAGTGATAGCACGGCCATAACATAAGTTACCTATACCAGTTTACAAAGAAAAGTCCTCTCACCAAAATCAAATGCATTCGCTAGGTCTCGAGAAGCGATCATGACTTCTTACCCCCACTGTGGATAATTAGCACCTGAAGACGACAGAAACGGCTCACCCGAGGCTGCCGCTTTTAGGGTGAGGATAGGTTGCGCTAGCACCCTATTCTATCTAAGGTAAGTAACGCAGGCTCGAATTTACCCCCAATTTGCAACTGCCAAATTTGTGCAAAACCTACTTGTACCAACCATAAGTGGATCTCGGGGCTTAAGATTTAGAGTAGATCCTCCGCTAAGAGGCCAGATCCTGATCAATGAACTGGTGGCTTCTCCTGCCACTACTAAGCGAGCGGGCTCACTTGTGGTTGGTACTCGTGGTACTGCAAAGTGCTTGGTACAAAAGGTTTTCTTGCCATGCTTTCGCACTTTTTTGGCTACAACGAGGTAGGCTCAACAGAAAATCCCGGCTGCGAAAAGTGCCCAATACACAACACCTGATACCCCAAAACCTTGAGATATTCAATAGCTAGAGCAGACTGAACAAGTACAGATATGATCATGCACGGCGCAGGAACACTACGTGCACTGGACCATATTATTCATCTTCGACGACAATCGCTCAAGAGCACTCGTGCATTACTTCGCTGCTACACCAAAACGCCTGCGTTCAACCTTCGCGCTTACACGACGGCCAAGTCGATACAAAGACCTTTTCAATTCAAAACGCTCTTTATTGCCTCCGCCATTTGTGTCGGGGCTGGACTAGGCTATCTATACATCACCGACACGCGTGCCAGTGTTCATAGGTGGCTTGGACCACCTCTGATTCGAGTCCTGTGGCCTGATGCAGAAGATGCTCATAAGGGCGGCGTTGAACTATTTAAGAAACTCTACCGCTTTGGCCTCCATCCCAGAGAAAGATGTTGCCCGGACGATGCGAAAGACCTCGAAACAGAAGTCTTTGGGAACACACTGCTGAACCCGCTAGGGATCTCAAGTGGTCTAGACAAGCATGGAGAGATCCCGACGCAGCTCCTTGCACTGGGTCCAGCGCTCGTCGAGATCGGTGGAGTGACAGAAACGAGACAGAGTGGGAACCCTCAGCCCCGGGTATTTCGAGTTACCTCTCAGCGAGGAATGTTGAATCGTTGCGGCCTTAATTCCCAAGGAGCAGAGCGTGTAGCTGCTCGACTACGGCAAAGGGTGCGCGAGTTTGCTTATAACCAAGGATATGGAGTTGGTGAAGACGCGGAAAGTTTGGTTTTGAATGGTGGTGCGGGTGTCCCTCCAGGCTCGTTAGTAAAGGGCAAGCTTTTGGCCGTGCAAGTTGCGAAAAACACGTCTACACCGAACGGAGCTACCGAAGACGTCAGACGAGACTATGTTAGAGCAACAAGCTTGCTTGCAAGGTATGCAGACATAATCGTGGTGAATATCTCCTGCCCCAACGCTCCAGGCTATCGGGAACTTCAGCAAGTTGAGTCTCTAACAAGGATTCTTACCGGTGTTGTCGGTGCCGCTGCATCAGCAGATCGAAAATCAAGGCCTGCAGTCATGGTAAAGGCAGGTTTGGACGAAGATACGGAAGAACAGGTTGCAACCATATGCGCTGCAGTATGGGCGTCCGGCGTCGATGGAGTCGTCGTTGGAAATACAACTACCTTGAGGCCTGAGAGGACATGCTTATCGAAAACCGAGGCCGCTCTCATGGAAGAGAGAGGTGGCTATTCTGGTCCGCAGCTTTTCCATCGTACCGTAAGCCTTGTAAAAAAGTATCGTCGGGTACTAGATTACCCTCTGCATGAACAAAATCAGTCGCAGCAAACGCAGCTGAAAGTTCAGGAAGCTACGGGCACTAGGAATGTGGCATCGTTCAAACGCGATGAAAAGAACCCGGAAGAGGTTTCGGACGAGTTGATCAATCAGCGTCTGATACGCGGCCAGGAGAGGCATTCGTTATCCAGGACACACGGCACAGGGCCCGATATTGCCCCTGCTCTATCTGCTTCGCAGCACCTCGAGCATCCATCCACTTCAAAAGTACTCGCACAGCCAGCCACATTCAGTCCGAAGGTCATCTTTTGCACGGGAGGGATCACGAATGGACAGCAAGCACTAGAGGTACTAGATGCTGGGGCTTCCGTGGCTCAGATATACACTGGTAGGATCTTGTCAACTACCAATGCGCTATCCGCTGACGATTAGTACGACAGCTCTTGTTTACGGTGGTGTGGGGACAATAACCTCTATGAAGCTAGAAATGAGGGATATTATTCGAAAGTCCCTCGAGTCAGATGTCCGCGGGAGTTGAATTGGCAGTGTAGATGGTCGTCGATAGGATAAGTCACTCGGAACTGTTAAGCTTGGTATCGAATAGTGCTAGCATCCCCCGGATAACGTTCAGTGACTTGGTATATCCGAATCCTCCCAAATGATAGAAGATTTTGGCGAGGTCGAGTAAGGATGCTGTGAGTACGTAAAGTCATAACAAATCAGGTATGCAATTCCATCTAAGCCATTGTTTGTTTCTGACTTCATATCAGCTATGATCTACGGTGAAGCTCTTATGACGACTCGAGAAGGGTTGGAAGAAGAAACGACGAAGAAACTCAAAGAGGAAAGTACATGCTTGACATTAGATAAGAGCCATTCATTTTTATTATTTGCAGAGGCTAGGGCTGGGACCAAGGGCGAAGGGAGTTGTAGGGAATGAAGCGTCTTTACCGTGCGGGTTGGATTTGGGAGGGTGGGGTCGAAAGCCTGCGTTTGCCTCTAAGCTCCTTACGTCTTTGTAGTGTATAGCATGTGTCCTCAAGGTATGATGCCATACCTCAATGCTTAGGTCCGGCTTCCTACCGCTGTTACCTCTTCCCTAAGGTCCAAAGCCCTAATTATACAATCCTTTGAGCTATTCTATTCCGGCCTCATGAGCTTTCCTCGCATCATCGTAGATCCAGCGGAGCATTGGGACGAGTGCCCATTGGTATATACCTGCTCTTACGTCTGTGACATAGAGGTACCCAAACCGTAATGTGAGAGCTATACTTATCCTGGAGAAGGGTTTTGTGTCCGGATGGCGAGGATAGAGCCTTTTGCAACTTCTTGGGAAGTAGATGCAAATCGGAAAAGTGGCTAAGGGAGGGATCAATGGATTGTAGAATGTGAGATGTAGACGCTGAGGCAGTCAGGATGTGTGGTGGAAACGGCAGCGCCGCTGGTGGAGCAGGCGTCGATGTATGTATACGACAGTGAGCCTAGTGGGCACAGTTTTGCCCGTATTCAGAACACCGAATTTCTCAAGTGAGGCATGTCGTTTGTAGTAAGGTACTGGAATCTCCCTTATTTCCAAAGGGGGCGCAGTCGGCCACCCAGGCTCGCGCGAGAATAAAGCAGCGCTCACCCTAGGCTGTGGGGGGGTGATGTTGGGGCATATTTCTGTAGGGGAAGTAGCGCGGGAGCAAAGCGGCGGCCGCTTAGTCACCGAGCGCTTATGCCACCTCCAACCGCCATTCGTCATATCTTTGGTGGGGCAAGTCCGCTCAAAATTCTCAGATCCTCAGAAGAAAACATAGCTCTCAGATTTGCTTTATCCAACATCCTTTCTCCTACAACGACACCGCGCACACGAAAGCAATCATGACCTCTTCTTTGGAGCAATTGAAGGCCAAAGGCACTACCGTCGTGTGTGATTCTGGCGACTTTGCTACTATTGGCAAATATAAGCCTCAAGATGCCACCACCAACCCATCTCTCATTCTGGCTGCGTCGAAGAAGCCTGAGTATGCTAAGCTGATGGATGTCGCTGTCGCATACGGAAAAGACCATGTGAGCTGGTGCAATCAAGCGGCCGCCGTCAACGAATGCGGATTGACATTGGTCACAGGGCAAAGACATGGATGAGAAGGTTGACTCGACCCTTGACCGCCTGCTCGTTGAGTTTGGCAAAGAAATCCTGCAGATTGTGCCTGGTAAAGTTTCGACCGAGGTTGATGCCCGCTTCTCCTTTGATATCCAGGGCTCCATCAACAAAGCTCTCCATATCATTGATGTAAGCGCAATATACTCCCAAATTCACAGGCCAATATTGACAGCAGTGCAGCTTTACAAATCTATTGGCATTGATAAGTCCCGCATCCTGATCAAGCTGGCCTCAACATGGGAGGGGGTTAAAGCAGCCCACATTCTACAGTCCGAGCACGGCGTCAACTGCAACTTAACCCTCATGTTCTCCCTCCCCCAAGCCATTGCTGCAGCCGAAGCAGGCGCTTACCTCATTTCTCCTTTTGTCGGCCGTATCCTCGACTGGTACAAAGCAGCGAACAAGAAGGACTACAGCGCCCAAGAAGACCCAGGGGTCAAAAGCGTTATGCAGATCTTCAACTACTACAAGAAGTTTGGCTACAAGACAATTGTCATGGGTGCCAGTTTCAGGAACATTGGTGAGATCACAGAGCTGGCGGGATGTGATTACTTGACCATCGCAGTGAGTGTCTTCCATATCTGCATGGACCAGACACGTTTCAACTGACACACTACTACCAGCCCAACTATCTCGAAGAGCTTTACAACTCGAAAGACAAGATCCCTCAGAAGTTGATAGCGGAGGACGCAAAGAGTCTCGATATCCCGAAGAACTCATACATCAATGACGAGTCCAAATTCCGCTTCGACTTCAACGAGGAGACTATGGCGGTTGAAAAGCTAAGGGAAGGTATCTCGAAATTCGCTGCCGATGCTGTTACCCTCAAGGGAATTTTGGAGGAGAAAATCAAGAAGGCCTAGGACTGTCCATTTTCGGCGAGTTTGTACTTAGCATTCATTGCTATGAGAGATAGAATGTGACATGACTGATGCACTTTTGGAGGTCTTCCGCAATAATGTTCTCGACGTCCTTTCGGTGATCCTCCTTAAAGCGCTGAGCATCCGTAAAGGATCTGCACTCCGCTTAAAGTTGTCAAAAAGTTGCGGCCAAGATCGAGGAAGTCTGCGTCTGCAGTCACCTCGCAAAGGGTTTAGGGTGAGCGCTGTTTTGTTGTCGGGCAAAGCAAAGTGGGTGGCTAATTGAGTAGAGGAATATATTGAAGAATGAAGAGGCCTCTACGTAGGCACGTGGCTAAACTAACCGATTCGCCAAAGGGAGTTGCCTATATCATACCGTCCGATGAGGTATAAGTGCTTTAGAGCCACATGGCATAGGCGCCGAAGTTTCCCGTTACGTACGAGCGTAGTTATATCACCATCGATCCAGACCAGTTCTCATCTCCACATGCGACGCCATAGCGATTTTCGTTGGCAACATGACGACAGAACCATACTGACTACATTATGATGCCTGAGCTCAGCATTCCGGAACCATCGATGCAGGTGCATCACTGTTCTGTCAGGTCTTGGAAAAAGCGCCACACTTCCCAATGCTTCCACACTCCCACAGCGAATCCGATCCCATCCAATCCGACACCCCACCCTTCAAAACAATGAGATCCTAAACTCGTCCCCAAGACCCATTTCACCCCCTCAACGAAAGAGACGATGAAGCTTCCTTCGTCGAATCCGGTCCGTATCTGCATTCGGTGTCTCTACTTCTTCTTCTTTCCCCAGCGTCATGTTATCAAGCACCGTATACCCAATTGGGGAGCGTGCGACCACGGAAGAACGAGGCCTGAAGAATCGCCTGCAGCGCCGCAGGATGGTGGCTTGCGGCGCTTGTAGTTCTGTTTGTGAGTTTAGTATTAGTTGCGATTAAGAGTCGACGTTGATTGAGAGATGGTGTACCAGTTTACCACTCATCGCTGTGGGATCATTTGGAATACAGTGATAACAATCAACAGTATTCTCAAACACGTCTAATGAGCGAGCGGGAGAGCACGATGGCGATTCCTGTTGGTTTCCTCACTATACGGAGGTTGACACCAAAAGTCTTGAGCAGGGGTATACTAAACGTGGCTTTTAACTAGTACTAGATACTATACTTATTATTTTCATCTAAACTACCCTACTTATTAAGTCCTAGTATACTCAGTCATTAATAGAGCTACTACTACCTAGCTGAATACTTATAGCACGTTAGCGGTACCTCTCCTTCCTATTAATAGTAATATACGGCCTAATATTACTCTATTTATCCTTATCCTTATCCTTATAATATTTATTACCTCCTTTTAGCTTAATAACCTTAGTAATATAATACAGTAAACGCTTTATTTATAACTAAATCCTTAATTATAATAACTCTTCCTCCTAATAATAAGTCTGAATCTAAGTTAGAATAGCTTTAATTTATAGGTATCCTTTATAAGTAGTTTACCTCTTTATATACTACTAATATAGTTTAATTACATTAAGATTAGGTAAGTTCCTATATTATAATATATAAAATACGCTAGCGTTTATAAATACCTTATCTTAGTATTTTAATATATAGCTAGGAGCCTTATCCTCCTAAATAAAGGCGTTAGGTTTATAAGAAATAGTAAATAAAATAAGCTTTTTTATAAGGATAACTATTTAATATTAATATTAGTTAATACCTCCATTTTTACTATTATATATAATTTTATTATATTCTTTATCCTATTTCTATTTTAGCTTCTTTCTAGCCTTATTTCTTAGGTCTATTTATCTTATTAATATATTAAGCTCCTATTTAGCCTTTATTTATAACTCTAATACCTTATTTAAGATATTAATATATGCTTTTAAAGTAGTCTTTTCTACTTTTATCTTATCTTTCTAAATATAGTAAGGCCCCTTTCTATTATATAAAAAATAATCCTAGAATCTAAATTCTATAAATCCGTCCTAATAATTTTAGGTTATTATTTAGTTATATTTCTCTCTTAATATCTATTAGACTCTTACTTTACTACGCCTAATACTTAGGTATATAAACGTCTTATCTATTTAAATAACCTTCTTCTAGTCTTCTAATATCTAGTATTTAAAGCGGAGGGTGAATTAAAGATAGGCGTTTATTATTACTAGGATAAAGCCTAATTTCTTAGTTAGTTTAATACTTTTAAGACTATTTTAACGTAGGACTTAAAGGACTATAAAGGAGGAGATATAATATTTATATCTAATATATATAAAAGGCTTCTCCCGTCTAGTTCTATCTTTATATATTAATTTATTAGTAAATATAAGGATTTATTAGAAATAGCTTACTAGTCTTAAGAATAGCTATCTCTTTCTTAACTATAACTTTTAGTAGCCTTCTAGTATATAGAACGTCGCTAATATACTCCTCCTTTAAAATAGATAATACTATTAGATTAAACTTATAATCTCTAACCTTATTTATAAGATATTATATAGACTATCCGTTCTTATATAATAAAAGGCCTATTATTATTATAATAACCTTCTTATTAATACTATATTTAGTAAGGGCTAGAGCTTAAAGTCTTTACGTAATAATATAGTTTATACTATAAGGATCTTTCCTAGTAGTATTAGTAACCTCTACTAATATTATAGCTATTACTTATTTACTTATACTACTAGTTATAAAGATTTTTAATTACCCCTAATAATACCCTAGCCTATTAATAGTATTAAATATTAATATTTATATATTTTATATATATCAAGACTACTATAGCTACTTAGTTATCTGAAGTCGTAGTATTAAACTAACTACTCAAGACTTTTAATATTAACCTCCGTATAGTACTTTGTAAAAGCGTTATACTAGACGCTAGTAGACTATACGTCATAGAACCTCCCCTATTAAAAATAGGTAATAAGGCCTTAATAATATACAGTTATATTTATAGTTTATAAACCTCTTAATAAATCTTATAAATTATTTTATATAAATTATTTTTAATATTTTAGACCTTTAAGCTTAGTCTACTATCTTATTATTAATATAATACTATTATATCCTTACTATTATTATTCCTACTTAATAATAAGACCTTTATAATATACCTTAATATATTATTTATATAATAGCCTTATAATAATATAGAGACTTAATTTATATAACCTATTATAAGATTAAATTTATTAATATATAATCTTTTACTATCCCTTATCTTATAAGTATAAAGCTCCTCTTATTATTATCCTTATTATCCTTATAATAGCTAGTAAATATAATAATAAATAGTTATTAAAGTTTATATAAATACCTTATCTTAAATTTAATTTATAATTTATAAGGGAGCTTTAGGCTTTAATTTTAAGAAGAGGTACTTATAAATATACTTCTAATAATAAGTTTAAGGATATTATTATTAAATTTAAGGATAATAACTTAAGGCCTAATAATATGTTTAAAATATTATTAATTAAGAGAGTTACTTCTATTATAAAGATATTATTATTAAGATTATATATAAAGCCTTAATTTACCTTATAAATATTAAATCCTTAATTTAACTCTTAATATATATTACTTTTTAATATATTATGATTAAGTATACTTTCTTCTCCTCCTTCTCCTTTTTTAAGTTAAGGAAGCTTCTAATTAAGCTTTAAATAAGTAATAAATTTATAATAATATATTATAACTACTCTTTAATAAATATTATTTATATCCTTTAAATCTTTTATATTTTTTAATTAACTTAATTAGCTTTACTATTAATTAAAGGAAAAGAATAGAGAGGAGGTAAGATTTATATAAGAATATCTTATTAACTTTTATTAATTTAAATAAGCTACTTATTATTATAATTTAAAAATTAAAGTAAATAATCTTTTTATAAGTATAAAAGTAATAAGTAAATTAAACAAGTTATAAATTAAAGCTTAAAATAATCCTATTAAATTTATAATTAATAATATATTAAATAAGGATAAAAACTTTAATATTAATTAAGATTTAATTAAGATCTTAAATTATATTATTATTATCAAGGCTTTTATTATTATAAAAAAGATAAGGATAATTACTCCTTTATAAATTATTATTATAAGTAATATAATACCTTCCTCTTAAATTATTATTATAAATAATATTAAACTTATAAAGTTTACTATCTACTTAAAATTAATATTTAAAAAGGATATTTTAAATAATAAGATTAAGGAGTAATTATATTTATAAGATCTTAATATAAGTCTACCTCTCTTTATATAAAAGTTTAAATAAGAATAACTTATATAAATACTCTTATTTAATTATATTATTAGAGCTTATCTAGCTTTAATTAAAGTTACTATTATATATAATAAATTAGTTAAGGTATATTAGCGGGCTATTAATATTATAAATAAATAATAATAAGATAATATAAGATAAGAGATTTAATTTTTTTATAAAGGTTTTAATAGCATTAAGATTAAAATTATATGTTAATTTAATATTTAAGTTACAAATAAGTTTATTATTATAATTTTAAGATTATAATAATAACTTATTTACCTTAATAATTATATTATTACTCTTATTTTAAATAATCTTATAAAAGCTCTTATATAGGAGTATAAGATTAGGAATAAAAGCCTAGGTAAAAAGTTATATAATAAGATTTTAAAAATATAAAGGTATATAAATAAAAGATATTAAAATAATAATATACTAAGAGTATATTATTAAATTAATAATTCCTTTAATTATATATTCTTTATAATTAAATAAGTTAAAGTCTAAGTTAATACTATCTTATAAGATTATATAAGAAGGATTATAAAATAGATCCTATTAATAATACTTATAAGTAATATAAGGATATATATAAAAAAATAATTAAAGTTAAATAAATAAGAGGAATAAAAGGAGTAATAAATTAAAATATCTTTTTTATTTAAAAGTTATCTTTAGGTAACTTCTTTATATAATTAATATAATACTTTTAAAGGAATATTTTAATAAGTTACTCTTATATTATATCTTCCCTATAATAGACCTTTTACCTTATTAATTTAACTCCCTTTTATACTCCCTCCTACTCTCCCTTTTATATTATAAAATATATAAACTTTTCCAGTTATAAAAGGAGCTTAAAAAGTAAGCTTAAGAGTTATCTAACCTTTAATTCTACTTTATAATTACTTTAATAAGAGCCTCTTAAATATTTAAATTATTTATAATACCTAAGCCTTTTATTATATTAGGATTATAAGTAGACTTTTAAAGTAGCTTTATTAAAGATAATCTTATTAATTTTATTAAGTAGATAAAGAAGAGGAGGCTTATAAATAAGATAATAAATTATAATAATATATATAATAAGCTTATAAATAAGGATCTTACTATTAACTTAATATAAGAGTAAAAGTTTAATAGAGACTTATAAGTAGCTCTTAATATTAAGTATAACATTAATATATATTTAACTTAAAGTATAAGCTAATAGGACTATAAAAGAGATATTAATATATTATATAATAAGTATACCTTAAGGCTTCTTAAATAGCTCTTACTTTATTATCTTAAACCTTTAATTTAACCTTTTAATACTTTACTTAATAGGAGCTCTATATTAGTTAAATTAATATATAGGAATAGCCTAATCTTAGCTTTTATTAAGTAAGGGGATAATATAAGGGATAAAGGCTTTAATAATAATAAAACTTATAAAAATTAATAGATATTATCCCTTAAATTTAATAGATTATTATATTTATTAATATAATAATAATAAGCTTTTATATAATATTTATAAAAGATATAATATTAAATTAGCTTATAATCTCTACTTTTTATATATTATCCCTTATATATAATACCTAACTTTTAAAAGAGATTACTAGGATTTACTTATCTTAATTAAGCCTTAATTATAAGGTTTAAAAAGTTATTAAATTATCTATCTTCTTTATATAAAGTAATAATATCTTAATACTTCTTAATTTATTTCTTTAAGATAATAAATAATATCTTAATTAAGTTTAAATTTAATAAGTATAAAGATAAATAAATTAATTCAATATTAATTATATCTATTATATTAACTAGCTCTTAATTCTAATATATACTTATATTATTAATTATAATTATTAGTTATAAGTTATTATTAATAACCTAATTATAATAAGGAAGGACTTAAGTATATATAAAATTATTAAATATATTAGCCTTAATAGAGCCTTAATATATAAGGTATAAGAGGTAGCTATTAATTATAAATATAAGTAAGATACTTTACCTTTCTAATTATTTTAAATTTTATATTTAATATAATATTTTATTAAGGGATACCTATTTATAATATCTATTATTTAAGATCTTATTATTAATATATAAATAAAGAGGTAGTTAATAAAGCTTCTTATTAATATACTTATATATAATACTTTTATTAAGGAAGATAAGTTAATTAACTTATTAATTAATTAAATATATAAATTATAAGTTTTTAAGGTCTTAATTATATTATTAAGCTATTCTCCTTATATTCTTCCTAAATTAGCTTAATTATTATAAATATTATTAATTTATTAATTTATTAATAATAACTTTAAACTTATTATATAAGAATTAAATTATCTTATTTAAATAAGCTATTAAGCGCTAATTTAAGTAAATAAGAAACTCCTCTTATAATAAATTATTAATAAGATAATTACGTCTTAATTAAGGTATTATAAATAATATATAAATTATATCCTACTCCTCCTAGCTCTACCTTATATACTTAAGTATTTTTATATTAATCTTATATATAATAGTAATTTAATTATTATTATATTTAAGCTTAAGCTTATATCTAATATACTCCCTAACTATTAATATAATAGGTAGAGGTATAATAATAATATAATAATAATATAATAATAGTAGTAAGATAGTAGGCTAGATCTAAAATATTAAAAATAAGATATATAAAATAATTTATAAGATCTATTAAGAAATCTATAAATTATAAATATAACTATATATTATTAAGGCCTTACTACCTATTTTTAGTAGGGGAGGTTCTACGACGTATAGCCCACTAGCGTCCGGGACAACGCCTTTGCAAAGCACTGTATATGATTCCTCGTGAAAAGGCATATACTTTACCTTCTTACGCACAAATATTATGGTGCGCTTATTAGCTGAATCTAAAGGCATTACTGCCGAAGCATAGTCTTGGCTGTAGCCATCTCCTCGTCCGAAGGCATGTTTACGACCATCAGATACGAAACATTCTGTACGGCAGGTCAGCTGAGTCTATTCCCTTCTTCTAGCGACCTTGAGGACCAGTATAGGTGGTGAAAGAGGGGTACTACTGCAATGTATATATCATTGATTGGAAGAGAGGAGAAAAGCGAACCTTCTTCAGCAATTTCTTATACACGCCCACGGGAGTCGAGACGAGTCCGTCTTTCCCACCATAATCCCTGCGGCGTTCACATCTCCTCCTGCCTCCGTAATGCCGACTGTATCGATTCTCATATAGCTCAGCATTGTAATGGCTATGAGGATGGGAATTGGGGAGACCCGTCTTTGGATCTTGGGCCCATTGAGAACCCTGGCTTTCTCCGCGTACGGCTTGGCCAACGACTGAGGTTATGCCTCCGATTAGACCGCGGGAGTTCGGAGCAGGAATCAGCCTTCCGCCGGACACGAATGAGATCAGTGAACCGCTTGCGGCGGGATGGTTTGGATCTGCGTAACGGGAGTTGAGTCTTTCTTGGGGCACTTGGGCTAAGACGCTGTTTGGATTTGTCATGGCCTTTTGAGAGAGGGTCTGTCAGTAGACGAAGAAAGCTTGGACCAATAATGGAGCAGTGATGTATGTGTGCGGTGAAGGCAGATTGGAGACTCACATATTCCGCGGTGGCTCTCTTGTCCCAATAGCTCGCGACGAAGGTGTAGGCCTTTGCAAACTTGGTCTTCTCCTTGACATCATCCGCGCTGGTCTGAGCAGCCAGCTGATCCAGAGCAGGGAAGATGAGTGGAGCCACCTCAGGGAAGTCGCACTCCTCATAGGTGTTACCGTCCGAGGATCTGAACTTGGCTGGCACACTTGCTATACCACTGGATGGATTGCTTCGAGATGCGACAGTCGCTGTGAGATCGACTTGTTCAACTTGCATAGTTGACTCTGGGTTCCACGTCATGACAAGACAGTAGAGTCCTCGTGGGCGAAAGAATTCGTCGTTGATCTTGTGAAGAAAGTCGTTGGTTCTGAAGCAGGTAAATCAGTAGGGTGCTGATGCTGTGTTTTTTTTGGGGCTCACCTTTCTCGAGCTTGAAGCTCGATAGCTATGTTGGTTGCTTGTTGAATCGCATAACCCGCGATCACGCCAGCGAAATGTGGTATAAACATCGTTCCAATGGATGCCAAATTTATTGCATTCAGCCATGGATTTGCAGCACTCGACTTCTGGAAAGTGTCGAGGAAGCCGAGCCATGTCGCCTGATCGATTCCACAATTTTCAAGCATGGGCGCATATGCTCTGATGAATCCACGGGAACGATCTCTGGGTCTACGCTGTGGCAGGACTACCGGAAGCGAGAGCTTGCCTGCAGGTGCGTGCTTGAGGTCGCTTGGGGGAGGATGATTACGAATAAATGTATCTTCAATGTCTTTTATGTTGGAAACAGAATCCTGCTCGGAGGATCCGGCAATGATCTCGTCCTGGACGTCGTCCAAGGCCCATTCTTCTTCAAGGTTGTCTTCGGTCTCACCGCTGACACCCTCGTTTGAGTCATCACCACAGCCAGCTTTCTGGTCTGGGAATTTTTCGTCCGCATACTGAGCAGAACTAGCCTTTCCATCGAAACTTTCAGTGTAGCTCGGAGGCGGACCCTCAGCAACATCGACATCGCGATTTGGCTCAAGTCGTTCCTCGGAATGCGTATGAGACGTGGATTCTACTTCGGTTTCGTCTGTCTTTGCTCCTTTGCCCTCCTTCCGTGCCTTCATGCTTTCCGATATCAGGCCAATTCCTCCAGCTGCACTTCTTATCCCCATCCGAATGAGACCACCCCTTTTAGGTCCACGATCGTGCCGTCTCATGTTGGCAATGAGGGATGAAGCAAAGGAGAAGGAAGATTATGAAGATTAAATCACTCAGTTCTTAACTCGTTCTACCAAAGAGCTTCTTCATGTGCTTTGAGACTTGTTGATCGTCAAATGGTATATGGATCGCAAAGATACCGCTGAGAGGAAGTACGAACGTAGTCTTTTATCCTTGAAACAACAAGATATTCTACCCGTGACGAAATCTGGTCACCTCTACGAATTGTTAGTATGCGTAGGTGGTAGTTATACGAAGAGCAGCAGATTCGTAGAGTGAAACAGAGATTGAGGGGTGAGGCGCAGTACGGAGCGTCTGCAAGCCGGGAGATGTTCCATTAGCTAGCAGGGTACAATGTTACATCAAGACAATCGACCGATCTTTGTCGATGCTTACCCACATGCATGCATATCTCCTCATTGGCTTCGACAGGTACTAGCGTTCACTACACATTGACTTCATTTCTCCCACTCTGACTGTGCCCGGGGACGGTAACTAATGAAGTACTCGGAAGTCACTTTACCGCAAATCGCAGAAGCTTCCCCACGAAAATTAGGTGGCAAGGCCTTAACGACATACGGTCGTGATGTCGTAGGTCATGCTAGATATATAATCGTGTTAGAAATCAGCCTCAGCCCTGCATGCTTGGCATGAACTACAATGAGCGCGGAGCTGGGGCTCCTACTTCTGATGATGCTTGCTTCTGATTGGCCTAGGAAGCGAGGATTCTCAGACTAGCCCAGAGCTAGCTAAATGAAAATAGCGTACTATTAAGAGTAGTAGTCATCATGAAAAATTCTAGGTCATCTGTATAGGACATCGTGCCCGAAGGCTGTCAGACTGTTACGCACCATGCCAAGCATGCTTGGCACATGAGAATAAACCTCTTGTCTCTTAGTCAATCAATCAATGCATTCATTACTTAGAAGTGGGCCAAATTCCTTGTATCTCCACAAGCCATCCTCGGTGGAGGCAGCGATTGTACAATTATCTAGAGTACGACCTATAGCAAAACGGTTTGGAACTCGGACGACGAACATAGACCGATATCTGACGAGTACCCAGAGCTACCTTAGCAGCTATCCATAAGCTTTGCATACTTGGTGAATTCTTCATCCGTTTTCAACATCTCCAACTCCTCCGGAAGCGTGCCAAGTACTAGCTCCACGCCCCCATCGTCTCTCATGGGATAAATGACCAAAGATCGAAAACGCTTATTACCCCGTTCGACCTGTGGTCGCATGGCTTCGGGAGAACCTCCATTGGCGAAGAACCCATCACCGAATGAAATCTCGCTCGTCTCGAATAGCATCAAATTGGAAATCATGGCGTGCATTCCCGCAAGACCCATGCAGGCGGTCGTGAACCTGCTATAGTCGGGCAAGGACTGCAGGAGCGTAAAAGCATCATGTACAAGCGAGGGTGTGATACGCGCGGCAGCCTCGCGGAGGAGATATGCGATGCGTCCAATGCTGGTTTCTGGCGAGCAGAGTGTCTCGATGGGCATGTTGGGTCGGTTCAGTATGAGCATGCTGCCCATATACGATGATGGCAACAAAGAAGAGAAGTATGGGCGGCCATCAACGGGTAACTCCAGAATGGATATCTCGTCGGGTCCAAATGTTTCTCCCCGGAGCTCCTTCGCCACACGGTATCGTGCCTTGATCGCAGAGCGCCAGAAGAAGGCTTGCACAATATCACTGATGGATGTGATAGCCCCCTTGGCCTCTGGGTCAGCGATTACCTCTTGTTTAAGCTTCTGCACGTTCTCGGGCGGGATCAAGAACATAGTAGTCTTCAGGCCATCCTGAGCGGGAGGCGGTGGCCAGACGAATTTCCGAGGGAAAAGGGGTGCTGGAGGGAGAGCTTTTTCCTTTGGAATGTGAGACTCTTCGGTCTTCAAAGTGCTGTTCTCATGATTATCGAGGCGTTCCTCTGGGGGTAGAAATGGCAGAAAGCCCCATACACCAGGATCTACTTCACGAGCTGGTCGAGCGTATCCTTCATGTTCGTAAAGGATTTCTGGCAAGCTATGATTAAAGCTCTCGGGGTCCAGCCAGCTGCATGTCGCTGATACATCGCCTTGGAGATATCTGCAGCTTTCAGCCCAGACCTTAAGAGCGACCATGACACCGATGCCATCAAGGCAGCAGTGGTGGAAGTTGGTGGCGAGGATACAACCGCCTTCGACGAAGTTGGCTTGTGCGATCAAGATATCAGCGGGCAGCGGCGGGAACGTATTCTCATCGAGGACAGGTTCGTCCTTGAATGCGGACGGCACGAATCCGGCATCTCGCAACTCTTCGAACGGCGGAAGAACATGAGACAGATCCTTATAGACCAGCTGCCTCGGCCTCGTGGAAGAGTCCGTACTATCGCTATCCGAGGAGACCGGTGGAAGAGGGGGAATTGTGAGACGGAGGTCGCCCTTCTTATAACCGATTTCTTGTTCCGAGCAAATCATCATCTTGCCGTCGAGGGCTGGAATAAGTTGCATTGTGCGACGGAGACCCTCTTGCAACTTCGTAAAAGCTTGTTCGAAACTGATCCCTTTCTGTAGAGCAAAGAAGAAATTCAATCCCATGTAGTGATTAGGATTCACGTAGTCAAATGGGTTCAACTTGAACGACAGCCGCGCCTTGTGTTGGTCTATCATCCTTTTCATTTTGGCCAAATCGCCTTTAACGTCATCTGAAGCCGTTCCGTTTGTCTTTCTCGCCTCGGCCGCTAACCGTGCAAGAACGGCAGAGAACTTGGCAAGGGTAGGATTTGCATAGAGATGTCGAGGGGCAAGTTGATCCTGTAGCCCCATGGCAGCCCGAATATTCTTGACAGCCCGAAACACAAGGAGGGAGTCTAGCCCGAGACTGAACACGTCCGTATCTGGCGAGGCTTCGTGAATTGTAGGCAATAAGGAGCCGAGGATGTGGCGGATGGAATTCATGATTGACTCAAGTGAACTCGTATCAACTGTGACAGCATCCGAGTGCTCATCTCGTGTGTTATAGAAACGCTCAATGTAGTCGGCATATAGTGCCAGGGTGGCACGTCGCTTCACAGTTCCCTTGTCTGTGCGGACGAAGGCCTTGTCTGGCTCTGCAAAGGTAATGTAGTCCCTCTGCAGCTGGTTCTTGTGGACAGACAGCGCATTGGCTTTCTCTACTGTTGACCATATGCTGTCAAAGAGCTCGTTGTCTTTCGATGATGGATCTTTCAACTCAATGAGCAGGCCTGCCTGGGGCTTTCCGGTTCCGACCTGCGGGGTATTGCTGCTTTAGCTATGGGGTGCTACTTCCTTGGAACTCAGGGAGAGCCTGAATGGGCTCACTTACTATGAGGCAGCCGTCGATTGCAGGGTGTGTCGTGACGAGAGTTTCCGTCTCTAATGGTGATATCTTATAACCATTCGACAGGACGACTGTATCGTCGCTTCTTCCCATGAAAGCCCAAAGATTTGGCTTAGTGGGATGCTTGACGTATAAGTCTTTGAAGTTGATGGATTGCTCGGCCGGAAACGTGTGGAAAATGCCCTGGAACAGAGGCCAATGCTCGTTGCGATGCACCCAATGCTCATATATACCGTGCTCCACCTCCTTAAACTCGAAGCCGGAGAAAGGGTGAAAGGCGAACCAGAGCCAATCATCCCTTTCTACCACAAGGTTGCCGATGAACAGACCTTCTGTTGTACCTGTCAAGTTCAAGACTCTGACGACGTCGTTCACTTTGCCAGCACTAATTGGACTGACGGGACCTTAAGAGCGAGAGCTTTAATGCTATGATCGTAAAGGAGGAGACGATAAGAAGAATATGCGTACCGCCAGATGCACAGATGAATCTCGACGACTTGCACTTTGCCAAGACGTCAGGGGTCACGCCCAGCTCATCGACAAGTGATGGAACCATACTCCAAATATCAATTCTCCCATGGTCTGCGAGAGCCTCCACGAGGTTCATATTAGGTAGAACACCCGCAGGTCCCAAAACGCAGTGCAGGCCGAAGAGGGAAGGTAAAATGATGTCCATAATAATACCGGCACCCTGTGAGTTTTAAATCTCATGCCATTAGCCCACAGCTTTCCAGGCTATTTGGGGACAGGATACGTACGTGACTCATAGGGAATGACGAATACAATCTATCACCTTCCTTCCACAAAGATGTCCACGGGGCCAACCCATCATCGCCATCAGTAGGTGGAAGCAGGCGCACCGCATCCATCGTGCCGATCAGACCGTGAGACCATGATATAGGCTTCGGTACTCCCGTGGTCCCAGAGGTATGCAGGATGCAGAACGGGTCTTGGACAGCCTCATCAAAGGTCTTGTTATACGGGAAAGACTCGGTAGATTCAGCATCGAGAAGCTCGTCGATGTCAGGGATATCCAGAACTTTCATGGGGCGTTGCTGCAGGAAGTTTTCCACCAGAGGAAGATAAGGCTGCTCGCGTGGTTTGACCCAAATATTACATTTTGCCGCATCGAGGACTGCTAAAGCCCCTCCAGTGTTATTCTTGGGAGAAAGGAACAAGGCCTGCGCAAGAAAGGAAAAAAGCGACGTCAGGCAGCCGGAACCCAAGTATCATTCATCGTGGCATAGAATGACTTGTACTTAGAGCGTAACCAACCTTGACACACGCGTAGGTCAACAGAATGTGCCGAATATCATCTCAGTATAGTCAGTAAATGGGCTGGAACAACAATGCTAAGCTTGAAAGATTTCCTTCCCACTTACGAGGTCCGATATAGCCCACCGTTTGGATCAACGTGGGTTTTCCAACCTGATTTTGCAGCCACCAAGCAGTTTTGTCCACCGCCTTGGCAAAGGTGCGAGCAGATATATGCCGAAATTTCTGGGAATTGTCGGAAAATGTCGCCACTGAGTACAAGATGCGATCTGGCTCGGCAGAAGCCACGCTGTCCAGGATCTGAGGGATTAGCCTCTTGCCATATTCCGTCGAGGTATTCATTTCCATTGCAATATTCAGGGGAAGATCTCGGAAAAGCGACAGGTAAGTCGGTATATTGCAAGGGACAAGTTCAAGAGATTGGGGTTTTGGACGATGACTTGGACGCGACACCTACTTATACTACCATACTCCACACAGAATTTCACACAAGTGTGCAGGTATACAACATCATACGGCCCATACCGTGTTCTTGGCAACATGGTTCAGTACGGGACGCTGCTCGACCGGACAAGTTCCTTCGCGACTTTTCAGCCGCGTTGTAAGCTTACCATCGTGAAAATTTCATGCAGCGTTCTTTGCGGCGCCAGAGAGCATGATTAGCTTAGGCCACATACGAAGATATCATGCTTTCTCCACGCTTATATTTTGACTATAGCCTCTATGAGGTAAGAAAGCGCCTGCTAAGCGGGCCTTTCTAGGAAGTTCACCCCTAGAGCTTAGGGCAGGCGCGGCGCGCCTTTAGCGGCCGCGGGATCATCTCTATTGGCGGCCCCGGGCCGGCCCTAAGCTTAGCGGGCTACCGGGGCTGCTAGCATGCGACCCGGGGCTAGTCGGGTGGTTGTTTTCATCTACGGCAGCGACAGCGAGAGATGTCGTAGGCGATAAGGTATATGGATCGAGTACTCAGACGTCTATTGAGTGCTTCAGAGACGTGACAGTATTCCTAGTACTATTCAGCCGCTCTGAATGCTGAGCTCAGACATTGGCGACGGACGAGAAGCTGACCATCCTACTTCGTATCCGCCGCAATCCTGATACCTCACCCTCTAGGCTTCTCATTAGCTGATCCCGCGTCGTATCCAAACCTCCGTGGCTCAACTTCAATCCGAATAGAAAGTGGTCCTTTGAATCCGTGTGTACCGGCGGCTTCGAGAGCCACTATTATATATCAGCCAGTAAGCCACTCGACAAAATGGGTGAGGTATCAGGATTGGTAGCGATACATACAAACAGCTTCAGAGGTGAAGGGTGTCCACGAGACCGACTTCATAACCAGAATTAGGTATACCTGCAGAAGCCCCTCCCACCTTCCAATCTCCAATCACTGGGAACCACGTCGTCGGATAATCCATGTAATGCGCTTGCAGACTCACTCACCGCTCATATTTGGGAGATCTTTGTCAGATAGTCAGCCAGGTGCTCGCGAGGTCGGTTGTAGAAGTCCCTGCCGACCGGCTCCACCAGAAAGTCGGGTGGGACTTCTGCAACCGACCCTCGTCGGGATATGAATTGAAGATATCATAGATTTCATGCTTATCTTAGCCAATCCTAGCCTTGACTCGGTCTCTTAGTATGCTAACGTAGGATTAGGATTTTTCTTGGCAACCGCTCCGCTGACCACCCTATTTTCCATATCTCACACCCCCAGATCCCTAAAGTACTTACTTTACGTTGACACCCCCGAGCGCTTAGATTCGGCAAGTATGCTTAAAGTACTTGCATAGTGGTTCGCAGTGATACCATACCCGGGTAATATTAACCTCTTCTTTGGGGGCTACTCTGTATGCTTGACTGGACACTCGTCCTTTCGGCTCTAGGTCTCATACTGGCCCGTACCATGTCCCTGTCATCGGGCTTGGCCCCACGTATACGGATCATCCAGGACTTACGTCTGACTTTCAATTTCTTATAGGTCTTGCTGCGCTCCATGCTGACGGCGTAGTCTTGCAGGGGTGTCAGGTACGAGAAAGGCGGTGTCAGCGGAGCGACTGCGTTTTTCGTAATTTCCAAAGTAAGTATCAATATCCCAGGTTGCTGTTCCATGATTACATAGAAATACCTAGTTGTATCGCATCATTGAGGCATATGTTGGTAGAGCAAGTATTTAGCCGCCTCTCATATTAGTCCTCTCTTGGTCCAGTGGTCCTTCAACTATTCTTCCGACTCATAATTCATTCTTGTTTGTCTTTGGATTCCAGTACCAACCAGTCCGCCTTGTCCGTTATGCATTTCGTTCCTCAAACCACAAACGCCCCTGTAGGGCTTGCTCTGGATGATGAGAACTCCTCCCATACCTTGCATACCATGATGAAGGTAACGGGGACTTCGAACGCGATCTTGAATATAATCTTCGAGTACGCCCTCAACAAATTCGATGACTCTATGGAACAACTCGCTGCGGGCAGGTCCAAGTTCTTGTCAGTCATTGACCAATTCGTCATAGCGGGGACACAGGTGGAAATGTGCCTCCCAGCATTCCCGTTCAAGTCGGCAAACAAGATTCACAAAGTGTTTGGTATTCTACCCGATAAAGCCGAGGAGTTGGCCCTTGAACGGTTGGATACCATGTGCATACGCATTGGGGACGTGTACCCACCTGGCGCTAAGCTCACCATCATCTCGGACGGCCTTGTCTACAATGGTCCGTCCAACACCAACTAAGCCATCTCCCTTACTTTGAGCCGCTTGCTGATGGAATTGTTTTGCATTGATAGACTTGTTGGGCATACCGGATCGCGATACCTGGGCTTACGGAGAGGCTCTACGCACAATGGCTGTCCAGAAGGGATTCAACCATATTGACTTCTCCAGACTCAGAGACCTAGTCAATTTCGCTTTGCCAGAGAAGCTAGAAGAGATCACCTACGTCGCCAACGCCACCAATTTCCGCCGATTTCTCTTGAACAAATACGGCAAAGATAACCTCGACATCGATCACGAAATTGCCACGAATCCCGATACACGGATGACTTACCTCGGATATCGAAGATTCCTGGAGTCAGACTTGCGATATATCTTCCCACTCGGCAAAGGCAGATCGAACAAAGGCTATAAAAGGGACGTGAGTTACCTTGCCAAACAAATGCTGAGCCGAGGATATGTAAGTAGATTTCAATTGCTCTCTCTGAGCCTTCGATAACATAGCATATTTGGTAATTGCTCTAGCTAAACCTTCCCAAACAGGCTTTTGCGGGGGCGGTTAGGTTCGCCTTTCCAAGACATTTACGCCTGTCTATCCATCAATCTACAGGCGAGCACAAGGTATCCATGAGCCTGCTTGACACCAAAACCGGATTTACGACTCCGTGGCATTGTAGCGTTGCTTTAATGGCGGATGGCGAGTGGATAAGCGGCACAATGGGTGATTTCAAGCAAGATCCCATGCTGGAAATCGTCTACGAGGATGGTCGACCCAGTCATTTTCAGGAAAAGACGTGCGAGCTCCATGAGCCTATGAGGGCGGCAAATCAGCAAGCAACCAACAAGCATCAGAACGACTCAATGGGCACTCTGCCGGCATGGCATCGTGTCTAACACGGAAGCCGCTGTCGAGAAGCCCGTGGAAATAGTGGAAGAGAAGCTCCAATACCAGTTTTCCACACCAGCCAGCTCATGTCTGGATGAAGGCGAAGAGGAAAAGATAATTGAGTTGCGAGGACACTGTCATACCACGGCGTCAAGAATGAGAGGGGAGAACTCATCAACCCTTTCTTTAGGTCTGAGCATCCTTTGCTGGATCCAAATTCTGGCAAGTTCAGCTCAAAGTTATGGCTCGAAACGCTCATGAGCATTACGTTGAGGGATCCTGAACGATATCCCAAAAGGGTTGCTGGTGTAGCTTATATTGGAATTCAGTCCGGGTCAACCTTAGCAGATGACCAATTAGGGTCTTAGCATATATATATCTATATATAGGTTTTAGTTATATTATATAAAGTTAGATATATTATTACTTACTAATATGTTAGTATGAAGGAAACACTGTCTAAGCAACCAGTATCAGTCAATGATCCAGATGCACTTTGGTCATTTGCAGCTCCGGTCGGTACACAGCTCGAGACTGTGCTTATGAGTCTTCCAGCAATGCTGGCGTACTCCCTCATATCTACACTTCAAAGTCGCTCTCTGTCTTCTCAGTGTATGTGCAAACCCGTCCAAAAGCATCACGAAACGTGTCTAATACTAGCCCAGGCAATGTTCATCGGATTCTCTTTCTGCAAAACGCCCAACTCGCTCCAGGGCCTACAAAACCAACTCTTCCCAGTCTTTACACTCCTCACAATCTTCTCCAACTTTTGCCAACAAATCATGCCGTACTTCGTAACCCAACGCGCCCTCTACGAAGTCCGAGAACGTCTATCTAAGACTTCTTCCTGGAAAATGTTCATACTGTCAAACATCCTAGTCGAGATTCCCTGGAATCGTCTCATGGCTGTGCTCGTCTTTATAGGCTGGTATTACCCCATCGGACTGCGCCAGAATGCCGTGGAGGCAGGTCAGGTAGCCGAAAGAGGAGCACTGATGTTCTTGTTTATTCTGACGTTCATGATCTTCGCTGGGACGTTTACGAATATGGTTATTGCGGGGATTGAGACTGCCGAGACGGCAGGGAATATTACGAATCTGATATTCTCACTTTCATTGATCTTCTGCGGGTATGTCATGTCATCCCCTCTGCCTCCCCTCTTACCTGCTACCTCCACATTTCCCCCCAAAATCCAAGCACCATTCCGAAGAGCCTATACTGACATAACACCCCCCAGCGTCCTAACAACACCCACCGCCCTCCCCAGCTTCTGGATATTCTTGTACCGCGTCTCCCCCTTCACCTACCTGGTCTCCGGCATGTTGCCCGTCGGTCTCGCCAACGCGCCCATCTCCTGCTCCACCGAAAAACTCCTGCACTTCTCCCCTCCCTCTCTCACAAACTGCTCCACCTACCTCTCACCCTACATCAAAGAGTTTGGCGGGTACCTCATACCTGATAGCATGAACTGGACCACCGAGTGTGTGTTTTGTAGCGGCAGCGAGACGAATATCTTTTTGGAGGGCGTGAGTGCAGAGTATGGGGATCGGTGGAGGAAATTTGGGAACTTTTTGATATATGCGACTTTTAATGTTGCGGCGGCTGTGGGGCTTTATTGGCTTGCTCGGGTGCCGAAGGGGAAGAGAGAAAAGGAGTGATGATGTATTAAGATATAAGGATGGTGAAAAGGCAAAAAAGTCAGTATTATAATAGCGAACAGGGTTATCCGGCCCGAAGAACGCTCTAGCTTAGTGGTTCTAGTCTAGCTCCCGACTATCCCTTATGTGGGCGCGAAGTCACACCCTCACTAAATAACGGGAGCTAGCTTT
>JAABUW010001120.1_pt1 | contig 47405 bp, 41 predicted proteins | sample 5560081 | NCBI WGS metagenome assembly JAABUW01 (sample SAMN10711882, study PRJNA513363) | rock metagenome | isolation source: Antarctica rocks | place: Antarctica: Victoria Land, Knobhead sud | reverse complement strand
TGGCCGCCGGCACCCACGACGTCGCCGTCTCCTTCCTGAACGACGCCTACGGCGGCACGGCCGCCACCGACCGCAACCTGTATGTCAGCGCCGTCGACGCCAACGGCAAAGCCATGGCCGGAACCACTGCCACCCTGCTCAGCACCGCCACCCAGCACTTCGCCGTCGTCGTCGCAGCGCACCTGTAACGGCCGATCCCGTAAATCCTGGTTCCACCCGCGCCTTCGGATAGCAACGAAGACGCGGGTGGACGAGGGACTGCGGTTAAGTGTCTTCCGGCCTTCCTGGCGCGAAGGCGGTTGATCCGGACGTCAAGCGGGCTGACTTGGAACACCTTTCAAGAGTCCGGTGGCGACCGCCATTCTCAGGGCCTCGTCGAAGCGGCCCGGCAATCCGCCAGATCGCTCCAGCAACGTCGCGACCAACCTGCGGGCCGATCGCAGGGCATGGGCCGAGCTGACGCGATGATAGAACAGCTCCCAGGCATCCTGCTCCGACAACGGCGACAATGCGAAATGGGCCGGGATTAACTCTCGCAGCTGCTTCGCCTCCGAATCGCCAAGGTGCCCCAAGAACTCTGGACGGCCAACGACGACCAACTGCACGAGTGCCTCCTTGCCAGGCATTCTGGTGAGCAGCTCCAAGCATGCGAGGGTTCCTGGAAGCATCGTTTCGGCCTGATCGGTAACCAAGACGACGCGGCGTTCGGGCGGTTGCCGTTGGCAAGAGCCGAATCGGACCGTCGCGAACAGCGTCTGAAAGGCGTCCTCCACTCCACACTCTGGATCGTCCAGCCGGATGATTTGCAGGGCCGGGTCAGAGATGCAGGAGAGTGCCGCCGCGAGGACCGTCGTCTTGCCAAACCCCGCTTCCCCCGTCAGCACGATGAGCGTCGACAGATCCAGCAGCGCTGCGACCAAGGCGTTGTGCACCCCGACCTGTGTTCCCGTCAGCAGAATGTTTGAGTTTGCCACGGTGAGACTGGCGGCTCGGACTCGGGGCTGAGGCCGGAGGCGGAGGCGCCGTGGAACCAGGCTTAGCACCGCAGCTCCAGCCGCGGTGAGCCTGGCCTTATGCTTCGAGAGCTCTGGCAAGCTGAGGTGGCTCGGTCCGCGCCTCTGGTTTGCGCGCCCGGTCAAGTCGCTCACTGAACGCAAGGGCAAGTTTCCCGATGAGGGTCCTCGCTCCCACAAAGGAGACTAGATCGACTTGCGCATTGGCGAACTTGAATTTGTACTCTTCCTCGCCGCAGAGGAAATCGACCTCCGTCATCCCCTTGTCGAACGCCCACATCAAGTATTCGACCATTACGAGCGTTCCCGGCGATGCACGATCGAACTGCGGGTCGTAGGCAGAGAAGAACGCCTGCATGTGGGTGCCGGTCACGATATTGAGCGAGCCTGCCACGACAGTGTCGCCGCAGTGTATGCTGAAAAGCCGAAGCATTTGCTTACGCCCCAGTTCTTTGACCAGGGCGCGCAAGATGAGAGCATCGTCGTTCAAGATATTGTTGCTTTGGCCCGTGTTGACGAGCCACTGCTGTTTGAGCTCGATCATGCGCTCGAGCACGGCTTCGATGCTGTCGCCAGGCTCAGATACTCGAATTGCGACCGGCCCGGTTTCGCCAACGATGCGCATGCCGCGCGTATGATTGTTTCGGGCCTTCTTGTTAAGGTTGCGGAACCAGCTATGCCCATCGGCAGCCTCATTCCGAACTTGCAGGCTCCTAGCCGAACGTTGGCTGTGTTTGAGCTTCACAGATTTCTGCCAGCCGTCGAGCATTTTGCTCACCACCGCATCGGGACGCACGTGGCTGAGATAGGCGATATCGAAATGACCAGAGTTAGCCACCGCCGCCCAGACGTTCTCAACGCAGCGCCAGCCGTCCGCAAGATCGGGGTCGACGATGGCATCGCAATAGTCGCTGCAATCCTTTGCTGCCCACTCGAGCACGCGGACGCCGCGATGCCAGTGGGTCGTGAACGGCATCACGACGACCAGTTTGTCCTCGACCCAGCATAGGCCCACACACAGGCGCGACAGGTTGCTCGCCCGCTTGGAGCTCCACCAAGCGTCGATCCATCCATGGCTCTGAAAGATGCTCTGATCGCCGCGCCTCCATAGCGCGTCCCATGCCGGGGCGACCTCCGCCATCCGGCCAGGGGTCCTCACAATTTCTACTCGCATGGTCATGCAGCGCTATCCTGTCGGCCAGGCTCGATGCCAAGCGGGGTTGAGGACAGGGCCGCACGAGGCGCCTTTGGCCGTCCGAGACCCAGATGCCTGCCCATCTTGCGCAGAGGTAGGACATACAGGCCCATGGTCGACTGGTACTCGTCGCCTTCGCGGCCCAATCCGAACGAAAAGCTCTCATTGGGTTCAGGCACATGCAACGTGCCGAACAGCCTGTCCCACACAGAGAGCATCAGTCCGAAGTTTTTGTCGTAATGCTTAGGGTTCGTACTATGATGCAGTTGATGATAATGTGGACAAAGAATGACTGCATTCATAGCCTTGCCAAAGGAAACTTTGAGATGGGTATGCCTGACAAAATCCATCATGACAATATTGCGCAGGACATACACGTTGATGCCTAATACTGTAAGCTCAATAGGATCAAAAGCAAAGAACAGCCAAAAGCCATAGACAGGCCCAGTGATCAGCCCGTCCCAGACGCGATTCATGATGTCGTCGAATGGATGGATGCGGTCCTTCGTCGTTCCAACCATAACCTCAGCCGAATGATGCACCTTGTGCAGTTCCCACAAAATCGGAATGCGGTGCTGAAGGTTGTGATATAAATAATATGAGATGTCGTAAGCGAGCAACATCGAGACGGTGAACAGAATCAGCACCGGAGTGGTCGGATGCTCCGTCACGTGCCCGTTATCCCCGAACAAGGCCACGAGCAGGGCGTGACACGCATAGCCACACGCTATGGTGATTGTTGCGCCGGTCGGCAGCGCGATCGCCAGCATGACGAGCTTGCGTGAAAACCAGAACAAGAAATCGGCCCGTGCCGATGCATGCGTCAGCACATCGACCGGAAACATAAAACGCAGCAAAGCAACCGGTGTACGCGGCGCATCTGACCGCAAAAACACGACCACCGCAGAGACGACGATGGAAAGCGCGAGCAGGCCGGTTGCAAAACCGGTCGGCCCAGTTAACTTCCGCGTTAGGCCATCGAAAATGGCCGCGATCAGACCTGTCATAATCTCGCCTTAATGGGAAGCAACCGTTGGTAAATGAGTATATTCCGGTTGTCTTCGTTGGAAGAGATCGTTAGGTCTAGATGAACTGAGCCCCTGACCCAGACCATGCGGCCCAAGATTTCTCTTCAAAGCGTCTGCAATCTCCGTCGTGATATTTCGCTGGGGTCACGAGTTTCCGTTGGAAACCACCGCCTCACAAGTCTTAGGTGGCCGATGCAATGTCAAGTTTGAAACAGCTTGCAGCCCGAGTTCCATGCCAGGACACGACGGTTCTAAGCCATGCCTTCGCCGTAGCGAATTTCGCGGGAACTTCGACGCCGCCGAGCAAGGCAGGAGAGGGCCAGCCGCGGAACACGCAGGACAAGCGTAACACAGCCACCGTACCGAACGGAGGTTTCGCCAGTGAATCCGGGGCAGCCGCGCGGGGACATTGGCCCCGGCTGATGATCTGTCGCGATTTCGGTCTCGGAACCGTAAGTGCGGTATTGCGGCGGTCGCTGTTTCCGCGAAGCCGGATATTGCTCTGCCTCAACCGGTTCCCCACGGATCTGCGTGCCGTGCACCGGCTCGTTCTTGCGGGAGTGGACGCCGTGCTGGTCGAGTCCGATGCCGTGGCGCGCGCGATCCGGGAGTCTGGTGCGCCCGCGCCCCGGATCATTCTCTTCTCCGATCCGGGCGACCTCGCCTTGTTCAACCAGCCGCCACGGTCGCGGGCTAGTAGCGGCGCCTACCGCATCCTCCACGTCGGAGATCTTGAGCCCGAGGCAGGTGTTGCCGACTTCTTGCCTTGCGTGGTGGCGTGGGCAGACCGGAATCCGGATCGCGAGGTCGAGATCTGGTGGTCCGGCGAGGGCTGCCTGCAAGGCGTGCTGGAAGCACAGCCATTGCCGGCCAACGTTCTCCAGCAGTTTCCCGGCAAGGTATCGCGGGAAAAACTGGCGTTGATGTTCCTGGAGTGCGACATGCTGGCGGTCCCGGCGCTATCGAATCCCTGGACCGATGTCATCTCGGAGGCCGTGACCGCACAGCTTCCCGTGCTCGGCAGCAGCCGGTCCCGCACCGTTGTGGAGCTGGTCACCCACGGCGTGACGGGCTGGATCTTCGATCCGTTCGAGGCCGGAGCCATGGCCCGTGCCGTTGATCTCGCGCTGAATACGTCGCCCCATGAGCTGGAGCAGATGCGCGTCTGCGCCGCCGGACGTTCTCAGCCCCTGCTCTTGCCTGGGTTGGATGAGCGCATCCGCCGGGCCATGCGGCTGGGAGCGTCCGAGCCGCCGTTCGACTTCACCTCGCTCGGGTTTGCGCCATGAAGATCAGAAGCAACGAGTTGAACGGCCCTGACGGCACGCTCGACTACGGGCCAGCATTGCCTTTGGCGGCTAAGGCTTGGAGTCAGGCAAAAGCGGGTGCGCGCGCCGTTTCGTCAGGCGCCGAGCCTATGCGGCTGCTTGCGGACGGGTTGTGGGTCGCCGATGCGCTCATCGTGCTGGTCGCGGCGGCGGTCGCCAACCTTCTGCGGCAAGGGCTCACTCCGATCCCATTTGAGATTTTCTCGACCGCATTGCTCGCGGCAGTTCTCACGGTTAACGCGATGCACATGTCCGGTGCCTATGCCGGAGCTCTCAACGAGGGGTTTGCCGCGCAGATGGGAAAGGCCGTCCGGGCCTGGACACTCGTTTTCGCCGTCCTCGTAATCCTTGGCTACCTCACGAAAACATCGGAAATCTACTCGCGGCTTTGGATTATCGCCTGGTATGGCGTTGCGTTATGCGGTTTCGCCGCAGTGCGGGCCTGGAGCATCTCACAAACCGAGCGGTGGCGGCGTCAGGGGCGACTGACGCGCACCGTCGCCATCGTCGAGCTGGGAGGCACGGGCGGGGGCCGGGAACTTGCGCGGCGTTTGCAATCCTGCAAGCCGGGAGAGTACCACCTTGTCGGATTGTTCTCGGAGGGGCGTTCGCCCGCTCAGAAAAGCGGTATTCAGGATCTAATCGCCCTCGCCCGGCTGTTCCGAATCGATGAGGTTATCGTCGTCGTCTCCGGCCAGGGAGGGGGCGAGCTGTCCGGGGCCCTCCGGAGGCTCGGCACTATTCCGACCAACGTCCGGATTTGCCCCTGGGTCGCCGAGCTAGGGCTGCCGGTTCGAGATGTCGGATTGTTCATGCAGAGCGCCGTCCTAACCATCTACCGCCGGCCGTTCACGAGCTGGAGCCGCGTCGTCAAGCGCGCGGAAGATATCGTCTTGGGTGCGCTCATGACGGTCCTTCTGGCTCCGATCATGCTCATCATCGCGCTTTGGATAAAGCTCGACAGCCCAGGACCGGCGCTGTTCCGGCAGCAACGGTTGGGCTTCAACAACAACGTCATAGTCGTCTACAAATTCCGGACCATGCGGCATCTCGCAGAGCCGGAAACCGATGTGCCGCAGGCGCAACGCGGTGATCCCAGGGTGACCAAGCTCGGCCGCTTTCTCCGGCGCTCAAGCCTGGATGAACTGCCGCAGTTGATCAACGTCCTGAAGGGGGACATGTCCCTCGTTGGCCCGCGTCCTCATGCCCTGGCTCACAACCAGCAGTACTCGGAGCTTATTGACGACTACTTGGGCCGCCACCGCGTGCAGCCGGGCATTACCGGCTGGGCACAGGTGAACGGGTTGCGAGGCGAGACCGACACCCTCGACAAGATGCAGCGGCGCGTCGAATTTGATCTTACCTATATCGATAGCTGGTCGGTTCTCATGGACCTTAGGATCATCCTGCTTACGGGCCTGTCGCTCGTGTTCGATCGGGACGTATACTGAAACGGCGCCGGTTCAAACGCTGGCCGCCTTGTCCCGTGCGCGAATGCGCTCACGGTGCACTGTGTATAATCCGCTCGCGATGATCACAGCAGCGCCCAGGAACGTCGCGCCGTCCGGAATTGCATCGAACACCATATAGCCCAGCAACGTCGATGAAAGGAGCTGTGCATAGGAGAACGGGGCCAGCAACGAGGCCGTCGTGCGGCGATATGCCAGGATCAGCAAATACTGTCCGATCGAGGCCGCCAGTCCGATCATGGCTCCGACACCGACCTGACCGAAGGTTGGCGGCACAAAACCGAACGGCAGCATCACCGTGAGTAACAGCAAGCCGACGAGGGCCGACCAAAACAGCGTCGTCTCGCTACGGTCGCGCGTGCCCATCCGGCGGGTGACGATGATGGCGATGGCCCAGCATATGGCCGAAAGCAACGGGAACACCGCGGCGGACTGCAACGCGCCGCCGCCAGGGCGGATTACGATCAGCACGCCCGCAAGCCCGGCCAGCACCCCGGCCCAGCGCCGGACGCCCACGGTTTCGCCAAGAAACGGAATGGACAAGGCGGTGATGAATGCAGGGGAGACGAATGAGATTGCCGAGGCCTCGGCGATCTGCAGTTGGCTCAGCCCGGTGATGAAGAATACCGCCGACCCCACCAGTGTCACGCCCCGCAGCGCCTGTAGGCCCGGCCGCTTCGGCCACAGCCCGGCGAACCGGCCCCGGGCCGCGAGCACGATGGCAAAGCCCGTGAACGTGAGATAACGCAACCAGGCGATCTCGACCGCCGGCAACGATGCGCGCAGCAGCTTTGCCAGCGCATCGGAGACGGAGAACAGCAACACAGCCGAGACTGCCTGCAGGATTGACGGCCATACCGCCACGCCGGATCACCTGAACCCAGGAATCCTTTACGCGCAGGCCGGATTGACCGCCAAGAAGGCCGCGGCCGCGGGAACAGTGCCCACTGGAGCCAGGTAGTCCCACGGAGCCTTGCTCTCTCTGGGTGCCTTGACGCGATAAAGCGTCAGGTCGTGCAGCACCCGGCCATCCGCCCGCATGGTGGTGTCGATACCGAAGTAGCTCACCGGCAGGGCCCGCATCGCCTTGCCGATCGCCAAGGCGTCCCGCGTCCCGGCCTGGGCCATCCCGCGCAGGAAGTGCAACGTCGCGGCATAGACATTGGCCTGGTTCTGCGTCGGCATCGCCTTCCGGTCCGCCATGAAACGGCGGCCGAAGGCACGCGATGCCTCGTTCTGGTCCCAGTAGAAGCTCGTTGGAAAGCGCAGGCCCTGCGCCACATCCAGGCCGAGCGCATGGATGTCGGTAAGATAGACCAGAAACCCTGCCAAGGTCTGCGGGCCGCCCGTCTGCATGCCGAACTCGGCCGCCTGCTTCAACAGGTTCACCTGGTCCCCGCCCACACTCGCCAAGCCGATCACCTGGGCGCCGGATGTCTTTGCTTGAATGAGTTGCGACGAGAAATCGGTGTTGCCGATCGGGAACTTGGTGCCGCCCAGCACCTTGCCGCCGGCCGCTTCGATCACCTTCGTAGCCTCGGCCTGCAGCGCCGCGCCGAAGCTGAAGTCGACCGTGATGAAATACCAGGTCTTGCCGCCGCCCTCGGTCAACACCTTGCTGGTGCCGGCCGCCATGGCGTGCGTATCGTCCGCCCAATGGCTGCTGACCAGGGCACAGGTCTTGGAGGTGAACTCCGTAACGGCGGCGGCGGTTATCAGCACCGTGCGGGACTTCTCCCGCGCCACTTGCTGCACGGCCGCGGCGACCGGGGTGACTGGAAGGTCCGTGATGGCGTCCACGCCGCTGTCATACCACTCGCGGGCGATGCTGCCGGCCACGTCCGGCTTATTCTGAGTGTCGGCCCGGATGACCTCGATCTCGCGCCCCAGCACCGTGCCGCCGAAGTCCTGCACCGCCATGCGCGCCGCCGCAACCGATCCGGCGCCGCCGCTGCTGGCATAGGGGCCGCCCTCATCCGTCAGGACCCCAATCCGGACTCGGGTGTCCTGCGCGCGGGCCCGCACACCTCCGGCCAGCACCGCCGTGCCTCCCAAAACGGCACGTCGCCCGAGTCTCGTGGCATTCATCGGCGCATTTCCCTGCTTTGCCGCCATCCTACCCGTTCAGGACGGCGGGAATAGACGTGAACCCGCGAAATCGTGCCCGCATGCCCCGCACTGGGTCCGCGGCCAAGGTATAGCGCGGGAATCGTTCCACAAGGCGGCTAATAGCCACCGCGCCTTCCAGCCGCGCCAGGCTCATGCCCACGCATTGGTGGATGCCGGCGGCAAAGGCCAGATGGCGGTTCGGCGAACGGGCGATATCGAAGCTGTCCGGATCGGAGAAGGCGGATGGGTCGCGGTTGGCGGCGCCGATGCAGAGTGTGACCTGCGTGCCGGCCGGATAGGTCCTGTCGCCAATCCCGGTCGGTGTCGTGGTGATCCGGTTGCCCAGTTGGTTGCTGCTCTCGTAGCGCAATACCTCTTCGACGGCGCTCCGCACCAGGCTGGGGTCGGCAAGCAGCCGCGCCCTTTCCGCCGGGTGCTGCGCCAGGGCGACCAAGCCATTGCCGATCAGGTTGGTTGTCGTCTCGTGCCCGGCGTTCAGCAGGAAGATGCAATTATGCAGCAACTCCGTCCGGGTCAGCCGGTCGCCCGAGGGGTCCGCCTGCAGCAGCCGGGTCAGCACGTCACGCTCGGGGTCGCCCGGCCGCGCCCGGCGGTCGGCAGTCAGCCCCTCCAAGTAGTCCAGGAACTCCGTCACCGCCCGGTTGCCGCGCTGTGCTGCTTCGGGCGTCAACACCGGCTCCAGCGCCCCTAGGATCGCCAGCGACCAGTTCCGCAGCGGCTCCCGCTCCGCCGGCGGAACGCCCAGGAGGTTGCCGATGACCTCGATCGGGATAGCCGCCGCGAAATCGCCGATCAGGTCCACCTTCGTTTGCGCCGCCATGCGGTCCAGCAGGCGGTCCACCACCACGACCAGCCCGGACTCCATACCGGCGATGGCGCGCGGCGTCAGCGCGCCGGCAATCAACCGGCGGACCCGGGTATGCCGGGGCGGGTCGTTGAACACCAGGCTGGTGGTATGGTGCTCATATAGCGGCGTGTCACCGAACTTGGGCCGGAACTCGACCGCCTTACCGCTGCTGAAGGTTTGCGTGTCCCGGTAGATGCGCGACAGCTCCGCATGCCGCGTCAGGAACAGGCTGCCGTCCGGCAGTTGCTTGACGGGCGCCTGCTCCTGCAACGCGCGGTAGGTCGGGTAGGGGTTCGCGAGGAACTCGGGCGTCAGCCGCGTCAAGTCGAAGCCGTCCACGTCCATCATCTGCTCCAAGCGGTGTTTTCAGGTCTTCTGGCTTGCATAGTAAGCGGCCCGGCAGACCTCGGGAGCAGCAAGTTGCCTCCCGCCGGTTGGCAATCGATTGCTGGCCGGTGTCATCATGTTGCCGAAGCGGCTTTGACGGTCCGGCCGTCAATCGTCTCGCGAATAGTGGTTGCTAATTCAGCAAAGGTGAAAGGCTTGTTGAGGGATCGGACCTCCCGGTCGAGGATGCCGCGATGCACGACGGCGTTGGCCGTGTAGCCGGTGGTGAAGAGCACGGCCAGGCCCGGTCGTCGCCGCTTAGCCTCCTCCACCAGTTCCTGCCCATTCAGTCCCGGCAGCTCGATGTCGGTGAAAAGCAGCGTGATGTCGAGACGCTTCTCAAGGACGGCCAGCGCCGATGAGGCATCCTTCGCGCCTATCACGTGGTAACCAAGGGTCTCGAGCGCATCGACCGAATAGGCCAGAACGTCCGCATCGTCTTCGACGACCAGGACGCATTCTGAACCCCGTGCGCGGGGCAGCGCCGGCTCCGGGGCATCGGTCTCGATCACCGACGGCTCCTCGACCACGACCCGTGGCAAATAAAGCTTCACCGTCGTTCCGGCGCCAAGCTCGCTGTAGATTTTTACGTGTCCCTTGGACTGCTTGATGAAGCCGAATACCTGCGAGAGACCCAATCCTGAGCCCTTCCCAACGCCCTTGGTGGTGAAAAATGGCTCAAAGGCCTGCGCAGCCTCCTCGGGGCTCATGCCCGTGCCGCCGTCGCTGACCGCGACGAGCACGTATTGGCCCGGCGTTACCTCGACATGCATGGCGGCATAGGCGGCGTCGAGATGAGCGTTCGCCGTCTCGATCGTGACCTTGCCGCCGTCAGGCAAGGCGTCTCGCGCGTTGATAGCCAGGTTGAGCAGGGTATTCTCCAACTGGTTCGGATCGACCGCGGCCTCCCACAACCCGCCCGCCAGGACCGTCTCGAACTCGATGCCGCTGCCAATCGAGTGCCGGATGAGCTCGGACATGCCGGAGACGATCTTGTTGGCGTCGACCCGCTGCGGCTCCAGGCTCTGCCGCCGGGCAAACGCCAGCAGGCGCTGGGTGAGCGTTGCCGCCCGCTCAGCGCCGCTCTGTGCCATCTCGATCTTGCGTTGCGTCCGCAGCAGGTCCGAAGCCGCTAGGGACCGCTGCGCCAAATCGAGACTGCCGAGGATCACCATCAGCAGATTGTTGAAGTCGTGCGCCACGCCGCCGGTGAGATGGCCGACCGCCTCCATTTTCTGTGCTTGGCGCAACTGGTTCTCGGCCTGCCGGCGCGTGGAGATGTCGGTATAGAGCGTGACGAAGCCCCCACCCGATAAAGGGCTGCGCCGCAGTTCAAGAGTTCGTCCGTCCGGGCGCATCCGCTCGATCGTGCCCGTGCTGCCTCCCGATCGCAGCAAGGCGATGCGCCGCGCCACCTCGGTCTCCACATCGACCGGCCCGAACTCGCCGGCCGCGGCCTGGGCCCGGAGCACGTCCGCGAGGTCCAGCCCGACCCTTAGCATTCCTTCCGGCACGCCGGCGAACTCGGGAAAGTGTGCGTTCCATTCCAGCAACTGCAGGTTGGAATCAGCGACCATGATCCCGTCTGGCATGCCCGCGAAGATCGCGTCCATCTTGGCCGTTTGCAGACGGGCTCGTTCTGTCATGGCGGCAAGGGCATCGCCGTAATGACGGGCAACCCACGTCGTCCGCACCAGTAGGCCTGCTAGCAGCAATACCAGACCGAGGAGGCCAATCACGAGCATCCACATCTTACGTTCTCAATCCACCATGTCGCGTGTGGTCCCTGTTTTTCGTCGCTACTTGCTCTCCTGGCCCTCAATTAAAGTTCGATGCAATAGGTCTTTTGGGCGCCCAAAGAGTGATGTCCACCCAGCGTGCCATGGCGAACGGTAACGATAGCACATCCGGCCCAATCGGGCATGGCCAATCCTCATTCTTCGGGCCAGCAAATCGGTTTCATCCGTTCTAGGCCGGGGTACCAACGCGTTTCTTGCCATAACGAAGGGGACGCAATCGCTGGATGTCGGCAACACTTAACCTCAAAACCTCAAGGAGACCTGAAATTTTTTCAATTCCATGCATCCAATTACAGGTTGAGGACGTAGCGTGTCTGCAACGTAAGGTGGTGTCCTATGCACGTCTTGCTGGTCGAAGACGATGACGTGATCCGCGAAACCCTGAGCGGCCTCCTCGCCGAAGCTCGTCTGGATGTCTCGAAGTACGCCACGGCTGAGGCGGCTTTGGACCATGAGCAGAAGTCGCCTGTCGTGTTGATCACCGACATCAATCTTGGGTCCGGCATGGACGGGATCGAACTCGCGTCCGTGGCGCAGCGTCGTTGGCCACAAGTTAGCGTGGTGTTCATCACCGGCCAGCCCTGGAGGGTTGATCGCCAGAGCCTGCGGAGCAACGATCGTTGCCTCGCCAAGCCGTTTAGGGGTTCCGAACTGCTCCAAGCCGTATCCGAGGTTGCTTCCCGTCCTCCGACATACCAATAAGGATGCTGGCGGCATTGGTGCACAAGCGATGACAACCCATTACGATACAACGAAAAGCCTGGTGCCGACGCTCAGGATTGAACTGAGGACCTGCTGATTACGAATCAGCTGCTCTACCACTGAGCTACGTCGGCTGCCGATCCCCGGCGGTATAGCCGGACGCGCCGGTTGCCGCAACCAGCCGTGGCCGTGTGGGATGCCGGCAGCCGGCCGTATGTGCTATGTGACACCCGTGAGCCCCGTCGCCATGCCCCAGTCCGGAATGCAAGGCGTGGTAGCACCCTTTGGCCCTCAATGTCCGACATAGCCAGCGACGCCCTGATTGGTCCGGACGCCGCGATGCGGGAGTGCCCGGAGTGCGGGCTGTTTCAGGCCGTACCCACCCTGCGGCCCGGCCTGATAGCGGAATGCACGCGATGCGGCGCCCTGCTGCGGCGACGGCGGCGGGACGCGATCGGCACGACGCTTGCATTCAGCATCACCGGGCTGCTGCTTTTCGCGATCGCGGCGACTACCCCGTTGCTCGGGCTGCGGTTGGCCGGACAGCAGCGGGACACCACCCTGACCTCGCTGCCGGGCGCCTTCGAGGCCCAGGGGATTTGGCAGCTGGCCCTCGTCGTGCTGGCTACCACGCTGCTGGCGCCCTTGTTGAAGCTGGGGCTCACGGCCGGCGTCCTGATCGGATTGCAGTTGGAAATCTCACCGTCCACGCTCGCGGCCATGGAGCGCTGGCGCAAGCGTCTCACACCCTGGGCCATGATCGAGGTTTTCCTGCTTGGCGTGTTCGTCGCCTATACCCGCCTGGCCGCGCTGGCGGAGGTGCAAGTGGGCGTCGCGCTCTATGCGCTGGGCGGGCTGATGCTCGTGATCGTCGCGACGGATGCCTGGCTGGACGAGCATGCGCTCTGGGAGGCTATCGGGCGACAGCGGCGCACGCCGGCCCCGATGGGCGAGGGCGCGCTGATCGGCTGCGACAGGTGCGGCCGGGTGAGCCGTGCCGCGCCGGGCGCCCGCTGCTTGCGCTGCAATGCGCCGCTGCGCGTCCGCAAGCCCGACAGCATCGTGCGGACCTGGGCGCTGCTGCTCGCGGCGGCGGCGCTTTATGTCCCTGCCAACCTGTATCCCGTCATGACCGTCGTCCGGTTCGGCCGCGGGCAGCCCAGCACCATCCTCGGCGGCGTGCAGGAGCTGATCGAATATAAGATGTGGCCTCTCGCCCTATTGGTGTTCGGGGCCAGCATCATGGTGCCGGTGCTGAAGCTGATCAGCCTGGTGGTCTTGCTGGTCTCCACCCAGCGCCGCGCGGCAGGGCGTCTGCGGGACCGCACGCGGCTCTACCGCATCGTGGACGTGCTCGGACGGTGGTCGATGATCGACGTGTTCATGCTGTCCATCCTCGTAGCGCTGGTGCAGATGGGGCTGCTGGCCTCCGTCACCCCGGGGCTGGGCGGGGTGTGCTTCGCGGCCGTCGTGATCCTGACGATGCTGGCCGCCTTCAGCTTCGACCCGCGCCTGATGTGGGACGCGGCTGGTCAAACCGGATGCGATGCGGCAGAGACAGAAGCATGAGCGACATGCCCCCCTCGATGGAGCCTGCAGCCAAGGTCCGGCGCAGCCGCATCTCGCTGGTGTGGCTGATCCCGCTGGTCGCCGCCGTCATCGCCGCCTGGCTCGGCTACCGCACCGTGTCGCAGCAGGGCACCGTCGTGACCCTCAGCTTCCGCAGCGCGGACGGCTTGGTCGCCGGCCAGACCCGGGTGCGCCACAAGGCGGTCGAACTCGGACAGGTCGAGACCATCCGTCTGTCGGACGACATGTCGCACGTCATAGTCACTGTCCGCATGCGACGGGAGGCCGATCCCTATTTGACCGACAAGGCGCGGTTCTGGGTGGTGCGGCCACGCCTCAGCTCCGGCAGCTTGGCGGGGATCGAGACCCTGGTCTCCGGCAGCTATATCGAGATGGACCCCGGCGGCCGCGACGGCGCGCGGCGGGTGGATTTCACTGGGCTGGAGCAGCCGCCTGGGGTCCGCTCCGGCGAACCCGGCGAAACCTTTGCGGTAAAGGCGCAGCGCATCGGCTCCCTAGGGCCGGGCGCGCCGGTGTTCTACCGCGACATTACGGTCGGCGAGGTGCTGGGCTACGACATCGGCGACGGGACCGGGCCCGTGACGGTGCAGATATTCGTCCGCGCGCCCTACGACGGGTTCGTGCGCCAGGGCTCGCATTTCTGGAACGCCTCCGGCCTATCCATCCAGGTCGGCAGCGAGGGCGTGCACGTGGAAGTTGCCAGCCTGCAGGCCGTGCTGTCCGGCGGGGTCGCATTCGATTCGCCAGTAAGCAAAGCCGCTGCGCCGCCAGCAGCACCCGGGACCGAGTTCCCGCTCTATAACAACTATGCCGAGGCGCAAGCCTCCGGCTACAGCGAGAAACAGGCGTTCGTCACTTTTTTCGAAAGCTCGGTGCGCGGCCTCGGGCGCGGGGCGTCGGTCGAATTCTTCGGCATCCAGGTCGGCACCGTGACCGAGGTCGCCTTGGAGCTGGACCCGGCCACCGGCAACGCGCGGGTCAGGGTGCGCCTGGAGGTGCAGCCCGAGCGCATCTTGAGTGAAGACGCCATCAAAACCGACGACCCCATGAGCACGACACGTCGCCTGGTACAGCGAGGCATGCGGGCGCAGTTGCAGACCGCCAGCTATCTGACGGGACAACGGGTCGTGGCGCTGGACTTCGTGCCGAACGCGCAGCCCGCGGAAGTGGTGATGAACGGGAACGAGATCGTGTTGCCGAGCCAGAGTGGCGGGCTCGACAACATCCTGGTTGCCCTCGGCGACATCGCGGGCAAGCTGGACCGGCTGCCGCTCGACCAGATCGGCCAAAACCTGAACGGGGCGCTGCGGTCCGCGTCCGGCGCGATGGCCAGCGTGCAGGACCTCGTGAAAAAGGCCGACGCCGGGCTGGCCCCAACGCTGCGGCGCCTGCCCGAGATCACCGCAAGCCTGCAGGACGCGGTGGCGAAGGCCGGGCGGACCTTCGGGTCGATCGACGCGAGCTATGGCAACAACTCGCAATTCCAACGGGAGCTGGAGCGAGCCATGACCCAGGTGGGCGACACGGCGCGGTCGATCCGGCTGCTGGCGGACTTCCTCGACCGGCATCCCGAGGCGCTGGTGCGGGGCCGCGCTGGCCTGGCGACGCCATGACGATCCCAAGGCGTGGCCTGCTCGGCCTGACGCTGGCCGGCGCCGCCGCAGCGTGCGCGTCGCCGGAACCGTCGTACTACACGTTGGCCGCCGTGCCGGGCCCCGCCAAGCCCGGCGGCCCGGCGTCGGTCGAGCTGCGCCGTCCCGGTTTGGCCGGCTACCTCGACCGGCCGGAGATCGTGCGGGCCAACAGCGCCTACTCGCTCCGCCTGGCCGGCCGGGAGCGGTGGGGAGAGCCGCTCGGCGACCTGGTCGCGCGCATCCTGGCCGAGGACCTGAACATGCGCCTGCCCGGCAGCAGCGTCTTCACCTCGGCCGGGTCGATCACGGCGGAGGCGGACGGGACGATCGAGATGGACATCCAGCGTTTCGACGCCGATCCATCCGGCCAGGTCGTGGTGCTGGCACAGGTCGCGGTGTCGCGCGGCCAGGCCCGTGCATCGGCCACGACGCGCATCGTGCGCCTGACGGTGCGGCCGGCCAGCGCCAGCACGGCGGATCTAGTTGCGGCCATGAGCACGGCGCTTGGTCAGCTCGCGGACGCCATTGCGGCGATGCTGCGGGCGGAGGGCAGCGTCAGGCCGCCGCACGACGGGCAGCCTGCAGGCAGGCGTTCACGGCGTCGCGCAGCGAGCTTGTAAAGTAGTCTGCGCCGATCTCCACCTGAATCGTCTTGTCGGTCAACGCAGCGTCCTGCGTGGGCCAAAGGCCAACGAGGATTGGGGTTCCCTTCGGCAACCGTTGGCGGAGCCGCCGCATCAGGTAGCGCAGATGCGCTGGGCTGCCGCTGATGTCGAGGTAGGACATGCAGACCATCGCCACGCCGCTCACGTCGAGCGTCTCCACCCGGTCCCGGGACACGGCCTCGTAGGGCGCAAGACGCGCGCCCAGGCCGTGCTTGCCGAGAAGCTGCACCAGCATCGCCGATGCCGCCTCATCCAGGGGACCGCGCCCGGCGACGCACAGGACCGGCGCGTTGCCTTGCCAGGCTGGCGGCAGGTCCGTCTTGGGGGGCGCCGTGCCGTCCGGGCTCGGGTTGTTGGGCAGTTGGCGCCGTTCCGGGGCCGGGGCCACCTCGCTATCGTCGGGCTGTGCCGCCTTTGGGGACGGCTGCACATCGTCGTAACCGGCCAGTCCGGCGACCAGGGCCTTGATCGTGGTCTTCACCCGGTCGAGCTTTCCGCGGCTCAGCACACCACGCTGACTGTCATTGGCGGCAAGCTGCAGACCCTTTAGCGCAACCTCGTCGTAGTAGGTCGAGAGCGACCGCTCCTTCAGCGTCCGCTCGGCCTCGTCCTGCAGTTCGTCGGGGTCGCCGGCGAGGATGCGCTGATAGAAGCTCTCCGGGGGCGTCAGCGCCGGCGTGTCGCCCAGCAGCACATCCAGGAACTCCAGCCGGTCGACGTGGCGCCCCAGTACGACCAGGCAGAGCGTCAGTGGCGTGGACAGGATCAGGCCAATCGGACCCCAGAGCCATGACCAGAAGATCGCCGCCACGATCACCGAGAACGGCGACAGCCCGGTACTGTGGCCATAGACCAGCGGTTCGATGATCTGTCCGGTCACGCCCTCGGCGACGACGAACAGCCCGAGCGTCCAAAGCGGCGTGGACCAGCCGGGATCGACGGCGGCGGCCAACCCGAACGGCAGCACCACTGCGATGAACGAACCGACATAGGGCACGAAGCGCAACAGTGCCGAGAGGATACCCCATAGCACCGGGTTCGGCACGCCGATGAAGAACAGGCCGATGCCGATCACGCAGCCAAAGCCGGTGTTGATGGAGAGCTGCGTCAGGAAATAGCGGCTGAGCCGTCGCCCGCCGTCATCGATGGCGACGGTGGCCCGATGCATGTCGTTGGAGCCGAACAGGCGGATCAGCCGGTCGCGGAGGTCGTCCTGCTGCAGCAGGGCGAAGATCGCCACCACGAACACGATGCCGAACGTCGCGAGCGGCGAAAGGATGGGCGACAGGAACCTCCGGGCGAGCTCGAGCGGCGACGCAGCGGGCTGACCCTGCTCGGCAGGCGCCGGCGTCCCCTGCGGCGAGGACGAGGATTGAGAAGGCGGCGTGTTGGCCGCGGGTGCGCCGGCATGGCTGCCGATCTTGTCGGTCAGGCGAGAGAGCCGGCCGATGGTGGCGTCGCGGACCTTGTCGACCTTCTGCTCGATCGTGGTCGCATATTCCGGCAGGTGGGTGGTGAGCTGGGCAATCTGCGAGCCGATCACGCTCCCGAGCGCCAGGACGAGGCCCACCGCGGTGAGCACGGCAAGCAGGACCGAGGGCACCCGGCCCAGACGCAGATGCCGCAGCAGCCCCACCAGCGGGGCGAGCACGAACGCCAGCAGCAAGGCGAGCGTGACCGGGACCAACACCTCCTTGCCGAAATAGAGGGTGGCCACGATCATGACGAACAGCGTCATGCCGCGGGACGCGTCCGCCGTCACCGGGGATGCGACGTCGGCGTCCGGCTTTGCCGCCGTAGAGTCGGGTTCAGACATCCTTGGTGGGGTTCCGGACGGCTCCCGACATTCCGTAGGCGATCAGGCCGAGGGCCGCAACGGCCCCGACCACGAGGGGCAGCCGCCAGCCAAGACGCCATTTACGCCCCCTCGTTTTGCTGGCCACCGCGGTTTGTACATCGTCCGCCACAGCCGATGTGCGTCGCATCAGCCGTTGGATCAGCTCGGCGATGGGCTGCCGGTACTCCGAGGCAAGCTGGACGTAGTCGAGCAATTTCCGCAGCCCGTCTCCCGCGTCGTGGGCCGCAGTCGTGACCGCCTCCCCTGCGGTCGTAGCCGCAGACTCTGCGGCTGTAACCGCAGACCCGAGGCTATCGGGCACAAGACCCTGCAACTGTTCCTTAAGCTGGCTCGCCTGCTTGCTGTGGCCAAGCGCGTGGGCGGTGCGGCGAGCGGACATTGAGGTACTCCTTTTGCGTTTGCAGATCGAACGTAAGCGCGTCGGGCACCCGGACAGTTCCACCATACGCATTGACGGCCTGTCACATGGCTGCAACGGTTCATATGGCTAAAAGCTGTTTTGCGTGCTGCCGCCGGGTCAGTAGCCAGCCTTGTAGGCAGCCCTATGCCGGTATCGTCAAGCAGTCCTGGCCTGAGGCGCCCCAAGCGTCCCAGGCACCGCCCCCTTGCCGATAGGTTATTACAGCGTCATGTGCGGCCATGTGCCGGATGCCCTTGACTGCCTGCCCCGCTCCTTGCGCGATCCGGTGGTTCGGACGGAGCGCCGTGCGATGCTGGCGCTGCCGCATATCGCGCCGCTCGCAGCCTATGCCGCCCGCCTGCGGACCTGTCCGGGTGTCGAGGTGCCGGACTTCGATCCCCTGGACGGCGGCATCGAGGCACGGATCCTGTTCCTGTTGGAGAAGCCTGGCCCTATGACCGCGCCCTCCCGGCCGGGCCGGCAAGGGTCGGGGTTCATCAGCCGGGACAATGACGACGCAACCGCCGCGGCGACGCACCGGTTCATGCTGGAGGCCGGCTTGCCGCGGACGGACACGGTGATCTGGAACCTGATCCCGTGGTGGAACGGCACGATTGCGATCACCGCGGGGGAACGGGTCGCCGGCGCCCGTGAGTTGCAGAACCTGCTTGCCCTTCTGCCCCGGCTGCGCACGGCCGTGCTGGTCGGCCGGACGGCGGCACGGGCGCGTCCCCTCCTGAACGGCCTGCGCGTGCTGGAAAGCGCGCATCCCAGTCCGCAAGTGCGGGCGGGCTACCGGACCCTATGGGACGCGATCCCCGGCGTCTGGCGACAGGCAGCCAATGCCGGCAGTGCCCTGTGCTGAACCGTCAGGGCGTCCGGCGCGCCTGCGCCAGCAGCGCCGGGACGAACAGCATCGTGGTCAGCAGGGTGCATCCCAGGCTCAGCATCAGCAATGCGCCCATGCTGGCCGTGCCGGGGTGGCGCGACAGGGCAAGGGAGCCGAACGCCGTCGCGGTGGTCAGCGCCGAGAACAGCACCGCACGGGCCGTGGCCGAGCCCAACGGATGGGTGCGGCCGGCGCGCCAGTTCATGACGAAATAGATATTGAACGACACTCCCACCCCCAGCAGCAACGGCAGCGCGATGATGTTGGCGAAGTTGAGCGGCAGCGGCAGCAGCACCGCCGCAAGCACCGTCAGCATGGACGACAGCAGCAGCGGCGCCAGCACCAGGGAAACATCCTTCGCCCGTCGCAGCGCCACGACCAGGATCACCGTGATGGACAGCAGCGCCCAGATCGCCGCCGAGCGGAATGCCGCGACGATCGTGTCGGCGCTGGCAGTAATGGCGACCGCCGACCCGGCCGCGTCCGGCGCCACCTCGTGTACCTGCGCCACGAACTGGTGCAGGCCGTCGCTGCCCATGGCATCCCGCTTCGGGACCACCTGCAGCCTGGCGCGGCCATCCGGCAGCACCCAGTCGCGGGCGATGCCGGGCGGCACGTCGGCCTCGGTCGTTGGCGTAGCGGCCAGCGCCAGGCGGAGGCGGTCGAGCTGCAAGGGCAGGAATCGGGTCAGGGCGGCGTCGGCGGCCACCAGGGTGCGGTCGGGCGCCTTGGCCAGAGCCGTGAGATCGGCGGCGATCGCGGCCAGGGTGCTGCCGGCCGGCAGCTTGTCCCGCACGCCGTCCAGTGCCGCGGCGGAAGATTGCGCCGCCAGCCGCAACGCAGCCGCGTCCGGCCGCGACCCGGTCGGATGCACATCCAGCGTCGGGCCCAGCAGCATCGCAGCGTCGGCAAGCAGCGGCAGCTTCTCCGCCTGATCCTCCGGCACGAAGCTGCGGAGCGTCAGCACGTCGTCCACCAACGGCAGGGTGCGCAGCCGCACGGCCAGGCTGGCGGCCTCGGCCGTCGATGCCGTGATGGCCTCCATCGTGTAGGGATTGGCGATCGGGTCGTCCATCAGGTCATGCAGCGTGCGGACCGCCTCGGTCGTGGGGTCCTTCGTGTGGAGCGGGTCGCTATCGAAGACCAGCTGCGGCAGCGACGCGGCGCCGGCAATGGCCAGCATGGCACACGTCAGCAAAATGGGCTTGCGGAAGCGCGCGAGGGGCCAGTCGAGTGGACGGAGCCACGCCAGGCCGACCTCCTCGGACCCGATCCGCGGCTCGAACAGCACCAGCAGCGCCGGGAGTACCGTCACCGTGCAGGCGAACGCGATCAGCATGCCGATGCCCGCGATCAGGCCGAGCTGGGCGACGCCTACGAAGGCCGTCGGGGTGAAGGCCAAGAACCCAGCGGCGCTGGCGCAGGCCGCCACCAGGACCTGCCGACCGGCGCGGCGCGCGGTACGGTCCAGCGCGCCGGGCAGGCTTGGCGTGCTCAGCCGCTCCTCCCGGAAACGCGCGGTCATCTGGATGCCGAAATCGACCGCGATGCCGACGAACAGCACCGCAAAGGCGACCGAAACCAGGTTCAGCGTGCCGACCGCAAGCGTCGCGAACCCGGTGGTCAACAACAGGCCCAGCACGAGGCTCAACAGCACCGGCACGATCAGCCGCCAACTCCGCAGCGCCAGGAACAGCAGGACGGCGACCAGCGCCATGCTGCCGGCCAGCCCGATGGCCGCGCCCTGTGCGACGGTCGCGAACTCCTCGTCCTCCAGCGCCACCGACCCCGTCAGGCGCACATGGGCACTGCCACGCTGCACGAACTCCAGCCGGGTCACGGCGTCGCGGATCGCCTGGGTGGCGGCGGCGCCGGGCTCCAGCGCCCCATAATCGAGCCGCGGCTGCGTGAGCACGAAATGATACTGCCCGGCCAAGTCCGCGACCGACCCGGCCAGAAGCCGCTCCCACGATAATGGCTGCGGCGCGCCCGCCGCCGCCTGCGCCAGCGCCGTATGGAAGCCTTTCAGCGCCGGTTCGAACGGCGTCAGATTGGCCTGGCCGGCCTGCACGCCCTCCGCGATCAGCGACAAGGAGCTCAACAGGCCGCGCAGGCTGGGATCGGCGGCGAGCTGGCCGAGGAAGGGCTGCGCATCGATCGTCTGGTCCAGCAGCGCCGAGAGCCGAGCGGGGTCCAGGAACAGCAACGCGTTGCGCTCCAGGTACGGGGAGGCGTCGGGACGGCGGACCTCCTTGAAATGCGTTGTATCCGATGCTAGGGCAGCGGCGAGCGACGCCGCGGTGGCCTCTGCTTCCTCTGCAATAGCGCCGTCCACCACGGCGACCAGCAGGTTCTCGTTCTGCGGAAAGGCGCGCTGCAACTCCATCCCGCGCTGCCGCCAGGGCAGGCTGGAGGAGAACAGGCGCGACGTGTCGGTCGAAACTTCTAGCCGGGACCGCGCCAGCCAGATGCAGCCGCCTGCCAGCAGCAGCGCCACCAGGATTACCCGCCCAGCATGGCGCACGCACAGCCCGACCCAGCGGGCCAGCAGGTTCGACATCGCCTAGGCCCACGCCGGCCGGTGCGGTCGGAGCGTGGTCAGGCGGTTGGGGGTGAGGCGCATGTCCAGCAACGGGCGGATGGCGCGCCGCGCGAGCGGGTGGGTCCAGCTATCATGGCTCACGCTGATGTCTCCAGATTATGGGCCGGCAGCTACGACCTGCCGTGATGGACCTACGCAAGCGCGAGCGGACCCGGTGCGCGATACAGGGCGCGGATGCCGGCGTCCAGACCCGCAATCCCCTCGCATGGCGTATAGCCAGCGCGGACGGGCAGACCCGCCATTTCGTGAACACCTCCGCTTATTAGCAGCCACGTGACGGGTGCGCCGATGTGGTGTGCTATGCGCCACGCATCGGTAGGAGCGATACATGCAAGGATTGGTGATCGTCACGGGCGGCAGCCGCGGCATCGGGGCGGCAATCTGCCGCAGGCTGGCGCAAGAGGGGTATGCAGTGGCGGTGAACTACGCCGCGCGCCCCGAGGCCGCGGAGGGCGTGGTGCAGGAGATCGCCGCCGCGGGCGGCCAGGCCCGGGCCTTCCGGGGCGATGTCTCCGATGAGAATGACGTGGACGCCCTGTTCGCCGCCGCCCAGGACAGCTTCGGGCGTCTGGTGGGGCTGGTCAGCAATGCCGGCATCGTCGGCGGCACATCCCGGGTGGACGAGCTGACGTTGGAGGCGCTGAACCGCACGCTGGCGGTGAACGTGGTCGGCACCATCCTGGCAGCCCGGGCGGCGGTGCGCGCCATGTCCACCCGGCACGGCGGTGCCGGCGGGTCGATTGTCAACCTGTCATCCGTGGCGGCCCGGCTGGGCGGGCCCGGTGAGCTCGTGCACTACGCCACCTCGAAGGGCGCGATCGACACCTTCACCATGGGCCTTGGGCGCGAGGTGGCCGATGAGGGCATCCGGGTGAACGCGGTCGCCCCCGGGCTGATCGACACCGAGATGAACCCGAGCGAGCGTCAGGCCCGTATCGTGCCGAACATTCCCATCAAGCGTGTGGGCATGGCGGCCGAGGTGGCGGAGGCCGTCGCCTGGCTGCTCTCGCCCGCCGCCTCGTATGTCACGGGAACGACCCTGACGGTGTCCGGCGGCCGGTAGAACGGCATCAGGTCCGTACGGACAGGTGGTGCATGCTGAAGCCATGCTCCGCGGCCATAAGTTCGCCGACGCGCCGGCGATGGCAAATGCAGGGATCGGCCTCGTAGCACAGCAGGCAGCTTGGCGCCGCACGAGCCATCCCGGCGGCTTGCTGCAGCGCCAGGCCGGCGTCCAGGGTCGTTAGGCTCTCGTCGACGATGCGCCAGAACCGCTCCCATTGCCGCCGCCGGTTTGCCTCCCGTCCCTCGGGCGGCGTGCCCAGGGCGCGGAGGTGCACGTAGCCGATCCCCGCCTCGGCGAGGCCCGCCGCCAACTGCCGCTTCGAGAACCCGGCGCGGCGAGACAGCGGAAGCTGCCGCACGTCGATCACCCGGGCGATCCCCGCCGCGCGCAGCGTCGCCAGCACATCCGGCCAAGCCGCTTTCTCATAGCCGATCGTCCAGAGATCGGTCACTGGCCCCGAGTCCATCGGCCCCAACTCGCGCATCCCCGTGCGATCCCGTCGCGGCTATCCACCCATCTTCGCAAAAACCTGGCGGTCGCGGTTCTCCTGCATCAGCATGCGGAACCCTGGGATCGTCTCCAGCTTCAGCCCGCCGGGCACACCCGTCTCCTCGTCCGCCACCACCTTGCCGTAGCTCTCGCCGCTCAGCTTCTCCCATTTCCCGGCGGGCTTCTTCGCCTCCACATGGACCACGGTGGCCTTCAGCACCATGCGCACGACCGCCTCCTTCGGCGCGGAGGGCTTGGTCAGGCTTGGGTAGCCGCCGATCATCTGCCAGCCGTTCTTGAGTGCCCAGGTCTTCAGTTCATCCTGCGTCATGCCGCCCTCCCGTTGCGCTGCTGCCCGGCCATGCGGGCCCTGCTGGGTCATACCACCGTGATATCAGAAGCCGCTCACCATTCGTCGCGCGCCTGGCCGAGCCGCCAGCGCGTAGATTTGCAAGGCCGAACGCATTAGCGTGCCGGCGAAGGAGTTGCGGAATGGATAGCATGGCCATGGCCGCCGGGGTGCCGGAGCTGGATTTCGACCCGTTCTCCCGCCGCTTCCTTAATAATCCGTTGCCCGATCACGCGCGGCTCCGGGACGCTGGGCCGGTCGCTTGGCTCACGCAATACGGCGTGTACGCGGTCGGGCGCCACGCCGAGGTCCGGGCAGTACTGCAGGATTGGGAGGCGTTCTCCTCCGCCGCCGGCGTCGGCCTGTCCGACTTCCGGCGCGAGAAGCCGTGGCGGCTGCCGAGCCTCGTGCTGGAAACCGATCCTCCCATGCACGGCCGGAGCCGCCGCGTGTGCTCTCGGCCAACGCCATCAAGGCGCTGCGCCCGCGTTTCCAGCAAGACGCCGACGAAATGGTGGCGGAGCTGATCGCCCGCCGCACCTTCGACGCCGTGCCGGAGCTGGCCGAGGCCTACCCGCTCCGCGTGTTCCCCGACGCGGTCGGGATGCCCCGCGAGAACCGGCGCTACCTGCTGCCGTACGGCAACATGGTGTTCAACTCCTTCGGCCCGCGCAACGCGTTCTTCGAGGACGCCGTCCGGGACGCCGCCCCGGTGCTGGAGTGGGTGCAGGTGCAGTCGCAACGGGAAAACCTGTCCGCTACTGGCTTCGGGGCCGAGATTCACGCCGCGGCCGATGCGGGCGAGCTGACGCATGAGGAGGCGCCGATGGTGGTGCGGTCCCTGCTCACGGCCGGGGTGGACACGACCGTGAGCGGCCTGGGCGCGGCCCTGCTCTGCCTGGCGACGCATCCCGGGCAGTTCCAGGCGTTGCGGGCCAACCCGTCCCTGTCCAGGGCAGCGTTCGAGGAGGCGGTGCGGTTCGAGACACCGGTGCAGACCTTCTTCCGCACCACGACCCGGCCGGTCGAGCTCGGCGGCGCGGCGCTGGAGGAAGGGCGCAAGGTGCTCGTGTTCATGGGGGCGGCCAACCGCGACCCGCGGCGCTGGGAACGGCCGGACGAGTACGACATCGGGCGGCCGACCGCCGGGCACGTCGGCTGGGGCGTCGGCATCCATGCCTGTGTGGGCATGCTGCTGGCGCGGCTGGAGGGGGACTGCGTGCTGACGGCGCTGGCGCAGCAGGCTGGCTCGCTTGAGATTGCCGGTGAGCCGGTCCGGCGCTGCAACAACACAATGCGCGGGCTGGCCAGCTTGCCGCTTCGCGCGACGCCGGCGTGAGCTGACCGATCGAGGGCGCCCCTCTTGGCCGACAGCAAGGGCTGCTACTTACCGGCAACGACTCGCGGCGAGGGGTGGAATGGCATGGGGAGTTGCCGGTATCTCGGTTTCGCCGGGTCCGCGGGATTGGGCCGGCTTGCCTGCAAGATTTTTTCGTCAAAGGTGGAATGCAGCACGACCGTGCCGTCCGGCCCACGTAGCGTCACCTGCCCGGCCTCGATAGCCTCGATAACGGCGGCGCCGACGTGACCGCCCTCGCCGATCACGACCGGCTTGCCGCCCTCGGCATTGGCGAAGATGGCGAATTTCCCCACGGGGCTCACCACCACGCCGGTCAGGCGCGGCAGCGACTTGAGCGAACTGTCGGCTGGGTTGACAATACCGGCCGGCGGTCGCCGGTTTGGCCTGAACAAGGGCCGGGCAAGAAGGATTCCTACTTTCTGCGAACTGTCGACCCGCTCATTCGACGGAGGCGCGAGGGCGAGCGCCAGAGGCTGACGGTTTGGCGCCGGCATGCCGCTTTGACCGTCTATGGCCGTATCCCGAATTTCCAGGGCGATAACCCCCGCGAGTGCAGTCGCCATCAATCCAAGAATGGGCCATGTAAGGCGTCCCATATCGCGCTCGACGGTAGATTGGCGGTGGCTCGAATTTGCCTTGAATGGTATGGCGGGCTAGTCAGGAGTGGCGGGGCTGCGCTCCTGCGCCACCCCGACATATCCGTAACGATAGGTGCGCGCAGCGGTCACGGGCCGAATGCGGTGAGGTTGCCGCCGTAGTCGGCAACCAGCAGCATGCCATTGATGACGACGGGCGACGCGACAACTCCGCCGGTGATCTGCTGCCCGCTGTCCCATAGGTAGTTTCCGGCTGAACTGAAGGCGAAAATCGAGCTTGCGATGCCTGTCGAGTAATAGACCACGCCGTTAGCCACTGTGGGCGGGATCGCTGGGTCCTCTCCCACCTTGCTAGCGTCCAAACCGAGCATTTGCTGCCAGCGTAGCGCCAATGTGCAGTCGTTCGACACTCCAAACGCGAGTAATCCATGCGGATACTGTCCCGAGGTGTCGTCCCGTGGATTTCCTAGATACAACTGCTGGGACACTGGATCGTAGGCAGGTAGGCCGATGAAATTGCCGAGATTCGTGACTTGGCTAACCTGGATACTCTGCGTCGGTCCAGAGGAGATATTGCCGCCGTCCCGATTGTAGATGAGCAGTACGCCTGATTTGTTCATCACTGCCGCCTGGGGAGGGCAGTTCGCTGGCTGATAAAGCAAGGGCGTTGCGCCAAAATCCTGATCATCAACGACCAGCGCCGCCGCATTGGCAGCCACCGGTTGCAGGTTGGCGTCGAGCTTGACGACCTGGTCCGCATAACCGGCATTTTGCGGATTAGCCAGCGCGTTGCCAGTGGCAGCATAGATGTAGGAGCCATCCGGCTCGATGGAGACGCCGCCGAAGCCCCAGATGCCGCCCCCGTCCGGCCCCGTCGCGCCAGTCGGATACCAGCGAGCGGCGACCTGTGGCGTATCGGTGGACGTGGTGCCGACCGTGACCTTGACGAGCTGCCCGTGGTAGGGGGGGATGTCGCACTGCCCGGCCATGGGAACGTAAAGCGAGCCATTGTAGTAGGTCAGGCCGCCGTAGTTGATCGTCGCCCCGTTCTGATTGGCTGGATCGATGATCTGCTGGGGGTAGCCGGGGAGTGGGTCGCCGGTGTCCAAGGCCAGCGCCCAAAGGGTGCCGTCGGCAGCCACGACCCACATGCGGTTGTTTGCCTTGTCGATCGCCGGGGTGCCGATGAAACCGACCATCCCAGTGGGGAAGTCGGTGCAGCCCGTCGGCAGCGCCGGCAGTTGGTTGCCCCAAACCATCCCGCCGCCACCGGCGTCGAACGCGGCGACGAGGCCGGTCATATCGGCGACGTAGACGAGGTCAATGGGGATCGTGCTGCCGCTCCCTGTGCCATCATCGACCGGAATTCCGCTGGCGAGCAGCGGTTGGGCCAGGATCGGACCGTTCATGGGAAACTGCCAGAGCTGATGCAGGCCAGGAACGGTTTGCTCGTTCAGGACGGTTTCTTGTCCGTTGTAGCCCTGCCGCTGCGTCGTCTTGCCGAATGTGAGCCATTCCTCGGCGTGCGTCCCGATCGGCATAGCAAGGCCAATAAAGACAGTCGTGACGGCAAGCCGTTCCCGAAGACGCATAAGTCCTCCTCCATATGCCATCACAGCTACTACGGTGCGTATTGTTCAGTCTGAAGGATATTGCGAGTCCGGAGAATACAAGTCATCCAGGCCTCAGTGCCTAGGCCAAAACGTTACAATATCAGCGCCATGCGGTGCGGTGGGGCGCTCGCCGTCCGCGGGCTCTTGCGGGTCCGACGCCCTCACGTCAAGGGATTGAGGCCTTCACGACCTCGCCACGCGGAACCCCATGCCCGGAGCGGCAATCCTTCGGCCTGGGCCTTTATACCGGCAGTCCCCCGGGATGGCGGGTATCAGGCCGCCCGTTCGGCGCCGGTCACCGCGTGGTAACGCCCATCCTTGTAGCGCAGCCGGTCTTGCCGCTGCAGCAGGTTGACGTGCGCCAGGGCTTCGCTGAAGGCGAAACCCATCTGATGCGGGCCGTCGATCGGACGGCGGAACACTACGGGCACCAGCTCGGCGCCGGTGTAGCCGCGCTCCCGGCAGGCCTCGAAGATGGCGTCGCAGCGGGATTCGTGGTGGGCCGTCAGCTCATCCAGCCGCGGGTGCAGGCCGATGAACGGCAGGTTGTGCCCCGGCAGCACGAGCGTATCCGCCGGGATCATGCCTTTCAGGCTCGCCAGCGACCGCAGGTAGATGCCGAGCGGATCGCCCTCCGGGTCCATTGCCTGCACGCTGATGTTGGGCGAGATGCGGGCCAGCACCTGGTCCGCGGACAGCAGCAGCTTGTCTTCGGCGCAGTGCAGCATGACCTGCTCCGGCGAATGGCCGCCGCCGGAGAGCACCGCGAAGCTCCGGCCGCCGATGCGCAGCACCTCGCCCGCGATCAGCCGGCGGAACGTGCGCGGCAGGCCGGTGATCATGCGGAGATAGCGGTGCCCGATGGCAAGCAGGTTCTCCGTCGTGTCCGGGTCGAGGCCATGCCCAAGATAGAAACTGCGATATGGCTCCGCATTCAGCGCCCCGGGGTCCAGGTGGATGTTGAGGCTGCTGAGGTACTCGGTCTGGCTCATCAGCAACGGGGTGCCGAGCCGCTCGCAAAGCCATCCGGCCATGCCGACGTGATCCGGGTGGCTGTGCGTCACGATGATGCGCGTCAGGGGGCGCGACCTCAGCAGCCCAGCCAGCAACGTCTCCCACACCGCGCGGGTCCCCTCATCCCCGATCCCGGTATCGACGACGGCGAACCCTGCCCCGTCCTCGATCAAATAGATGTTAACGTGATCCAGCCGGAACGGGAGCGCGAGCCGCACCCCGGCGCGACCTCCTGAATCTCGCCGAGGCCAGGGGGCGTGGGATAGGGGAACAGCAAAGGGGACAGGGGTCCCGGTACGGCAAGCGCCAACAAAAGCCTCCTCGTCGAGTGTTTCCGGCACCCAGGCCCACCATAGGCGTAGGTGCCTAATGCGAAGGTAGTGTTTTCCGGATATCCCTCCACCCGCTCGATCCCAAACAGGAAATCTCCGCGGTTGCCGATCCCCCATGATCGTCGCACCATAGTCTCCGACGCCCACAGAAGACCGCCAGGAGGCCCCATGGCGACGACCCGGTTGCGTTTCGGCATCTTCCTGGCTCCATTCCACAAGCCTGGCATCAACCCCACCTTGGCGCTGGAAACCGACCTCGAGCTGATCCAGTGGCTCGACCGCTGCGGCTACGACGAGGCCTGGTTCGGCGAGCACCACTCCGCCGGCAGCGAAATCAGCGCCTCGCCAGAGATCTTCATCGCGGTCGCCGCCGAGCGCACCCGGCACATCCGCCTCGGCACCGGCGTGGTCAGCCTGTCGTACCACAACCCGCTCTGGGTGGCGGAGCGGATCGTCTTGCTGGACCACCTGACGCGCGGGCGGGTGATGTTCGGCGCAGGGCCCGGATCGCTGCCGACCGACGGCGCCATGATCGGGCTCTCGCAATCGCAGACGCGCGAGCTGCTGGACCAGAGCCTGGACATCATCATGCGGCTGCTTACCACCGAGGAGCCGGTGACGTTCCACAACGACCGCTGGGACCTGCACGACGCCCGGCTGCACCTGCGGCCGTATTCCAATCCGCTGTTCGACATCTCGGTCGCGGCTGTGGCCTCACCGACGGGCCCGCGGCTGGCTGGAAAGCACGGCATCGGCCTGCTGTCGATCGGCGCCACTACGGCCGCCGGGTTCGACGCGCTGGCGCTGCACTGGAACGTGCTGGAGGAGCAGGCCCGCCGGCACAACAAGGCAGTGGACCGCTCGAAATGGCGCCTGGTCGGCCTCGTGCACTGCGCGGAGACGGTGGAGCAAGCCTATCGCGACGTCGAATACGGGATCGAGCAGTGGTTCAACTACTTCCAGGCGGTCGCGGCCTTTCCGCAGATGGCGATGCCGGGTTCGAACGTGAAGGAGATGATCTCATTCATCAACGTTTCGGGCTTCGGCGCGATCGGCACGCCGGACATGTGCACGGCCCAGATCGAGCGGCTGCAGGCACAGTCCAACGGTGGGTTCGGCGCCTACCTCATGCTCGGACACAACTGGGCCGACCAGCAGGCGACATTGCGCAGCTACGAGCTGGTAGCCCGCCATGTGATGCCGCGGTTCCAGGGACACCACCATGCGACCACCGGCGCTGCCGAACGCGCCCAGGCGGCTCGCCCGGCGCTGGCGGAGGTGCACGCCAAGGCGGTCGAGACGGCAACACGACGCTACGCTGCAGAGACCGCGGCCGATTAGGTTTTCCGGGATGCGGATAGCGGAAGCAGAGGGCGGGTGACCGTACCACCCCGGCCGGCGGGCGCCGGGCCGGGGTGACGCTCTATTCTACGACCGGGCTGGACCCATCTGGCGCTGCAGCTCGCGCAGCTTGTCCAGGTTCTGCTGCAGCAAAGCCGTGCCCTGCTGCATCAGGGTCGCGAATTGTGGACTGACCCCGGCGTTGCTCATCCCATTCTCCATGCTGAGCACCTCCTCGTGGCTGGCGATCTGGTCCGCAACGTAGGTGCGGTCGAAGTCCAGGCCCTGCTGCAGCCGCATGTGGCCGAGGCGAACGCGTAGGTCCTCGCGCAGGGTGGTGGGCGGCTTGATCGCGGCTGCCGCCGCTACCGGCGCGAGGTGCTCGGCGAAGTCGTTCGCCTGGCTGGTGAGTTGCTGCGCCAGGGCCTTCACCGCGGGAGTTTTCGCCTGCGTCTGCGCCTGGGCACCCTCCTGGCGATCGAACTCGATGATTTGGTAGGCATTGGTCGTGAACCGCACCTCGGCCGGATTGACGCCGCTGGAGGTGGGTTGGGCGTTCTGCGTCTGGCACGCAGCGAGCAGCAGGAGTGCCGCGGCCGTCGGTAGGAATCGCATCTTGTCCATGATGTGCATGTCTCCATTCCGTGAGGCGGACGCGCACGGGTGCGCGTCCGTTGGCAAGCTCGGTTTAGAACACGTAGAGCACCCGCAGCGTCGCGCCGAACTCCTGCTTGAAGCCGCCGACTACGTGCAGGTCGTGGTTGAGTTCCAGCATCGTCTGGAGCCGCGGCGTCAGGAACAGGGCCGCGTTGATCCGCAGGCGCTGCTCCTCGGTCTTGCTTCCGTTGAAGATGCCGTTCACTTGCTCCGAGCCACCGAAGAAGCCTTCATAGCCGATCGATGTGGTGAAGGCCGGGTTCCAACGGTAGTTGGCCCAGAGCTGGGCGCGGTAGGTCGGGTCCTGACTGAGCCGCCGGCTGCCGGGGATGTAGCTGTCGTTGTCACCATAGAACTGCACGTCGAATGCGGCGTCGAAGGCGAAGTGGTCGCCGATGCCCTGGGAGAGGCCGAGCTGGAGGTCGCCCCTCAGGCGGTTGTCGCCGAGGTTGACTGCCGATCGCTTGTCATAGCTACCGTCCGGAAGGGTGAGGAAAGCCGCGGTGTTGATGTTGGTTTTGGTCGCTGGATTGACGTACGGCCAAATGAACGCGGAGAGCGTGGTCTCCTGCGCCCCGAAAGCGCTTCCAACTCTCTGTCCGTCGACGTGGACCGCCGAAATGGAGCCGAAGGGTTGGAGAATCTGGACACCGGCGGGATGTCCCGCGACATCGAAGTAGTGGACGTAGCGGGCCAGGCCGACGTTGATCTCGGCACCCGAGTGCTTGATCGTCCGACCTTTCGCTATATTGAAATCGGTGTCGTGGCCGTAAACATAATAGCCGATAGCGAGGTTGGTGCCGGCCGGCAGGGGCACGAACTCATAGGGTTCGATCTCCTGCGCCGCGGCCTTGCCTGCGAAGTTCATGGTGGCGGCCAGGCAAATCAGCCCACCGAGCGCGAGCTGCAACAGCGACTTGGTTGCGGTAAATCCTTTGGTGCGCACGTTCAATTTCCTCCTTTTTACGGTGCTTGATTCGGCTTGGATCGAGTCCGGCAGCCGTTTGGTCCTCCAGATCCGCCCACGCTCCAGAGCGCGTGCGGGAGTCGCGCTACCCCCTCACATCATCTACGTTGCTCATCCTGTACTGAAACATCGTTGACGCAAATACCATAAAGCACGGACGGCGGTCCGGATCGGCAAGGAAGACACATGCAGCATAAGGTGCCAGGCCGGGGCAGGCAGTGAGGTTCCCGTTGCGGGGCGGCGTGGCCGTCGTGACCGGGGCGGCGAGCGGGATCGGCGCGGCGCTCGCGGGCGTGCTGGCCGCCCGTGGCTGCGGCCTCGCATTGGCCGACGTGAACGCTGGCGGCCTGCGGGACGTGGCGGCCCAGGCACGCAGCCAAGGCGTCAGCGTGAGCGAGCACCGGCTCGACGTGGCCGACAACGATGCGGTGGCGGCGTTCCCGGACGCTGTCCTGGCCGAGCACGGCCGCGTCAGCGTGCTAGTCAACAACGCCGGCGTCGCGTTGGGCGGCAGCTTCGAGCAGGTTTCGCCCGCGGACTTCGACTGGCTGCTCTCGATCAACTTCGGGGGCGTCGTGCGTCTGACGCGCGCCTTCCTGCCTCTGCTGCGGCGCGAACCGGCTGCGCAGCTGGTCAACCTATCGAGCATCTTCGGCATCATCGCCCCGCCCGGGCAGACGGCCTATGCCGCCAGCAAGTTCGCCGTGCGCGGCTTCTCCGAGGCGCTGCGGCACGAGCTGGAGGGATCGTCCGTGGGCGTCACGGTGGTTCACCCCGGCGGCGTGCGGACCGCGATTGCCACGAGCGCGCGCCGCACCGGGCTGAGCAATGCCGAGACCCAGGCGCAGATGGAGATCTGGGCCAAGTTCCTACGCCTCGACCCACAGGATGCCGCCGAGCGCATCGTCCGCGGCATCGAGCGGCGGGAGAAGTGTGTCCTGGTCGGCCGCGATGCGCAACGGGCAGCGCTGATCCAGCGGCTTTTTCCGGTCGACTACTGGCGGGTGCTTCAGCGCCTCCAAGCCCGGAAGCAGCGGGGTGCGGCACGGCGCTGAGCGGAAGCGGTGACCTAGCGCAGTGCCGGCAAAGGCGACGGCAGGCTGGCCTGTGAGCCAACGGCCGTTGCCATAGGTATTATCGCGAGGCCATGACGCTGTGGTCCAGAGGGTAGTGGTATGGCAGCACGGTCGCGTTCGGCGGCAGCCCGGGAGAGCGCCCGGTAAGAACCGTCACATCCTGACCATGCGTGGCGTCGGGTGCGACATAGACCCTGAGCATCGCCGCATCGAGCGTTGTTGCATCCTGCGGGAGTGTGAACCGCAGCGTGTCAATCACGCTGCCGGCTGCATTGAGGAACTCGAGCGAATTTTTGTTTACGTCCCAAGAGGCCGCATCGAGCCCATTGAGACCGATCAAACCGCCCGGCCCGGTCGGGTCGCTGGCGATCTGGCCAAGGAAGCTCAATGGCTGATCGATCTGAAGCGAGGCTCTGCTGACGTGGAATGTCTGGCCGGCATCGACCATGGCGTCGATCTCGACCGAACTGGAAAGCCCGGCTCCGGCGTTGTTGTCATAGACGTCGCCCGTTCCCGTCAGGTGCGCCGAGATCGTGACCTTCCCGCCGGCAGCGCTGATGCTCGCGTCGTTCTCCAGTTTGCTCCCGCTATTCCCGGATATCGTGAGTTGGCTGCCGGGGTATGCTTCAAGGGCGCCCTTGTTGATGAGCGTAGCGCCCTGCGCCAACACGACGTCGAGGCTGCTGCCGGGCATACGGTTGTTCCTGCCAGCCTCGATCACTCCTCCATTATTCGTGACCTGCCCTCGAACTATGATGGTCCCATGCTTACCCGAATAGTAATCGGGCGGTGCCTGGTTTGCCGGGCCTGCATAGGAAATTGGAGCGTTGCTGATATCGACTTTATCGAGGGTCTCGTTCCACAGGACGAGGGTCGGCGGCTTTGCATTCGTCTCCCCGATCAAGCCAATGGTCGAACGGACGCTGTCGGAGCCGAATGTCTGGCCCGCCATCATGACCGTGCCGCTCTGGACATACAGACTGTCCCCGGCAACCGGCACGCTAGGCAACGACCAATTCTGCGCAGACGAAAACGAACCAGCCCGAGCCGTCCAAGTCTTGACCGACATTCTCTCACCCGTTCGGTTACATTAGGTATACAAAATTAATACGGTTGCTAAACGTATTTATTGTATGCCGTCTGCAACAATCGAACGAACTTACTCACATTTTCGTGAGCACCAAGGTGGGTCGGTGCCAGAAATTAAAAGGTGATCGGCGGAATCGGAGCTATCTCGTGTCGAAATCCTACCGGGGTCAGGACTTCAGGCCGTCAGCGTCACTCGCCTTTCCAGACCGGCGGACGCTTGTTGAGGAAGGCGTCCATCCCTTCGCGGAAGTCGCTGCTCATGTAGCACATGAGCAGCAGGTCCTTGTCCGCGTCGCCCGCCAGGGAGCGTTCCTTGATACGGCGCAGCGCCTCCTTGGTGGCCCGCAGCGTCAGGGGCGCGTTGGCGGCGACCAGTTGGGCCAGCTCCTCCGCACGGATGGCGAGCGCGGCCGGGTCGGGCAGAATCTCGTTAATCAGGCCGATGGCCTTGGCCTCCTCGGCCTCGACCAGGCGGGCGGTGAACACCATGTCCTTCACCTTGGCCGGGCCGATCAGGGCGACCAGGCGGGCGTAGTTCGACACGCTGAGACAGTTGCCCAGGGTGCGCGCGATGGGAAAACCGAAGCGGACGTTGCTGGCCGCGATGCGCAGGTCGCAGCACGCTGCCATGCCCGCGCCGCCGCCGGTGCAGGCGCCGGTGATGGCGGCGATGGTGGGCACCCGTACCCGCTCCAGCGCGCCCAGCACGCGGTCGACCCGGGCCTCGTAGGCCAGCGCGTCCTCCGGCGTCTTGAACGCGCGGAACTGCGAGATGTCGGTACCGGCGGCGAACGCCTTTTCCCCGGCGCCGGTCAGGATCAGGGCGCGGACCGACTTGTCCGCCTCGATCTCGCCGCAGATCTCGGCCAGGCGCTCGTACATGCTGAACAGCATGGCGTTGCGTGCCTGCGGGCGGTTGAAGGTGACGCGGGCGATGCCGTCCCGGACCTCATACAGCAGGTCCTCGGCGGGTTGCTGGGTATCGGTCATCAAACGACTCTCTCCGTACGCATCGCCGCCACCTGGTCGGCGGTGTAGCCCAGTTCCGCCAATACCGCGTCGGTGTGCTCGCCCAGGCCTGCGGTAGCGGTCGCGAGCTCGGCCGGGGTGCGGCTCAGCTTGATGGCCTGGCCGACCAGCGCAATCTCGCCGAGCTGCGGGTGCCGCACCTTGGACGCCATTTGCAAATGCTGCACCTGCGGGTCCGCGAACACCTGGTCCATCGCGTAGATCGGACCGCACGGCACCTCGGCGGCGTTCAGCGTCTCCACCCAATGAACCGAGGCGCCGGTGCGGGTCACCGCCTCGATCCGCGCATTCAGCGCATCGCGGTTCTCCGACCGGGCCTCCCCCGTGGCAAATAGCGGGTCGTCGATCAGCGCCTCCAGCCCGAGGGCGCGGCACAGCCGGGCCCAGATGACGTTGCCGGCGGCGGCGATGTTGATATGGCCGTCGCTGGTGGTGAACACGCCGGTGGGGATGCTGGTGGGATGGTTGTTGCCGGCCTGCTGCGGCACGTCCTGCTCCATCAGCCAGCGCGCGGCCTGGAAGTCCATCATGGCGATCTGCGCCGCCAGCAGGCTGACTTGAACCCACTGGCCCTGGCCCGAGACCTCGCGCTCCAGCAGCGCCGTCATGATGCCTTGGGCGGCAAACAGCCCCGCCGTGAGGTCCGCCACCGGGATGCCAGCGCGCATCGGCCCCTGTCCCGGCGCCCCGGTCACGGACATGAGCCCGCCCATGCCCTGCGCGATCTGGTCGAAACCCGGGCGCATGCGATACGGCCCGTCCTCGCCAAAGCCGGAGATGCTGGCATAGACCAGCCGAGGATTCTCCACCGCGAGGGCCGTATAGCCGATGCCGAGCCGGTCCTTCACGTCCGGGCGGAAGTTCTCCACCAGCACGTCGGCGTCCCGCGCCAGCGCCATTAGCACCGCTTTGCCCTTCGGCGATTTCAGGTCCAGCGTGATGCAGCGCTTGTTGCGGTGCAGGTTCTGGAAATCCGGTCCCAAACGTGGGCCGCCCATGCCGCCATCCGCGCCACCGGGGGCCTCGATCTTGATGACCTGCGCCCCGTGGTCGGCGAATTGCCGCACGCAGGTCGGTCCGGCCCGCACGCGGGTCAGGTCCAGGATCTTGAAGCGGGAGAGCGCTCCAGCCATTAGGTTTCCTCCCGTTCGGGTGCTGCTTGATGGGCCGGGATGCGAGCGATGCGGCGCGGGTCGATCGCCAGCCACACCCCATCGCCCACCGCCAGGACCTTGCCCGGCGGGGCCGTCACGCGCAACCCCGCCCCGGCGCCGACCGGCTGCACGACGTAGTCCCAATGCTCGCCGAGATAGGCGCGTTCGGTTACCTTCCCCTCGATCCACCAGGCCTCGGCCGGATCGCCGCGCCGGTCATGCAGCGCGATGCTGCCAGGACGGACGGAGAAGGAGACGAGGCCGCGCAGTCCGCCGCCGTCGGCCAGCAGGGCTGCGGGAACCACCGCGCCGGGAAGGACGATCTGTCCGTCCGCCGCCGTGCCGTCCAGGAAATTCGTGCGGCCGATGAACCCGGCCACGAACCGGGTCTGCGGCTTGGTGTACAACGAGACGGGATCGTCCACCTGCTCGATCCGGCCGGCGTTCATCACCACGATGCGGTCGGACGTCACCATCGCCTCGCTCTGATCGTGGGTGACGTAGACGGTGGTGATGCGGAACTCGTCGTGCAGGCGGCGGATTTCGAAGCGCATCTCCTCGCGCAGGTTCGCATCCAGGTTGCTCAGCGGCTCGTCCAGCAGCAGCACCTCGGGCTCGATGACGATGGCGCGGGCGAGGGAGACGCGCTGCTGCTGTCCGCCGGACAGTTCGGCGGGGTAGCGGTCGATCAGATGGCGCATTTGCACCACGTCCAGAATCTGCGCGACGCGGCGCTTCACCTCCGCGCCGGCCAGCTTGCGCACCTGCAGGCCGAAGGCGACGTTCTGCCCCACCGTCATGTTCGGCCAGATGGCGTAGCTCTGGAAGATCATGCTCATGCCCCGGCGCTCCGGCGGCACGACGCGGCCGGGTGCCGACAGCACGGCGCCGTTCATGCTGATGCTGCCCTCGCTCGGCTCGATGAAACCGGCGATCATGCGCAGTGTGGTGGTCTTGCCGCAGCCGGACGGGCCGAGCAGGGAGACGAACTCCCCGTTCCGCAACGCCAGCGTCGCGCCCTGCACCGCCTGCGAGGCACCGAACCGCTTGCCGAGGCCGTTGAGGACCAGCTTGCTTATGTTAGCTGCCACCAGCTTGCTTGCATCAACTGCCAAACGTGTCGCGCCATTGCTCGATCACCTCGGGGATGCCCTGGACGATCTCGGCCGTGGTCAGGCGGTTGACCTTGATCTCGCTCAGCGGCTTCTCGCCGGGCTGCACCGGGTAGTCCGCCCGCACCGGCAGGCGGCGCCCCTCGGCGGAAAGGCGGGCGTGGATGGGGCCGAGCAGGAACTCCTCATACAGCCGGGCGGCGTTCGGGTGCGGTGCATTGGCCATCACGGCGGAGGGCGAGACCATCAGCACCGCACCATCGGTGGGATAGACCAGGGCAACCGGATTGCCCTTCGCCGCCGTGACCTGGCTGAGGCCGGAGGGGCCGGCGGCGACGATGCGCTCCCCGGAGTTCAGCACGCCCACCGCATCGTTCACCGAGCGGCCGATCAGCGGCTTGTTCTTCTCCAGTTTCTCGAAGTACTCCCAGCCGTACAGCTTGCGCATGGCCACCACCCAGGTGCCCACGGTGCCGCTATAGGCGGGATGGCCTACCGCCACCTGGTTGCGCCATTTGGGGTCCAGCAGGTCCGGCCAGGATTTCGGCGCGTCCGCCGCGCGCACCTTGGCCGAGTTGTAGATGGGGATCACCAGCTCGGACAGCGTGGCGTAGTAGGTGCCGGCGGGGTCGAGGCCCCTGAAGGCCGAGAGCAGGGCTTTGGCGTTCTCCGGGGTGTATTGGGCGAACTTGCCGTCCGCCTTCAGCGCCTCGTCGTGACCCAGGTCGGTGGAGCTGAACACGTCGCATTGCGCGATGCCGTTCTTGATATCCTGCAATAGGCGCTGATAGGCGACTTGGGCGGTGGTGCGGATCAGGCTGACCGTGATCTCCGGATATTGCTGGGTGAAAGCATTCGCCGTGATCTGCGCCGTCTCGCCGTCCGTGTGGGCGGTGTACCAGGTCACCGCCCCCTCTTTCCTCGCGGCGGCCTCGATGGTTCCGAGATCGGCGCGGGCGGTGCGGGCGGCCAGCAGGCCCCCGGCCAGGGTGGGAAGCAGAAGACGGCGGGTCAGCATGGTGTGCATTCCTTAATTGCGGCTCTGCCGCAGCGTGTCTTAACCACGGCTCCGCCGCAGCGTGTCTTAATCACGGCTCCGCCGCAGCATGAAATCACGGCCGACCAGGCGCATGCCTAGGGCTACGATCACGAAGGTCGCCGCCAGGAGCAGGAAGCCGAGCGCGGCCAGCAGCTCGAAATTGCCCTCCTCGCTGAGGTCCAGCAGCATGATCGACATTGGCCGCGTGCTTGGGCCGTACAGGAACATCGCCGTGCTCAGCTCCCGGCTGGCTGGGATGAACACCAGCAGCCAGGCGCCCACCAGGCTGCGCTTCATCAGCGGCGCCAGCACCCGGCGGATCGCCAGGCCCCGCCCGCCGCCCAGGATGCGCACCGCCTCCTCCATCTCCGGGTTGATGCTGCGGATGCTGGCGTTCACGCTGGAATAGGCGATCGGCAAGAAGCGCGTGGTGAACGCCAGGATCAGGATCAGCCCGGTGCCATAGAGCGAGAAGGGCGGCGGGGCGTAGGCGCCGTAGAACGCGATGGCCAGCACGATGCCGGGAATGACGAAGGGCGTCATGCACAAAACGCCCAGCATGCCGCCGAACCGCACCAAGCGGCGGCTCGCGATATAAGCGATGCCGACCGCCAGCAGCAGCGCGATGGTGGCCGCCGACCCGGCGTATTCAAACGAGTTGACGATGGAGTCGCGCGCGCCGGGATGGCGGAACAGCAGATAGGCGAAGTTGTCGAGCGTCAGGTTGTCCAGGTGCAGCCCGCGGCCCCAGGCCTTGGCGAACGCCGCCTGCGCCAGCACCAGGCAGGGCAGCACCAGGGCCAGCAGCAGGATGAACGCGGCGTAGGCGAACGCCACCCAGCGCCACGCGCCCAGCTTGATCATTCGCCGCTCGCCGCCCTTGCCGCCCAGGGTGACGAAGCCTTTACGTCCGACCAGCCGCTGCTGCACCGCATAGAGCAGGATGGTCACCAGCAGCAGCGGCATGGTGTAGGCCGCTGCCACCTCGGCCCGGATGGGCGGGCTGAAGAACTGGGCCAATTGCGTGGTGACGACATTGATGCGGGCGGGCAGCGCGATCAGCGCCGGGGTGCCCACGAGCGAGATCGTCTCCAGGAACGTGATGATCCCGCCTGCCAGCAGCGCCGGCAGCACCAGCGGCAGCGTGATCCGGAGCGCCGTGCGCAGGGTGCCGGCGCCGAGGATGTTGGCGGCGTCCTCCATCTCGGAGGAGACCAGGTCCAGCGCCCCGGCGGTGAACACGAACAGGAACGGGAAGGTATAAAGCGCGATGACGTAGGCGAGGCCGGTGAAGGTGTAGATGTCGAAGGCCGCGCCCTCCGCCCCCGTCGCCGCCCGCCACGCGATGTTCAGCCAGCCGGAGTTTGGTCCGGCCAGCAAGATCCAGCCGATGGCGCCCAAATAGGGCGGCATGACGAAGGCGGACAGCACCAGCAGGCGGATGGTCGCCTTGCCCGGCATGTCGGTGCGGGAGACGGCCCAGGCCAGCGGCACCGCCAGCACGAAGCAGATGGCCGTGACCGCGGCGCCGAGCTCCATAGTGGTCCAGAACGCCTGGATGTAGCGCGGACGGCTGAAGGCGCCGACGTAGTTGGCCAGCGTCCAGCCGCCGCCGCGCGGGGCGGTGACGCTGCTGGACAGCAGGCGCAGCACCGGGTTCAGCACCAGGAAGGCCAGCACCAGCGCCAGCACGACAGCGGCCACCACCCAGGGGTCCAATCCCAGCACGCGTCCCGTGGCCCGCGGCCGGACGGGGGCGATCAGGGCCGGGGTGCTATCCACCGGGCACGCCGGAACGTGATCCGTGGCCTTCCATTTCAGTTGACCAGCGTCTGCTGGACGAAGCGGAGCACGGCGGCGCGCGCTGCGTCCGTGGCCTCGGCGTTGTGGCCGACATAGGCCCCGATGGCGACGCAAGGGTCCGTTTTCAGGCTGTAGGGTTGTCCGGTGCCGGCATCCAGTATGGCGCCGTTCGGGCCCTCCTTGAGCCGGCAGTTGCGCGTGCTCTGCGCCTTGGGCACCGCCACGAGAGGCGGGCTGGTCGGACTGTCGAAACCATGCTGGCTGTCGGGGTATTCGGTGAGGCTGACATCAGCCCCGGCCGCCTTGAGGCGGCCGGTGTAATCCCGGCAGGGCACGATGTTCACATAGTCGTCGCTGATGCCGTGGAACAGCCGGAGGATCCTGCCGGAACCGTGCACCAGGATGACCGCGGGAACCTTCGCCGGCGCATTCAGCGGCAGCCGGAGCTCCCCACCCAGCAGGACCTCGCGCCCCGGCGCGCCGCCGCGCAGGAACTCCTCGCCGCTGAGCGTGCGGCTTTGCACGGGAAGAATCTCGATGCGGCCCGGCCACTCCGCCTCCGCCGCCGCCGGCATGGTCGCCATGCAAAGCGCAATGAGGCCCGCAACCAATGGCTTCATGATGTCCCCCCGTATTTTAATCCAGGTTTCCTCACACCGGGGATTGCAGTCAAGCCGCGCGAGATCATGAGCGGGGTGCGGACCCAGCGAGGCAACACGTGAGCCCTCACGAGCGTTACAGGCGAGGCAACACGCCCAATCCGCCCCATCGCAGCCGGAGACCGGAGAATGGATGAGAGCTCGCAGCCGGAACGGGGCCAACAGATGCACCTCGGTGCGTTCCTGTTCAACCTGGGCAACCACATCGCGGCCTGGCGCCACCCGGCCACGCCGGCCGGTGGGCTGATGGACCTCGGCTTCTATAAACGATTGGCGCTGGCGGCGGAGCGCGGCTGCTTCGACCTGGTGTTCCACTCCGACGGGGTCGGCATCAACGACACCTATCCCGAGATCATCGGCCACACCGTCACCATCCGGCCGGAGCCAATCAGCCTGCTGAGCGCGCTGGCCGCCGTCACGGACCGCATCGGCCTCGCGGCCACCATCTCCACGACCTACAACGAGCCCTATGCGGTTGCCCGCAAGCTGGCGACGCTCGACCACCTCAGCGGCGGGCGCGCGGCGATGAACATCGTCACCTCCAGCACGGGGCAGGAGGCGCGCAACCATGGCCAGGACGCGCATATGGAGCACGCGGCCCGCTATCGCCGGGCGGCGGAGTTCGTGGATGTCGTGCGCGGCCTGTGGGACAGCTGGGAGGACGGCGCGATCGTCGGCGACCAGGCGTCGGGCCGCTTCGCCGACCCCTCGCGCGTGCACCATCTGGACCACCGCGGCGCGTTCTTCACGGTGCGCGGGCCGCTGAACGTGCCGCGCCCGCCACAGGGCCATCCCGTCCTGATCCAGGCCGGCGTGTCGGACGCCGGGCAAGCGCTGGCCGCCGACGTCGCGGACCTGGTGTTCACCGTCAACACCGACATGGCGGAGGCCCAGGCGCGCTACGCCAGCCTGAAGCTGCTCGCTGCAAAAGCCGGCCGCACGCCGGGCAGCCCCAAGATCATGCCCGGGCTCATGCCGGTCGTCGGCCGGACCCGGGAGGAGGCGGACGCGAAATACGCCGCGTTGCAGGCGCTGATCCCGCCGGAGATCGCGATCCCCTATCTGTCGGACCTGGTGGACCACGACCTCTCCGCCTACCCCGCGGACGGCCCATTGCCCAGCCTCGCCGCGATCAACGGCGGCGTGGGCCGCCTCGCCATGATCCAGCGCCTGGCCCGCGACGGCCTCACGCTCGGACAGGTCGCGCACCGCATGCTGCTGGCGCGCGGCCATTGGACCGTTATCGGAACGCCGGCCAAGGTCGCCGACGAGATGGAGCGCTGGTTCACCGGCGGCGCCTGCGATGGGTTCAACATCCTGGCCCCTTATCATCCGGGCGGATTGGAGGACTTCGTGGACCTTGTCGTGCCGGAGCTGCAGCGTCGCGGGCTGTTCCGGCGCGAGTATGCCGGGCATACGCTGCGCGACCACCTGGGCCTGGCCCGGCCGGCCAACCGGTTCGCCGCCCTGGCCCGGGCCGCCGCGGAGTGACCCGTATCCCGCTATTGTCCCGCCGGGCATTGTCCCGCCAGGCCCTGGGCCTCGCCGCCGCTGCGGCGCTGGCGCCGTCCCGGCCGCGCGCCGCCCCGCGTGACAGCATCAATGTCCGCATCGCGCGCGACATCCTCAACCTGGACCCGGCGAACCGCACCAGCTTTCCCGAGAGCAACATCATCAAGGCGTGCTCGCATCGCCTGATCGCGCCGCGGCGCGGCACGTTCGAGACGGAGCTCGACGGCGCCGCCGCGCTGAGCCGGCCGAACCCGCAGACCATCGCCTTCGAGCTGAAGCCCGGCCTGGTGTTCAGCCACGGCTTCGGCCCGCTCACCGCGGAGGACGTAAAGTTCTCGTATGAGCGCTTCGCAACCGCTGGGCTGGGCGGCAAGGCGGCCTCGCGCGCCAAGGATTGGGAGGCGCTGGACGGCGTGGAGGTGACGGGTCCGCTGACCGGCGTCATCCACCTCAAGAACCCGGCGCCGAGCGTCATGACCGACACGCTGCCCGGCGGCTCCGGCTGCATCGTGTCACGCCGGGCGTTCGAGGCGCTGGGGCCGAAGATGATGCAGCGCGTGGTCGGCTCCGGCCCCTATGTGTTCGACCAGTGGGAGCCGAACCAGCGCGTCGTGCTGCGGGCGAACCCGGACTACACCGGCGAGCGGCCGGGCTTCGCGGGGATCGTGCTGCGTCCGATCGAGGAGCTGAAGACCGCGCAGCTGGCGCTGCGGGCGGGCGAGCTCGATTTCACCGCGATCGATGCGAACGCGATCAAGGACCTGCGGGCGGCTGGCGCCAGGGTGGTCCAGCTCGACTCCATCAACTACGTCTGGGTCGGCATGAACGTGGAAGCGCCGGCACTGCAGGACGTGCGGGTGCGCCGGGCCATCCGGCTGGCGGTCGACACGGAGCAGCTGGTGCTCGCCGCCTATAATGGGGCTGCGAAGACCATCCGCGCGGTGCAGGCGCCGGGGCTGCTGGGATACTGGGCGGACGCGCCGGTTTATAGCCATGACGTGGCGGCCGCCCGCGCCCTGCTGGCGGCGGCGGGGGTGCAGCCGGGCCAGAAGCTCCGGCTGACCTTGCTGGCCACGCCGACCTATCAGGCGATTGCGCTGGTGCTGCGGGCGATGCTGGCCGAGGCCGGCCTCGACCTGCAGATCGACGCGCGGGCGGCGGGCACGTATTGGTCCAGCGGCAATGGCGAGGCCGGGCGCGGGCTAGAATTGTCGCTGCAACGCTTTGGCGGCGAGCCGGACCCGGCGTTCCAGACCCAATGGTTCGTATCCTCCCAGATCGGCACCTGGAACTGGCAGCGCTGGAGCAACCCCGAGTTCGATGCGCTGGACCAACAGGCACGCGCGACGGACGACGATGCGGCACGGAGCCGGGCCTACATCCGCATGCAGCAGCTGATGGACGAGTCGGCCGCGTTCATCTGGCTCACCAACGAGGTCAACGCGTTCGCCGCCAGCGCCTGGCTCGACCCGGCGATCCTGCCGACCGGCGACGACCTGCAATATCCGCTGTTCCGACCCGTGTAGCGGCCATTCCTAGGGTGGTTCCGTTGTCAATGCCGGAGGCAGCCGATAGACTCGGCAACCCCGAGCTTTAGGACGTATCGAGATGAGATTGCTGGCCTTCGCTTGCCTGTTCGCAGGGTTTATCGCACCGGCTGCCGCCGAGACCCTGCCTGAGCTCGCCGTGTTCGACTTTACCCTGGTCAACACCTCGCCCGCCCCTTCCACGCCGGAGGAGCTGGCGCGCCTGCACCGGCTCGACGGTCAGCTGAAGGACGGGTTGCGCAGCCGTTTCACCCTGGTGGACGTCGCCCCTGTGCAGGATCAGCTGGCCCGGGTCGCCTCCATCCGCGGCTGCAACGGCTGCGAGCTGGACATGGCGCGCAAGCTCGGCGCCCAGCAGGTCGCGTATGGCTGGGTGCAGAAGGTCAGCAACCTGATCCTGAACGTGAACTTTGTCGTGGAGGACGTCGCCACCGGGCATACGCTGCATGCCGAGAGCGTCGATATCCGCGGCAACACCGACGAATCCTGGAACCGCGGCCTACGCTATTTGCTGAACGAGCGCATGTTCCGCGATCAGTGACAGCCTAGAACAGGCTCACCGGCTCCAGCGCGTCCGTCGGCGCCAGCACGGTGCCGATGACGGCGGCCTGCGGGTAGCCCTCGGCCCGGAGCGCCGCCACGCAGGCGTCGGCCTCTGCCGCCGGCACGCCGGCCAGCAGGCCCCCGGCCGTCTGCGGGTCGAACAGCAGCGGGTAGAGCGGCAGGCGCTGGGCCGCGTCCAAATCGCGGATCGCCCGCCGTAGCCGCACGTTGGCTGGCTGCAACGAGGAGAATACCCCGGCCGCCATCGTCTCGCGCGCGCCGTCCAGCACCGGGATGCGGGCCAGCTCCAGGCGCACGTCGACGCTGCTGGCCTTGGTCATCTCGACCAGATGGCCGAGCAGGCCGAACCCGGTGACGTCGGTCGCGGCGTGCACGCCGTGCCGGGCCAGCACGGCGGCGGCGCTCCGGTTGCTGACGGTCATGTGCCGGATCGCCGCCAGCACCCAGCGCGCCTTGGCCTGGCCACGCATATCGGCTGCGAGCAGGGTGCCGGTGCCGATCGGCTTGGTCAGGATCAACGCGTCGCCGGGCAGCAACCCGCCCTTGCGCAGGAAGGCGTCGCGGTCGGCCAGGCCGTTCACTGCAAAGCCGAGCGAAAGCTCCGCCCCTTCGCTGGTATGGCCGCCCACCAGCGCGCAGCCGGCCTCGCGCAGAATTTCGTTCGCGCCCTGCATCATGTCGGAGAGGTCCGCCTCCACTTTCGCCTCCAGCCCATACGGCACGGTCGCGATGGCGAGCGCGGTCTGCGGCTCGGCGCCCATGGCGTACACATCGCCCAGCGCGTGGTTGGCCGCGATCATGCCGAAACGGTAGGGGTCGTCGATGATGGCGCGGAAGTAGTCGACCGTGTGGACAGCCAGGCGCGGGCCGCCGCTGTCCACCACGGCGGCGTCGTCCGGCGCGTCCAGCCCGACCAGCACGTCGGTCCGCGCCGCGGGCACGATGCGGCCCAGGGCGCGGCTGAGCACGGTGGCGCCCACCTTGGCGCCGCAGCCGCCGCAGCGCATGGCGATGGCGGAGATGTCGCGCAACGCCGCCTTGTCCGCCAGCGGCGAGGCAGGACCGGCAGGCGGATCGGGCATTTGCGGAAGGTCATTGAAGCGCGCCATGAAGCGGCGGTCGATCCAGTCCTTCAATCGCCAGGCCCAACCGCCCTCCAGGGTGACGCCGTTGCGGGTGAGGACAGCGTGAGAGCCGCCGGTGGAAACGATGGCCAGCGCGTTGGCCTGCGGGCAATAGGGGCGCAGCCGGCCGCCGGTCAGGCTGGCGCGGATGTTGTCCGCCAGCACCGGCCCGGCGCGCACGGCGTAGACGCCCGAGCGCGGGATGGCGGCGGGGCGGAAGGCGATCATGTCCCCGGCGGCGAACACGCCGTCCGTCGCGCGCAGGGTGGCGTCCACGCTGAGGAAGCCCTGGCCGTCCAGCGGCAGCCCGGTGCCGGCGAGCCAGGACGCGGGGGGGGCCTCGGTGGTCCAGAGGATCTCGTCGGCCGCGAGGCGGGTTCCGTCCGCCAGCACGATGCCGCCGGGCTCGACGGCGGCCACCCGCACGCCGGCCTGCATCGCGATGCCGCGCCGTGCCAGGATCGCGCGGAAACGGGCGCGGAAGCCCGGCGGGAAGCTGGGCAGGATATCGGCCGAGCCGGTGACAAGGGTGAAGCGTAGGTCCTTTGCGTCCTGACGCAGCCGGTGCTCGACCGACAGCAGCAACTCGACCCCGCCGGCCCCGCCGCCGACCAGCAGGATGTGGCGCGACTGCCCCGCCTGCACCCGCGCCCGCATGCCCGCGAACCGCGCGAGAAAGCCGTCGATCGGCTTGACCGGGATGGCATGCGCCGCCGCCCCCGGCACGTCGCCGGTATTGGGGCGGGAGCCAGTGTCGAGCGACAGCAGGTCGAACGGCACCGGCGGGCGGTCGCGGCACAGCACCCGGCCGGCCGCCAGGTCGATCCCGACGGCCTCGTCCGGATACAGCCGCGCCCCGGCGAAGCGGGCGAGGCGGCCAGCGTCGATATGCGCGTCGTCGAACGTGTAGTGCCCGGCCACGACACCCGGCAGCATGCCGGAATAGGGCGTGTCCACCTCGCGGGTCAGCAAGGTCAGGCGCACGCCGGGCAACGGCTTCATGCCGAAGCGGCGCAGCACCGCCACATGCGCGTGCCCGGCGCCCACCAGCAGCACGTCCTTCACAACCGGGCCTATGCGCATGCCGTCTCGACCCTCGACGCGGTTTCGGCGGTGGAAAGGCGGACCGGCCGGTCGTCGATGCGCAGCCGCCGCCGCAGCGCGCGCGAGAAGGCGTCGATGCCCATGGACAGCGCGCCAGTGGCGACGATGAGCACCACCGCCACATCGAGCCGCAGCTCGGAGATGGCGCCGTCCACGTAGAAGCCGAGCGTCGGCACGCCGAGGATGCCGAAGATGGCGCTCTCGCGGATGATGATCTCCCAGCGGTAGAGCACGTAGGCCAGGAACTGCCCATAAAGCCGGGGCAGCGTCTCATAGAAATACAGGTCGAGGCCGCGCGGCGCGTCGGCGCGGTAGATGAGCCCGTCCGCGTGGCCTCCCATGAGGTAGCCGACGATCCCCGCATTGTGCAGCGCCAGCGCGATGATGGCGGGGAGCATGGACGGCCCCAGGACCTGCAGCAGCACGTAGGCAACCATGTATTCGGGCGTCGAGCGGATGACGATGAGCAAGGTGCGGGCGGCCGGGCGCGCCAGCCGCCCGGCGAAGCGGCGCGTGATGAGGGGGAACAGCAGCAAGGCAAGGGCCGCCATGGCGACGAGCGCAATCTGTGACAGCACCAGCGTGTCGAGCACGCCGGGCAGGACCTGGCGGCGCAGGATCGGCCACAGCCACGCGCCGAGAGCATCCCATCCCGCGCCGCCATCCCGCAGCGGCCGGGGAACGATGTCGTGGCCGAGGAAGCGCGCCAGATTGGTCCAGGCGGATTGCCCGGGCAGCGGCGTAGTCAGCACGACGAGCGCCGCCACGCTGCCGGCGAGCAGGAAGGGCAGCGTGGCCGGCCGCGCCCAGAGGCGGCGGGTGGCGATCAGGAGATAGAAGACGCCCACGAACGCCGCTGCCTGTGCGTAGTGGCCCTGGCGGAAGTAGCTTTCGAGCTCGAACCCCATGGTCGGCAGGCCGATGAAGCCCAGCACCAAGGTGGAGCGCAGGCCGCATTCCAGGCGGTATAGCAGGTAGTTGCCAAGCGGTCCGGCCAGCTCCGGCAGGCGGCCATAGGCGAAGCGCGAGACGGCGGAGGTGCCCGGCGGCAGGACGCGCTCGGCGGCGAGGTCGGCCTCCTCGATCAGCTCGGCAAAGACTTTGGCGAAGATGCCGGAGTAGGGGATGGCGATCGCCAGCAGCCCGGTGGTGGGGGATACGCCCGTCACCTGGATGAGCAGCAACGCCCAGAACAGCTCGTGCACCGAGCGGAGGGCGGCGGCCAGTGCCCGGATGGCGCCGGAGCGCGCGAACACGAGCGCCAGCCCGAAGC